>SXGS01250029.1_pt1 | contig 38436 bp, 23 predicted proteins | sample 3174681 | NCBI WGS metagenome assembly SXGS01 (sample SAMN11356861, study PRJNA531348) | freshwater metagenome | isolation source: freshwater sample F1-80 | place: China: Fuxian Lake, Yuxi | collected 2017-12-25
ATCCTGACACACGACCCGTTCCTCATCCGACAGCCGGACGATATACTTCTTGTACATGTGACACCTCCTTGTGTGCCTGGAAGTGTCGCCGAAATCGTCAGCTGCGCCAACCCCAACATTTAGCGTGGGTCAGGCACTAGGCGGAGGGATCTGCCAGCGGCTGCCTGTGGTTGGCCGTGGTCTACTGGAAAGGACACAACGCGTAAAAAGTGACACGGGATCAGCAGATGTGTCGATCACCAATTGGGAGGCAGGCGCCAAAGCGTTTGCAGCCGCGATGGTCGAAGTCATGAAGCCCGCCGCTAAGGAGCCGACGACGCCAACGACAGCTCATCCTTCCGTCGCGATCCTGCGCGTGTTCACGAATGGGATTGCCGATGAGCGCATCGCGAAGGCTTCTCAAGTGGTAGCGGACGACAAGCTCACGGCAAATGAGAAATTGACGAAGATCGATGCTCTGATTCGCTTTCCGCCTACGGCCTCAGCGGAACAGCTTGGGCAGATGCTCGGTGTGTCGAAGCAAGCGGTGATGAAGACGGAATGGTGGCGCAAGAATCGCCGTGGCGAATCGCAGGAAGAGATCGACAAACGATTCGAGGAGCACGAGAAGCGGCGCGAGGCGCCAATCGACCGACGCCGAGTCAATCGCCAGGAGACCTCCGGCGACGATGATGACGAATAGCGGTAACTGGTTGCCGCCAAGTTACCGCTTCAAAAATCTTCCAACTTTTTCGAGCCGCTCGGTCCCATGCCGCGCGGCTCCTTTCATTTCCGCAGGTTACCGCGTTTGGTTGCCGTCACCGGATTCTGGATATACGGGTCGCGCTGCACGGCCAGCGATCGGACGGGACGTCGGATCCGCATCGCAACGGCTCGGCAACATGGGATCGGTCAATCCGTCGAACACGATCGCGAACTTTTGTGAACCAACGCTGATGAGCGCGTTGCCCATCGGCAGATCAACCATTTTACTCAGGAGACCGTATGAACCTGTCCAATCTGATGGCGCTCGTCCAGGGCAAGAAGCGTGAATTCGTGATGGACTTCCATGCTCTGGTACGGCTCGTGGCCGAGAACAAGGCGCCCGAGCCGGAGTTGATCGCCAGGGCGCTGCAAGATGCCGGCAGGACCGTGGACGACTTGCAGAAAGCCGTCGAGTTGCTCCAGCGACGGTGCCAATGGCAGCAGGCCATTGCGCAGACCGAAAGGCTGGAAGCCGAGCGCGCTGGCATCCACAAGCAGATCGCCGCAGCCAACCGCGAACTTGATCTGGCCCAAGAGCGGCACGATGAGATCGTATGGCCTCTCGAGAACAAGTTACACCAGATCGCCCAAACGGTGAGCGAGGCCGAGAGTGCCCGTCGGCAGCTTTGGGACACCTGCGTTAATCCCGAACTGCTCGATGCCATGGCCGACGTTCAGAGCGAGCGAGGCGCGCTCGTCGTGCAGCGCCAGCAACTCGGCTTGGACCACGATGAGTTGAAACGGCGTGGCCAGGCCGATCTTGAAGAGGCCGCTCACGCACGTTCTGCGGCCGATGCCCAGGCGCTCGAGAAACGGGGACAGAGTTACCTGGCGCGCGCCAAGCAGTACGAACCGGAGTTGGCCAGGCTCGGCAAGAAGCTCGCCAAGCTGGAGCAGCGCGAACAGGAAATCCGTCAGAAGATGCTGGAGCCATGAGGCGAATGGGCTCACCGAGATCTGTGGTGGGTGGATAGTCCCGCGGTTGGCCAACGGAACGCCCACGTTGGCGTCCTTGGCGACGGAGGTGGGAACGTGACGAGGAACGCGACCAACGACAAGACGCCGCGACACGCGGAATCGTGGGCGAACCGTGGCGTAGGCGGGCTACGCCTTGGCGGCGAACTTGCCGCGCTCGGTCTTGGTGAACCGGGCGTCCTTCCCCTTCGTGGCGATTTCGCCCAGGATCGCGGAGTAGAGCGTGGCGTGCGGGGTCTTGCCGCCGGGGCTGGTCCAGTATTTCTTCGCGGCCATCGCCTCGATCATCTCCTTGCAATTCATCGGCGTGCCGGCGTCGATCAGAACTTTCGCGGCAGCGTCGATCGCGCTCATTCGCTTCGCCTTGACCGCGGTCTTGGCCTTGGCGGGCTTCCCGGCCGTGGCCTTCGTGGCGGGCGTGGCGTCCGCCGGAGCGACCTTCAGCTTGGTAGTGTTCTTCTTCGCCATGATGTTTCTCCCCATACGGTGTTGCCGAATGCGGCGTCGCGGACATCGCGATGCACCGCAGGGTCAGTGACTTACCTCGCGTGCGGGGAGGGTTCAAGCGCAGCTTAACCAGAATTCTGAAGTTTTCTCTTGGAGGCCGTTTCATGAACGAAAATACGAACCAGTACGACATTCTCTCTCCTCTTGCGCTTCGGCCGCGCGAAGCCGCGAAGGCACTCGGCATCTCGCCACGCCTTCTGTGGCAGCTAACCAAAGACGGACACATCCCCTGCGTTCGCGTCGGCGACGGCAAACGCAAGACCGTTCTCTATCCGCTGGCCGACCTGCAAGCCTGGTTGAGCCAGAAGGCGAACGCGGCGAAAGGGGGCATGAATGCCCCCCGTTGAACTGCTGATATCGAAACTGCCCGGCGCCAAGAAGTCCGGCGCCGGCTGGTCGGCCCGCTGCCCCGCCCATGACGATCAGCAGGCAAGCTTGAGCGTGTCGGCGGGCGACGACGCCACGGCGCTGGTCAAGTGCCACGCGGGTTGCGACACATCGGCGGTCCTGGCCGCCGTCGGGTTGACGCTGGCGGACCTTTTCCCTGCGAAGGCAGGTCCGACCCTTGGGCGGAATGCCAAGCCCAAGGCGATTGGACAAACCTACTCCACGGCGAAAGATGCCGTGGCCGAGCTGGAGCGGAGGCACGGAAAGAAGGCGGCGTTTTGGACCTATCTCGATGTTCACGGCGAACCCGTCGGGGTGGTGGTACGCTGGGACAAGCCAAGGGGCAAGGACATCCGCCCTGTGGCCTTGTACGCCGATGGCTGGCACATCAATGCGATGCCTGAGCCTCGCCCGTTGTATGGCCTGCCCGATCTGACGACGGCCGACCGCGTTCTCGTCGTCGAGGGCGAGAAGGCGGCGGACGCGGCACGATCCATCGGCTTCATGGCGACGACCTCGTCGGGCGGCTCCCAGGCAGCAGCCAAGACCGATTGGCGACCGCTGGCTGGCAAGAAAATCTGGATTCTGCCCGACAACGATCGGGCGGGCCGCAAGTACGCCGAGGCCGTGGCCGGCATCTTGGCCAGGTTGAAGCCGGCGCCGGTGGTTCGCATCGTCGATTTGCCGGATCTGCCCGAGCATGGCGATATCGTGGATTGGATCGATGCGCACGGCGAGTCGGCTGAACCCGAGGGTATGCGAGCAGAGATCGAGGCTTTGGCCGGTGCCGTCGAACCGTGGCGGCCTGCGGAGCCAGATGACCTCTCCTATCGGCCGTTTCCGGTCGATAGGCTGCCAGATCCGATCAAAGGCTTCGTTGACGCCGGCGCGCGGGCCATCGGCTGCGATCCGTCCTACCTGGCGCTGCCGTTGCTCGCCGCGATCGCGGCGGCAATCGGCAACACGCGACGCCTGGAGTTGAAGCGCGGCTGGTCGGCTCCGCCGATCCTCTGGGGCGCCATCGTCGGCGAAAGCGGCACGGCGAAGACGCCGGCCTTCAAGCTCGTGATGCGGCCCATTCGTGAACGCCAGCGCAAGGCCCTGGACCGTTACATGGAAGCGATGAAGGAGTTCGAGATTGAATTCGCCCGGTGGGAAAAGGACCACGCGGCCTGGAAGCGCTCGAAGAACGCAACCGGTGATCCACCATCGAGGCCGGACCCGCCCCAGGCCGTGCGGTTCGTCGTCAGCGATACCACCGTCGAAGCCCTTGCACCGATCCTGCTTGCAAACCCTCGCGGCTTGCTCTTAGCTCGCGACGAGTTAGCGGGCTGGATCGGTTCATTCGACCGCTACGCCGCCAAGGGCAAAGGTGGGGCGGACGCGGCCAACTGGCTGTCGATGTTCAACGCCGAGAGTATCATCGTAGACCGCAAGACCGGCATCCCGCGCACCATCCACGTCCCCCAAGCGGCCGTCTGCGTCAGTGGCGGTATTCAACCGGTCATCTTTCAGCGCGCTTTGAGCATCGAGCATCGCGAATCCGGCCTGGCGGCTCGCTTGCTGCTGACCTGCCCGCCCCGCAGGGCCAAGCAATGGACCGAGGCTGACATCGATCCTGGAGCGGAAGCCGAACTGGTTCATCTATTCGATCGGCTCTACGAGTTGGCGGGCACGATCGGCGACGACGGCGACGCCCGTCCGGTCTTGGTGCGCTTGTCCTCTGACGCGAAGACTGCGTGGAAGGCGTACTACAACGCCCACAACGTCGAACAAGCGGACCTGACCGGCGACATGGCGGCAGCCTGGTCGAAGCTGGAGGAGTACGCGGCCCGACTGGCGCTGGTGATCCATTTCATTCGCTGGGCGGCCAACGACCCGAACCTCGCAGATGCCGACATCGTTGATGCGACCAGCATGAACGCGGGGATTGCCTTGGCGAAGTGGTTCAAGCACGAAGCCCTGCGAGTTTACGCCATGCTGGACGAGTCAGACACGGAACGCGATGAACGCCGGCTTCTGGATTGGATGGGCCGCAAGGGCGGCCCCGTGACGACCCGCGAGGTACAGCAAGGTTGCCGCTGGCTGAAGGATCCGGGTGCCGCGGAAAAGGTTTTGGACGAGCTTGCGAAGACCGGCCGCGGCTCCTGGCAGAACTCGCCGCCGACTACAAAGGGCGGCAGGCCAGCGCGGGTGTTCGTGCCTTCTAGGCCATCCCACGTCTACGAAACCTCGGTGAAACCCGAATGAAACGGGGTTCCGTAGACGTAGACAGCGTAGACGCTCCCGAAAACACAGACGCACGGCGGCCTGTACCACGCCGGGTAATAGCCGTCAAATGTGCTGGACATATTGGCCAGTACCGCGTAGGGTCACGACCATGGCCAAGAAACGAACCAAACCGCTGACCGACCAGCTGCGACACGCCATCGATGATTGCGGCTTGACGCGATACCAGATTGCCAAGGCGACCGGCATCGACGAAAGCGCTCTGGCGAAATTCTACAACGGGCATCGCGGCCTCTCGATGGGCGCCTTGAATGCCCTGGGCGAGTTCCTGCAACTGACAATCACGCTGGGCCGCAAGCCCGGCGATAAAGGAGAGTAGATCATGGCAAGCATCGTGAATGATCCGAACGGACGGCGACGCATCCTGTTCGTAGCCCCCGACGAAAGCCGCAAGGCAATCCGTCTGGGCAAGATTGATCGCAAAAGCGCCGAAGCCATTGCCCGGCACATCGAAGCGCTTCTGGCCGCGAAGATAAGCGGGCAACCGGTGACTCGGGACACGGCGGCATGGCTGGCAAATATCGGGGTGCCGCTCCGCCAAAAGCTAGCGGCGGTTGGGCTGGCGGAAGCCCCCCATCGAGCGGCCCTTGGCGAGTACCTCGACAAATTCATCGCGAACCGCAAACCATCACTCGCACCCAATACAATTACGAATCTGGAACAGTCCAAACGCCGGTTGGTCGAGCATTTCGGCGCAGATCGGGACATGAGCGCTATCACGCCAGCGGATGCCGAGCGTTGGGCAGCAACCTTGGCCGAAAGATACGCCCCTGCAACGGCTGGTCGCACCATCAAGCGAGCGAGGCAATTCTTCAAAGCGGCCATGCGCGACAAGATCGTTTCGGAAAACGTGTTTGCCGAAGTGAAAGCCAATAGCCAGGCGAACAAAGAGCGGCAATTCCATGTCGACCGCGACGTTATCTTTCGTGTCATCGAAGCGGCCCCAGATCACGAATGGCGCCTCATTATCGCGTTGTCCAGGTTCGGCGGTTTGCGCTGCCCATCGGAACACCTGGCCCTGCGTTGGCAGGACGTCGACTGGGAACGCAACCGTTTCCGCGTCGATTCGCCAAAGACCGGCGAACGGTGGATTCCCATCTTCCCCGAGTTGCGGCCCCATTTTGAGGAGTGCTTCGAACTGGCCAAGGAGGGGGCGGCCTATGTCATCAACCGATATCGCGATGCCAACGCCAATCTCCGAACGACCTTTACGAAGATCATCAGGAAGGCCGGCGAAAAGCCCTGGCCGAAGCTGTTCCACAACCTACGGGCTTCGAGGGAGACGGAACTGGCGGCCATATTCCCGATCCACGTCGTTTGTGATTGGATTGGCAACACGGCGGCAATCGCGGCCAAACACTACCTGACGGTTCGAGAAGAAGACTACCAGCGTGCGGTCCAAGGCGGCTCAGAATCCGGCGCACGAGAGGCGCATTTTCGGGCGCAGCGGCTAGCGGCGGGGAATGGGGCGGACTCGCTCAAAACGACACAAGCCGAAAACGACACTACGTTTGTGCCACTTTCTGCTAGTCGCGACGAAAATACGACATTTCACCTAATACAGCGGGCCAAACGGTCTTCGGAAATCCAAATCAAGCCGCGCGAGACATTTCGTTGTTTGGCCCGCTTGGCCGAACCGAACCTATATGGATTGCCTCGCAGAGGAAATCCGCCAGTTGCTTACGCTCGGCGTCAATCCTCACCAATGTCGTCCAATACCTCGATGAGTCGAATGTCCATTCTATCCTGCGGCTTCATGAATGCCTTCATGGAACGCTGACTGCAATCGCTCCAGGTCGAGTGTCTCGTTCACTTCGTTGTATTCGGCGAAGACCACTTTCGGCATCTCATCGCATCCTACCTGGCTTTTTACAACGGGCGACGGCCACACCAATCGCTGGACAACTTGCCGCTCGATGGCGAGGTTCACGATCCGCCTGCCGACTGGAGCCCTGATCAAGTCGAATGCTCTGAGTCCCTTGGCGGCGTTCTGAAATCCTACTCCTGGAAGGCTGCCGCGAAGCAGCGATCCGAGTTTGCCGGCTTCGGTGGGTCGGGGAGGCGCGCCCTGCCGCGCCCACATGTCCTCTCCGTGGCGTTGTTCCTCTCCGGTCAGTCCAGTCCTGCTGCATTTCCATTGGTCAACGTCTGTTTCTCGCGACATTTCGCCGGAACTTTCGGCAGCCAAAACTCGGCCTGCCGCGACGCTTCCGTTGTGACAAGTTTCCGCACCGGACGCCCGGAGGCGGACGCCCATTCCTTCGCGGGCACAGCGGTTGCATCCGACCCGGCAACTCGCGAAACAGCGGGAAATAGGCTGTTTTGCGCATCGCCATCGCCGATTCGACGTAAGTCCAAGGCCAAACAGCGTCGTTGACCTGTCGCGTTCAGCGAGAAGTCTCGAAAAAAGGATCGAATTGTGTTGGCTTCGCACCACACACTCACTATACTCATTGACCGTACGACTCCCCTCCTCCTCTTTGCCAAGGATCATGCACCATGTTTCGACGTTTCTTCGAGATATGGAAGCGTATGTATAGAGGGGGACGACGCGCTCCCATCGTGAAGCGGCCAAAGTACCGCTCGCTCGCTTTTGATGTCCTGGAGAATCGCCTCGTGCCTGCGGGCCAATGGGCAAGCGCGGTTGTCGATTTCAGCACCGAGTACAGCGTGACCTCTTGGGCGGCGGTCCAAGCGGTCAGCGAGCCTGACACCATGACCTATGGCGACATCGCCACTGCTTGGGCCCCTTTGCCCATTAACTCAGGCGGCGAGTTCGACGCTGCTGAACACGTGACCTTAAGGTTCGCAAACCCGGTCAACGCCACCGGTGTGCTGATTCGCGAAACCTTCGGCAACGGCTTCGTCTACCAGGTCGATTTCCTTTCCATCGACGAGACCGGCACGCAGACGGTCTACACCTGGACCGGCACGGACCCCAGTCAGCCGGGGAGTCCCGTCGATTTCACCATCTCGATCCCGCAAACGGTTGTGCCTGTCAATGCGGTCAAGATTTACGTGAACATCGATCATGATCTCAGCGCGTGGGAAGAGATCGACGCAGTGCGGTTGCTCGATGGCGCCAACACCGCGCCGACCTTCATCGGCAGCGATCAAACCGTGAATGAAGACGCTCCCGCGCAGTCGATCACGGGCTGGGCCAGTTTCAACCCCGGCAGCGGCAGTTGGGAAGCGACTCAAAAAGTCAGCAACTACACGGTCAGCAACATCAGCAATGCGAGCCTGTTTTCCTCCTCGCCTTCAGTGGATGCCAACGGCACGCTGACCTACGCTTTGGTCGCGAACGCGAATGGCGTCGCCAATTTTGACGTGTTCGTAAAGGACGACGGCGGGACCTCCAACGGCGGCGTGGACACGAGCGCGGCGCAGACCTTCACGATCACGGTGAATGCGGTCAATGATGCGCCGAGTTTCACCGTCGGCGCAGATGTCACGGTGAATGAGGACAGCGGCGCTTATTCTGCTGCCTGGGCCAGCAACGTCTCGACCGGCCCGGCCAACGAGGGGCAGAGCGCGGCCTTCACCGTCTCCAATGACAATGCCAGCCTGTTCTCGGTGGCGCCGGGCATTGCCGCCGATGGCACGCTCACCTTCACGTCCGCCGCCAACGCCTTCGGCAGCGCCACGGTCACGGTGAGCCTCAGCGATGGTATGGACACAAGCACTCCTGTGACGTTCATGGTCACCATCACCGCTGTCAACTTTGCGCCGGTCATCGGGAACGTCGTGTTCGACAACACGGAGCCGAAAACCAACGACCTGCTAACCGCGCAAGTCATCGATCCCGTGGACCCGGACGACGACACAATTACGTATAATTACGTATGGACCGTCAACGGCCAAACCGTCAAGACCACAACCACGTCTGCGACAACCGACACGCTCGATCTCAGCCAAGCCGGCAACGGCAACAAGGGGGATTCGATTTTGGTGAGCGTGACGCCGAGCGACGGCATCGAAGCGGGGAGTTCGAAGTCGGCTTCGACCGTGGTCGTCAACAGCGCGCCGACCGCCGCAAGCCAGAGCTTCTCAACCAGTCACAACCAGGTTATCTATGACATCGATCTCGTCTTCGGCGCCTTTGATGCCGACGGGGATCCTGTGCAGGCTTCCATCTACGGCCCACCGAGCAACGGCGCGCTCGTGCTCAATGGCAACGGAAAATATGATTACTACCCGTCTGGAAGCTGGACCGGCACGGAAACCTTCAACGTTGTTGTCAGCGACGGGATTGCCAACGCCGAGGCGGTCACTCTGACGATTGCGGTCGACATCATCGACCTTCCAGAAGTGTCGATTTCTTCGGTTCCGGACGACTTGGCCACCGAGGGGGAAGAAGACAATGCGGGCTTTGTCGTCACTCGTACTGGCGATGCCGGCAACTCGTTGACGGTGAATCTCGCTTTCTCCGGTACGGCAACCATGGAGGGGACATCACTCACGGAAAGTGGAGACTACGGGCTTCTCGTCGGTGGTGTATACCTGAGTTCGTCCGTCACATTCGAGCCGGGGCAAAGCTCGGTAACAGTTACTTTTGCCGGTTACGACGACGATCAAGTGGAGGAATCCGAGGAGGCCCTCCTTAGCATAGCCGGCTCCGGCGGCGGCACCTATCAGATTGCCGCCAACAATTACGCCACAATCAGCATTGCCGATACCACTGCATGGGACGACGGCGCCAAGAAGCTCAAGCACGTGCCCATCTTGCTGCAGCGTCTGACCATCAACGTCAAAGACAATGACTTCGACCACAAAGTCAATGCGACCGTAACACTGACGGCAGGCCGGCAATACAATTTTGCGGCTTATGGAACCGCGAAAATCGGCCTGGGCGCGAACGACGACGTTGACCCCGACTGGGCTTCGTGGAATCCCCCGGCCGACGGCGGCCCGTTTAAGTACATGGCCTTGGACGCCACTCCGACAAACGATCCCATTGACCTCAACATCGGCCTGAAGGCTGTGGGCCTATGGTCGGCCACCGACCCTGGACCATTTTGGGGCGACTACAACGTGAAGCACGAATACTCAGCCACCTTAACGCCGGGCACTGACAGGATTCCCGCTTTTTACTTCCAGGACATTCCGGAAGGTTACGCCGGCAACTCCGGCACCCTGACCGTGGAAATCGGCCAACGAGCACCCTTCGGGACGATGCCGCCACCGCGCGATGACAACCCCAATCCCCCGGCGGCCACCGCGACGAATTTGACAGTCGCCATCGTCACCGGGGCACCCGCTGAACGAACAAGTTGGTCGGACTCCGCGCGCACATATCAGCTGATTGGCCCCAACGCCTACATCTATAACACGATCACGAACCTCCAAGGCCTGGCGAACGCTCTCTCCATTTTCCCCAACGGCAGCATCGGCACTCTTGTTTTTGGCGGGCACGGCGCGGGCGGCGATATCGGCGTCCAGATCGCGAACGGCAGCACGTTTGCGCCGGATGGCACATCCGGCCAGTACCTCAGTTATACAAACCTGCAAAATCTGGCCGATAACAACGCCGCGCAATTCCACGCGATCGCCGACAAGATCAAATTCAGCGGGACGGTGCGTTTCGAAGCGTGTGGCACATACAGTGAGGGCAGGACAGCGAACGCGCTTGCGCTGGCGAGTTTGCTGAACGCCGTTGTCGAATATTCAGACGGCCTCGCCTATGGCTGGGGCCAGGGAACTTGGGTCACTGCAGATCCTACTTGAAAAGGGCTTGATCATGTCATGCACATCCCATTGGTTTGCGGCTTTTTGCCTGGGCGCTAGCTGCGGCGCGGCGGACCCTTACCAGGACGCCATCAAGGAATTGACGAAAAAGGGCTGCCGCTTCCACTACGAAGCGAGCGTCGGCTTTGTGCAAGTGGATTTCCCACTCAACTTCATCAGCAAGGTGCCGAACGGCAACGATGACGACATGAAGTTGCTCAGCCAGATCACCACGCTGCGCCGTGTACTCATGGGACACGCCAACGTCACCGACGAGGGGCTAAGACATTTGGTGAAGCTCTCCGATTTGCGCGAATTCGGCATACAAAGCGACAGCATCACCGACGAAGGGTTGAGACATTTGGCTAAGGCCAAGAACCTCCGCAGCCTCGGCCTGAGGTCCGCCAAGGTCACCCACGAAGGCTGGAGGCATCTCGCTGCTCTTGACCACCTCCAAAGCCTCAATACCGACATCTCAGACGCGGGGCTCAACGAATTACCGCGATTTAAAGCGCTGAAGGAAGTCGGATTTTTCCGCGCAAGGATTACGGATGCCGGGATGGCGAGCCTGGCCCAGGTCAAAAGTTTGGAGAAAGCGTGGCTCAATAAGACGGGGATAACAGATGAAGGCCTGAAAAGGCTCGATGGCGCCAAAACCCTCAAATGGCTTTACATCGGCGAAACCAAAGTGACGGACGCCGGTCTGCCCGGGCTCCTGTCCCTTGAGAACCTGGAACTCCTTAGCCTCGGCCAGACGGACGTCTCCGACGAAGGGCTGGCAACGGTCGCAAAGATTGGTTCGCTGCGCGATCTCCGTTTGACCGCAACAAGAATCACGGATCGCGGCTTGAAATCGCTCGTGGCTCTGAAGAACCTCGAATCGCTTTACATTGAGAATACGTCGGTGTCGGACGCCGGGTTTGCCCACATCAAGGCGATGCCCTCACTGAAACTCGTAGACCTTTCCTTCACCAAGATAACAAAAACGGGTGTAGAGCAACTTCAGAAGGACATGCCCAAATGCCGCGTCATGGTTACCTTTCAATCCAACTGATCCGCCAAGGCGCGCACTTCGCGGCGCTCCGGGGATTCCGGGATTCCGTGGACACCATACTTAATTAGCGCCGGGCACCTCCAGTTGTTCCCCTCATTGTCGATTCTCGTCGCTGCTGACTGGACTTTCACCGGACCTTCGCCTGCTCAAAACCGTGTTTTCCGTTGCGACAAGTTTTCGCACCGGACGGGGGTCGTCACAAAAGCTCAAACCGATCCAAGCCGAAAAGTAGCGAATCACAGTTCGCATTACTAGTTCCGATCTCGATTTCACATGGAGATCCTCTGGACGCGGCGATTACCAGCCTTGAATCTGTTCCAGCAACGTTTTTCAGGAACTCAATTGCTGAGCAGTTGTCAAAAGGTACTACTTCCTTTGGGTAAGTACGCTCGGTCAAACGCGGATCCGTAAAGAACCGAACCACCCGCGGAGGCGTCAACAGTTGTGACATTGAACCAGTGATCAGTTCTTTCGTAATCAGAAAATCGGGGCCTGCGCCGCCTTTCCAACGGCCCTCTTCTGGGTAGACACCAATATCCAAACTAAATGCCTCGTTATCGTCCGAGACGCAATGAGCTTGGGCGGTCAAAAAAATTCGGCCCCTGTGAATTGAAAAAATCAGGTCCAACAGCAAATTAGGACGATTTGGAGTTATCACGCCCTTAAGATCCCACCACTCTGATTCAATAATCGTGCGAAGAAGTATTAGTTTGTCCACATCGGCCATTCTTACACTCCTATTAGTTAAAGTGAATCGTTTCATGTGGGGTGTTGCCGTGGGCAGGGATTTCGATCCGCCACGTCCCGTCCCTAGCCTGGCGAAGCCGCTGACCATTGGGACCAACAAGTTGGCCCCCTTCCGGACGGTTGTTACCACCAGTGAGTCGGTCGAACAAACGTCGTGCTTCTGCCTCACCGCCCCGAAGATTTGTGTTCACCCGATGGCCGTCCCAATTTGGATTATCGCCCAAAAACGGCCCCTGTTCTTCCGGGACGCGACGAGGACCACCACCGGGTTGATGGCCGAGTTCGTTGATAGTCATCATCAGGCGAATATCGCCCACGACGAGGACAATATCCTGGACTACCGTGACGGCGCCGGCGACTACGACAACTACTGAGCCAACGGCTGCGGCGCCCATCGGGAGTGCCAGCGTGCCTCCACTTACCACCGCCACGCCGCCTTCCGCCGGAATGCTGCCTACGCCGCCGACGATCTCGGCGAGACCGACTGCTATGCCAATGACGTGCCCAGTCGTTCTGCCCGCAACACCAGACCAGGTATCCGGCTGCGGCGGAGAGAAGTAAAGTGGACTGAAGGGAAGAATGCCTTCGAGAAGGCCCGCCCCCAGATGCCCAAGAAAATCGTCGACGGGGTCCGGCATAACCCCTCGGCCAAAGCCGGGTTGCGGCGGCTGTTGTGGCACCGGCAACAATATCTGGGCAAATAGCTGGCCACCTTGTCCTGGGGGAGCTGCCGGTTGCTCGGGCGCAGCTTGAACCGGTTGCTGCGGCGGCGGCATCGGATCAAACGGCGGCAGCTCGGCGTTCGCAGCTCGCACTGGCGGGGGTTGCATGAAGATCTGGCCCAACCCCGGAGCGGGCGGCACGCCAATCGCATTGCCATTGATATTCTGCGCCGGCAAGACCGCGTTATCAATCTGCTGGGCGAATTCGCGCGCGGCACGCGCCGCGTCCCCATTGCCACGAATGCCGCCGCCGGGATTGTTTCCCACTTGCGCATTCGGCGCGACCTGCGGCAAAATTTGCCGATTCCCCTGAACGGGAATCAGCAAATCGCCATCAATGGGAGCTGGCATCACAACACCGTTGACGATGTTCGTCAGAATCTCGACCCCCGGGACGATCAGCGTCACCGGCGGAAACTCGAACCGGATCGTGAGCGTCGGCCCCGGCATAATGAACGCGAACACCGGGCCTTGCAATTCCACAGGCACACCCTGGAAGTAACCGGAAATCGTGGTGGTGTCCTCGTCGTGCGAGGTCCACGAATCCGTCGACGCATCCGAGCCGGTCGCGGTGTAGGCGTAGCCGCCGCTTTGGTCATTGGTCCAGGCGGCGCTGATGCCACTGCCTTCGAGGTGGTACTGCGCATCGCCCCAGGTGTGGCCCGTGCTGACGTAGGGGTCGGTGCTTGCGGTGTCGTAATGATACTCGCTGTAGGTGTCCCACTCGCTCGATGTGTCGGAGACGTAGCTGGCGAGGGAAAGCACGCCGATGTCGACCGTGCCGGCCTGGTGGTTATACGTGGACGACGAGCTGGTCCAGTTGGTGAACCTGGAGTGGCTGTAGTCCGTGCCGGTGGCACTCCAGTCTTGGTGGGACGTGCTGGCCGAGTCGGATTCGCTAGTGCTGCTGTAGCTCGACAGGCTCAGGCCGTCTGTCGGATCATATGTCCCTTCGGCGTGCAGGGTGAAAGTGGCCGACGACTCAGAATCACTTTGGTAGCTGGACGTGTATGCGTAACTTTCGTCGCCATAGTCGCCGTCGCTGTCGGAATGGTCGTCGGTGCTCGTGGCGGCATTCTCGCCGTAGAGGTAGCAGGACAGCGAGAAGCCGGTGGCACTTTCGTAGGTGCCTTCCTCATGTAGATCGGTGGTACGATCGTACTCGGAATGACTGGTGGAATTGTAATGCGTATGGCTCGCGTACGATCCGGACGTGTAGGTCGAGGCCGACTCGGAGGAGCCATCCGTCGTAGAATTCGTGGACGAATCGGCGTCGAAGGTGTAAGTGGTCAGGTCGAATGCGCCGCCCTCATAGGTGCCGGCCTCGTGGAGCGTGCTGGCGCTTTCAAAGGTTTGGTCGTTGGTAGATGTCGATGCGGAGGAATTGGTGGAATCGCCCGAGCCGTAGCTGCTGGAACTGTGGCTTTCCTGGTGAGCCGTGTAGCTCAGGCTCGACGTTTGGTCGTGCGTATAGGTCGTGAGGGTGAGACCGTCGGTGGGGTTGTAGGTTCCCTCGCCAAAGACGTGCGATTCAGTGGCGCCTTCCTCGTCGCGCGAGGAGCTGGAATCGGAGTCGGTGTTGGCGTCGGAGTACGAGTAGCTGCTCGACTGGGTCAGGACATAGCTCGTGGCCGAATCGGTTGTCGAGGTGTACTCGGTCAGGTCGAGGCCGGTGTAGTAGTCGAAGGCGCCCGCGGTGTGAAGCTGCATGGTGGATATCGAATCATCGACTCGGTTCGAGGACGCAAAGTTGGCGCTGTCATAGGAGGCGCTGCTGTGGGTCGACGTTGAAGCGCTGTCCTGGGTCGTAGTAATTTGTTCGTCGGTCGCTTCGTCATAGACGTAACAACTCAGGTCGATTTCATAGTTGATGGATGTGCCTTCTTCGTGCAAGTAAGTCGTGCGATGGCGGGTGTCCTCGTAGGTCGTGCTCGTCAGGCTGCTCGACGCGTTTTCCGAATCGGACGAGGCGGCCGTGTCTATCCACTGATTGTCGTAGGCATACGTCTGCGCCGACTGGGTGTCGAGCGTGTAGCTGCTGAAATTGTAGGCGCCCTCGGAATACGTTCCGGCCTGATGGAGGACCGTGACGGTGACGGTCGCATCGGAGGTGTCGGTCGTCGTTTCGTGCGACCAGCTGCTGTCGGTGCTCGTCCATTCGATGAGGTTGGTCGTGCTCTCGACGAACTGATGGGTGGCGCCAGCGGTTTCGTCATAGAGGTAGCACGACAGATTGAGCCCGGTCGAGCCGTAGGTCCCTTCGGTGTGGAGGTCGGTGGTCGTTTCGAGAGCGTCATACTGGACCGTGGACGCCGTAGTCGTTTGCACATATTCGGCGTACGGGGTGTATGTGGATGCCGATACGTTCGCGACCTCTGTTTCCAAGGTGACGGCAGTCGTATGATCGTAGACGTAGCACGACAAATTGAAGGCGCCCGCGGCGTACGTGCCTGCTTCGTGCAGATCGGACGCGACATAGCTCGTCTGATCCACAGTTGTCGTGGTTTGTGAGGTGGAGCCGGTCGTGGCGGTCGCCTGAGTATTTGTGGTGGCCGTGACGCTGTGAAGATCGCTGTCGGCCGTGGACTCTTCGTCGTAAACGTAGCAATTGAGGTTCAAACCGCCACTGCCAAGAGTACCGGTGGAATGTAAGGTGGTGGCGTGCGTGCTGTTCGTGTGCGCAAGGGAATCGAAGGTCGTGCTGGTGTTATAGTCGGTGACGGAGTAGATCGACGTCGTGGCCAATTCTACCGTGAGGTTTTGCGCGGAGTTCGACGATTCGTCGAAGAGATAGCTGCTCAAGTTGAAGCCGGCATCGCCGGTGTAGGTTCCCGCTTCGTAGAGGTGAGACGTGTGATCGGAATTGGTGTCCGAGATGGTATGGGTTTGAGCACTGTCTGCGGTGGTCGCTGTCGTGGACGACGTAAAGTGCAGACTGTCGTGGGTTTCGGCGGCGCTTTCGTTGGAAGTCTTGTCATGGACGTAGCAACTCAGGTTGTACCCGCCGCTGCCGTAGGTGCCAGCTTCGTGAATGGTGCTGATCTGGTTGGACCCAGAGTCTTTGGTGAATCTGTCTTGCCCAGAGTCGGTCGAGCCGGTGTTGATGTAGCTATGCGACTGCACGCCGTCTTCGTGAGTGGTCAGCGTGAACGCCGAGCTGCTGTCGTAGACGTAGCTGGTGAGGCTGAGAACGCCCGCGTAACTTGAGCCTTCCTGGTGGAGTTCGTATTGCGATTGCGCCGATTCGTGCGATTGCTTGTTGTTGGCGCCGACAAAAAAACTCATGGCAACGGTGCCGGCGACCGCCTCATCGGAGGTATAGCTGGTCTGGCCGTTCTCATCGTAAACGTGGCACGGCAAGTCGAACACACCGTTGGCAAAGGTGCCGGCTTCATGAAGCGTCGAGTTGGTTGCGGTCAGCGAGGTGTAGCTGTACGTTACGGCCGCGCTAGAAGTGTAGGCGTTGCCGCCGAGAGTACCGGCGCCGGTGCGCGTCTCCGTCCCGGTTTCCTGGAACGTGACTGTTTGGCTGGAGGACTGGTCGCGAACGAACGAATCGAACGTGAACGCGTCTGCGGAATACTGGCCGGTAGCGTGAATTACATAGGTGGTGTTGTTGATGTCCTGTGAGCTATAGGCATTGGCGCCGTCGGCGGTAACGGTCTCTGTGCCGAAGTAACCCTGAACGGTTTCTTGTTCGATCCAGGTGCCGCCGCCCTGGCGTTGAACGTCGCGAGCGTAGGAACCGGTTTCGTCGAAGGTGACGCTGTTGAGAACGAGCGAGCCGTTCACGTACTGGCCGGCCTGTCGAGTGTGGAACGTCCGGGTGCCAACCTCATCGGCGATATAATCGTCCGTACCGGTACCGTTGGCGTCAGCGTAGGAATAGCTGTCGTGATCGTTGTAATGGTAGGTATTGGAACCGCCGTCTTCATAGACGTAGGAGTTGAGACTGAGGGCATTGTTGGCGAACGATCCGCCTTGATGGACCACTACGTTGGCATTGATTTGTTCGTGCTTGGTGTAGCTGCCGTCGGCGATGGGGAACGTTTCTTCGTGGCTGAAACCAAGCACGCTGCCTTGCACGGTGATGTCGCCCGTGCGAACGCCGGTTTCATCGTAGTTCGACGTGCTCAAGTTGATGAAAGAGAAGCCGACATCATTCAGGGTGAATTGGCCATTCGCGTACGACCCTGCCTCGTGGAGCGACTCGGAACGAGTGCCATTCCGCAAAAGTGTGTGGGTTTCGTTGCCGCCGAAGGTGTATGTGCCGCTGACGCTGCCGATCCACACGGACACACTGCCGCTGAACGAACCGTTCCAGGTGGAGCCACCGGCAGCGTTGTAGGTATAACTGCTGTTGCTCGCTTCATCGATCAAAACACACGAAAGGCTGAGGTCGCCGTTGGCGAGCGAGCCCTCCATGTGTTTGATCTTGCCTTCGAAGCCGGTGGAGTCTTCGGTCCAGGTTTCGCCTTTGTTGAAGTTGTAATTGCCGCTGACCGAAAGCGCTCCGAGGTTGAGATTGCCGGTCAGGGTGCCATTCGAGCCAGTCTGGCCATCCTTTTGGCTCGTGAAGCTGTGGGTGGACGAGGCATCGAGCACGATGCAGGAAAGACTGATTGCGCCGTTCGAATAGGCTCCCTCCTGGTGAAGAGTTCCCGAATCGAAGCTCGCATCGCTGCGAGTGTGGTTCTCGCTGACCGACATCGAGTAGTTTCCGCCAAGGCTGCCGGCGCCAAGCGGCGCGCTGCCGTTGAACGAGCCGCCGAATGTTGACGAGCCGCTGGTGGAAGAGGTCGTCGTGCCGTTGTTGGTGGTATGATAGACGACGCAGGAAAGGTGGAGATTGGTTCCGGACGCGGTCCCCGCTTCATGGAGGGCCTTGGTGGCAACGCGGGACTGATCGGAGACCCAGCTCTCGTTGCCGCTGACACTGAACGTGCCATTCGCGCTGCCGATTGGCAAATCAATGACGCCATTGATGGTGCCGGAGAAGTTATTGGACCCTGCTTCGTGATGGACAAACGTGCTCGAGCTGGTGTCGTCGAAAACGATGCTGGAAAGGTTGTAGGCGCTGTTGGCGTAGGTGCCCGCTTCATAGCGCCGATCCGTGGCATCGCCTCGCTCCGTGCGAGTGAAGGAAACGCTGCCGGTGGCGCTGAAGGTTCCGTTGAGGCCGCTGTCGCCGGCGCTAAGGTTTCCCTGAACGGTGCCGCTGAAGCTGGTGGACCCGGAACGCTGATTCGTGAAGCTGCTGGCGCTGGAGTCGTCAAACGAGACACTGGACAGGTTGAGAACGCCAACGTCGGATTGGCCTTCCTGATGAAAGACCGACGTGCTGGTTCCTTCTTCGTCAAAAGAATAGCTCTCATTGCCCGCGGCGGTGAAGGAACCGGTCAGACCGTTACCGGCGCTGCCGATGCTGCCGTTGATCGACCCGTTGTAGGTGCTCTGGCCGGATTGATGGTAATCGAACTGGGCGTGGGTCGACTCGTCGAGCGTGACGCTGGAGAGGTGCATTTCGCCGGAATAATACGAGCCACCTTGATAGACCGTGGCGATCCTATCTCCGCTGGAATTGGACGAATGCGTTTCGCTGCCGCTTACATTGAGGTTTCCGGTCGCCTGCGCGATGATGGTCCCGCTGCCGACGCCGGCGCCGGAGTAGCTGGAGTTGCCCGACTGATGTTCGTCGAATGACGAGGTAGTCGCGCTCGTGGCCACGATCGAGGTCAGGCTCATGGATCCGTTCTGATAGCTGCCCTCTTCATTCAGCGTGCGGACGCCGCTGCTCTCGATGTGCTCCGTATAAGACTCGGCCCCTGCGATGGAAAAATCGGCGACCAAGCCAATGCCTTCGCTCGTGTAGCTGCCGGAGATCGTTCCGCTGTAGCTGCTTTGCGCGGACCGATCGGTGGATGCCGAGCCGCTGCCGCTTTCGCTCAAGACGATGCAAGTCAGGTTCAACTCGTTTTCGATGTTCTGGCCTTCTTCGTGGACCGTGGCATTGAATTCGCCCTCAAAATCGCTGGCATAGGACTCGCCGCTGGACGCGGTGAAGTTGCCGTTGACGTTGGCGCCGCCGAGATTGATGTTGCCGCCGAAGGTTCCGCTGTAGCTCGATTGCCCGGAAATCTGGCTCGAATAGGTTCCCGACGAGGACTCGTCGAGTGCGATGCTGTCCAGGCTATAGACGTCATCGTCAAAGCCGCCGGCCTGGTATCGCGATTCGGAACGGGAGCCCTCGTAATCGGCGGTCTTGGTTTCGCTGCCACTTGCCGAGTAGGCGCCGTTGATGGTGGCGGTGAGGATGTTCAGATTCCCGCTCAGGCTGCCGTTCCATGTCAGGGTACTCGTACGGTGCTCTTCAAAGGTGGCGTTGGATTCCTCCGTATAAACGACGCAGCTCAGGCTGAGCGCGCCGTCGGTTCGCGAGCCTTCCTCATATGACGATTTCGAAAAATCGCCCGCTTCATCGATGGTGAAGCTTTCGCTCGTACTCCCGCCAATCGTGGCGGTGAGGCTGTTGTCGAGGAGCGTCAAGTTTCCGGTCGCACTGCCGCTCATGGCCCAGTCGCCGGAGGCGGTGTGCGTGAAGTCGATTTCCTCGGAGGTGTCGTGAACAAGGGATGAAAGATTGGTTACGCCGCCGTCGCGCGTGCCAGCCTGGTAGAAATGGTCGTGAAAGCTGCCGCTGCCGTCCAGGGCGTCCTCGCTGGATCCGGACGCCGTGAATGTGCCGTGGACATTGCCGATGCCAAAATCAAGATTGCCCGACACGGTGCCGCTGTAGCTCGTGCTCGACTCGCTCGACATGGTGCCGGCACTATCGGTCGTTTCGTCGATCACCATGCAAGAAAGATCGATGGCTCCGTCGTTGCTGGCGCCTTCTTCATGAGTATGACGGAAAGAATCTCCCTCATTTTGGCTTGTCGAGCTGCTGTCGTGGCTGACGCTGAGGTCGCCGGTCATGGACGCACCCAGCAAAGTCATCTGACCGCTGGCGGACGCGGACCAAGACAAGTGCGCCTCGGATGCAGAAGTGTAATGCAGCGTCGACGTCGAATCTTCGTTGACGGACGAAAGATCTACGTCGGCGCCCTCGGCGCTCCCCTCGTGATGTTTGGTGGACTCCGAGTCACCGAAGTCGTCGTAGGTGAATGAGTCTCCGCCATCGATATCGAATTCGCCGGCGAGGACCCCGCCCAGGTTGCCGCTGGCGTGGCCTTCGTAACGGAAGAACCTGCTGGTGTGGCTGGTGAACGATCTGGTGCTCGATACATCCGTGGTTATAGAGCTGAGGTTAAGCGGATTGTCGTCCAGCCTTGAACCGGCTCGGTAACTGGAACTGTCGCTTTGATCGTCAATATCGGTGGTAGAATCGTCGCTGCCTGTCAGCGTGAAGACGCCGCCGATCGCACCGAGACCAAGGCCAAGTTCGACCTGGCCAGCTAGCGTGGCGGTGTAAGCCGAATCGTCCGCGCTGTGGTAGCTTGAACTTTCGTGTGCTTCGTCCGTCATGACGATGCAACTCAAGTTCGTCTCCTGGCCAGCCGACGTGCCTTCCTCGTGAACCGTACTGGCGGAATCTCCATCCGTGTCGAGGGAATAGCTGGTATTGTTCTCATATTCGAATGAACCGGTGGCGGCGTTGCCAAAGAGATTGACGAAGCCGCTATGTTCGCCGTCGAGATGAGTGCTTCCGGTGGCCTGCTCCGCAAACGTGTACGACGTGCTGCTGTCGAGAACCAAGGACGAGAGATCGAGAACGCCGTCCGTGCGCGTCCCCTCGCGATGTTTGGTGAGGCTGCCGCCGCCAGAGCCATCCACGGACGAACTTTCATTGCCGGTTAAGGTGATGGTGCCGGAAAGACCAGCCAGTTCAAAATCGAGATTGGCATTGATCGTTCCGTCGTATGCCGAAGAGTTGTCCTCGTGGAACGAAAAACTGTTCGTGTTGGATTGATCCGATGAGATGGACGAGAGGTTCAAAACCGTACCATTGAACTCGCCGGATTCGTGGAGTGAGCTGGAGCCGTTGCCGCTCGATGTCGATGAGCTATTCGCGCTTCCCGAGGCGGAAAAGGTGCCGTTGGCGTTGATCAGGCGGAAGAAGTCGACTTCCCCGCTCGCCGAGCCTTCGTAGGTATAACCGCTATCCGCGGTGACGGTGAAGCTGAAGTCGGTGGTTTTGTCATAGGAGATGCACGATAGATTCAGGACGCCGGCGTCAAGGGTGCCGCTTTCGTGGCGATCGACCGTCGCTGAGCCGTCCTCGTCGCGGACGTTGCTGTCACTTCCCGCGGCGTTGAATTCGGCCATCAGGTCGGTATCGATGATATTCGCGAAATTAAATTCACCCCAAGCGGTTGCGGTCCAAGAATAGCCGGCATCCTCGTGGTTGGAGTAGGAACTCGTACTGGACTCCGTGAATTGGAACGAAGAGAGACTTAGCTCCCCTTCCGAGTAAGTGCCAGCGTGATGCAGGGCCAGCGTGCCGGAGCCGGAGGAATCGTAGGAGTTGGTGCTATGCCCATCAATGGTGAAGAGAGCTTCGCCCGTGCCGATAATGGAAAGCTCGCCTTCAAGGCTGCCTGAGAAGTTGCAACCGCCATCGTAAGTGTTCGTGAACGAGGTGGTACCGGTTTGATCGTACACGATACTGGACAAGTTGATGCCGCTCGAATCAAAGGTCCCCTCCTGATGCAGATGGCCGCTGCTGTCGCGCGACTGGAGTCTGTCGATATTTTCGCTGCCGTCGGCGTTGATGTTGGCGGCGAAATGAAGCTGATCCGGGCCGATGTGTCCTTCAATTTGGCCTTCCCACGTGGATACACCAATTTCCTGTCTCACCGCGGTAGTCGTGTTGGATTGGTCGTAGATCAGCGCACTGATGGTCAGCACGCCCTCGTAGAAGCTGGCGGTAGCGTCGAAGGTCTCCGTGAGGTCGCTGGTGACGTCATTGGTGATGGTGAGGAAACTGGTCTGGTCGTAGGTTCCATCGGCGCCGAGGACCTCGAGGTCGCCGCTGACCCGAGCGTCGATGTGGCCGGTGCGCGTCTGGCTCGTGGTCGCGCTCGACTGGACGTTAGCGGTTTCGGTGCTGGAAAAGACGATCGTGTTCAGGCCGAAGACGCCACCCGCGTACGCGCCCCACTCGGACAAATCTGACGTGCCGGCTGCAACGCGGTCAACCGTGAAACTTTCAGTACTTTCGAATTCGTAACTTCCGTTCGTGGCGATGAAGCCGCTAGCTGCGCCTGCAGCAACTATGCCGGAGCGTGTGCTGAACTCTTCAGCATGATAGACGGACGCCTCGGCGCTCGTTTCCTCGAATGCGACAGCAGCGAAGCTGAATTCCTCCGCTTCGTAGCTGCCATATTCCTCGAACAGGAAGGTCCCCCCTCCAACACGTTCGGAATCGTAGAAGCTGGAGGACTCAAATTCCGATTGGAGCGGGATGCCTGCTTCGCCCAAGACTCCAAACAAATAAAGCCCGGCCGGATCCGATTGGCCCGATTGGATCGAATTGCCAGAAGCGGTGTCGATGTAGTTGTGGGTCCCAGATTCTGCGTAAGAGATTTTACTTAGACTCAGGCCATTCGCGTCATAGGAGCCGAGTTCGGTCAGGATGAAGGTGGTCGCGCCGACCCGCGTGAAAGTGCGCGTGCCGCCGCCGGTTGCATCGCCGGTAAGGGTGTAGGAATCCACCTGCGTAAGCGTAAACGCCGACGAGCCTTCTTCGCTCACGCTCAGGTCAGTCCAGGTGACGTCTTCCATTGCCAACGTGTAATTGGCCGAGATCGCGCCCACCACGTCGTACCAGTTGAGGAAAAACCAGTGCGCGTCGGGTGCGGTATACGTCTCATCCAGCGAATATGTGTCCGTTCCGCTCTCGGTCCGCAATACGTTGTTGCCGGAATCGGTTTCCTCGTAACTGAAAGTAACGGCAACTTCTTGAAAGAAATGCGCCAGCGAAGCAGTCCATTGGCCGTTGCTCAACTCGGCGGCTTGGTCGGCATCGAAGGCTATATCGCCCGACGCGAAGAACTCGATCGTGTCGCCGTCGCCATCGGTGCCGGTAATCGAGATTTCGAAGGTGTAGTCGCCGGCGCTGAGCAGCGTGAATTCGCCCGCGGCGGTTGCGGATCCCGCTTGCAGCACGGCCAGCGGCGTTGGCGAACCGCCGAGGTCCGAACTCAACCCCCGATCGACGCTGACCGCGTTGATGTGCTCGGCCGTCCCAAGGGGGCGCGGCGACATCAAGCTAATGCTCGGCATCACGCGGCCTTCCAGGGTGTCGAAATCGAGCAGGTGCCGAAGAGAGTCAGCGAGCGGCCGACGACGAATCGGCGCCTTCGAGCGACGGATGAACCGAAGAAAGGAGTTCCAGAGTTTTTTGAACATGGCAGCCTACCGTTCAAAAAGTCGTGGACTGAAATCGTTCTGGTTTCGACAATCGAGCTGTTGGTTGCCTCTAAATCCTCAAATTCCCAAACCGGCCTGCAAGATTAATGTTTTGAAGAAAAGTGAGGCGAATGGATTCGCGTTAGAACATAATCTTCCGAAGAATCAAGCCATTGGCAAGGGCCAAGAGATTTTTTTATTTTTCAACGCAACGGTCGGCCGTTTCCGTGCTGTGATTCAGGTGGTAGATATGGTTCCTTTCCATACGGATCGCTACAACGAAGCCTAGATTATTGCCGCGAAAGAACTTTGGCGATTGCCGCAGAAATGCCAGGGATGGTTTCACCTCAATATCGATCAGAGGCATCCCATGCTTCGTTACCTTTTCGGGCCGGTTCGTCCCGCCTTCGGGGGCGGCATTCTCCTCGACGCACGTCAATCGGGAGCGTGCTGCTGCTTTCACTCCGACTCAGGCGCCGACATCCAAATTGCCTTGAACGACACTTGGGACGAGGTCAACGCGAGATTTCCGCCTGGATGGCAGCCCGATTTTGTCGTAGTGTCACTCGACTACACGTCCATTCCACGCTGCCTATGGACCCAGCCGGCACCAATCGTCGGTCTGGCGCCTGATTGGGACTTGCTCTGGCATCATTACCGCCGCCAAATGCGGGCCTGCGACCTGGTGCTTACCGACCGGGCAGGCGCCGACTATTGCCGTCACGATGGCCTGGCACACGTGGAGCCGGCAAACCTCGCCGGATGCTCGCGGCGCTTCCTCGAGACGGCCGACGACGATTCGTCGCGCGACATCGACATCCTTTTCCTCGGCAATCTGAATCCCGTCGTCCAAGGAACGCGCCACCCGCTATTAGCACGCCTTGCACGCCTGAGCGAAAAATACCGCGTGGTTATCAAGACCTCGGTGAGCGAGGAAGATTATTGGAAGATGATGTGGCGGTCGCGAATCGTCTTCAATCGAAGCCGGCACCAGACCTGCAACCGCCGCGCCTTCGAAGCCCCCGGTGCCGGCGCTCTCCTTTTCCAGGAAACGGAAAACACCGACGTTGCGCAACTGCTCCCGGACCGTGAGGGGTGCATTTTTTATCGGGACGAAAACTTGGAGGAATTACTGACGCATTATTTGACCCACGAGGACGAGCGCCAGGCCATCGCTCAAGCGGGGCGGGAACGTGCCCGCGCCTTGACGTTCGAAAACCTGTGGGCCGACGTCGTGCGCCGAATCGAAGAAAAAATGCCTGCGCTCCTCCAGGCTCGATCGCGCCGCACGCGACCGACGGAGATTGATGAACTTGCCCGGCGAAGTCAAGAGGCGCTCGTCTGTCCGGATCGCGTCGATCCGCAACTTCCGCTGGACCTGGAACAGGCCGCGCAAGACCAAACCCAGTCGGCGAGTTTGCGGGTGCTCTTGGGTCTCGTGAGGTCACGGTACGTATCTCGTGACGATTCGGCCGTCATCAGCGCGGAGAGTGCCGCATTTCATTTCCAACGGGCGTTGGAGATCGACCCAGTTCACCCGACCGCTGGGCTATTCCTGGCGGAGGCGCTCGATGCTTCAGGCCGCCGCCCCGCCGCCATCGATCAGGCCCGGCAAGCGTTGCACCTGCTTTGCAGCGAGACGAGAATCGATGCCGCATTGCTAGACGGCGGCCATTTCCCCCTCGGATTCACCGTCCTGCGCGTGGAATGGGAGCGAGCAGCGTGGCAAAACGCCGGCAACCTCGAAGGGGAGAAACGCGACAAACTTGTGCTGCTTCGCTTTCGACTCCACACCCTCCTGGCGGACTGGACTGGCGATCCGGTACACGCCTATGAAGCCTATCGCTTGCGTCCCGATCTGCCCGCCTCCTCCGCCGCGCTGGGCCTCCTGCTGCTGCGGGTGAATCACCTTCACGAAGCGATTCCCTATCTGAAGCAAACGCTCGAACGAAATCCATTTCACCGCGTCGTGGCTCGCAGCCTCTTTGCGGCTCTCGGCCAAGTCGGCGCACGCGAGGCACAGTCGCGTCTGGCGCAGGAGCGAGAGTTGTTCGCCAACACCGCGCCACAGCTGGTTCTCCGCGAGGACTGGTTCAGCAAGATTGCGGTGGAAACCTCTGCAAGAAAGGGCGCCGCGCCTTCCCTGCCGGCGACGCCGCGCCTACAGCCCCGAGTTTCACTGACAATGATTGTCCGCAATGAGGAAAACAACCTGCCTGCGTGCCTGCAAAGCGTCCGGGATTTGGTCGACGACCTCGTGGTCGTCGATACCGGCTCACAGGACCGAACCAAGGAAGCGGCCCTCTCGTTCGGCGCCCGGGTCTTTGACTTCCCCTGGATCGATCATTTTGCTGCCGCCCGCAATGAATCGCTGCGTCATGCCAATGGTGAATGGATCCTTTGGCTTGATGCCGACGACCGGCTCGACCAAGACAACCGCACGAATTTGCGTCAACTTTTCTCTTCGCTCGGTGACGAAAACGACGCTTACGCGATGAAGGTGCGCTCGGCAATGGATGAGGCACGCACCAGCTTCCGGATACTGGAACAGGTGCGCATGTTTCGCCGGCACCCAGAAATCTACTGGAAATATCGCGTTCATGAGCAGATTCTGTGGGCGGTGAGGAGACTGAACGGCGGCGTCCGCTGGGGCGATGTCGTCATCGATCATGTCGGCTATCAAGACGGTGCAGTGCGAAAATCCAAGCTTCACCGCAACATCCGACTCCTGGAGTTGGAAGCCAAGGAACAACCCGACGACGCCTTCGTGCTTTTCAATCTTGGCTGGACGACCCTCGATCTGGAGCGCCCCGTGGAGGCATTGCCGCGGTTGCAGCGGTCCCTGCTTCGTTCGGCGCCGGATTCGTCGATTCTACGCAAGCTGTATGCGCTCTTGATCCGCACGCACCGTCAACTGAACCAAGGCTCGCAGGCGGCGAAGGCATGCGCCGAAGGCCGGACGAAATTTCCCGACGATCCCGAGTTACTCTTCGAGGAAGCGATCCTCAAGAACGAAGTACGTGACCCGGCCGGCGCCGCCGATTCACTGCTTCGACTTTTGCAAATCAAGCCTGGGCGATTCTTCGCCAGCGTAGACCCGTCGCTGCGCGGTTTCAAGACGCGCCACATGCTTGGAGATCTTTATCGTGAGATGGGTAAATGGCAGGAGGCCGAACAGCAGTGGCGGCTCGCGGTCGAGGAAAATCCAACATTCGCGCCCTCCTGGATCGGCCTGGGAAATCTATGGTGCAAAGCAGGGCGCTGGGAGGACCTTGATCGCGCTCTGGCGCATCTGGATAAACATCACGCGAATGCCATCGAGACTGCAATGTTGCGTGTCCGCCGACACCTGGCCTTCAAGGAATTTTCGGTCGCGAGGCGTCTCGTCAATGACCTGATCGAGCGTGTGCCGCAAGCCATTGGCCCAAGAATCCTGTGCACTCATGTGCTATTACAGGAAGCCAAGGACTGGCCCACCGCAGAACAGGCCCTGCGCGAGGTGCTGAGGATCGACCCCAATCATCAAGAAGCCCGGAGGAATCTGCAAATCCTCCTTGCAAAGAAGCAGTCGTGACGTTCCCCTGGACAAGGAACGTCCTCGTGGCGACCGCGTGTTCGCAAGCGTTGGAAGACGAATCGCGACGCACACGGGAGTGCCTTGTCGCAGGCCATCGCTGAAATGCGGCCGCGAAGTTCTACGGATGACACACGCCCAAAGGCGGACGGGCAGGCTACTCGACCGTAGCCAGACGTTCATCGTCAGCAATCGACCGAACTGCCGCGGCGAGAAAACGTCGTCGCAGGCGGCACCTCGGTTTCCACCGATACCCGGCCTGGTCCTTGGCTCAACATCTCTCGGATCTGGGCTGGCGTATCAGGTCTAAAATCCCGGCGCGGAAATGGGATTCCTATCGTCGATCCCGCCGGCCGAACGAGTAGTCGTGGCGTCGAGTTCCCGTTGAACGAATCGCCGACATGGACCCACACTGCCTCGGGAAATCCCTTGCGGATGTCGGGCTCATCGTGGCATGCCATGCCGACCAGGATGAACAGCGGTTTCTTCCCCGTGTCCGCTCGCTTGATCGCCTCCTCTAGGTCGGTCAAGCAGCCTAGATCGCGGACGTCTTGGAACTTCTTGAAGCCAGCCGTTGCCTTGACCTTGGCATCGGACGCGGGCAATGCAGCCCGTTTGAGATTGGCCAGGGCGAGCGCCGCTTTCGCCTTGGCCGTTGCCAGATCTATATCCTGGGCGCCGGACGCGAACGCGCACGTGAGCACCATCGCCAAACTAAGGAACCATCGCATAGAGTACCTCCATCTTTCGGTTGAGCGCCAGCCGTTCCGGCGGCACGGCGCGGTTGTCGTGACGAATGAACCAGTTGAGTTTGCGGGCCGGCCAGCCTTGCACAGCCGAGAACGCCCAGGAATCCCCCTGTTGGAGCATGCCGTTGACCACGTTCGAGTCCGCATAGAATCCCGACGACGGCGGGTCGCCCGGCCCGACCGGACCCGTATGGGCGGTCGGACCCCAGGAGTTCTCGATCCGGCCGTACTCGCGCCCGTTGATCGTGGCATAGCCAATCAACGCCATGCAGTGCATCCACTGACCCGATGGCTCACAGATACCGTTGGCGTCACGTTGCATTCGGAAACCACGGTCGCTGCACACCGCGATGGCGTATCCGCTTGCCAGCGCCTTCTTTGCTTCGACCCAGGTCTTGACAAGCGTGATGTCCTTGACGGGCCGCTGCTTGGCGATTTCCTGGAGCCCTGCCGGAACACCTCGGCTTCCGAATTCGCGACAACGCAAGACGCTGTAGGTGGTCAGGTCGTAATCGCCGTGCTTTTCCCGCGAGACGATGCCCCATTTGTTCACGAATTGGGCAGCCCAGGCACCCACCGAACCGTCGCCGCGAATTTGCCCGCCGCCAACTTGGACACGCGAACCGCCGTAGGTCACCTCTTCGGCGATGTCGCGGAACTGGTCTGCGCCGCCGCCTTGCATCGCGAGCTGCGTGCCGAGCGTATACGTCACGGCGTTGTTGGTGCCGAAGGAAACGCACGAGCCGATTGATCCTTGGTCTTTCGACGGTGGCCCGCGGCCGAGGGCCTTATTGAACGAGTCCCATAGGTAAACGTGGTCCGGCAACGGGTCGGCCGCCTGGCCCGCTGGTGTGTCGGCAAACGCCTTGAACACCAGAACGTCGGCGATGGTTTTCACTGCCTCATCGTCGCGTTGCCAGCCGCAGCGCTCTTGGATCTGCGTCTCATCAAACGTAGGCAGCGGGGGAGGCGGGATCGGCGTGTCCTTCGGAAGGAGGCCGAGCGCGATCAAGGCCGTGATGACAGCAAGGCCGATCGCCCAAACAAGGTAGGCTTTCCAGTTTTTGGGAATCATCTCTGTCCTCCAAAATCAAGTAACCAACCGTTATCACCCTTGCACCTTCAACAACGCAGCCGCGATTCGACGGAAGATGTCGACCGCACGCGTTCGCGTTGGCGCATCCAATTGCGTACTTGGCTCGTCGCCGAGCACATTCACGACCTCGGCCGAAATTGCATTCCTCACGCCCACCAGTACGTCCGGGCGAATCAAGCCGGGCTGGCCGCCCTCGCCATTGGCAACCTTGCGGATGTCCTCGAGCAACATGCCGACCGTCGTGATCCCTGGTTTGGCGGCGTGATCGGCGGCCGCCTCGTAGAGTCCGATCAATGCAACCACTTGGGCCCGATTGACCGGCGTCGGTCCACCATCAGCAACGAAGGCAGCAGAAAGCTTGCTGACCAGAGGATCGACCGGCGGAAGCGGTGGATTCGGATTTGGCGGTTTGGGATTAGGCGGACTCGGACCAGGAGGCGCGTTACCAACGACCACCGTGCAAACGACGATCGGCGTCGGTTCGTCGTTGATCGATGTGTATGCTTCGACGCGATACCGACCTGGTTTGCAGGCGATGCAGCGAATCTCCTTGCCTTCTTTGAGGCTGGGCAGATCATCGAGGATCTCAAGACCCGGATCGACGGCGCGCCAGCGCACGTGCTTGCCCATCGTTTCGGCCTTGATCGTGATGAATTTCCCTGGCAGCCCTTTGACCTCCTTGGGCAGCTTGAGCGGATCGGCCGGCTGCGCGATCGTGCATGCGGCCAAGAGTAGAAACGCGGCGTTCATTTTTTCCCCTTTGCGAATGCGTTGAACGTGTCCGTTAGGGCCTCGACGGCGATCAACAGCCGAACCAGGTCGGTCTGGACTTGCTGATCCTGCACCTTTTCCGCCCGGCCCCACATCTCGGCGAGGTCTTGATCGGTCAGCGGCGGTGGCTTGACCGTGCCTTCGCCGCTGACCTGCATGTCTGGCAACGGAAAACTCAGCATGGACGGTTCCTCCTGGTGAATGAGCAATCAGCGGCGACGTTACGCCGCCGGTTGCGTGAGCGTCAGGCTCGACATCGCGCAGGTGCCGCCGGCGATGAACGACACGGAATCGAAGTTGATGTCGGCGCCCGAGGTGCCGCACGAACCCTGGAAGACCGTGACGCCGTTGGAGTCCTTGGCGCGGAAGTGGCCGGCGGTCCCCGTGGCGGCGATGTTCGTGTCGCTGGTAATGGCGTTGGCCGTTGCCGTGCCGCCGGAGGCTGAGCCGAACGCGGGATCGGACATCGGCAGCGTCGCCAGGACTGTTCCCGAATCCGGGTCGGTCGAGTTGGTCGGCGCGGCGCCGGTGCGGATGGTAATGTTGGCGTTGGCCGAGCCGCCGTCGAGAAGGCCGGCTACGGCGGTGACACACGCGTTACGAGCGGAATCGGAGATCTTCATGGTAATCCTCTCATGGTTTGAGGTCCTGAGCCCAGCCCTCGGCTAGAGCTCGCTTTCAATCGTGTAAACAAGCTGCACCGTGTGCTGCTGGCCGTTGGCCGTCATGGCTACGGGAGTGTCGTACTTCTTCGCCCCGACCAGGCGTCCGGCGTAATCGAGAATGAAGTAGCCGTAGACCGTGTTGCCGATGGCGCCGTTTTTGATCCAGACGGTCTGATTCGCTGGAATCCTGATCTGATTGCTATTGAGAACGTCGGACTGCCAGCCGAGGCCAACAGCTCCATAGCCGCTGAAATCGGCCTCCACACCGAGGCCGGTGTATGTGGACGCCGTGTCGGATCGCGACGGCGTGAGTGCGGCATCCTTGAAGAGGTGGAGCGTACATGCCCACAGGCCGTCTGGCGTGCCAACGAGAACATCGGCGAACTGCTGCAATGCGTAGTTGGACCAGACGAAGCTCGACGACCCCGCGTTCTTGATTGCCCGATCAACCAAGGTTCCAATCGGCTGCACGGTCATGTTGTCGCCGTCATCGTTCATGTCGACAGCACTGGCGAACTTCTTGGCGCCGATCAAGTAGCCACTCAAACGGCGAAGGTAGTAGCCGTAGATTGTGTTCCCTGCGGCCCCGATCTTGGTCCAACTGATCGGCGAACCTGTCGCCTGCGCTCGATTGGATGCAATGGTCACCGCCGTCCAACTTGGCGTCGCGCCGCCGTAGCCGGTGAAATCGGCTTCGCTGGGTGTGTAATCATCAACGACGTGGCCATGCGCTGGCGTGATGTTCGCCTTGTAAAGGCGTAACTCCGAGCCGCTCAGCATATTGTCCTTGAGCACACCCATCTGTCGGACAATCGCGTCGTCACAGATTATGAGTTGGTTAGGCATTTCCACCTCCTACATCGTGAGTTCCACCTGCGGCAACGCCGCCATCCGTGCCGAGGTCGGAAAGAGCCTGATGACTTCCGCCCGTTGCCACGCCGCCATCGGTGCCGAGGTCGGAAAGAACCTGATGGCTTCCACCCGTTACCACGCCGCCATCGGTGCCGAGGTCGGAAAGTACCTGGTGACTTCCACCGATTGCCACGCCTCCGTCGATGCCAAGATCGGATAGAACCAAATGGCTTCCACCCGCTGCCACGCCGCCGTCGGTCCCGAGGTCGGCGAGCGCCTGATGGTTACCACCAGCCGCGATGCCTCCCTCGGATGATTCCTGCGTATCGATCCATGCTTCGCCGCTTCCGACGCAAAGCATCGTCCCGAGTTGTAGATTGCTAGCGCCGACCCTGATGGGAATGAACAACCCGCTGCCGGCGCCGACGAGGGTGACGATTTGCAGTTTGCCGGTGCCGAGGTAGACCGACTCTGCGTTCGACAGTCCGGTTCCCACGCAGTTCATCGATCCACATTGAAGAACGGCCTCGGCCACATAAACCGGCGCGGGCACTGTGCCGCTTCCAGCACAGGTCATCGCAGCAGCTTGTGGCACGCCGTTGCCGACGCTGACGGAGTACGCGTTTGACAATCCAATGCCCGCACAACCCATCGATGCCGCTTGGAAGCTGCCAGCGCCTGCAAAAACAGGCGCTTCGACGAGCCCAATGGCAGCGCATGCGATCGCGCCGAAGAGTGGTTTGCCCATGCCGACATTGACCGAGTACCCGCTCACCAATCCGATGCCGGCACCGACCATCATGCCGAAGTGTGGGCTGCCTGTGCCGACGTGAGCGGAGTCGGCGCTTGCATAGCCGATCCCCTCGCACGCCATCGCGCTGGTCGCCAGGTTGCCTGCACCGAAGATGGACGGCGGCGGTGCCGTAGTCCCGCTGCCTTCACAGATCATCGCCACAAGGGTGAGCGAACCGCCTGCCGGAGCAGCGCCATTGGGGCAGCAGTGCTCGAAGTCGTAGAGTGCCTGGCCGTTCCACGCTCCTCGCAACCGGGCCAGGCTGAAGACCGGAACGCCGACGAGCGTGTTGTTCCGCTCGCGCATGAAGGGGCCGGCGCTCGTGGTGCCAGATTTTCCGCCCGACAGGTCCTGGTAATCTCCGTTGGCGGGATTGATTGTTTGCTCGATCCAGTCGTAGACCCATCGGCTGGTCGGCGCGTCGAAAAGCGGATTGATCATCTTCGCCACGAACATCGCCGTGTTCGTGTAGTTGGCAGTCCCTGCCGAGCAATTTATCGGACCCAGCGCAAGCGAACCCGAACCAGACCGCGTCGGTGAGGAACGAGTCCCGAATCCGAGGCAGGTCAGCGCGCCGGCCTTCAGGTTGCCGTTCCCTATTGGCGGCGTCGTGCGAACGCCAGCGCCCGCCAGGGTCATCGGTGCCGTGTAGAGGCTTCCCGATGGAGTCGGCGTGTAAACGTTGCCGTTGCCGTTGGACCGGATTGCGGCGAAAACCGGCGCACCGTTTCCCGTTCGTGCCGGGTAGGTGTGTGTTCCGGCGCCGGTGATGTTCATCGCGCCCATCATGAGCGCGCCGCCCGGTCGATAAATGAAGGTGCCGATGCCGCCGCACGTCATGGCCGAAATCGTCGCGTCGCCCACGCTCGTTGCTATCGGTAGCGTGATACTCGAGTCACAGCAGAGGCGGACGACGGCCCACTGATTGCCAAGCCCTCCTTGACGCCAGAGGATTTCGGCCGGCCCCTCTTCCGCGCTTTGCAGTTCGCCGTTGGCGATCTTCGCGTGTTGGTGCGAGGCCTGATTGACGTTGAGCCAAGCCCGTGAGACGCCATCAACGATAATGCGGCCAAGCTGCGGCTCGACCACAACGTCACCGGGCGCATATTTGTCGCCGCGATTCCAGATGCCACGATGCGGACCGCTCGGAAGCCAGTAGGACGGATTCGTTGGCGGCACCTTGCCAACGTGCTTGACCAGCGCGATGTATTCCTTCCCTGGGTACAGCTCCCAATGGCCCGCGGCGGGCGGGGCATTTGCAGGGCTGGCCACGTGCGCGGTCACGCAGCGATAGACGATTCCACTGGCGTCAACAAGGTCACCGGCAACGTAGTTGTTCCCATCCGCCCATGGGCTCGCCGGCCCGATGTAAATGACCTGTTCGCCGAGAAGGTACGTGCGAAGGACATCCCACGGTTCGGGATCGCCGACGAGGCGCATCCACTTCTTGTTCGGCGGCTGCCCGCCGGGGCCGGCCGCGACCTTGCAGGCGTAGAGCTTTCCAGCGCCAAACGGTTCCTGAACGATCCCGAACGGGCGTCCGCTCTTGAGCTTCTGCGTGAGGAAGCATAGACGTTCGCGGAAATCGCCGTTGTCCGACGGATAGATTGCTAGGTCGCCGAGACCTGCGGGTCGGTACTCGTCGATATCTGCTTCGGTGATGTTGGCGATCCAGATTTCGGTGTCGCGTTCCTTGACGACTTCATTCGGCGACATGCCCGGCGGCGTGGCGCGCTGGCTGACGCGGATCGACTCGGTCGCCATGTTGTGCCACTGGGCGTTGAACGGGCCTTCGCCCGCGCCCACCGGATCACCAGGCGTCAGGACTCGAAACGGATCGCCCGCCATACTCAGCACCAGGCTAAATGCCAAGGAGATCAAAATTCCCATAACGACACACCTGCTCCACGTAGGCCGCGATTGGCCGACGAACCATCTGGTTCGTCTCGCGATCAAGGCCTTCTTCATAGCGCACCCACAGGTACTCCCAGCCGCGTTTCTCGATCGGCAAACTGTCGCCGATGGTCAAGTTCGCATGCTCCCAGCAATCCTCAAACGGTGGCTCGTTATCGGCGATGGCCGTGTGGCCGATCAGGCAGCGATAAACGCGCGGCACGTTATCGTCGTCGAGGTGCTCGAGCAGGTCGCCAGCGTCGTAGTTGGTGCCGGGCAGCCAGACCTGGCTCGCCTCGAATACTTCGATCCGCTTGGAGGCGCTGAATCGAAACGTGATGTCGAGGTTGTCGTCGCTCGAAATCTTCGCCGGCGAACCGAGGAACCGCAGGTCGCCTGGCCGAAAGGTTAGCGTCTGTCCCTTCCACGCCAGGACATAGTTCTTGTCGTTGACTTTGCCCGTCAGATCGTAGAGCGTCATGAGGTAGAGCGACGACAGCGTGCTCAGGCGCAGCTTGTAATTGATCGAGAAATCGAACTTTGGGATGACGACATCGACGCCTTCGATGTTGTTGCCGTTGACGCCGATCGCCCGCTGGAAGTTCGAGATCAGGCCGGTGTCGATCCATTGGTGAGGATCCTGGTTGAAGGTCCGCATGGCGCCTTCGCAGTCGTATCCGCGCACCGTCGCGAACGATTGGAGAATCTTGCCCGTGCCGCCCGTGGTGTCGATGGACAGTTCCCAATAGGTCGGGTTCTTTCGCCATTCGACTTTGACTCTCCATGCTCCGGTGGACTCCTCTTTGATGTCGTGATGGTCGTAGAACAGCGGCACACCACCCACGACATCGATTGCGGGGATAACGGCTGCAGCGGCCGCGATGATCACGTTGCGGTCGTTCGATCCGGTGAAGAGCCATTCGCGCCGCGACGCCGGGTCGTTGAACTTCAGCCCGATCTCTTGTCGGGATTCCTCGCGCCATCGAATGCTCATGATTACCCCATCACAACCCCGGGCCGACGCTCCAGCTCGCGGAGGATTTCGTCGAGGCGCTCGCGAGCCGTGCGCATCTCGCGCTCGCCGCGTGTTTCGCCCGCACCCATCGATGCGCCGATGAAGCCGGCAATCACCGCAGCCGAGAACGAACCCGCAATATGGGTGTTGCCTCCACCGGTCATGCCTGGGCCTCGGCCATCCATTGATTGACCCGCGCCCGCGAGCCCGGCTTGAGAATCACGCAGGAACTCGGCATACGCCGTCAGGTCTTCTAACTCAGCGTTGAGCTCGGCAACGCGGGCCTGGTTGCCTTCCGCGAGCGCCGCGTTCCGCTCAACGCGCCTCGCCTGCTCCGCGAACCAGGCCGCCATTGCGTCGCCTTCGATGGCAGCAACCTGGTCCCTCGTGCTCTGGCGCTCGGCTTGTGCCCGGTCGCGAAACGGTTGACCACCGTCCGCAAGCTGCCGAATCATTGGCCCATCGGAAACCCGCTCAAGGGTGCCGAGCCCGATCCGGTTTCGCACCGCCGCCGGCAGGCGCCGAATCGCGCCGTTGATCATGTCGATGATCGAGTTCATGCCCTGAACAACCGCGCCGAGCATTCCGTTCAAGGCGGTGATGATGACGTTGACCATCGCGGTGAAGCCGCTCGCAATGGCGGCGATCCCATCGAAGAACAGCGCCTTGACTTCGCCCCAGATCGTCACGAAGCTGATTTTCACATACGTCCATGCTTCATCGAAAACGTCGCTGATCGCGTCTTTCCAGTAGTTGAAAACGCCGATCGCATACGTGCTGATGTGCTCCCACTCGAGCAGCGCGGTTACCTTCAGGATCTCCCACAACAGGCCCCATTCGCCGGCGTCGAACGCGGCCTTGATCCCCGCCCACGCGGTCTGTGCCGTGTCCACGACAGCGCCGAACATGGACGTGAGGTTCGCGAACCATGTGCTGTTGCCGATCGACTCGAACAGTTCATGGAAGGCATCCGACAGAGCGCTGATCGCTGTTGGCAGGAAAGCCACGGCCACGGCGAAGATCAGAAACCCGCCGAGCGCGAGCACGACGGCCGCGATGGCGATCACCAGAGCGCCCAGTGCCGTAATGAGGAGCGTGATGCCAACGGACGCGATGTTCTCCCAGATCCACGCCGCAATGAGAGCGGCGGTGTAAAGCCATGTGCCGCCGGACGCGGCCGCGATCGCGCCGGTGAACAACGCCAGGACAGCGGAAAGCGCCACGCCGGCGGCGTTCCAGGCCCACGTCACGGCGGTCAGGGTTAGCAGGCCAACCTTGTACACGAGCAGCGCACCCGTCGCGACCATGCCTGCCGCGAACGTCGCGATCCCCCAACCCCACGACAAGACTGTTAACAATCCGAATCCGCCCGACACCAGCGAGAGGAATGTCGAGATCACGCCGCCGACGATGCTGATGGCCCCACTGACGAATGCGAAAGCGTAGGATGCGGCGTAGACAGCGCTGCCGACGACGCCAATGATGGTGCCGAGCAGGATGAGTTTGTCCGCGAAATAGAAGATCATCATGAGCAGCGGACGATTCGCGTCCATCCACTGGCGCACGCCAACGATGATCTGCGTGATTATGCGGAAGAAGTCCGTCATGACTGGCGCGGCGGCTGCACCGAGGGACATCCAAATCCCGTTGGTCGCCATCTTCATTTCTCGCATGGCGCGGTTGTATTCTTGGGCCTGCCGCAGCATCTCCGGCGTCTGCACGCCTTCCAGCTCATCAGCGCGCTCCGCCCGTGCGCGAATACCCGTTGCACCACCTTCGATATTGAGGCTCAGACCACCGCGCCCGAAGACATCGCGCTGGCGGGCGATTCGCAGGCCGGCATCACTGATTCGGCTGAGGCCGTCGGCAAGCATCATCACGCGGTCGCCTTGACTGGCTTGCTGCAGTTCCTCAAGCGATAGCCCCATTTCCCGCAGAGCTTGATTGGCCTCACGCGAGCCATTGCCGGCGCTCAGAAGAAACTCGTCCATCTTGGCGACGGCTGGGACCAACTCTTCGCCTGACACACGTAGGCCATCCATCAAGACATCAAGCGTCTCGAACTCAATCCCCGTTTGCCGCATGGTCGTTCTGACTTCGTTGCCCCATTGCGAGAAGACATCAAGACCTTGCAGAAACGGCGCGGCGATCATGACGCCGATCGCGGCGACCGAGGCGCCGATCGCCATGATCGACTTGCCCCAGGTCTGCAGCGACGCTTGCGCCTCACTCAGCCCTTTCTGGAGGAGGTTCCGCGTCTCGAGCGTGACAAAACCGCGTCCTGCCTCTATTGCTCCCTTACTACTTGCCACATTGCACCTCTTCAGAATGATGGTGAATGCGCAAGTAGATAAGAACAGCCTCAATCGCCTTCACGGAATCACCGAAGAGACCGATTGCCCGATTGCAACGCTGGCACAAGAGTCCGCGAAAACGTCCGGTCTTGTGGCAATGGTCGAAAACCAGCGGCTGACGATTCTTGCCGTGAGAATGCTTCACGTTCCTCTTGCTGCAGATGGCACAGCCTCCATTCTGGGCCGCAAGCATCTCTTTGTACTGCTCGACTGAAATGCCATACTGCCTCAAATTTGCCCGAATGCAGTTTTCGGAACGACGCCGGTTCAAGCATTCGCTACATCGCGACCTTGGATAAATGGCGTCTTTCCTTCCAAACAGTCCGATGGGCAGAACTTGCTTGCAAAGCGAGCATTGCTTCTGCGTCATGGCAAGGGCGATAGCGCGACGTTTGGTATGGCGTGACTGGGCCTCGTGAGGAGTCTCGATGGTGGTGAACTTCTTTTCGCATCGGGTGCATTTTCGGTTTCGCCTCACTCTGCCGTCCGGCAACCAATATGGAGTCACTACTCTACTTTTTTCCGAACCACAATGCGGACATGACACCAAATTACCGACTGGAACCTCAACCGCCGCAGCGGACACCAAGGGCCGCTGTCGCTCTTGTTTGCGACCAGCTTCAATGCTCGGCTTGCTCGCCATCTTGTCTCGCTGCCTCCCTCTCGATGATCTCAAAGGACTTGTCGTTTACGTCGTTTCCAGAAGCCTCGCCGCCTTCGCCTTGCCGCAGCGGATTGAAGTCGCGCGGTTGTTTCGGCCGCGTTTTCGAGGTGTCCCAGATGCTCGCGTTGAACACGACGGCCATCAGATGGCTGAAACGCTCCCATTCCAACTCTTCGCGGCCCCCCGCCATCCACGCCAACCGCCTCAAGCTGTATGGGCCTGGGTCGGCAACGCCGGCAGCCCCGGCAGTCCGCCAGACGATTTCTTCAAGGCCTCGTCGACGTTGTTGTTGACCAGCGCTTCCAGATCGATCTTGTCCATCTCCTTGGCCAGCCTCGATCCCGCAATCGCCATCGCCGCCTTGCCCTTCTCCAGAACCTTCCGAAGCAGGGCTTTTCGGAGGTGGTTCGGGAAAAAATCGATCAGCGCCTGCGTGAACGCCTGGCCC
>SXGS01581024.1_pt1 | contig 38426 bp, 28 predicted proteins | sample 3174681 | NCBI WGS metagenome assembly SXGS01 (sample SAMN11356861, study PRJNA531348) | freshwater metagenome | isolation source: freshwater sample F1-80 | place: China: Fuxian Lake, Yuxi | collected 2017-12-25
CCTCAAGCCCGTCCAATACTCCGTCAAACTCGTCCGCTGGTTACGCTCCTCCATCCTTTCCAGGCTTGCCTGGACCGCCGCCCTGCCCCGCCTGCGTGCCCTCTACGCGTCGCTTTGAGTTCCATTCTTCCACACCGTTCGGGCGAAGCTCCAGGGACAGGCCAACAGCCATTCCGTCGTACGGATGTTTGGCGATGATGAGTTTCTTCAACGCCGTCCTCGCACAAGGATCAGACCTGAGAAACGAAGGAGGGCTTCGTCGCCAACGAATCGCTTTCCATGGCTTCGCATCCTCCCTGAAACCAGTTCCCTCGCCGCATCCGATGGGGAGACGGCTGTTTTGCCGAAAACGATCACTCCATTTTGTTTCACAAACCTCCTCGTCTGCGGTCTGCGAGAAGTCCTCATACCGCTGGCCGCCGCCAGCAAAAAGCGCGGACATCATCACCGCCGTCACTCATCGGTGCCCCGCCGCACCTCGCCCACCAACGGCGGAGCAGAACGTTCAATCGCACTGCGAACGCCAACTTCTCCACAGCGCCAAGACCGAGCGAGCAATGGAAACCGCGTCGGCAAGCTTATGGACGAAACCGGAGGATTCCTGTTGCCGCGTTTGCCGCAGCGAAAACAGCGGCGCCAGGAAGCTCCATGCCGTCCGGGCCTTGCGGGCGATGTCGATGCCTAAGTCCACCCATCCCGCAACTGGGTGGAGGTTTTGCGCTTCAGTCCGCAATGCGCGCCGGCGAAGCGTGCTTTGCTGGATTAACGAGGCCTCGCGCTGTTGGCAATGGATCAGTCGTCTGCTCTCAAACATGCGCGGTCCTTTTTGAATTCATCGACGGTCCCGGCGAAAGGGGGTCGGGCTTTCAGCCGCGAGTGCAAAGCTCTCCATGCAATCCCGGTGCCGACAAAGTACAGCACGCTCAGGCCGACGAGCGCAGGGAGTCGGCCGCTCTCCCAAAACAGCACGACGACGGTGAAAGTCACCAGAGAAAGTGTCGTTATGCCGAAGGCGGCCACGGCGGCGGCGCAGAGCATGGCCTCCACGAGCCGACACTTCTCTTCCTGCGACTCAACGGCGAACAATTCCACTCGGTTCTGTGCCGTCGCCAGCAGCGCGTCGAGAATGCGCTTCAGCGACGCCCAGATGCCCGATTTCGATTCAGACCTTCCACTCATGCATGCTCACTTTCTGGAGACGAGCACGCCGATGAGCAGGCCCACGCCAAACGCGGCGCCGATGGATTGGTAGGGATGGTCGCGGACGCATCGGTCGGCGGCTTTCGCGCTGTCCAAGGCTTTCTCTTCCAGCCGATGGCACGTGCGCTTGGCGGTGTCGAGCGCGTCGGTCAGGCGTTCGCGCACTTCCTCTGCTTTGTCGCCCACGACATCTTTCGTCGCATGAAGCAACGCCTCCGAGTCCTCCACGATGCGTTTAAGGTCGGTAACGAGACGTTCGGTGTTCAGTTCGGCACTCATATGCGATTCTTTTTGTTTGAGTTTTCTATACCAGCGGCCCAGTTAGTCTTGAGCCGCTGTGTTGACTCTCCTTCGAATCGAGGCGCTGTGCTGCGTGAGATTTGGCCAAGGCTCATCACTTCTTGGAGCCTATAGTCGCTTGGCCATGCCGATTCCATGCACGGCGAGCGACCAGTCCCCGGTTGAGGCGCGAGGACCTCATTGTTCAGACAAAAGCTGAGTTTTTCACAAGCCTGACCGAAGTGCGGATACGCGGCTTCACGGTCCCTGCCGAAGCGTGGGAATCCCTTGCCAACGTCCGCGCAGTCTTGGGGATGCCCCTTCAAGAAAGAGCCAGTCTTGCCCAAGACACGCGTAGCTGTTTCGACGCCCCAGGGGCAGAGTGGATGGAGGTGAAGGACATTATGAATTCTAGGATCACCAAGAGCGTTGCCGCTGCGGCGACGCTTCCATTGCGCAGGAACCCCATTCTCGTCTCAATCGATTTTTCGCCGCCATCGGCAAAGCCGCTTGGTGACGCCGTGTCGTTCTCGCTGGCGATTGAATGGCGGCAACGAAAAGGAAACTGGAGAGCCTGGCGAAGGCGGCAAAGATTCCGCGCGGCATGGCGGAAAAGAATCTCATTCGATTGGGGCGCTCGTTCCATGAAGTCGTTGGAGCGGCGCGTTTTCGTCATGTCAACCCGAGACGACACCGGCTTGAAGCACGAGCTGCTTGGCGGCTGGACATGGCGCCGTGCGCGCCACACGCCGTGTCCGGAGTTCGTGGCGCGGGAGCGTGAACATCAAATCGCCACTCTATGAACTCCGCGGAAACACGCATGACAGCATGAGTGCTGGCCCTGCTGCCAAGGCCGGGTTGAACGGCCAAGACGTGCCGGAATTCGGTTGCACCACGGCGTTTGGTTGCCGGCGGGATTTTTCCGACAACCGTTTCGTCTACACCGTCGTTTCATCGCGCGCCGGCGGGCTGTCCGTGGGCGTGAACATGAATCCGGACAAGCGGTGCAACTTTGACTGCATTTATTGCGAGGTGAATCGCGCGGCGCCGGCGCGTGAGTCACGCTTGGACGTGCCGGTCATGGTGGTCGAACTGGAGCGCACGCTGCGTTCGATTCAATCCGGTGCCATCCGCCAGCGCCCACTGTACCGCGACGCACGGCCCGAGTTGCTGGAGTTGCGTCACGTCGCGTTGAGCGGCGACGGCGAGCCGACCCTCTGCCCAAACTTCATTGAGGCGGTCGAAGCCATCATCCACCTCCGGGCGCGCGGTCGTTTTCCGTTTTTCAAACTAGTGCTCATCACCAACGCCAGCGGCCTCGACCGCGCGGAGGTGGCGCGGGGCCTGGCCCGCTTCACAAGGCGTGATGAGGTTTGGGCCAAGCTGGAAACCGGCACGCAGGATGGGATGAATCGCGTGAATCGTCCGATGGACTGCACGCTCGAAAAGGTCGTGGAAAATATCCAGTTTCTCGCGCGCCAGCGACCCGTCACCATCCAAAGCCTGTTTCCCTCGGTCAACAAAGACCCGCCGCTCGCGTCGGAAATTGAATTTTATATCCGGCGCCTCCGCGAATTGAAAGAAGCCGGCGCCAACATCCCGCTCGTCCAGGTTTACTCCGCCACGCCGGTCGCGCCCCATGCCGACTGCGGTCATCTGCCGTTGCGGACACTCAGTCACATCGCCCGACGAGTCCGCGAAGCGGGTGGGTTGGCTGCGGAAGTGTTCTGAAGCGAGCGGCTCCATCAACCAATCTCGCGGGCATGTTGCAGGGACGAACCTCTCCCCATCGGATGGGTCGAAAGAGTTGGTTACAGCAAAGGATGCTGGGGAAATTCACCCTGGGCGACTAAGGTTTTAAGGGTTAATCGTGATGGCTAGTCAAACGACAGAATCAATTGCCGCCGGCCTTCGGATTTCAGGCTCGGCGGTGGGCATCAACCTCCTGTTGGCGGTTGGAAAGATCATCACGGGCGTCTTGGGAAATTCCTACGCCCTCGTTGCGGACGGCATTGAATCGACCGCCGATGTTTTTAGCTCCTTTATCGTTTGGTGCGGGCTCCGCATCGCGGTGAAGCCCACTGACGAGGATCATCCGTTTGGACACGGGAAGGCCGAATCGATAGCGGCGGTGGTTGTCGCGTTGATGCTGCTGGGTGCGGCCGCGTTGATTGCCGTGCAAAGCATCCTCGAAATCCGCACACCTCAACATGCACCAGAATGGTTTACGTTGGTTGCCCTTCTGGGCGTGATTGCCATCAAGGAGACTTTGTATCGGTCTGTCTTCAAGGTTGGGCATAGTTTGGAGAGTTCTTCTCTCAAGGGCGATGCGTGGCACCACCGCTCGGACGCACTGACCTCGGCGGCGGCGTTCATCGGCATCACGATTGCCATGATCGGAGGACCTGGTTTTGAGAGCGCCGATGATTGGGCGGCTCTGGCCGCGTGTGCCGTGATCGCCTTCAATGGCGTAAGGCTGTTTCGAGGAGCGTTGGATGAAGTAATGGACGCCTCTGTGTCGCCAGAGGTGGTTGGATCGGTCCGTGCCATTGCCGCTGGGGTGGACGGTGTTGCTGGAATTGAAAAGTGCCGCATTCGAAAACAGGGGCTGCACCTAATGATGGATATTCACGTCCAGGTGGACGGCGACTTGAGCGTTCGACGCGGGCACGCCATCGCTCATGATGTCAAAGACCGGCTCCTCACTTCACAGTATCGCATTGGGGACGTGACGGTCCACATTGAACCGCCTCAGCCTTCGAAATCAGAGTGACGGACTGAGAAATGTTCATAAAGAAAGCCCCGAAACCACACGCAAGGGCTCCTCTTAACCCCGTCTGATTCTGCTGCCGATTGGCCCGAGCGAACGGGGACAGCCACCGGATCAAGCAGGAATTATGAGGCGATTTGAGTTTCGACCACAATCTCTCGATTCACGGAGGAGTCGTATGGTTGCGAGAGAAGAATCCGCGCCATGATTCTGGCCCCAAAACGCCCGCAAGCACTCAGCATCTGGGTGTGTGAAGGTGAGCCACTGGAGCACCCTGAGCGAATGGGAAACCGCGATGGAAAGCGCATTTGCGCAGTTGTGAGCCAGCGGCGGAAGCCCTGCTTCCCGTGGGCGCAAGCAGCAGTGGCGGCGAGCTCAGCGCCGTTCCTGAGCCAGATACTTCGGCGCAACGGCTTCCAACTCGGCCGCAATCTGTTCCAAGGGCGCCGCAAAACGGATTTGTTTGCCAAGGCTGACAGCAATCGAATACGGGTGAGCCTGCACGCCCGCCGCCTTGTTCGTCGAAGCCGTTTTGACCTTCCGCCGCTTCATGGAATTCGAACGTCCCGGCAAGCGTTGTCCAGGTTCGCGCATTTCGTTCATCATTCCATCATACAAGCCCATGAGAAATGCGCTTTGATCCGCCACGGTGACGCCGTCCAGCGCGCAAAACCGATTCAGCAGAACGCGAAAGCTTTGCGCGATGTGATTCGATATCTCGGTGAGCCTTCGCGCCGTGGCGGGCGTCGCTTCGGCGAGCAAATCCGTGCCACGATGCCAGCAACTGACCTTGGTGGCCGCTTCAATCGCCCACTTCACCGAACTGGCAATCGCGGTCTCGTTGCTCGTGAAGGAATAAACGCGCCTTGCGGTGGATGAACGGTTGAATCGTCCGGAAAACAAGTCCGGCGCGTCCTCAAGGGCCGGATCCCTGAAGTCGTATCGCGCCTGGAGCCGGGCGAGTTTGCCTCGGGCGACCTCGCGTTCCCCGTCGACCCCTCGATCGGCGAGCGCTTGCAACTTATGGAACAACATCCAAATTCTCGCGTTGGCTGGCTTGGCTTTCATGTCGCAGCGGAGTTTTTCAGCTTCAACGCCAAGATACAACAGTGAAGGAAATTTAACAGCCATGACCACGCGCTTTTTTCCAGCAGGGGGACAGGCTCTCAAAAGTCCCGGGCCGGATGAAGCTCAGCGGATCGGGGTTCTTGGCACGCCGGCGTGGATGCGAAGGAGGTCGCGATCCGTGCCCGCAACTCCCAGCGGTCCCTGGATCCAATCGGTTCTCTGGGAGGTTTCCAACGTGCGAGGCTCAAGCCACCGCCAGGTTTCCGCATGCCCATCCGCGAAACTCAGCACACAACCATTGTTGTGCCGGGCGGCGGGAAAATCGATCCATCGCCACACCCCCGGCTGGGTGACGGTAAAACGAGCGTTCTCAATGCTGTTTTGATGTTCGTCCAGAAACACAAAGGCCTTCGTGGGCGAGGGGTCTCGAATCTCCGAATACTTGTGCCAGCAGGAACGGCTCGCCGGATCCGGTTGATCGTTCATGTAGGAATTCATCGAGACGCTGCGTGACCTGGGGGTTTTGCCCAAATCCATCACTGTGGATCGATCCGCCGGACACTTGTAAATCCTGGTCGAGCGGTTGTAGCCAAACAAGACGCCTCGTTCGATGTTCTGACTGTCGAGGTCGGTCCAAGCATTTCCATTGATCCACGTCTCGGTGGTGGCGATGAAGCCTTGCCGATCCCCAGTCGACAAAGTGGCGTTCGGCGGCAGGGCGTCGTTGAAGTCGTCGATGTACAGGAGCCAGCAGATCTGGAGCTGTCGGTAGTTGTTCAAGCAGGCGATCTGCTGGGTCTTGGATTTGGCCCGGCCCAATGCGGGCAACAACAGGCCAGCCAGGACCGCGATGATGCCGATGACAACGAGCAGTTCGATGAGCGTGAATCCACTCGGGGCGCCACTCAGATTCGACCGGACCGTTCTCACGAGGATATGTCCGGGCGAGGGATGAAGCCTAGGAGGGTCTGGGGACTTTCGAAAAGAATGGCCCGGGCCACGGTCAAGGCTTCGTCGCTGGTGAACTGGCGTTGTTCGATTTTATCCGCAAGCACCCGGGCCAGTTGTTTGCGGACCAGCAACACCTTGGCGTAGGCCCATTCCACGCAATAAGCGTCGGAGAAAAACCCAATTTGTTTGTTGGCGGGCAACATATCGAGCCGCTCGGCCATCACCTGGCGGATGGTGTCAGGGAAGAAATTATGCCACCAGTAACCCGCGAGGCTCAGGTTTGGCAGCTCCCTTGCCAGCGTGCAAAGGGATTGGTTTGCATGACGGCTGGCGAGAAAACATTGGAACCGCAGCCTGGGGTGGCGGCCAATCATTTCTCCCAAGCGCGCGATCGTGGCTTGGGAGAGGCGGCTTGCCGTTTCGAAAGGCAAGGGCTCCGCCCCCAGGCTGAACTGAAACACGATCTTCTCCCCATGACGTTCCAGCGCGGTGAGGAAGACCTCGTTGATGTAGGCCGCGTAGACGTCCCTCTCCGCCGGGCCGGCCTTTGAGCGCCGAGCCAGGGCGGCTTCCATCTCGGGGCCGCTCACGAGCCTGAAATCGATGTCTGTTGAAATGTGGGTCGCTGTGGAAAGTATTCTGTCCAGCGGCATGGCGTTCACGTAGTGCGCGACCGCATCATGGACGTCCGAGAGCGTGCGAACGACTCGATCGGTCTCCGGACGCGCGCCCGCGCCGATGGGGGACGGGCTTTCCGGCGTTTTGCCCCAGCATCGCTCCAATTCGTAGAGCGCGGTATCGAACTCACCCCATTGGCAGCGCGTGAAAAATCCCCATTCGAGGGCATAATGCAGTCGGGAGTCATCTTCGCCAGATCCGCGCCGCGCGATCTCAGTGCCGGTCCGCTGGATGTTCGAACGGTCCATGATTGAGTGATGCCACGCGCGGTCATCGGCGCGTTCGCGGATCAGGTCATCGAGCCGGCGCCAGTTGTTCGGCGTGATGGGATCGTTCCAATGGTAGAGGTCGCGCAGCGCGATACGCGCCCCCCAAAAAGAACTGGTGTTTTGAATGTGTGTCAGGAACGGCAACGCTTCCTGAATGCGGGCGTGGGCCTCCAATTCGGTGGGCCAGTAGGGGTACTGCGTCAGGCGCGCACCGCTCGGGCAGCCCGCCGCGTGGAGGTCGCTCACGACCATGTGATAAAGGAGCATGTCGTGCAATCCGCGCGCCCCGAGGCGTCCGCCTACCAGATGGGTGTGCACGTCAAGAATCGGGACTTCGGCGAGGCCCGATTCCAAATCTTGGGCGATGTTTTGTGTGTTCACGAGTTTTTTTGGAGAAACTGGTTGACGACCGTGAGCGTTGGGATGCCTTGTTGACCGCCGTGGCGGGTCGCTTTCAGCGCGGCCGCCGCCGAAGCGAATCGCAGCCGCTCCTGGAGCGGCGTTCCGTGCGCGAGAGCCGCGGCGTAAGCGCCGTGAAACACGTCCCCACAGCCAGTGGTGTCGAGAGCTTTCACGGAGAAAGCCGGCACGCGCCGTGGCGGGTGCCTAGACGAATCAACGAATAAGCATCCGCGCTCACCGCTCGTGATCACCACCACCGCACGACGAGGATTCCAAAGACTTCTCGCGGCCGCAGCGGGGTTCGCGGCGCCTGTGAGTTTGAGTGCGAAGGACTCGGACAGGATCAGATGATCGACCAACGACAGCAATTCCTGAAATCCATCGCCGTCCGAGCTCTCGAAATCGGCCACCACGGGAATCCCGGCGGATCTTGCGATGGTCGCTGCGCGCGTCATTCCCTGGATTCCAAAATTGTCCACGAACAGCACTTTGCACCCCTCGATCTGCTTTCTCGAAGGCGACCTAGGGGGCGCGCCAAACACGTTCTCGATGTCGAAAAAAATATTGCGAGTCCGGCGGGCTTCATCGACGACGATCAATGATTGGATGGGCCGCGCTTCCCGTCTGGAGGTGGCGTGGCTCACATCGACGCCTTCGCGCGCGAGATGACCGAGCACGAAGCGTGAGGCTTCATCGGGGCCGAGCACGCCGCCAAAGGCGCATCGGGCGCCCAGGCGTGCCGCCGCGACCAGAGCGGTGGCAGTCAAGCCACCGCAGTGCCGTTCGCGCCGCAAGACGCGCGCTTTCATGTCAGCGGCTGGATACGCGGCCACGTAAATAACATCGTCGACGGCTGTGCACCCCAGCCCGAATATGTCGATCATGCCGGGATTCTATGTTTCAAGGCTGGACAACCACTGCCGCATGGCCGCGGGTTCTTCCTTGAACATGAGGGAGCCGGGAACGATGTAGTCCACTCCAGCCGCCGCCATGAGGGGCACAGTCTCCCGCCGGATGCCTCCGTCGGCTTCGACAACGATGTCGAGTCCCCGCTCCGAAATCAGCTCGCGCGCCCGACGGAGTTTGTCTGGCACGCCCGCGTCCATCGACGCGCCTTTGATGCCCATGGCGGTGCCGACGATGGTGAGCACGTCGATCTGTTCCCAGTAGGGTGCCAGCAGTTCGAGTGATTCCGTGATCAGCAACGAGACACCGGCTTGTTTCCCTTGCTTTCGGATGGATCGAAGGACCTCGCCAGGGTTCTTAGCCGAGTCGAGACAAAAGAGGATGATATCGGCTCCCGCCTCTACAAAAGGCCCAATCCAGGCCTGCGGATCGGTGGTCATCAAGTGCACTTCGAACGGCAGCCGGCTGTGTGGGCGCAGGGCCTTCACTTGGTCTGGGAAAAAAAGCAAATTGGGAACGTAATGCCCGTCGGCGACGTCGATGTGGAACCGCTCAGAGAACGGTTCGACGCGCCGCATTTCGGACGCGAGATTGGCAAGATCCGCCGACCAGAGGGAAGTGGAGCATTTGATCATGGCGAAGATTTAGCCACAGACCGAAGCTGGAGGAAACAGGGATTATCCTTAAAACGGCAGTTGCCCCTGGCGAATCCTCGCAAGATCCTGGCGATAAAGTTTTTCCGAATCACTCACCAGATCCACAAGGGATATGCCTCGCTCTTCGTCAATCCTTTCTCATCCAGGCTTTTGCAAATCTCCACGATGTAGAACCGCCGTTTTAAAGTCTAAATCAGACAATTCACGTCGAACAGGTCGCGAGGGTGTGGCCGGTCCAAGGCGGGGATCAGGTTGCCGCGGTAGAGTTCCGCGAATGCGGGGAACGGGGCTTCAGCAAACTCGGAATGTATTTTTGCGCGGACCCTTAAGGAAAGTAAAACTGCAGGTTGCCATCATCGGTTTCACTGGCGGGGTCGTAACCGAGTAGTGTTCGCACAAGGCGGGCGTCGTTAAGTTGATGGACCGAGCCATCGCTCAAAGCCGCTATGCCAACATTCGCGCCGTGACAGATCCCCCTTCGCCATTTGGCGGTGGCGGCTCCGGTATTTGGTGAGGTGAGGACGAAGCAATTGATGTTATCCGGCAGACCCGTGAAATCAAAACCGGTTAGATTTCGGTCAATGGCCAGGAAGACACTGGGTCTTTTATCATCCGCTTCGTTGCAGAGTGCGTAGCTGATGTTCGTCAGGGAGAGGTTCGCAAAGTTGGTTGCCCAGACTTTGCGCACATCATTTGGGCAGAGCAGTATCCTCGTTGTCGCCAGTTCGTTCGACACGATGGAAAGCTGAAGGTTCACTTGGGCGTTGTCAGTCCCGTTTGGCTGCCCGCCGCCCACGGGCTGAGGCACTTTCCACGGGTATTTTCCCTCGTTGTCAACAGCCCAAAACCGCATGCCAAACCCAATCTGCCTGAGGTTGTTCACGCAGGTGATCCGTTGAGCCTTGCTTTTTGCCCGGCTGAGAGCCGGCAACAGAAGGCCGGCAAGAATTGCGATGATCGCGATAACCACCAGCAATTCTATCAATGTGAAGGCGCATGATGTCGTGCGACACGATCTCATACGCCCCACGGTAAGTGAACCCCGCCTAAGGGGCAAGAGAAGCCGATACGCGGAAAAACTTCCGCGAGCCGCTCAGTGAATTCGTGCTGGGGATCGACGCCTCCAGCGCAACCTGACTCGAGTTCCCGCCATCAGTGTAGGGTCCCTCCACGTTCGCGGAGGAGTGAACTTTGTAATAAAGACCGCGCACCGCATTGAAACGAAGTTCCGTATTGTTGTCATCCAGCTTGCGGGTTGTGAGCAGGACCTCGGAATTGACGACGGAGCCATTGAAGAATTTTTGTGCGAGTTCCCACGCGCCCTTGCCGGCTTGCGAGCCGACACGACGACCTGGGAGATCGTCCGCCGGCGGATGAATTCCACCCCAGATGCGCGAAAGGCCAACCTGGTCGGCGGCATCGTAATAGGATGCCCAATGAAGCGTGACGGGTTGTGTGGGGCCAAGCTCGTTCACGAGTTTGGGGAGCGTGTAAGTCCCGAGTCCCTTTGGAAACCACTTGGAGCCGGTGAATGCGGTCATGGCTTCGGCGGCGGAACGACTGAAAGTGCTATGGCCTGAGATGTATCCAGGAAAAGCGGGAGTCACGAAGGTCTTTTTCTGGTAAGTCATCCACTCGTCAGCATGAACCCATCGGACTCCACTGGTTTCAGTGTCGGGAAATTCGGGCTGACCGGGCCACGACAAAACCGCGATCTTGCCGGGCTTGAGTCCGGCGTGACGGCCCGAATTGACCGTGTCAGCGGTGACGAGTTCTATCAAATCCGGAACCAATGGCAGACCGTTGATGTGATAAGACGGCAAGCTAGGATCGCTGGATTGACCGAGACCGCCGCAATGACGGATCGCGCTGAGAGGCCGCCAGCCATTGTAGTAACGTTTGACGCTCCAGGCCGCGCAAGCCGCGTCGTGCAATGCCGAATTCAGGGTGAAGTAGAGTTTGACATCCCATTGCAGGCGATCCACGGCGGTTCCGGTTCCGCCAATTCGGAATTCGGTCAGGTCATCCGAAACATGGTTCGCAATTGAGTTCCAGTGGCCGGGTGGCGTTTCGGACGAGGGTCCATCCGCCCAGAATTCCGTGAGGGCGCGCGTGTAGTCCCCGCGCAGGACGTTGTTTGGAGCGTATGGCTGACCTGTGACGGGGTTGGAGGCGTAGCCGATGCCATCATTTGCCCCGAGGGTGTTATTGCCTAGGCTTGCGGGCGAAATGTCAACCCGCACACCATCCGCGGTGGTCAACTGGCTGCTGGCGCGGATAACCGCGACCAGATTCTGTTTGAATTCCGCATCCGTCGCCGTTCCAAGGAATGGGGGCGGACCGGGATCAATCCACGGTTTGTTCTCATCAGTACGACTTAGGGCGAAGGGACGCACCCACAGCCATTGATTCCCCGCGTAGCCTTGAAGGGGAGGTTGTGGAAAGCCGTTTTGATCGATGGAATTGGTGACGTACATCCGTTGCCAGACATTGACATCCACCAGAGTGTTGGTTCCATCAAAGGTGGTGCCCGGGAAAGCTGGATTCATCATCCCGTTTAGAAACGCGTACCGGCGTGGATGGCCCGCGGGGTAATCCGGATAGGTCGGACCCGGCGGATTGGCTATTGGATAGGGCGTGCCATTGGTTTGTCTCGACCCATCGTTGATGAACCACGCCGAGACAGCGTCGTAAATGCTATTACCGATGCCGGCGGGTGTGGAGGTGTTGCGTGAAACATTGTTCGGATCATATCCCAAAGCAGCCATGAAATTGGGATTTGCGGTCGCCTGATTGGTGGCCGTGCGCGAGTAAGCGTGCCGCTCGAGCATCATGCGATACATCGCGTAGCTGATTGCTTCTCTCCGCGCGGCCGCCACGTCCGAGGCCGTATGCTTCCCGCGATAAATGAAGCCGACGGCAACGGGATCGTACGCCGCCCATGCGTCGTACATGCAAACTGAGAAGCTGAATAAGTTGCGTGCGTGAACCGGAGGATGCGGCGTGTCCATCCGGATGCCCTCGAGGATGCGCTCGTTCCAATTCCGCGCAATGGAGTAGTCGGGATTGGGGACGTACCACCTGATGCCTTGCGCTGCGCAGTGGCTGGATACGAAAAGCAAGATCCAAACGGTTAAGAGACACTGCCAACGCCCACCCAATCTGTGAAAAGGCATTCCACTTAGTTGTTTGTACATACGTCTGTTAGTTTTCCCCCAGCAATATTTTTGACTCTGATCTGACCATTTACTTACTGCGAATCCACTTTGCCGAAGCTAATGGGGCGAACTGGATGTGTTCAGGGGCGACGCTTCCAGCGTATGGGATGAACGAGACCCAGGTTTAGGGGGCGCGATCCTGGTTTGATTTAGCCACAGACCGAAGCCAGAGGGCAGAGTGCTTTGTGAGAAACTCGTCGAGGGATCGTTGAACGTCCGCGCCATGCCGCTCCTTGCTGACGGACTTGGAAGTCAGTTCCCGAAATTCAGCACCGGGGATGGTTTGGGCCAGCACTTCGCCATACTGGAAGGGATGGATGGGATCTTGGCGATTCGCGAGGACGAGCGTGGGCACACGGATCGACTGGCAATCGAGCAGATCGCCGACGGGCCTGTCATTGATGAGGTTTTCCAATTTCGATGCGCTCTGGTCGATGCCGGCCTGATCGAATTGGGCAAGAAGTGAGGCCGCCACGTCCGGCCATTCTCGCAACGCTTCGGCATAGGCGTCGGTTTGGAGAAAGCGATCCCGGCCCTTTTTCGCGCCATGTTGACGAATGAGTTTTGCGATCAAAGAAAAACGTTCGACGTTCCATGGATTTGGCGCGTCGAGCCAGGCCGGGCGCGACAGCACGAGGCCCAGCAGACGCTCTGGAAATCGAAGCGCGAAGTTCAAGGCGACAGCGGCGCCCATCGAGATCCCTCCCACCACGGCCCGGAAAATTCCAAGGTGATCCATGAGCGCCAGCAAATCGCTTGCGAACGTGGCAATCTGGTAGTGAGCGGGATCACCCAGGGGACGGGTGGCCCCGTGGCCACGGCAGTCGAAAGCCAGAAGTCGAAAGCCGGGGGGAGGCTGGAACAAGCCAAAGGGTTGGCTGACGTCTCCACCGAGACCGTGCTGGAAGAACACAGGCGTGCCGGCGCCCGTTTCCCGGTAGTTGACACACAATCCCGCATGGTTGAATTCGGGCATGAATCAGGCGGTTTTGAGTTTCTTTTTGAGATAGTCGGCGCTGGCCGTCACTCTCGATTCATCCAGGGAGTGCATGATCCAGGAGCCTGTGAAATTCGCGGCGCGCAACCGGGCCGCATAGAGATCCCAATCCAGGACCCCGGATCCGGGCCCGCGCGTGTCGGGGTGGAGGCTGGCGTCCAGTTCTTTGGCATGAGCCAGAGCGATGTCAGCGCCTAGCAGTTCGAAGGCTTCATCCATGATCCTCGGCATGCGCGGGAAATCGCCGGGATGAAAGAGGTTCGCCGCATCCATCACCACCTTGAGCCGAGACGATTGGGCTTCGTCGAGGAGACGGCGGCCCTTGGCGGCGGAGTTCACCACGTTGGCGGTTTCGGGTTCGAAGGCGAGCGTGACATCGTGTTCCTCGGCGATGGCGAGGGCTTCATCGAGACTGGCGCGAAGATCGCGCCAGGCCTCGGGACTGTTGTTATCGAGGTGCGCGCGCCACATATCGGATGGATCGCGAGTGCCCGTGCAAAGCGTGATGAGCCGCACCCCCAGTTGGGCGCAGGCGGCGGCGAGAACGGGCAGACGACGCAATCCCTGACGACGTTCCAGTGGGTTGGGATGGATGAGATTGAAAGTGCCCGAGACCGCGGCGATGGAGATCTGGCGCGTGTTTGTTTCGCGCCGGATTTCGGCGAGGACGTCCGGGGCAATGTTCTCCGGCAAGGTAGGCAGGCCGACGCATGACATGTTGAACTGAACGGATTGGAGCCCATGGCTGGCCACGGCATCGAGCGATTCGGAAAGCGTGGGCCGGGAGAATGTTTTCGCGAAGATCCCAAGCTGCGGCGACGGGCTCATATCTGGTTCACACCGCGCCCGTGACGGTGGCCAATTCCACATGTTCGCCAGTTTCCGCCGACCGCGCGATGGCCACGAGGGCGCGCATCGAAGCAACGCCGTCATGGATGTCCGCGCCGTGCTGAGGTGACCCCTGGAGGATGGCGCTGGCGAATCCCTCGATCTGGAGCTTGTAACTGTGGGCGTCCTCGCCGAGCGGCCGCCGGTATTGGCGGTCCTTCTCAGAAAAGCACTCCACCAGGCTCGATTTGTGGAACCAAGGAAGATACACTTTGCCGTTCACGCTCCCTTGCTCGCCATAGATCTGAAAGCCTTCCTCGAAGTCGCCGCGAACCGGGATGGTCAAATCCAAATGACCTAGGGCGCCGCTTGCGAAGTCCACCTCGACGAACCAGCAAAAGGCGCCGAACCGTTCCAGCAAGCGGGCTCGAACTCCGACGATCTCCCCTCCCAGAAAGCGGGCTGTATCCACCAGGTGGCTCGCATGCGTGAGGATGAAGTAGCGCCGCTTATCCGCCTTCGGATTCCCTCCAGGCCGCCGCGCTTCGGGGCTCAGAATTGGAATCGGCTGGAGATTGTCCGTCATCGTGTAGCGATGAGTCGAATCGCAGTACCACGATTTAAAGGCCATGATTTGGCCGAGTTCCTCGCGGATGAATTTCCTGGCGAACGCGATGCCCGGATCGAAGCGGCGGTTATGGCCGATTTGGAAAACCAGGCGCGATCCCTCGAGGCTCGCGCGCAATGTCTCGCATTCCTCCACGTTGACGCCGAGCGGCTTCTCCACCAGGACATGTTTGCCTGACTGAACCGCGAGGAGCGCCAGGGGCACGTGGTATTGGTCCGCGACGCCAATGAGGACGGCCTCCACCAGCGGATCTTCGAGCATGTCCTGAAATCGGCTGTAGACGGCTCGAGGTGAATGAGCAGCGGCCATTTTCTCGCGCAGCTCGGCCGCGACGTCGCAAATCGCGTAGAGCTCCGCGTTGCGTGATTTTCGAACGGCGTCGAAATGGGCGATTTGTGAAATCGGCCCGCAGCCCAGTATGCCAATCCGGAGGAGCCGGGAATCTTTGTTCATGCGCCTCGAGTAAAATCGTTCAGTTTTGGTCGGGATACCGTTGCCTGAGAGCTTCGCGCAGCGGTGTCAGCCGCTTCCTTTCGGCGAGTTGGATGAGAGCTTTCAAATGATCCGCCGCGCTCAAGTCCCGCAGTTCTCCTGACTGATGGACCCCGAGGGCTTGCCGCATGGCTTCCGCGCCGAGCCGGGCGTCCGGGACACCGTTTGCGTTTTTGATGGAATTGATGGCGGAGCCGGCCAGGAACAGGACGCCTTCGGTGATACCGCGCTTTTCGGCGTCGGCGAGGTTCAGGGAGATATTGCCTTGGTCGAGGGCTCCGGCTCGAGCGATCATCGTGGGTTTGATGCCTTCGATGGGGCGCGACAGCACCGCTTCGCTCGCCTCCCACTCGGCGCCGTAGGGCTTGAGAAACGGAATTCCGGGTCGGACCGGGGCGGTTTGGCGAAAATCGATGCCATCCAGCCTGGCGAGTAGGTCGATGATTTCGCGGAAGATACTGCGCGTTTTGACGCCGATGCCCGCGTTGTGGCCGTAGATGATCGGCGGGGTAGGAAGATGCTTGGTCGCCTCGCGCACCAGGCGAACCGTTCCGCCGGCAAAGCTTTCACTGAACATGACACCCGTGGCGCCCGCGTCGAGCACCGCGTTGACGCTTTCGAGAATCTCATGGGGCGCGCCGCTGAGGTGGGGAGCGAATATCAGTCCGCGGCCTTCGCGCTTTTCCTGGACTCGCGCGATTGCGGCAACCGCCTGACGGGTGCGGTCGGCGACGGGGGAGGAGGGGAGTTTAGGATAAAGATTTTCGTCCTCTTTCACGAAACAAAACAGCCGGCACGCCGCGATTTCTTCCACCAGCGCTCCGACTTGCGCCGGGGTGATGCCGGTGGTGGGCTTGAGGATCGTCCCGAAGGCCGGTTCGTCGAGCTTGAAGCCCGTGATCTGCCGCACGCCTCGAGGCCCATGCGCCGGACCTGGAAATGAGCGAAGAACTTTCTCGGGAATGTTCAGCGCCACCAACCGGGCGTCCTGATTTTCGTAGACATCAAAAATGATCGCGCCGGCGACGGTGTGCAGCAGGTCGCAGGAAGTCAGATGGCCATCAGACTGCAGGAGCATCTTCAAGGGAAATGCGATGTGCAGCAAACCGAGACGTCCCGTGGCGTCCCAGGGGTCCACTCCCACCATTTTGCCTGTGCACTGCTCGATCAACGAACCTGGAGGAACGTCCTTGGTGCCGCTCGTGGCGTGGTAGCTGATTTCTTTCGCGGCGTGCTTGAGGTCCCAGGAACGCAGCGCGAAAAAGTAAGTCGCGACGACGAAATCCTCGAGCACCGGGGCTGGTTTGGCGGAGAGACGCTCGGCTATGATGGATCGCAGCGTTTCTTCGCGCGAATCCCAATCGTGCCATAAGAGATCCAGGGCGGCGGGGTTCAGGGGGCTCATGTTTGGAGGTGGCGGAACTGGTTTTTTCTTGGGTGGGTTGAGGCGCCCACGAGCGGAGGGTTGGAGGAGAGGGAACAACGAGTCTCCCCTCCGGGAATTCTTGAGGACAACGTGGGATTGATGGCGGAGCCGAGCGCCTATTTCTTCGGCAAATTATTGTAGATGATTTCCAACCAGCGGCTGGTGTTGATGAAACCTGAGCCCCAATCCTTGTACTTTTCGGGCAGACCCGCCGCCTTCACGGCCTCAAGCGTCTTGCCCTCGGCGTGGGCTTTGGAAACAATTTCAGACGTTTCCACGAGCATGGAATGGAACGTTCGCAAGTCGTCGACGGTCGCGAGAGGGCCGTGGCCTGGGATGATTTTGGCGTCAGCCGGAATTTTTTTGAGCACTTCGCCCACGTTGGCGATGTAGCCGGCCACGCTGCCGCCACTGCCGAGGTCGATGAACGGGAATCGGCCCGCGAAGAATTGATCCCCCATGTGGACCACGTTGGCTTTGGTGAAATGGATCACGCTGTCGCCGTCCGTATGGCCTGGCGGCAAATGGATGACCTTGATTTCCTCGCCGTTGAAGTGAACGGACAAGGACTGATCGAACGTGATGACAGGCAGAGCCTCTTTCTTGGGATCCCTGGAGCTGGCCAGCCGTTTGCGGACGTTGGTGTGGGCGACGATGTGGGCTTCCGCTCCGAAGAACGCGTTGCCGCCGGTGTGATCGCCGTGCCAATGCGTGTTGAGCACGAACTTGAGCTTGCCGGGGTTCAGCTTTTTGAGCGCGGCGGCGATTTTCTCAGCCAGCGGGGCGAACTGGTTGTCGACGATCAAGATTCCGTCTGGACCCGCGGAGACGCCGATGTTGCCGCCGGCGCCTTCCATCATGAACACGTTTTGAGAAACGGTGGTTGCTTTGATTTCGACGCTGGAAAAATCGCGTTGCGCTTGAGCGTGGCAGAGGCCGGCCGCCAAGCAACTGAGTGACAGAAAAAGTTTCATGCCTTGGAGAATAAGCGGGACCGAGGGCCGAGGCAATGCCGGTTCTAGGTGTTTCGTCTTTGGCGCAATTTATCCACGCCCACGGCGATGATGATCACGATGCCGATGATGATTTCCTGGGTGTAGGTGCGCCAGCCCATTTGATTGGTGCCGTTGCGCAGGACAGCCATGATCAGGGCTCCGATCATGGAGCCGAGGATGCTGCCCGTTCCGCCGTTCAAGCTGGCGCCGCCGATGACGACGGCCGCGATGATGTCGAGCTCCAGGCCGGCCGCCACCGTGGGATCGCCTTGGGTCAGGCGCGAAAGTTGCATCAGGCCCGAAGTGCCGATAAACAAGCCGGCCAGTCCATAGATGCCGACTTTGACGAGGCGCACGCGAATGCCGCAGAGGCGCGCGGTGGCTTCGTTTGAGCCAATGGCAAAAACGTAGCGGCCGAAAACGGTGTGCTTCAACAAGACCGAGGTCGCGAGGGCCAAGCCGACGGCAATCCACACGCCGTGGGGCAGGGGAAAAAGCTGTGTGGGATCCTCGAGTTCCATCAATTTGTTGATGGGATTATCGGGAGCGTTGACGGTTTGGTTCTTGGCCATCCACTTGGCCACGCCGCGGGCGATGCCCATCATCCCAAGCGTGACGATGAATGGGAGCATGCGCAACCCGGCGATCACCGAGCCATTCAGGAGTCCAATGACGCCGCCGGTGAGGATCGTGAGAATGGCGGCCTGGGTTGCGGAGAACTGCTCCATCAACAACAGCGCGCCCGTGACGCTGGTGAGGGCCACCACGGAGCCGACGCTTAAATCGATGCCGCCGCTGACAATGATGAGCGTCATGCCGAGCGCGCCAATCGCCACGATGACCGTTTGGGTGAGGATGATCTTGAAATTCGATCCGGAGAGGAAGAATGGACGCACCTCGGCGTTCAACGAGAACAGGGCGATCACCAGCATCAGTCCGAGGAATGGCCCGAACGTGTTGAGGAGCTTGGACCATCTAACGCTGGAGGGGGAGGGGTCTTCGGGCATGTGCGGTGGAGGGTTGATGAATCGACGTCACACGGCCTCTTCATGGCCGATGGCGGCTGCGATGATGGAATGTTCCGTCCATTCGGAAACGGGTTTGACCGAAGCCATCACTCCCCGGCACATGACACCCACGGAATCGCACACTCCGAGCAACTCCGGCAGGTAAGAGCTGACGAACACAACCGCCCGGCCTTGTCCGGCAAGCTCGAACATGAGTTTGTAGATTTGGGCTTTGCTTTTGACGTCGATGCCTCGGGTGGGTTCGTCGAAAAGGAGAATGCGCGCCTGGTGGTGGAGAAGGCGGGCGATGGCGATCTTCTGCTGGTTGCCGCCCGAGAGTTCGCCCACCGGCTGGTCGGGGGTTTGGGCCTTGACTCCCAATTTATCAATCCAAGCCTGGGTTTGCTCGCGCTGCTTGAGTCCGTTGACGAGTCCCCAACGGCTGACAGGAGAGAAACGAGTGAGCGTCAGGTTGTCCGCCAGGCTGCGGTTCAAGAGGAGGCCTTCCTCCTTGCGGTTCTCGCTCAGCAATCCGACGCCTTCGCCAAGACGGCTGGATGGCGTGCCATGGCTGCTCTCCTTGGACCACAACCAGACCGTGCCGGCCTTCTGCCGGTCGAGCCCGAACAAGGCGCGCAACATTTCCGTCCGTCCCCTGCCGATGAGGCCGGCGATGCCGAGAATCTCACCCTCCCGGAGCGCGAACGAAACATCCTTGGGTTTGCGTTCGCCCGAGACGCCTGCGAGCTGAAGCACGGTCTTGCCGAATGAACGGTGGGACCGCGGGTAGATGTCTTTGATCTCACGTCCCACCATGAGCTTGATGATATCAGCCAGCGCCGCCGTTTTGAGGTCACCCGTGCCGACCGTTTCGCCGTCGCGCAGCACCGTGTAACGGTGGCAGACTCGCTGGCATTCCTCCAAAAAATGGCTGATGTAGACCACGCTAACCCCCTTTTTGCTCAGCCTTTCAATCACTGCGAACAAGTTTTCCGAATCCACTTGCGAGAGGCTGCTGGTGGGTTCGTCCATGATCAAGACTTTGGGGGCGCCGACCAGCGCGCGCGCTATTTCCACGATCTGCTGGTCCGCGATCGTGAGCGACCCCACCATCGCCTCTGGACGGATGGATTCATGGCGCAATTCCGACAGCGCCGCCCGTGTCAGATCGCGGGTTTGTCGAGCATTGAGGAAGCCGAAGCGGCGCGGCTCTTTCCCGAGGACGATATTGGCCTCCACCGTGAGATGCGGCGCGAGGGTGAGCTCTTGATAAATCATCGCGATGCCGCATTCGCGCGCATGCAACGGGTTTCGTGGAGCGAAGGGCGAGCCATCCAATTCGATGATTCCCCGATCCGGGGTATAAGCGCCGCTCAGGATTTTCATGAGCGTGCTTTTGCCCGCCCCGTTTTCTCCGATGAGCGCGTGGACTTCGCCCTGGCCCACGTCCAGGGTGACTTCGTTCAAGGCTCGGGTTGCTCCGAAGGCTTTGCAGACGCCCCGCATCCGGAGCCGCGCCGAGGCGAGCGAACTGAGGTTATTCGGGTTCATGGAGCCCTGACGATGAGGATTCACCGTGCTCGCGCGCCCATTCTGGAGCGGCAGGCGCCGCGGCGGCGGCGGCGCGACACCATTCTGTGGCCAAGCGCCTGGAGCGAATCACTTCAGATACTTGTCCAGCGGAGGGTACAGCAGTTCCTTGACTTCGGGGCTTTCCATCGTCTCTGGAGTGACGAGGACCACTCCCGTGTCCACCATTTTCTCGACTTTTTTGCCTTCTAGATGATTGACCATCGTCATGACGCCGAGGTAACCCATCAGCACTGGATTCTGGACGACCAACCCCTGGACATCGCCGCTTTTCATGTCCTTCACCGATTGGGATCCGGCATCGAAGCCGATCATTTTGACCACGCCGCCCGCCTTGCCGATGTCTCGGAGGGCTTTGGTCATGGCGATGGTCGACGGTTCGTTGGCGCAAAAGACCCCGTTGACTTGGCGTCCGAAGCGGTTGAGCAGATTCTGTGAAGCTTGGTACGCGGTTTCGCGTGTGGCGCCGGCGTATTGATCCGAGGAGATCAGCTTGATGCCAGGGTGTTTGGCGAGTTCCTCGAGGAAGCCTTTCTCTCGAGCTTCGGTCGAGGCCGAGCCAACGGCGTATCGAAGCAGGATCACATTGCCTTTGCCCGCGAGCAGTTTTGCGAGATGAGCCGCCGCGAGGCGTCCTCCTTTCTCATTGTCGGTGGCCACGAAACTGACGTGCTTGTCTGATTTCAGACCGGAATCGATCACCACGACCGGAATTTTTGCCTGGCTAGCCGTCAGCACGGGACGTGCGAGCGCCTGCGAGTCCAGCGGGGCGAGCACGATGCCGTTGACGCGGCGGCTGATGAAATTCTCCACCACCTGGATTTGTTGGTCCCGGTCGTCTTCACGGAGCGGTCCTTTCCAGATCACGTCGACCTTCGTGCCTTTGGCGGCGAGTTCGTCGCGGGCTTTGAAAGCGCCGGCGTTAATCGATTTCCAAAATTCGTGAGTTGTGCCCTTGGGAATCACGGCGATCGTGTATTGCTTGGACTGAGCCAGGGAACTGGCCGTGATCAGCGGGGCGCACAGAATGCAGAGGAACAAACGCAGTGGAAATTTCATGCCGACGAGGTTAGGGAAAAAGAATCCGCATTTCAACCCTCTCCTTTAGCTTGGGTGGCGTGCCATTTTTCGCACACCCAAGGGGCGCCGAAACTGATGCAGAAGCCGGCGAGCGCGGCTCTGGGATACTCAGTCCAGGCCGCCCAAAGGGGCTCCGTGCCGCGAAGCCAATCACGCACCCAGAGCAATAAGATGCCAAAACACATGCCGCCCAACAGAAATTCGACAAGGCGTCGCCGCACGCAGGAAGGCGTGCCCAGCAAGCCTTCTTTTCGCGCCATCCCCAGGCCGATGCCAAATCCGAGGACGATCCCGGTCGTGAGTGTGTCCATCGAGCGGATGAGGATCGGATCAACCTTCCAGGACGCGGGATCTGGATCGCCGCGGATCGCATGGAGGATGATGGCGTGCAGCGCGAGGAGAATGGCCGAGGTGCCGGCGCTCAAGAGCATCATGCGGGTGGCATTCAATTTTTCGAGAGCGGGCTCCACGCGCGGCCAAAATCTTCTGAAAACCCCCAGCAACACGAGACCCACCGAGAGGCCCGCGATCACGTCGCTTGGAAAATGCACACCTAAATACACCCTTGAAAGGCCTACAAAAAAGATCAATATAATGGCCGCCGCAACACTCCATTTTCGGCGAAATTCCAGCGCCAGATGCAGCCACAACGCCGTGGAGAGCATCGCGTGGCCCGAGGGCATGGCATAGCTGCTGCCGATGGGCGACAAGGAAATGATTCGGGAATCCACCCAATCCGGACGCGGCCAATGAAAGCCGAGCTTCAATGCGTTGCTCACCGTGTTGCATAGAACGAACAGGGCGATAAATCGGACTCCTTGCCGGCGATTGAGTCCAAGAAACAGGGCTGGCAAAATCAGATAAAACACCTCGGCGCCCAGGTAACTGACCGCCCTTAACGGGAGCATCCAGTCCGTGTGTTTCTGGAGGATGAGGATCCACGGAACTTCGAACAAATGCAGATTTTCCATGGAACTTCCCGGTGCGAGGCTCGGTTTCGTCGAGAATTAAGCTAGGCGTCAGCAAAAATCTCCCGAACGACTCGGCCTTCGACGTCCGTGAGCCGGAAATCCCTGCCCGCATGCCGGAATGTGAGTTCTTCGTGATCGATGCCCATCAGGGCCAAAATCGTGGCGTGCAGGTCGTGGACATGAACTTTTTGATCGACGCAGTAGAATCCGTATTCGTCGGTCACTCCATAACTGAATCCCCGTTTGACGCCGCCTCCCGCGAGCCACATCGAAAAAGCGTGGGGATTATGATCGCGCCCGTCTTTGCCCTGAACCGTGGGGGTTCGACCAAACTCACCTCCCCACAGAACGAGAGTGTCGTCGAGCAGTCCGCGGGTTTTGAGATCGGTGAGGAGGGCGGCGATGGGCCGGTCGACTTCATTCGCGAGGCGGCCGTGGTCGTCCGTGAGATTCTCGTGCTGATCCCAGTAGCCGTGGGTGGCCTGCACGAAGCGGACGCCGCGCTCGCTGAATCGACGGGCGAGGAGGCAAAGCCTTCCGAAGGCGGCGGTCTTAGGATCCTCCAAGCCATAGAGTTTCCGCGTCGCTTCGCTTTCGCGGGTGATGTCCATGGTTTCGGGCGCTTCATTCTGCATTCGGAACGCGAGTTCGAAGGACTTGATGCGCGACTCCATGGCCGCGTCGATCTCCAGGCCATTGAACCGGGATTGCTCGAGGTCGCGCAGGAGGTCGATTTGGGCGCGCTGGGTGGCGCCAGGGGTCTCGGTTTTCAGATAAGCGATGCTGGGAGGTTCCGTCGCGCCGCCTCCGGTGATGGGGGTGCCTTGGTGCGAGGCGGGGAGAAACGCGCTGGACCAGTTCCCCACGCCTCCATGGCCGTAGCTGGGGTTGAGAGTGACGAAGCTGGGCAGGTTTTGATTCTCCGTGCCCAATCCGTAGGAGATCCAAGAGCCCATGCTCGGGCGAACAAACGTGTCCGAGCCGGTGTGCAGTTTGAGCAGCGCCCCCCCGTGCGCTTCGTTGGTGCCATGAACCGATTTGATGACGCAAAGCTCATCGGCGTGCTGGCCGACGCAGGGGAAGAGTCCGCTGATTTTAGCGCCGCATTGTCCGTGTGATCGGAATTCCCATGGGGATTTGTAAAGGTTGCCGGTCTTCGCAAATTGAATGCGCGGTTTCGCGAAAGGAAGGGGCTTGCCACTGTCGGAGATGAGCTTGGGTTTATAATCGAACGTGTCGACGTGCGAGGGGCCGCCGTGCATGAACAAAAAGATGATCCGTTTGGCGCGTGCTCGAGAGTGCGGGGACGCTGAGCGGAGCGGCGATCTCGAAGGAGTCGAGGCGCGAACGGCCGCGTTTTCGGCGAGCAGCGAGAGCAGGGCCAGCTCGCCGAACCCGGCGCCGCAGCGGCGCAGGAGCTGGCGGCGGCTCAGGGGGCGGCGGATTGGATGGATGAAGTCTGAGAAGTTCATTCGCGGTGGGTGAACTCGTTGGAGGCCAGCAGCGTGGCGCAGAGCAGCTCCAACGCTGATTGAGGCGAGGACAAGTTCGGTTGACTGGCAGCGCTCGAGGAGGTTTGTGGGGTGGGAGCGACCGCCTCTAAAAAACGGAGGCAGTGGCTTTCCTCGGCGGGGCTCGGTGGCCGTGAATAAGCGGCCTCGAAGATCCAGCGCAAGCGATGTTCCGGATCGTGGGGATGCGCCTCGAGAGCTCTGCGCGCGAGACCCGCGGCGGACTGTTTCATCAGGGGGCTGTTCATGAAGAAGAGAGCCTGGTGCGGGACGGTGGTGGCCTCTCGATGGCTCACGCCCACGCTTGGGTTTGCGAAATCGAAGATCGTGAACACGTCATAGACGCGGTCGCGAACCACTGGGAGATAGAGCGAGCGCCTGTTGGATTTGAACGCCGCGACTTCGCGAGGGACGTAGTCAGCATTCTTCCACCTCACCAGGGTGCCGCCCATGGCGGGGTCAAGCAAGTCGGCGACTTTCAGCATCGAATCCCGAATCATCTCGGCCTCGAGCCGCTGTCTAGGGTAAAAGGAGAGCAGTCGATTGTCCGGGTCCACGGTGCTGGCCCGGGCGAGGGAGGCCGACACGTTGAAGGTTGGGTTTGCGCTTTCTTGGGCGCTTTTTTCTCTCGCGGGGCCGGCGCCGAGAGCGCCGATTTGTCGAGCTTCAAGAGCCGAGCTTTGCTGGTAGGTAGCAGAGCCGAGGATCAAACGATGGAGATGTTTGACGCTCCATCCGGACCGGATGAACTCCAAGGCGAGCCAATCGAGCAACCCAGGGTGCGAAGGGAGCTCTCCGCGAACCCCGAAGTTGTCGCTGGATTTGACGAGGCCTGTTCCGAAGTGGCCTTGCCAGATTCTGTTTACGAGGACTCGCGCTCCGAGCGGGTTCTGGGAGGAGGCCAGCCACCGAGCCATCTGGAGGCGTCCGCTCTGTCTTGGATCGATGGCTGGTGATTCGCTGGCGGCCATCGATTTAGGCAGTCCGCGCGGCACCGGAAATGTGGCGGGAGTCAGATGGCTGCCGCGGATGTGGACTGGCAGATCCACTGGCTTGTCTTCGGACACCCCCATGGCGAACCGGGCGGGGGGCGGTCCCGCGGCGGCGATGGCGTCTTTTTCTTTCTCCAGTGCCTCCAATTGCTGGACCGTTTCCTTGGGGTATTCCTTGCGGGGTTCCTTGGGGAGTTTTTGTCCGCTCTTGTTGGTGAGGGCGCTGTTGGCCTCCGCCATCAAAGCATCGATTTTTTTCTGCGCCGATTTCACCAAAACCTGATGGGCTTCGATTCTCTTCATCTCCTCCGGGGGCGTGATGTTCATCTCGCTCCATTGCGACACGAAGTCGAGGTTTTGCATTGAGCGCGTGCTTTTGAGGACCCCTGCCAGTGCGTAATAGTCTTCGGTGGGGAAGGCGTCGAATTTGTGATCATGGCAGCGGGCGCAGGAAATCGTCAGCCCGAGGAGCGCGCGGCCGATGGTGTCTATTTGTTCATCCACAACATCCATGACCAGTTTTGCCTTGTCCTGTTCGGCGAGCATCTTGGGCCCGAGAACAAGGAAGCCCGTGGCAATTTGGGCGTCAACGCGGCTCGCATCGCTTTCATGCGCTGGGAGGAGGTCGCCGGCCAATTGTTCGATGATGAACCGGTCGAACGGCTTGTCGGCGTTGAACGAGCGGACGACGTAATCGCGGTAACGCCATGCATGGGACATGGCTTTGTTCTCGTCCTGCCCGTTGCTGTCGGCGTAGCGGGCCACGTCCAGCCAATGCCGTCCCCATCGCTCGCCGTAAGAGGGCGAACTCAAATAGTGGTCTACCAGCCGCGTGATGGCTTGCGGGGATCGGTCATTCAGAAACGCTTCGACTTCTTCCCGAGTGGGGGGCAGTCCAGTGAGGTCAATCGCGATGCGGCGAGCCAGGGCGCGTCGGTTCGCGGGCGGCGCGGGGACTAGCTGATCAGTGGCGAGCCGGTTCCTGATGAACAGATCGATCGGATTGAGGACGGTTGGAAGCGTTTCGGCATTCCGGGGTGCGCCGGAATTTTGGAGCTTAGGGAGTGGGACGGGGGCGAGAGGCTCGAATGACCAGTGGCGGGACGGTCCCACCGATGCTCCGGCTCGAAGCTCGACCTCCAGGATGGACAGCACCATCAAGAAAGTTAGTGGAATCCACCGATTCATCTCATTCTTTTCAGTTGCTATTTCAACCCAGGATGAGTTTTGACTCGCCCTTCGGGAGGTCCACGCAAACGATAGTCGAGTTTCCCGCATTGTGCCAGGCGCCAGCTTTCAAGAAGGCTCGTGAAGCGGTTTCTTGCAGTGGTGTCACTTGGCCTTGCGCTTCGAGGCGCACCGCGCGCTTAGGCAGCGAGAGCGTGAAGTCCTTGCAAGCGAACGGAGCGATCAACCGGACAGAGTCTCCGTTCGCCGAGAGCTGCGTCGATGTCAATTCCTTCGCGGCCCAATACCGGGCCACCTCGTTCAATTTCATCCAGATGATGGGATCGCGCCGCTCGTGCAGGCGGCGCACGACTTCTTTGAAAATCTTGAATCCAACTTCCTCGCCATTGAAATGGATGCCCGTCCAATGGGCGAGCATGAGAGCCGGTTCTCCGCGCTTGATCACATCGACGAGCCTGCCGGATTGCAGATCGGGCGTGATGAACTTGTCGACTCCGCCAGGCGGGGTGTTGTCCCACCCGCCGGTCCAATCGCCGGTGCACGCGATGATGCTCACCACGCATCGAGGATCCGCCGTTTGCAAACCCGAGGCATACTCGACCCGAGGGGCGACACTCTCATTCCCTTTGTCATAAAGATGTCTGAAATAGTGGGGGATGTCCGCTTTGAACACGTCCCGGACCGATTGCAGCGTGGCTTGAGCGAGTTGCGGCAGAGCGCGGTTGCCGAACCCCCCCGGGGTGGTGACCCCTTCGCAGGGTAATCCCACGTTCCTTAAGATGCGCAGAGCGTAAGCGAGGTAGTCGGCGATCTCGTCCGTGGACCGGCCAGTGGTCCACTCCCAGTTCTCCATGAATTTGAGCGAGTGATCCTCGTAAGGATGGCCGGTCTTGATATCGATCACCCGGGTGTGGGTGACCATTTCAGGATGAATGTCCCAGTTGGGCATCATCACGGTGCGGACCAGATCCAGGCTTTCCCTCAGCTCTCTTTGAGACCAGCCCGGCAGTCCCCGATCCAACCGGCCGACGCAAGCGGGGTAAGGGACGATGCTGTATTTGCCTTTGACGCCATGTTCGGCGCACCACTCGCCAAATCTCCTGACAAAGGCGTCCGGGATTTCCCGCGGCCAATCGCGCCAATTGTGCGTGTAAGGTTTCCCTCCCCAAGCCTCGGCGAACTGCGGCACCGCGAAGTGGTTCACGTTCACCAAGCAAGAGGAATCGTCGATGATCAACCCTACTGGAATGCGGTCCCTCGGATTCAGGACTGTGATTTGACCCGAGCGCTGCGGACGGTCTCCTGGGGTTTGTGCGATGAGCGCGGGCGCGCTTCGAAGAGCCGCGCCGAGTCCCAAGCCGCGCCCGATTGTTTTCAGGAATTCCCGCTGAGTTTCAGGTTGGGTGCTCATAAGCGTTTGAGAGATGGCCGGGGGTCAAGGAACAATCTCGGTTCCAACTCCCGCATCGGTGAATATTTCAAGCAGCACGGCATGCGGGATCCGTCCGTCAACGAACGAGACCTTGGCGACGCCAGCCCGGATCGCGGCCGCGGCGCTGTCCACTTTTGGGATCATGCCCTTGTCCACGACGCCCGCTTTCTTCAGGGCGTCCATTTCGCCGATTTCGAGATGCGAAATGATCGAACCCGGGTCTTTTAGATCCCGCAGCAGCCCCGGCACATCGCTCATGAACACGAGCCGCCGGGCTTTGAGCGCGATGGCGGTCTGGGCGGCCGCGACATCCGCATTGCAGTTATAGAGGCGTCCTTGCTCGTCCCGCGCGGTCGGGCTGATGACCGGAATGAGCCCCGCCGCGATGCACTCGAGCAAGGGTGCCGTGTCGACCCCGATGACTTCACCCACTTGGCCAACGTCAATCTTTTCTCCCCCGGGCCCGTCGAGCCAAAGCTTTCGGCACTTGAAAATGTCGCTCCCGGCGAATCCCCGCGCCAGTCCTCCCAGTTCGTTGATCGCCTGGACCACCTCGGGGTTGATTTGACGGGAGAGGACTTCCTCGACGACTTCGACGGAAGCTTCGTCGGTGACGCGCTGGCCTTGGACAAAACGCGGCGTCAGACCGGCGGTTTCCATCGCTCTCGAGATGGCCTTGCCGCCCCCGTGCACGACCACCGGGTTGATCTCCACGGCTTCCAAGAAAACGATGTCCCGCGCCACGCTGTAGCGCACGGACGGATCTGTTGAGTCCATGAAACTGCCGCCGTATTTGACGACAAACGTGGCGTGGTTGAAGCGTTGGATGTAAGGCAGCGCCTCAAGCAGCGTGGCCGATTTTGAAATCAAATCGCGCATGGAAAATATTTCTTCCAATTTGTTGCAAACTCCCTCCTCTCCGCAAGAACGAATGCGGCCGATGACGGCCGGCTGCGGAGGGCGTTGGGGCTGGCTTCAGGCGCCTCATTCGGAATGAACGCGATGGCAACCCGGGGACCACAGTCCGGGCCGTGACCATTCAGCAGAAGGCAGGGTGGCGCTGCCGAGCAGCCCTGCCGAGCAGTGCTTAGTCGCGGCTGAGAGACGCGCAGTGGCTGGCCCGCATTCTTGACAATCGTCGGCATCGGCGCACGATGCTTTTCATGATCTCCCACGCTTCTCTTTCTTGGCATCGGGCTCTTGGGGCGTCGAGGTTCGCGGTCTTCCCAGGGTTGATGAGGAGCCTCGTCGTTCTTTCGGCCATTCTGCTGTCGCCCCTGGGGACGATTCGTGCCGCCGAACCCATTCCGGTGGGGGTGGCCCGGGTCGACATCACTCCAGGGTATCCGATCCGGCTCACGGGGTACGCGGCTCGAAAGTCCGAGTCCGATGGCGTGTTGCAGAAGCTTTGGGTGAAGGCGATCGCCCTGGGCGCGGGCAAGGATGCAACGGTGTTGATCACGGTCGATAACTGTGGCGTGTGCGCGAACGTGACCCAGGAAGTCGCGGGTCGGCTGCTGCGAAAAGCCGGGCTGGCGCGCGAGCGGTTCGCCGTGGCGTCGTCGCACACGCATGCGGCGCCATGCATCGTGGGGTTTGCGCCTAACATTTTCGCGCAACCGATCCCCCCGGAGCAGATGGCTACCATCGAGCGCTACACGCGTGAGGTGACCGACGCGATGGAGCAGGCGGCGCTGGACGCTCTCTCGGCGCGGAAACCCTCGCGGCTAGCTTGGACGGAAGGGAGCGCCGGGTTCGCGGGCAATCGGCGCACCGTCGGCGGCCCGGTCGATCACAGTCTCCCTGTCCTGGTTGTTCGAGACCTGGAGGCGAAGGTTCGCGCCGTGGTTGCGAACTACGCGTGCCATTGCACGACCATGGGGTCGGACATCAATAAGACCGCCGGCGATTGGTCCGGTTTCGCCCAGGAAGAACTCGAGAAACAGATCCCTGGCGCGTTGGCTTTGGTGAGCATCGGGTGTGGCGCGGATTCGAATCCCGCGCCGCGCGGTGGTCCGGATGCCGGGCTGGGCTGGGCCCAGAAGCACGGCCAATCGCTCGCCGCGCAAGTGGCCCATTTGATAGAAAGAAAAGGGGTCGAGATCAAGGCCGCTCCGGCGTGCGTGCTCAAGACCATTGAACTGCCGTTTCAAAAGCATTTCACTCGGCCGGAATGGGAGGCGCGAGCCCAGCAACCGGGCATCGTGGGCTATCATGCCCAGCAGTACCTGGCGCGTTTGGGTCAAGGCGAGGTGCTTCCCGCCACGCTGCCTTATGTGGTGCAAAGCTGGAGCTTTGGCGACCAGCTCGCGATGGTGTTCTTGGCGGGGGAGGTCGTCGTGGATTATGCGCTCCGGCTGAAGCAGGAACTGGATGCGGAACGGATCTGGATCACCGCCTATGCCAACGACGTGCCGTGTTATATTCCCTCCAAGCGCATTCTCAGTGAAGGGGGGTATGAGGCGGTGGAATCGCTTTGGTATTACGGACGGCCCGCCCAGCTCTCGCCGGAAGTCGAGGATCTGATCGTGAACACGGTGAAAGGGATGGTGCCGGGATCCTTTCATGCGGACCCAAAGAAAGCGGAGTTTCCAGACCCCAAGTCTCCGGAAGCTGCCTTGGAGTCGATGCGTCCCAGGCCGGGGTGGACGATTCGGCTCGCGGCCGCGGAACCGTTGGTGGTCGATCCCGTGGCGATCGATTGGAGCGCGGATGGCAAGCTTTGGGTGGTGGAAATGCGGGACTTTCCCCAGGGGATGGACTCGAATTGGAAGCCTGGCGGCCGTGTCCGGGTCTTGGAGGATTTGGAGGGCGATGGAGTTTACGACCGAGCCTCAACGTTCCTTGAGGGATTGCCTTTTCCCACCGGCATCCTGTGTTGGCGCAAGGGAGCATTGATCTGCGCCGCGCCGGATGTGCTCTACGCCGAGGACACTGACGGAGACGGTCGCGCCGACAAGGTGGAGAAGTTGTTCAGCGGCTTCGCCACGGACAACTACCAGGCGCGCGTGAACAGCCTGTCCCTGGGGTTGGACGGATGGATTCATGGCGCCAACGGATTGATAGGCGGATCAATTTCGAGCGCGCGAATGCCAGGGGCGCCCGTGTCGATCCAGGGCCGGGATTTTCGGTTTAAAATGAACGGCGCTTTCGAAACCGTTTCCGGGCTCACCCAGCAGGGCTTGGTCCGAGATGACTTCGGCAACTGGTTCGGGTGCGACAACAGCACCTTGTTGAAGTTTTATCCGTTGCCGGATGCCGCCATCCGGCGCAATCCGCTCGTCGCCTATCCACCGGTCAGCCAGGCCATCGCCCGCGGACCGGACGTCAATAAACTGCATCCGTCGAGCCGCATGTTGACGCGGTTTAACGATCCGAGCCACGCCAGCCGCGCGACTTCCGTCTGCGGCCTTGGACTTTACCGGGAGGATCTCGGGGGATCGCCGTTTCAGGGCGACGCCTTTCTTTGCGAGCCCGTGCACAACCTTGTGAGGAGGTTGCGCATCGAACCCGAGGGGTCGACTTTGAAGGCCGTCCAGGCGGGCGATGAGTTGCGGATGGAGTTCCTCACCTCACGTGACAATTGGTTCCGTCCCGTGCAGGTTCGAACGGGTCCGGATGGGGCGCTTTGGGTGGTGGACATGTACCGCTTCGTGGTGGAGCATCCTCGATGGATCACGGCCGATCGCTTGGATGATTTGAACCTTCGAGCGGGCGAGGACAAGGGGCGCCTGTATCGTCTGCTCCCCCGCGGAACTCGAGGGAGAAGCATCCCGAACCTCCTCAAGTTAGGCAGGGAAGCGTTGGTGGACGCGTTGGATGTTTCCAACGGCACGGAGCGGGACCGGGTCCACATCGAGCTGTTGTCCCGCTCCGCGGCGCCGGTCGAGCCGATTGAGAAGCTCGTCCTGAGGTCCCGGCATCCCGGAGCGAGGGCGCAGGCCTTGAGCGTGCTTGCGGACTTTGGAAAATTACGAGCCCCGCTGATCGCCGAAGCCGCGAAAGATCCGGACCCTCGCGTTCGCGGCGCGGTTGCCGCAGCGGGAGAGCGATGGTTGATCGAGCGGCGTGGGAGCCCTCAAATCGACGTGGATATTGTTGAATTGGCGGTGGCATCTCTCGCCCGGGACGAAAGCGCTTCGGTTCGGCTCGCCGCCGCCTTTGCTTTGGGGGAGTGCGCGGGACCTTCCAAGCGGGAAGCGCTTTCATTTCTCTGCGAGGCTGGTGGTGAAGATCCCCTCATTGGGGCGGCGGTGTTGAGTTCGTGCAGGACCCATGCGGCCGAATTGGCGGGCAGCTTGATGATGCGAACCAACGCGCCTTTGAGCTTGATCCAAGGCTTGTTGAAAACCGCTATCGGTTCTTCGGGCGAGGACGGGATCAGGCGGGTGTTCGCATCGCTGTCGGTGCCCGACGCGGGTTCCCTGACCCTTCAACAGAGCGCGGCCTGGCAGGCGGTGCTTGAGGCGTTGCGGGAGCGGGGCACAGGCCTTGAGGCCCTGGCGGAGCCGCCTCCTCCCGGGGCGGAACCGGTCGATCCTCGGTCGAAAGTTTTGAGATTTGATCGTTTCTTGGAGGAGCTTCGTGGAAATCTTTCAAAAGCGGCGTTGGAGAATCGAAGCGGAATCCGTCCCGACGAAGTGCGCCTGTTGGGTTGGTCGCGACAGCACGGCGAACTCGACACCGCTGTTGTTCTTCGCCTCTTGGAGGGCACGGATTCGGAGGGGCGGAGCCTTTCGCCCGAAGCGTTGGGGGTTTGTTTTGATGTGCTGGAGCAAGCCCGTCCACCCCGTTTAGTGGAGGTACTGGGATCGCTTTGGTCCCGGTTGACACCTGGCGTGCGGACACCCGCCATCAACCTTGCGATGCGGAGGCCGGAGTGGTCTTTAAAGTTGATTCAAGCGTTGAAAGAAGGTGTGATTCATCCTGCCGAGATTTCGGCCTTGAACCGCGGAATCCTCCTCAGCCAGGGTGATCCGAATGCGCGCGCGTTGGCTTCGGAGATCTTTCAGACTCCATCGGCCACGAGCCGTGCGGAGCTCATGGCCCGCTTCCAGGGTTGCCTGGATTTGACTGGCAATCAGGCGTCTGGCGCGGCCGTGTTTGGTAAATTATGCGCCGCCTGCCACAAATACCGGGGACAAGGGCACGTCGTTGGGCCCGACATCACGCAACTCACGGATCGCTCCAAGCGCTTTTTGCTTCACTCTATCCTGGATCCAAACGCCGCGATCGACACTCGTTATTTGAGTTACTTCGTTGAGACCGGCGATGGAAGAGCGCTGAGCGGTTTGCTCGCGGAAGAAACGGGGGCCAGCGTGACACTGACCACGGCGGACAACGAGCGGATGGTGCTGCCGAAGTCGCAGTTGAAACGGCTCGAGCCGAGTGGCATTTCGTTGATGCCGGAGGGACTGGAGCAAGGGATGGATTTGCAGGCCATGGCCGATTTGCTGGAGTATCTTCGCGCGGAACCGGAGCCATTTGGAACACCGCCGCCCGAGAAAGCGAGCGCGGCGCTGGAGCGGTACTTTGCCAGCGGATCTCCAGGAGTGGCGGCCGTTCTTGGTGGAGCCGAGCTGCTTCCCTACCCGAGCTGGCTGGGCCGTTTTCCCATGCATTTTTGTCGGCAAACGGACGGCCGGTCAGTGATTTCTTGGCGAACCCCAAAAGTTCGCGCCGACGATCTCGTGAACGGAGCCTTCCGATTTAGGCTTGCGAGCGCGATGGGGTTTCGGTCACAGCCTGCTGGAACATTCGAGCTCCGCGTCAACGGCAAACCGGGTGTGGAATTCGACGTCGCTTTGAGCGACAAGGCTTGGGAATCGCGCGATGGATCGGTTCGAGTGCGCTACACCATCATGCAGCGCAACGACGAGGACAGCAATGGCCTGTTGGAAATCGAGCTTCACCCCTCCCGGGTTTCAATGGGCGAGCCCGTGCTATTCGAAGTTCGCGCCTCCGCCTCGGCCAGCCAGCGCTGGTTTGGCGTTTATTCCATCACGGCTTTGCCTTAAAATTAAATTGAGCAGTTTTTCTTTATGAAACGTCGCAGTTTTCTCAAAACGGCCGCCTCCGCCGGAGCGATGGGCGCCATGGGTGGCTTTGGTTTTTTATCCCGATTGCCGTCCGTCTCGGCCGGCGAGGCGGTGTTGGATCCGCGCCGGGTGCGGTTGGATGCCGGCATCGAACCGCTCGTCCGATTTCTTGAGGAAACTCCGCGCGAGCGGCTCATTGAGGAGACCGCGGCGCGGGTCAAGCGAGGCTTGAGCTATCGGGATTTATTGGCGGCGTTGTTGCTGGCGGGGGTTCGCAACATTCAACCACGGCCCGTCGGTTTCAAATTTCACGCCGTGCTCGTCGTGAACTCGGCGCACCTGGCAAGTTTGTCATCTCCCGACAAGGATCGGGGGCTGCCGATTTTCTGGGCGTTGGACCAATTCAAATCTTCGCAAGCCGCCGATGTCCGGGAAGGGGACTGGACGCTGGGACCTGTGGATGAGCCGGCAGTGCCTCCGGGCCACAAGGCTCGGCAGGCCTTGATTCAAGCGTTGGATGCCTGGGACGAAGCGGCGGCCGACGCCGCCATCGTCGGCATGGTTCGAACCACCGGAGCTCACGAGATCTTCGAGGTGCTGGCCCGCTACGGGGTCAGGGATTTTCGCGAAATCGGGCACAAGGAGATCTATGTGGCGAACAGCTTTCGCACGTTGGAAGTCATCGGATGGCACCATGCGGAACCAGTTCTTCGATCGGTTGTGTATGCGATTTTGGATCGTGACGGCGAAAAGGCCAACCCTTCGAAAGCGGATTTGCCGCCCGATCGTCCGTTTCGGCGCAATAAGGAGCTCGAAAAATCCATTCGATCCGGATGGCTCGATGGCAAGCGAGATTCCGACGCCGCGGCCGAGCTCCTCAGGGCGATCCGGGATGGATCAGCCGTGGACACGAGCGAGACGACCGTGGGGCTGTTGAATCGAGGGGTGTCGCCCCGGTCGATTTTTGACGCGCTTTTCACCGGAGCCGGAGAATTGCTGATGCGCGCGCCGGGGATCCTTTCCCTCCACGCCGCCACATTTACGAATGCGGCGCACTATGCATGGCAGCACACTCGCGATGATGAGACCCGAAGGCTCCTGCTTCTCCAAAATGCGGCGTTCTTGCCCCTCTTCCGGGGCAAGAGCCAGGATAAAGGGCTCCACATCGATCGGATGGCGCCCTTGGAAATGAAGGCTGGCGAGGGCATCACGTTGGAGGATGTCTTCGATACCATCAGCCGCGACCGTTTATTGGCGGCTCGCAAAGTGCTGGCCTACTTGCAGGCGCATGGAGATCCCAAGCCGCTCATCGATGCCGGACGGCGCCAGACTTTCCTGAAAGGCCGCGATTCGCACGACTACAAATTCACCTCAGCCGTCTGGGAAGATTGCCAAGTCATGGCGCCCGCCGCGCGTGACCGATACCTGGCTGCGAGCGTTTTTAACTTGAAAGGATCAGGCGACAGCGACAACGGGCTGGTCGAGAGAATTCGAGCGGCCTTGGGCGCTTGAATCTTAAACCTTAAAACGGCAGTTGCCCAAGGCGAATCTTCGCAGGATCCTGGCGATAAAGTTTTTTCCGAATCACTCACCAAGATCCACGAGGGATATGCCTGCCTCTTCGTCAAGCCTATCTCATCCAGGCTTCTGCAAATCTCCACGATGTTCAACCGCCGTTTTTTTGAGGTTAAATGGCCATTGCCCAGAGGATGGCGCGTCAACGCGCTTTGATCTCTTTCCATTCCGCCAGGAACAGCTCGCTGTGGCGCGGCATGGAGAAGTCGAACGTGGCCCAGCGCCCGTCGGGGGACCACCACGGGTAATCGATCGTCGCGGCCGAGTGGGATTTCTGATAGACCGCTTGCCCCTCATTCGAAGTTGTCGAGATCACCCAAATCCGCGCGTGCGGCCAATCCAGATCCATAAAGTGTTTGCGATCAGGCGAGAATGAACCGTGGCCTCCGATGCCTGGAACAGGGTTCAGGGTGTTCACCTTTTCGAGGCGTCCGTCGGCGACAAAAATCCGATAGTAGTTACGTTCACCCTCGACTTTCACGATGTTGAACAACGAATCCTTGTCGTACCATTGAATGAAATGACCATAGCTGGCATCTCTGAGGAGGCGTCGTTGTTGGGTCCCGTCGGCATTCATCACGTACAATTCCGCTTTCCCGTCTCGTTCGGAGGCGAAAACGATCTGCTTGCCGTCGGGAGAAAAAAACGGGTTGAAGTCAAGCCCGCGGCTGTGGGTCAACCTGACCGGCTGGCTGTTCGCGTTCGTGCTGACGACATAAACCTCCGCGTTCCCGTGCCGGGAGGAGAAAAAAGCGATGTGTTGGAGATCAGGAGACCATGTGGCTTGAAAATCGCCCCCCGGGCCGGAAGTGACCTTGGTCAGGCTGCTGTCCTTTTCCCTCCAGATATAGAGGTTCATATCCCCTTCCCGATCCGAATTGAACGCGATCATCGGTTGCTCCGTGCTGGGCGCCCAAGAAGCCCGGCTGTCTTCTCGGTTGGAGTTGAACGGCATCGGCTCAGCCGGCGGCCCGTTGGTCTTGCCGGTGGCCGGATCGATTGAAACACGATAAATGTCAGCATTTTGACTTGAAATACTGAATAGCATCCGGCTGCCGTCAGGTGAAAATGCGGGTTCGAGATCCTCCCCGCCGCCCACTGTGACGGGCTCAGGGCCACCCAGTGCAGTGTTGTTCTTTTTCACTGGTTGCCGCCAAATATTCATCCCGGAACCGCCGTAATTGGAGAAATAGATGTAGCTCCCCGAGGGATGCCATGCGGGATATAGATTGTAGCCGTTGGTCCGCACCAAAGTCATTTGCCGGCTGGTCGTGACGATGGCGATGTGGTGCACCTGTTCGCTGACGTTGTAGCGCCTGAAAACGACTTTGCTGCCATCAGCGAAAACCTTCGGTTCAGTGTGGGCCATGGCGTCGTTATTATCCTCGCTCAGCTGGACCACATGGCCGCCGTTGAGATCGCTTTTGTAGATTCGAAATTTGTGGATAAAAAACAGGTCCATGCCCCCAGGCGCCACGGTGGGGTAGGCGGCCTCATCCACCACCACCGAAGTGTCGCCTGTCCCCAAGTTGTGGCGGACGATATTGGCTGAAAACAGAGTATAACTGCCCCCTTGGCTGTCGCCCAAGCCAATGCCCACCCCTTCCCTGGCGCTCCTGGCGTAGAACATGGTATTGGTGCCTGGTCCCCAGGCGGGGTGGATATGATCGTACTGCCCCTCGGTGAGTTGGCTCGCCACCGAACTGCCCACTTCGCGGATGAAAATCTGCTTGAAATTCTTAACCGTCGACACAAAGGCAATGTTTTTCCCGTCTGGAGACCACGTGGGCATGGCTTCCAAACGGTCGGTTGTGGTGAGGCGAGTGATGCGGGGGATGCCAGCAGGAGCCCGTGGAGCCGTCACGGGGACTTTCAGCGCGTCGAAGGCGACGGCCTCTTCTTCCCGTTGCGGCTTCGCTGTCCAAATTCCAATGATGCCAGCCAGCAGAGCGGCGGCGGCTGCGAGTTTGATCAGGACGGGGGAAAGTCCGGTCTTCGGTTTGTCTTGATTCTGGTTGATGGAAGACAGTGTCCCAGAAAGAAACTGCCGTTCTAGTTCCTTGAGTTCGTTGCGGACTTCGAGGGCCGATTGAGGGCGGTCGTTGACGGGCTTTTTCAGGCACCGTCGAATCAATCGCGATATTTCCAGAGGGATTTCGGACCGAACACCTGAGACAAAAGATGGCTCCTCCTTTAGTATCGCGGACATCACCGAGATGTGGGAGTCCCCCTTGAACGGACGTTCCCCGGACAGCATCTCGTGAAAGAGGATGCCTAGCGCAAAGATGTCCGCCCGATGATCCACGGGTTGACCTTCGACCTGCTCAGGCGACATGTAGGCCGGTGTCCCCATAATCCTGCCCTGCGCGGTTGCGAGCACCGTTGGAGCTTCCGCATGGCTGGAACTTAATCCTTCCGCTGTCGCCTTGGCTAAACCAAAGTCGATCACTTTCACGCGGCCGGCTAAGTCGACCATGACATTGGCCGGTTTCAAGTCGCGATGGGTGATGCCTCTTTCGTGCGCGGTCGCCACGGCATCGGCAAGGGGAATGGCGAGGTTGAAAAATTCCTTAATCCCGTAGCCGCCCTTGGGGATCGTGGCATTCAGGGGCTGCCCCTTCACCAACTCCATGGTGATGAAGTGGCGGCCAGCGTCCTCCTCGACGGAAAACAGCGTGACGATGTTGGGATGACTCAGGGCGGCGACGGCTCGGGCCTCCCTTTGAAATCGTTCGAATCGCTCGGAATTGCCTCCAATTTCCCCAGGCAGAAGTTTGAGCGCCACCTCGCGATGGAGTTTGAGATCCTCCGCCCGATAGACAGCTCCCATGCCGCCAGATCCAATCTGAGATAGGATGCGGTAATGGGTTAACGTTTCACCAATCATACCAATTTTGCCCCGAGCAGACAGAACGTTGAGGGATTCACGGTGCCTTATCAAATCAAATGCAAACCACGATCCGAACGAACGAACCCCGCCCCAGCCGGATCTCCGGAGCAAGAAGCCAGCCCATTCCCACAGAGGCGCGATCTGGCGCGATGCTGCTGTTTGTGATCTTGGTGAACGACGGATCAACGTCTAGGTCCGCTGGACATCTGGCGGCGAGGGAATACTCCGAAACGGGCGTTACGGCCAAGGGTGGTGCATCCGCGAGTTGTCGGTGGAGCGCGACTGTGCTGAAAGCCAGTCGCAGCAGCATCTCAGGCTCGCTATCACGCCAAACCTGCTGCGGCTGGTGCTTCGCACACAACCGCGCTCCGGGCTGCCAGCCAAATTCA
>SXGS01470113.1_pt1 | contig 38317 bp, 38 predicted proteins | sample 3174681 | NCBI WGS metagenome assembly SXGS01 (sample SAMN11356861, study PRJNA531348) | freshwater metagenome | isolation source: freshwater sample F1-80 | place: China: Fuxian Lake, Yuxi | collected 2017-12-25
CTCGGACAGGCAGCCGTAGCCGGGGTGGATGGCGTCGACGCCGCGCTCGACGGCGATCTTGAGGATCGCGTCGATGTCGAGGTAGGCCTGCAAGGGGGCGCCGGGGCGGCCGGTCTGCCACGCCTCGTCGGCCTTGTAGCGGTGGATGCTCAGGCGATCCTCGTGGCTGTAGATGGCCACCGTGCGCAGGCCCAGCTCCGTGGCCGCGCGGAAGATGCGGATGGCGATCTCGCCCAGGTTGGCGACGAGGATCTTCTTGAAGGTTCTGGTCATGAGCGCCCCTGGATGGCCGTGATCGAAGCGCCCCCTTGTTATCAGAGATCGCCCCCGGTGGCCAAGATCGGGCGCCCTCAGTCGCGCGGCGCCTCGTCGCCCTCGTAGTCGAGGGCGGGGTGGCCGGGCGGCGGATGGATCCCCTCCCAGGGCTCCTCAAGGCCGAGGGCCGCCTCATAGGGGTAGGGGTTCTGCATGTAATCCACGACTCGCCGGGCGATGCGCCCGATCTTGTTGCCGTCCATCAGGCGGTGGTCGATGCTCGCCGAGGCGCTCACGACGGGCCGGACGCAGAGCTTGCCGCGCACGACCCAGGGCTGATCGGTGACGCCGCCGACGAGGATGATGAAGGGCACCCGCGACAGCGGGACCAGCGGGGCGTAGGCCACGTCGATGCCGAAGCGGCTCACGTTGGTGACCATCACGGTGCCGAAGGGCTCGTTCTGGGCGCCGACCCAACGGGCGGTGATGCCCAGGTTGTACTCCATGAACATCAAGAAGCGCATGATGGGGCCCAGCATCCACGAGGGCAGGAGCGGCAGCAGGCCCTTCTGCGTCTTCTCGTACTGCACGTCCTGGCCCGACTTGAGCCGCCTGGCGCTGGCCATCAGCGCCTCGTTGACCTCGACGATCGTCTTCTTGCCCACGTCCGGCACCACGACGCCGGACAGGTCGCCGCCGTCGTCGATGTCGACCTGGTAGTAGACGTCGACGGTGTCCTTGATCCAGGCCTGCCCCCAGATGATCTTGGCGTTGCCCTCCGGGGTGGCCGTCAGGGCCACGGACACGGCGCGCCCCATGAGCTGGCCTATCGTCAGGCGGATGCCGTACTTCGCCTCGACGTCCTTCTGAAACTGGCGTGTTTTCAGGACGTTGAGCTTCATCGTCCCGTTGATGATCCCGTCCTTGGGCGCCTCCCAGAAGGCCATGGCGAGCTTGCGGAACCCCTTCTCCGGGGACTTCCTGTAGGATGACTTCGGCACGCGCTTCTCCCTCGACGATCCAAGGCGCAAGGCCAGGGTTTGAGGCCAAGTCACACTTCTTGGCCCCCGCTTGTCAAGAGCGCGGCCGCCGCCGCGCGTGACATCGCCGAGCAGTTTGGCTATGAAGCAGGCCTCCACGTCCCACACAGAGGCCGATCATGACACAGACCCCCGATACCAACCCCGCCCGAGGCGCCGTCGAGGTGGTCCAGGGCCTGCGCCGCGCGGGCGTCAACTGGTCGAAGCTGCCGGCCGCCGAGCGGGCCCGGCGCATGAAGGAGGCCGGCCGCATCCTGCTGGCCGAGGCCGACGCCCTGGCCCGGATCGTCAGCGAGGAGACCCACAAGCCCCTGGCCGAGAGCTACTCGTCCGAGGTGCTCGGCGTCGCCGACCTCTTCGCCTACTGGTGCGAGCGCGGCCCCGAGCTGCTCAAGCCCCGCAAGGGCCTCGTCCCCATGCTCGACATGCCCGGCAAGAAGGCCCGCGTCGAGCGCCAGCCGCGCGGCGTCGTGGCCCTGATCACCCCCTGGAACTACCCGGTGGCGATCCCCATGCGCACCATCGTCCCGGCCCTGCTGGCCGGCAACACCGTCGCGCTCAAGCCCTCCGAGTTCACGCCCCGCTGCGCCGCCTGGCTCGTCGAGCGCCTGCGGGCCTCGCTCGGCCCCGTCGTCGACATCCTGCTCGGCGCCGGCGAGGCGGGCGCCGCGCTCGTCGAGGCCGGCCCCGACATGGTCGTCTTCACCGGCAGCACCCGCACGGGCCGCAAGGTCGCCGTCGCCTGCGCCGAGCGCGGCATCCCCTGCGAGTGCGAGCTCGGCGGCAAGGACTGCGCGATCGTCCTGGACGACGCCGACGTCGACCGCGCCGCCGCCGGGATCGCCTGGGGCGTGCTGACCAACGCGGGCCAGAACTGCGCCGGCGTCGAGCGCGTCGCCGTCCACGCCCGCATCGCCGACCGCCTCACCCGCGCCCTCGTCGCCCGCTTCGAGGCCGCCGCCGCCGACATCCCCGCCCTCGTCACCCCCGCACAGCGCCAGATCGTCGCCGCCCACATCCAGCAGGCCCTCGACGCCGGGGGCCGCGTCCTGACCGGCGGCCTGCCCGCCGATCCCGCCGCCCCCATCCCCCCCACCCTGCTGGCCGACGTCCCCCGCGACTGCCCCGCCTGGACCGACGAGAGCTTCGGCCCGATCGCCGTGCTCGTCGTCGCCGACGACGACGAGGCCCTGATCGAGGCCGCCAACGACACCCGCTTTGGCCTGGGCGCCTCCGTCTGGAGCGGCGACGCGCAGCGCGCCGAGGCGCTCGGCGCTCGCCTGCGCACCGGCATGCTCTGGATCAACAACCACAGCTTCACCGGCGCCCTGCCCGATCTCCCCTGGGCCGGCACCGGCGACTCCGGCACCGGCGTCACCAACTCCCCCGAGGCGCTCATGCACATGACTCGCCCGCGCCTCATCGTCGTCGACGCCAGCAAGGCCATCGAGCCCTGGTGGTACCCCTACGGCGACCGGATGCTCGACCTCATGAAGGCCGCCGTGGAGCGCCAGCGCCTCGGCGGGATCGCCAACACCCTCAAGGCCCTCAAGGCCCTCAAGGCCCGCAACGACGAGCTCAAGTCATGATCCCCGACCTCGCCTTCCTCGGCCCCCTGCCCGAGCTCCACCTCCACCTCGACGGGTCGCTGCGCCTGGACACCCTCAAGGCCCTGGCCGAAGATCAAGGCGCCGAGCTGCCCGGCCGCGACCTGCGCTTCACGCCCGGGATGAGCCTGCGGGCCGCCCTGGAGCGCTTCGAAATCACCCTCGGCGTCCTGCAGCGCCCCGAGGCCGTCCGCCGCGTCGCCGACGAGATCTGCCAGGACGCCGCCGCGCAGGGCGTCACCACCCTGGAGCTGCGCTTCGCCCCCCAGCTCCACCGGGGAGCCCCCCCCGAAGAGATCATCGACGCCGCCCTCGACGGCCTGGCCGGCCGCGCCGGGCTCATCCTCTGTGGCCTCTACGGCGAACCCCCCGCCGTCCTCGAAGGCCACGTCGAGGCCGCGCGCCTGCGGCCGGGCGTCGTGGGCGTCGATCTGGCCGGCGGCCCCTCCTCGGGCGACCGCTTCCGCCTGCAGGACTACGCCCCGGCCTTCGCCCAGGCCAGGGCCCTTGGCCTCGGTCGAACCGTCCACGCCGGCGAAGGGCGGCCGCCCCAGGAGATCCGCGTGGCCGTCGAGGCGCTCCACGCCCAGCGGATCGGCCACGGGACCACGCTGCTCGAAGAGTCGACGATCGTCGACCTGCTCCTGGAGCGCGGCGTCACCGTCGAGGCCTGCCTGTCCTCCAACCTGCACACCGGCGCCATCGCCAGCCTCTCGGCCCACCCCCTGCGGCGGTGGATCGAGCTCGGCGTCGAGGTCTGCGTCTGCGCCGACAACGCGCTCTTCTCCGACACCACCGCCGCCAACGAGCTGACCCTGGCGCGCGATCACTGCGGGCTGTCGCAGAGCGACCTCCGGGCCGCCGTCGCCTCGGGCCACGCTGCGAAATTTGTCCGGTGATATCAATGGCTTGGGCGTGCGGTGGGGCGGCCTGCCGGGCGCCGCGCCGAGGCCCGGGAAGATGCCGCGGCCCTGGCGCCTTGTGGGGATGGCGACACGGCGCCGCATGACCCTGGAGATCCATGAGCGAACCTGTCCCTGATCCCGCCGGGCCTGGACCCGAATCGCGCTGGCAGCGGCTGCGCCGCCGCTGGTGGGCGCGCTGGCTGATGGACGGCGCGCTGGCGCTGGCGATCTTCTTCGTCGCGATGGCCTTCCAGGGGCGCGACCTGATCGGCTCCGGTCAGGTGGCCCCCGACTTCACGCTTCCGGCGATGGAAGGGCAGGCGCGCGCGCTGTCCGACATGCGCGGCAAGAAGACCCTCCTGGTCTTCTGGGCGCCCTGGTGTGGGGTCTGCGGCGCGGAGTCTGGGACGATCTCGTCCATCGCGCGCTCGGGCGACGAGGGCGTCGAGGTCCTCTCGGTCGTGCTCGGGTACGACGGGCGAGACACCGTCCGGCGCTTCATGGACGAGCACGAGGTCGACTACCCGGTGCTGCTCGGTGATGACGAGATCGCCGAGGCCTACGCGGTCAACAAGTTCCCGACCCTCTACGTGATCGACGAGGAGGGCCGGATCGAGCACGCCGACGTGGGCTACACGACGGAGCTGGGCTTGCGCCTGCGGCTCCTCTTCTGATCCCCTGTCTGGCCGCCCCGGCTGTCGCCGGGCCGCTCGACCCGATGGCGTGAGGTGTGATCTGATGTTTCTGATTGCGCGGCCGTCCGAGGCGAGGATCAACGCCTTCCTGGAGTCGCTCTCCGAGGCCCCCTTGAGCTACCCGGACGTGGGGCTGTCGCGGGATGGCGGGGTGCCCGCGGGCTACCACCTGCACCACCGTCGTGTGCTGCTGGGGCACGGCGCGGAGACCTTCGCGGCGGCGGCGGCGGCGCTGGGGCGCTGGTCGATGTTCGACGTCGGCTGGGCGCGGCTGTGCTGGCCGACGGCCTCGACCGAGCCCGGGTCGACGGTGGCGGTGCTCGCGCGGGTCTTCGGGATCTGGTCCTTGAACGCCTGTCGGGTCGTCTACACGCTGGACGATCCCGAGGGCGGCGCGGTCCGCCGCGTCGGCTTTGGCTACGGGACGCTCTCCGAGCACGCGATGAAGGGCGAGGAGCGCTTCATGGTGGAGTGGCACGCGGCCTCTGGGGAGGTCTGGTACGATCTGCTGGCCTTCTCCATGCCGGGGGGGTGGATCTCGCGCCTGACGCTTCCGATCGTGCGGCGGCTCCAGTGGCGCTTCGGGACGGGCTCGCTCGACGCGATGCGCCGCGCCACGTCGCCGCGCGGTTGAAGCCCGCGCGCCCTCCGTGCTATCCCAGAGTGGGAGGGTCTCTTTCCGTCGTAATTTTCTGGCTTCGCGGGGTGGATCATGTCGGTGGTGCTGCTGGCCTTCCTGTCGCGGGAGGATCTTCGGCAACTGAGCAGGGGGGAGGGCGTCAAGGGGCGAGACGCGCTGCCGACGCAGATCGCGCGCTTCTTGGCCAAGGCCGACTTCAACTGCGACGAGCGCTTCTTCTCGGCTCTGGCGACCGAGGCGGACGCCAGCGGCTGCCTGTTGAACATCCAGCCCCCCACGAACCACAAGGTGGCTCTGCTGGACCCCGAGGCGATCCTGCCGGACCTGGCCTTGATCTGCGATGGCGCGGTGCAGCGCGTGGCCGTCAAGGCCCTCAAGTCCATCGAGGATCCGGTGGCGTGGCAGATGGCCATCGGCTGCCTGCACCGGCCCTGGCCCCACGGCCAGCGCATGGAGCAGATCGTCCACCTGCTCGGGCGCGCGCGCGTCCTGGAGCTCCGCGTCAAGCGCCCGCTCGTGCAATCGGATGTCCGATCGATCCTCGACGGCGTGATCGTCAGGTGATCCTTGATCAGTCCGCCGCGCTCAGGCGTCGCCGGGGTAGGGGCGGTGCTCGGCGCGGCGGTAGAGCTCGCGCAGCAGCTCGGCGGCCGAGACCTCGTAGACCGCGCAGATGGCCTCGAAGCTGAACTGCTGTGGCTTGTGACGGCCAGCCTCCCACCCCCACAGCGTGTCCTTGGACAGCCCGGCGGCCTCCGCCGCGCCCCTCATCGACAGGCCGCGGGCGCGCCGCGTGTCTCGCAATACGCGCCCGAGGGTGACGAGCTCGTAGGTGTTGAGGCGAGGCATCATGGGGTGGACTTGAGGGGCTTGGGGCCGAGCGCGGCGCCATGGGCATTCAGGGACATTCTAGCCTGAACATTCAACTTTCGCATCCATTTGTCGACTTGGATCGGTGAGGGCAGATGCAGTTGCGATGTATATCGTCGACGGCGTCGATCTAGGCAAGGCGGCGCAGTGGACTTATGGTGTTCAACGTGCTTCGTTCCGCGCTCTGCCTTTGGATGTTCGATCAGGACGGTGCCTTTCACGACACGAAGAGCCCTGAGCCACGCCCATGATCTTCACCCGCAATGAGCTCGTCGTCCTTGAGACCATCATCCACGACACCCACAAAGATCGGATCACGTCGCGCGAGCGCCTCATCGAGGAGACCAAGGTCCTGGCCCTGGAGAAGGTGATCGCGGTGCTGCTCCGCAGAGGCTACATCAAGGACATCGAGGACAAAGGCTGGTTCGCCCTCAAGGCCATCGACGGCTCCTACATCAGCAGGCCCCTGGCCTCGCCCCATAGCACCCTGAGGCAGCGCACCCCTCGGACCCCACGTCCTGACATCCCCTTCGTGACCAAGAAATAGGCGCCCGCCCTCAGAAAAAGCCCAGCGAGGTCTGCACGGCGTCCAGGCGCGCGGGCGCGCTCGCCTGCGTCGCCGCGCGCCCTTGGCCGGCCAGCGCCTGGGCGCGCGACAGGATGAGCGAGAGCGTCCTGTCACCCTCGAAGGGCAGCGGCACGGGCAGCTCAAGGTCCGGGCTGGCCTCCACCTCGACCTCCTCGCCGCTCTCCTGCCGCGTCACCTGGCCGCTGCCCAGGTGGATGCGGTGCGTGTGGAGATCGCCCCGGACGACCAGCGCGCGCGGCTCCAGCCGACACCGGAAGACAAAGGGCAGCCTCGGCAGCATCTCGCGCAGCACCTCCCGCCGCGTCCGCGCCGCCGCCGACAGCTCCTCGGCCTCGCTCCCCTCGCCCTGCTCGTCGCCGCAGATCGTGACGAAGAGATCGACCCCCCGCATCACCTCCGAGAAGACCCTCGGCGGGACGCTGCCCAGCGCGCACAGCCCGCCCCCCTGGCCCTGCCTCCGGAACTGGACTCGCCCCGCCGTCACGAAGAGCGAGACGCCAGACTCCGACACCGCCCGGCGCCCCTCGACCGGCTTGATCTGGAACTCCGCCTCCAACCCCCAGGCCGGCAGCGAGAGCGTCGGCCCGGACGAAACGCCAAAGCCCGGCCCCTGGAGCTGGTAGCGCCACCCGCGCTGCTTGCACAGCGCCGCGAGCTGGTGCTGCTTGAGGAAGTTCCCCTCGAAGCGAGCCGATCCCACCACCGACTGCTCGCCGACCGACGCCGCCCAGATCTCGCGGTGCGCCTGCTTGAAGGGCTGAGTGACACCGAACTCCATCAGCCGCTCGCGCCACCACTGCTGGACGACCGGCGCCGTGTCCGCCGGGTGCCACAGGTGCACCGTCGTCCCCTCGTCCGCCCAGGTCTGCGCGTTGCCGTGCGCGTCCACGAACCCCCCCCCCTCGGCCTCGCGCCACATCACCGTCTGCGCCCTCGGCCCGCGCTGGAGGTGCCACACCAGCCCCTTCGAAAGCGCCGCCAGGACAGGGTGATCGACGAAGCGCGCCTTCCACTGCGGGTACGACCAGCACCGATCCGTCAACCAGAGCCCCTCGATCCGATCCCGCTGCGAGGCCAGCAGCGCCTGAAGCTCCCTCAAGAGCGCCTTGGCCCTGGCCAGCTCCTCCGGGTGATCGCGCTTGAGCTGGGCTGGCGCCGACTTCAGCGGCCGACCATCCGCCCGCAGCCACACCAGCTCCGCCTGCAGCGACCCCGTGATCGCCAGCCGCGCCGCGCCCCCGCCGATCGCCATGAAGCGCTGGCCCGAGGCGTCCAGCCCGCAGTCCGGCACCGCCAGCTCCTCCAGCTCCTCGACCGACGCGCCCCTGCGCCCGGCCTCCTCCGCCATCAGCTCCTCGATCCGCGCCTGCGCCGACGGGTACTTGATCCGCTGGCGCAGCCGCGCCAGCTGCACCAGCCCCTCCCAACCCATCTCGCCCAGCGCACCCAGGCACGCATTGCCCACCTTGACGCTCCTCGGCCCGACCTCCGGCACCTTCCGGAAGCTGACCTCCGCAAGCTCGCACACCGCCCTGGCCATCGCCTCCGACGACGCCAGCGCCCCGCACCACGCCAGCCCCTTGAGCGCCTGCGCATTGCGATCCGAGGGCGTCAACCTGTGACCCGCCCCCGCCGCCGTCCGACCCACCCTCACGCTCCAACCCTCAAAGGCCACCTGGAAGGCCTCCACGCCCACACCCTCGATCAACGCCCTCGCCCGCCGCCTCCAACGCTCCGAGGGCCTGCCGCCCCCCAGCCCCGCCGCGTGCTCCAGGAGCGACAGCCACCCGCGCCGCTCCACCTCCCCCATCCCCGAGATCGCCTCCAGCGCGACCTCAGACCACCACTCCCCGCCCTCAAGCGGCTCGCCCGGGGCCTCCCCCTCTCCCAGCAGCCTGTCAACCCGCTCGGCCACCTCCCGCGTCTCCGCGCTCCGCTCCGACGCCAGCCCCGACGCCCTCAGCCGCCTCAAGCTCGCCTCCAGCGCCCCGCCGAGGCCCCCCTGCGCCTCGACGTGCCACTCCACCTGCCTCAACACCGACCGCACCGGCCACGCCATGTCCTTGAGCGCCGGCTTGTCCACCATCCACCTCAGCGCGAAGTCCAGCGCCCCCACCGCCCCCTCCAGCCGATGGCGCAGCAACCGCCCCATCAACACCCTGAGCGCCCCAGGCCACCGCGCCTGATCCCCCCCTCGGCCGTCATTCCACGACAGACGCACCAGCCCCGCCATCACCACCTCCGACCGCTCGACCGCGCCCAGCGCCAGCAAGCCCGCGCCGACCTCGCTCTCCTCCGGCCGCGCCGCCTCGTCCGCCACCGCGAGCCACTCATCCAGGCGCGCGTGACCCTCAAGGTGCGGATCACCCTCGAACATCGGGTAGCCGTCCACGCCCCTGCGCGTCGGCACCGCGCCTTCGAACCAGGGAAAAATCGCCGACATCTCCACCTCGCTCCGAGCACCCCGACCGCCCGCGACCCCAAAGGCCACAAACGCAGTCAAACCATCACCACCCCTCAAGAATAAGGATCCAACTCGAGCCGCGTCAATCGAAAATCTGAACAATGTTTCATTAGTTTTTAGTTCAGGTGTTCACGGCGGCCCCCACCTGTGCGAAGATCGCCGCGGACGGGCCTCTCGAGGCCCAGATGCCCGAGGATCGACCATGAACAGGGAGGCGATCATCGTGGGGGCGGGCTTCGGCGGCGCGACCCTCGCGCTGCGGCTGGCCCAGGCCGGCGCGCGCCCCCTCATCCTTGAGCGCGGCCCCTGGTGGGAGCGCGCCCCCGGAGCGGCGCGCGACGCCGACCCCGTCGCCTTCCCGCGCGGCCTCTCCGGGGCGCTCGCGCGCGGCCTGCGCTCGATCTGGTGGGCGCGCTCGGGCCCCGCCCGGCAGATCATGCTCCGCCCGCGCGCCCTCTTTGAGTGGCACGCCTTCAGCCACCTCGACGTCTTGACCAGCAGCGGCGTCGGCGGCGGCTCGCTCGTCTACACCGGCATCATCGAGCGCCCCTCCCCCGACCTCTTCGACGCCTTCCCCCCCGAGATCGGCGCCCGGGACATGGACCCCTGGTTTGAGCGCGCGCGCGCCTGGCTCGACCCCGCGCCGCCCCCCGCCGACGCCCCCCGCGCCCGCCGCTTCGACGCCGCCGCCGCCCACCTCGGCCTCGAAGGCCGCGCCCCCGATCTGGCGATCTCCTGGGGTGACCCTTCACCCGGCCCCGGAAGCCTGAAGCCCTGCGTGGGCTGCGGCCAGTGCGTCGTCGGCTGCCGCCACGGCGCCCGCGGCTCCCTCGACCTGACGCTGATCCCCGAAGCCCTGCGCCTCGGCGCGACCTTGCGCCCCATGTGCGAGGTCGAGGCGATCGGCCGCTCGGCCGATCGATGGATCGTGCGCTACCTCGACCGCCGCACCGGCCAGCGCCTCCAGGTCCAGGCCCCCAGGCTGATCCTCGCCGCGGGCGCGCTCGGCACCGTGCGGCTGCTGATGGCGGCCCGCGATCGACACCGCGCGCTGCCCGCGCTGCCCCGGACCCTCGGCCAGCGCTTCTTCACCAACGGCGACGCCGCCGCGCTGATGCTCTCCCTGACCCCCGATGAGCGCGGCCCCTCCGTCACTCGGATCGCCAGCGACGCGGCGGGCTTCCTGGCCGAGTTCTCCGCACCCCTCGGGGCCCTGGGCCTGACGGCGCCCGCCCTGCGCCGCCTCGTCAGGATCTCGGGGATCGCCGCGATGGGCCGGGATCAGGGCGGCAGCCTGACCTTTGACGGGCGCGGGCTCCACACGGCGCTGTCGCCCGCCTCGGACGGGCTCCACGAGCGCCAGGAGGCGCGGCTGCGCGCGATGATCGCCGCGCTCTCGCCAGGGCTGGCCGCCTCGACCCGGACCCGGCTTGCCAGCGTCCACCCCCTCGGCGGCGCGGCGATGGCCTCCACCCCCGAGCGCGGCGTCGTCGATCACCGAGGGGAGGTCTTCGGGCACAAGGGCCTCTTCGTCGCCGACGCCGCCGCGCTGCCCCAGGCCCCGGGTGTCCCTCCGGTCTGGACGATCGCGGCGCTGGCCGAGCGACAGGCCGCGCTGATGATCGAGGCCGAACGATAGGAGGCGGGGCGGCCGCGCCCCTGGACTTCACCGCAGGCGCAGGGCGCGCTCGCCCTTTGGCGCTCGAACGCGTTGGGAGCAGACATGTCACCAAGGGAGCAGGAGGAGGTCGGCGCCGGGGCGCTGGCCGACCTCGGGATGCGCGGCCTTGAGCGCCGCTTCGAGGCCCTGAATCCGCCCGAGCCCGACCAGCCCGTCGGCGCCCTCTCGGGCAGGATCGTGGCCGCCGTCGCCCTGGACCCCTTGCCCGCGCCGCTCCGCCGAGCGGCCCTCGACCTCGTCGCGGGGCTGTCCCCCTGGCGCGGCAAGCACTTCGGCGCGGGGCGCGGCTCAAACCGCTGGGGGCCGCTCGACCTGCGGCGCGTCCACTTCCGCGCGGCGCTCGATGAGCGCGCGGGCGCCCTCGTGATGGACTACGACGTCGATGAAAACCCGAGCATCTTCAAGGGGATGCGCGGCGATCTGAGGTGCCTTGGGCCTGGCCTCTACCTGGGGCGGATGTCGTGGGCGGGGGCGGCCGTGCTCTTCTTCACGCTGGAGGCTTGAGGGGCGCTTTGTTCCCGGGTCGCGGCTGTGTCAGACTGTCGGGCGGAGCGGGCGTGGGGGGGCTGATGAGGGCCATTCTGCTGGCGTTGATCCTGTCGTTGACGGGCTGCGCGAACATCTTCGATGTCGACGAGCTGGAGTTCGCGGAGGCCGAGCCCGACGAGGAGCCCGATCCGCCGCCGGACGTGCCGCCGAGGGACGCGGGCGAGCCCGTCGAGGACGTGGAGGGGAGGGAGGACGTCGAGGGAGGGGAGGACGTCGCGCCGCCTGAAGACGTCGACGACCGCCCGGATCTCGTCGAGCCCCCGCCGGACGTGCCCGAAGGCGGCAACACGTGCACCCGGGAGCAGGTCGAGGCGATCGTGGCGTGCTTCGAGCGCGAGTGCGCCTCGGTGCCACAGGATGACGCGGTGGACGACTGCCTGGTGCAGTTCTGCTCGGATGAGCTGGCCGCGACCGCGGCCAACAACTGCAACGCCTGCCTGGTGAACTTCCTCGACAGGCGCTTCGCCGAGCAGGCGGGGGCCTGCGTCGAGGACTGAGCTGCGGGGACTGGGAGGGCCAGAGCAGGTTCGCTCAGCGAAGGCTCCAGGCCCCTTCGACGCTCCACGAGCGCCCCACGCTCCAAGAGCGCCCCACGCACGACGAGCACCCCACGATCGACGATCGCCCCACGCTCCTCGCACCGCCCCACGCTCCTCGCACCGCCCCCGTTGGGGACGGGCTCGTCGGGTGGGGCTAGAATCTCAGGGTGGGCTGCGCCCTCTCGGTCGCAGGCCAGCGCACGACCGAAGTTGACCTCAGGGGGCGTGAAAATCCCAATCCACAGGCCCACTTCGACGCCGTGATCCGCCCCTGCGATCCGCCCTCACCCGCCCGCTGGCCTGCGCCCAGCGGGCGCAGCCCATCCGCGCTACTAGCCCCACCCGACGAGCCCGCCCAACGGGCGGTGTGAGGAGCGTGGGGCGGTGCGAGGAGCGTGGGGCGTTCGTGGAGCCTGGGTTTCGATCGTGACTTCACCGAGCGAACCTGAGGGCCAGGGGCCTGCGTCGACTGGGCGCGGCGCCGCCTCGGGGCGGATCAGGGCAGGGCGTGGTGCTCCTGGAAGTAGCGCCAGTCCTCTTCGCTGCGGATCTCGCCGACTTCGAACTGCTGCTGGCGATCGAGGTCGTAGAAGAAGAAGCGCGTGGCGCCCTCGTGGACGGTGCGAAAGTAGAGGAAGTGCCGCTGCCGGATGAAGGAGAAGGGCAGGTCGATGGAGAACTGCCCCGAGTCGCCCAGCCGGGCGCTCCCGTCCGGGTTCATGAACTGGGCCAGGCCGGGGATGGTCGAGTCGATGAAGAGGGCGGCGTTCGAGGGCATGGGCGTGATGAAGATCACGGCGCCTGTGACGCTCTCGGCGTGGGTGGTGGTGTAGTTGAACTGGACGTTGACGCTCTCGCTCTGGGCCAGGAGGCTGCCGGCGGGGTTCTTGACGCTGGCCACGAGCTGGTGGAGGTCGGCGAGCTGTGCGAAGAACTGCGCGGGGTCCAGCTCGCCCTGGACGAGCCGGAGCGCGCAGATGACCTTGGCCTTCTGCTGCTTGCAGTCCAGCGGGGTGGTTTGATCGCGGGTCAGGCTGTTGATGAGGAGCTGCTGCTCGTCCTCGGAGAGCTCGCCGAAGGCGAACTGCACTGAGGGCTGTCGCAGGACATGGGCGCGCTCGGGCGTGGCGCAGGCGGCGGCGCCGAGGCCGACGACGAGGGCGATGGCGGCGAGTGCGGTGTTTCGGTTCACGGTGGGCCTCTCCTGGGTTGAGGTCCTCAACAGGCTGCTCAATCTCTGGTTATACCCCCGTGTAGGTTCATGTCAGGAAAATTGCCGCGTGGGTTGGCGAGGTTCAGGCGAGGCGCCGGTGCTCGACGAGGAGGCATCGGTCCTGGATGACGTGGACGCCGGCGTCGGTGAGGGCGTCGGCGGCCTCGGGGCTGCGGACGCCGAGCTGGAGCCACGCGACGCGGGGCAGGGGGTTCATGGCGAGGATCTCGGGGATGTGGTCGGGGACGAGCTCGCTGCGGCGGAAGATGAGGACCATGTCGACGGGGTGGGGGAGGTCGGCCAGGGAAGCGATGGCGGGCTGGCCGAGGAAGACGTTCAGGGCGGGGTTGACGCCGACGACGCGGGCGCCGTGGGCGCGCATGTGGGCCGGGACGTAGTAGCCGGCGCGGTCGGGGGTGGCGCTGGCGCCGAGGACGGCGATGGAGGCGGTGGCGGTGATCAGGTCGCGCAGGGTGCCGTCGTCGTCGCGCAAGAGTTCGTGGTTCATGGGTTTTTCAGCCTCGCTTGAAGAACTTGATCAGGGGTGAGACGCGCACGGGCTTGCCCATGCCGACGAAGTGCCACCACCAGAGGATGGTCCAGCAGGACACGGCCATGGTCAAGCAGAAGAGGCTCAGCCAGGGCACGCCGAGGGCGCGCGTGGGGTCGTCGGGCAGCAGCAGGGCGGTGCAGACGGACATGCTGGCGGCGAAGAGGGCCATGCAGAGGCGGCTGGCGACCTGATGGAGGGTGGGGGCGACCTCGGTCAGCCCGGGGGTCAGCGCGCGGACCTGGACGTTGCCGGTCTCGATGTCGTGCAGGACTTGATCGAGCTGGCTGGGCAGGTGTCGGATGAGCGAGCCGACGCCGGTGACGCCGGACATGGCCTCCTCGACGAGCTTCTGGGGGGTCAGGCGCGCGCGGATGATGGGCTCGGCGTAGAGGCGAGCGATGCCGGTGATGTCGACCTCGGGGTGCAGGGCCGCGACGATCCCTTCGAGGGTGCCGGCGGCCTTGGTCAGCACCGAGTACTCGGAGTTGAGCTTGATGCGGAAGCGCTGCGCGGCCAGGGCGAACTCCTGGATGAACTGGCCCGAGTCGTACTCGTCGAGGTTGGCGACCTCGAGCTGTTCGCCCTTGATGCGTCGGATCTCGGCCTTGAACTCGGCCATGTTCACCCGCTCGGTGGGGGTGCCCATCTTGAGCAGGATGCGGGCGAGGGTGTCGACGTCGTTGGTGATCGCGGCGAGGATGAGGGTGACGAGGTCCTCGCGCTGGGCGGTGTTGAGGCGCCCGACCTGCCCCCAGTCGATGGCGCAGACCGTGCCGTCGTCGCCGACGAGGATGTTGCCGCTGTGGGGGTCGCCGTGGAAGAAGCCGTCGACGAAGACGTTCTTGAGCCCCATGTGCAGGAGCTCCTCGACGGCGTGGCGGGCCTCGTTGCTGCGGGGTTCGAGCTTGCGCAGCGGCCGCCCTTCGAAAAACTCCATCACCAGCACGGTCTTGCAGGACAGGGCCTTGAAGGGCCGGGGTGCGGTGGCGCGGCGGTTGGGGTCGAGCAGCTCGCGGGCGGTGACGAGGTTGCTCAGTTCGAAGGCGAAGTTGAGCTCCTGGACGAGCGCTTTTTCGAACTCGGCGACGACCTGGGAGGGCGAGTAGAGGTCCATCTCCTCGATGGTGGCCTCAAGGATCCGCGCGCCGATGTAGAGCAGGTCCAGGTCGCCCCGCATGATGGCCTCGATGCCGGGCCGCTGGACCTTGACCACGACCCGCTCGCCCTGGTGGGTGGTGGCCAGGTGGGTCTGGGCGATGGAGGCGGTGCCGAGGGCCTTGGGGTCGAAGTCGGCGAAGAGCACCTCGATGGGCTTGCCCAGGCCCTCCTCGACCACGGCGCGGATCTGTTCGAAGGGCAGCACGGGGGTGTCGTCCTGGAGGGCCTGGAGGGCCTGGATGTAGTCCGGCGGGAGCCTGTCTGGCCGCATCGAGAGGATCTGGCCGAGCTTGATGTAGGTCGGCCCGAGCGCCTCCAGCAGCCGCTTGAAGCGCACCGCGGCCGGGGCCTCGATCACCTCCTGGCCGGGATCGACCTTGTGCGCCCCGTCGAGCAGCTTGCCGACCGGCGAGCGGGTCAGGATCTCGCCGAAGCCGTGTCTGGCGACGATCCCGCAGACGGTCCTGAAGCGGTTGATGTCGCGGACGGCGACGCCGAGGATGGAGGTCGTGGACTCTGACATGGGCGCTCTCGGTGATCCATGGCGCCGGTCAGGGCGCCCGATCCCTGTATGACACAGCGCGGCGGGGCTTGGGTAGCGGCGGAGCGCCAGGGCTGGTCGTGTCGCCGAAGGACGAGCGCGCGGCGATCATCGGTCGTTGAGGCGCGTCGATGGCCCCCGCTCCTGACGCTCTTGCGGGGGCTCGTCGGGTGGGGAGAGCGTCGGGTCGCCCGGGCTGAGGGTGTCACAAGAGGATCGCGCCCTGTTGTGATTTGCCAGTGGTGAGTGGCGAGGGCCCTCTGAGGGGGCCGACCTCCCTGCGCTCCCTGTGGGGGGGCTTGAGGAGCGCGTCCTGCCTTCAGAGGTGCACCGCCGAGTGAGCGCGTTGGCCTTGCGGAAGACAGCGCAGCTCTCGGTGGCGTGAGCCCCTTGTGACACCTTCGGCCCGGGCGACCAGGGCGGGCTCAGCCGTGCGCGGCGAGCCCCCCCTGTGGGCGGTGGTGCAGGGCGTGGGGGGCGCTCTGCTCGGTGGCGTGGACCTCGGCGACGGCGCAGATCATGGCCTGGTGGTGGCGATCGGCGGCCGAGAGGGTGGGGTTGGCGCAGGCCAGGTGCCAGCGGTAGCTGGCGCAGTAGAGGTCGAGCATGGCGTGCTGGGCGTCGCGGGGGTCCACGCAGAGGATCATCATGCGGGCGCGCTTGAGGTCGACCCAGACATCGTCGAAGGAGCGCAGGCCGCCGCCGTCGGGCTCAAAGAGCCAGGCGTCGAGCAGCTCGGCGCTGATGTTCTGCTTGACCCACTCGGCGGCCTGATCTTCCCAGGTGTCGGCCTGCGGGGTGAGGGCACGGTGGACGTTCATCGGGCGCTCCTTGAGGGGGTTCGGGGCCCGGCGCTTGAGCGCCGAGGGCCGTCGGGGTTCGGATTCTGGCCAGGAGAGCGTCGCCGTCGTCGGGCCAGGCTTCTCCAGGCGCGAGACTAGAGCGCTGATGGGTTTGACTCCCGTCGGTCATCGGTCCGACAGAGCCGATGCCGTCGTCGTCGATGCTCGGCGGGCCTATTGGCCCGCCTGCGCTCTCCTCCTTGGCCTCGACCCTGTCGGCCTCGACGACCTCGGTCCCTCAAACCCATCAGCGCTCTAGATCAGGAGGCCGGCCTGGGCGCCGCCGGTCGAGGCGCTCGGGTGGCGGCCGTCGTCGCGAGGGGCGGTCATCTGCCTCCAGATCAGGAGCTGGGCGCGCACGGAGGGCTCGCCCTCGGCGGCCAGGGCGTCGAGCTCCCTGGCCAGGGCCAGGAGGCGCTCGGTGCCGATGGCGCGCGAGTCCGATACGCCCTCCTTGCGCTTGAGGGCCTCCAGGACGAGCTCGTGGTCGCCGTTGAAGTGGCGCCGCGCGGTGTTCTTGAGCTCGAGGGCGGCCTCGCGCCAGGCCTGCAGGTCGTCCTCGTGGAGGGAGGGGGCCTCGGGCTCGGCGTTCTGGCGGGCGGCCTTGCGGCGCGCGGGCTTGGACTCCAGGGCGGGGGCCTCGGCGGCGACGAGGTCGACGGTGGAGGTGCGCTCGGGTGGGGTGGTGAGGGCCTCGGAGACGCGGGGCGTGGCCGGGTCGCTGAGCCAGCGGTTGACGATGGCGGCGACGTCGAGGCCGGGGCGGCGGAAGACGGCGCCGTCGAGCTCGCGGCAGCGGGTCTTGGAGATGATCATGTTGTGCTCCATGTCCATGTCGGCGACAATGTCGAACTCGTACTCGATGCCGTCGCGCTGGACGGGGGCGAGGCCGACCTTGCGGGGGATCTTGCGGCCCTTGTCGTCGGTTTCGATGACGTAGTCGGTCTTGGAGCGCATCGTGGCGATCAGGTGGCTGTTGCAGCGCACGATCGCGTCGACCATGGCGTTGTGCAGGGGGGTGACGTCCCTCCAGGCGGCAAAGGAGTTGCCGTGGTAGCGCTTCTCGGCCTTGTTGACCAGCTCCAGGGCGCCGCCCTTGCCCATCCAGGCGTGCGAGAGGCTGTCGATGACGATGACGTCGAAGCCGGCCTCCTCGGCCGCCTCGATGGCCCCGGCGTAGTTCTGGGGCGAGAAGTCCTCCAGGCGCAGCACGAAGAAGTCGAACTCGTCGGCGTACTTGGAGGCGCTGCCGTTCTCGGTGTCGATGACGGCGATCTTCGAGCCGAGGCCCTGGGCCAGCTTCAGCGCCGTGTAGGTCTTGCCCGCGCCGCTCGGCCCGATGATCGTCATGCGGGCGCGCGCCTGGGAGACCTGAGCTTTGTTGAAGACGAACTTCATGGATGGTTCCTCCGCTGGTGTGTGGCTGTACACACGTCATTCACTGCACAGGGATACAGTATGGATCGAGAGCGGCCTTGTCAAACCATTTTTCAGTGTCCGCGCAACAATTATATATAGGGCCGTGGGCCCTTCGTTCAGTGGTCTGAGGGGAGGCTTGAGGGGGGCTTGAGGCGGGCTTGAGATCCTGGCTTGAAAGTCCGATGAGGAAAGGGAAGATGATTGGGCCTCAAGGGGCCTGGTTGCGAGACAGGGGGCCAGGACGTGGATGTGCAGCGGGGCGTGACGGCAAGGGGAGGGCGCGCGGCGTGGATGGCGGCCTGTGGGGCGCTGATCGGGGCGCTGGGGGCGTGCGGGCACGGGCCTGACGTGCACGTGCGTTCGGAGAACCTGGAGCGCCATACGGGCCGCTCAGGCGATCAGGTGGGGGCGCCGGTGGTGGTGATCTCGGAGCCCTTCTTCAGCGGCGACTTCGAGCCCTATCAGGTCTATCAGAAGACGTGGGACGTGGTCTCGGCCTTGACGCGGGCCTCGGTGCCGACGATCGCGCCCTGGGAGTATCGGCAGCTGAGGTCGGGCCAGGGGCTCATGCTCGACACGGACGTCGGGCTGCTCCTGCGCAACGAGGGGATCTCGCCGGACGAGGCGATCCAGATGGACGTGCGGGTGGTGATGCTCGGGGGCAGCGCCCGCGTCGGGGTGCTGGAGCAGCGGGAGCGGCTCGTGAGGGTGCGCTCGGCCGAGCAGGGGGAGATCCGGATCAAGCTGCGGGATCTCTCCGAGGGTCGGGAGCTGGCCAGCCTGGTCGTGGGCTTCGTCGAGGACGGCCTCAGCGCCGCCGTCACGTCCCGGGATCAGACCCCTGCGTTGACGCTGGCGCTTCAGCGGAGCGTGGCGCTGATCGTCGAGATGCTCGCCGATCACTACGCCATCGACGCGGGGCGGCGTCCCCTGGCCGATCTGAGGTTCAACCCCAAGCCGATGTTCACCTACACCACCGCGTATGGGAGGGAGCCGCTGGAGGCTCGCTTCGAGGACATGGACGCGCTGGACTCGATGGTCTCAAGGATGCGCTTCTATCAGTACTTCGATCCAGAGATCTCGATCGAGCACCTGATGGACTTCGAGTCGCGCGGCGGGGGCCTGCTCGTGGCCGAGCCGGGTGATCTGCGCGAGCACGGCCTTGAGGAGGGCGACTTCATCCTGGCGGTGGGCGACCACCCGGCCCTCGGCGCTCAGGTCCTGTTCCGGCCCCTGCTCCAGCGCCGCCAGCAGGCGGTCATCCTGCTGATCGAGCGCGGCGGCCGGCCGGCTCAGGTGATCCTGCCGCTCCAGGAGCCGCGGGTCGAGGTCGACCCGTGAGGCGCGCCGCTCGATCACCTCAAGACCTCACCAAGACCGCCGAGAGGCGGCCTCGCCGTCCTCGTCGTCACCTCAAAGAGACCCGATGCTGCCACTGAGCGACGATGAGATAGGTGTCCTTCGCGATCGGGGATGGTTCTGTCGAGAGGGCCTCATTGACAAGGTCGAGGCCCTCCAGATCCGCAACGCCGTCGTGGCCCTCGACGACCAGGGGCGCACGCGCGCGGCCAAGGTCGGCGGCGGCGCGAGGGTTCAAGTCGACCTCGACCAGCGCCGCGACAGGATCACGTGGCTGCTCGACTGCGGCGACGTCGAGGCCCTCAAGCCGCTCAATGAGATCTTCGAAGGCGTGCGGATCGCGCTCAACGAAGGCGCGTGGCTGGGCTTGCGGCGCTTCGACGTCCAGCTCGCCTTCTACGCAGGCCAGGGCGGCTTCTACAAGAGCCACCGGGACTCCTTCCCTGGCCGCGCGAACCGGATCGTGACCGCCATCCTCTACCTCAACCTCGACTGGGTGACTGCGCACGGCGGCGCTCTGATGCTCCACGTCGAGCCCGTGGTCGTCGAGGTCGCTCCGATCGCCGGCCGCCTCGTCGTCTTCATGAGCGAGGTGGTCGAGCACGAGGTCCTGCCCGTCTTCTCGCCCCGCGTCGCCGCGACGGCCTGGTTCTACCAAAGCGAGCCCTTCATCGCCCGGTAGCTCCGGGCGGCGTGAGGCGCTCGGAGCTACCGGGCGATCAGCGGCGGGTGATGCGGTTCAGGACGCCGACGAGCAGGGGGTTCTGGGCGGCGGCGTGCAGTTCGAAGGCGGTCAGGTCCAGGGGGCCGGCCAGGCGCCCGGTGCCCTGCTTGAGGACCGAGAAGCCGTCGCCGCCGTCGGCCAGGAAGCCGTTGACGGTGATGCGGTAGGTCCGGGTCGGGTCGATCAGCTCGCCGTTGAGGGTGATGCTGGCCGGGTCGACGCGGTCGCCGATGGGCCTCGTGCTGTCCCAGGTGTAGGCGAAGCCCGCGGAGACGGCCAGGATGTTGGCCTTCTCGGCGCCGTTGACCAGGGACCACTGCTGCTCGAGCATGGTCTCGAGCTGGGCGCCGGTGATGTCCAGGGTGATGAGGATGTTGCCGAAGGGCTGGACGGCGAAGAGCTCGCCGAAGGTGATCTGGCCGGGGAGCTCGCCGCCGCTGATCTGGGCAAAGACCAGATCGGTGCGGATGCCGCCGGGGTTCATGAAGGCGGCCTGCGCCCCGTCGGCGCGGGTGGCCCCGAGCTGGGCGTCGGCGATGTGCTGGCCCAGGGTCGACTCGCCGGAGGGGGCCTGGACGCGGGTCAGGTCCGCGGCGATGGCGGCCACGACGCGGTTGGCCAGCGGGGCGGCGAAGCGCTCGTACTTGGTGATGAGGGCGGTCTGGTCAGGGTCGGGGGTGACGTTGCGGGTCACGATGTTGTTCTGGCCCTGCATCGAGACCACGTCGCCGGTCTTCTCGTTGATCACCAGGTCGATGTCGGTGATGAGGCGCCCGAAGCTGGCCGCCGAGGTCACCAGCCGGTTGTTGATGTTGCAGACGTGGGCCGCGTTGGTGTGGCCGCTGATCACCACGTCGACGGCCGGGTCGAGGCGGTTGACGATCTCGAAGATCGGGCCTGAGATGCCCACGCACTGGTTGAAGAGGCCGGTGGCGGCGCCGCCCTCGTGGATCAAGAGCACGATGGTCTCGACGCCCTTGGCCTTGAGCTCGGGCACCAGGGCGTTGACCGTGTCGGCCTCGTCCAGGAAGGTCAGGCCGACGGTCCCGGCCTGGCTCGTCACCAGCGGCGTGCCCTCCAGCGTCATCCCGATGAAGCCCACCGAGGCGTGCCCGAAGCGGCGGATCGTGTAGGGGGGCAGGATCGTGTCGCCGACCTCGTCCTCGATGACGTTGGCGGCCAGGTAGCTGAAGTCGGCGCCCTCGAAGCCGTCGCCGTCCTGGCAGCCGTCCACGGGGTGGCAGCCGCCGTCCTGCATCCGGTAGAGCTCGTCGAGGCCCTCGTCGAACTCGTGGTTGCCGACCGAGGAGATGGTCAGCCCCATCAGGTTCATCGACTCCACCGAGGGCTCGTCGTGGAAGAGCGCCGAGAGCAGCGGCGTGGCGCCGATGATGTCGCCAGCGGCCACGATCAGCGTGTTGGGGTTCGTCGCCTTGAGCGCCTTGATGTGCGTGGCCATGAACTCCGCGCCGCCCGCGTCCACGCGGTCGACGTTGGGGTCAGGGCCCGTCTGGATCCGGCCGCTGGAGCCCGAGGGCGCCTTGAGGTTGCCGTGGAAGTCGTTGAAGGACAGCAGCTGCACCGACACGTCGCCGCAAGCCCACCTGCTGTCGGTGGCCGCCGCGTCGCGCAGCCTGCGGAAGGCCGACGGGCCGACGTGCTTGACGTTGTCGAGCCCCAGGAGGGTCGTGAACCACACGTCGTCGTCGGTGCCCTGGACGCCGTCCAGCCCCAGGCGGACCCTGGCGATCTCGCGGGCGGCCTTGGCGTTGAGCCGCACCGGCGCGTTGTCGAGCTCCGACTCGGTGGCCAGGCTGGCGAGCTTGAGCACCGCGCAGGCCTCGTCGCTCCCCTCCTCGATCCCCAGCCCGTCGGTCTTGCCGCCGCTCAGGAAGTCGTCGTCCTCGCCGTCGAGAGGGTCCAGATCCTCGCCCGGGGGGACGGAGGGCTCATCGGGCGTCGAGCAGGAAGCCTGCCCCATCAAGGCCATCGCCAGAAGCCACCCCATCGGCGCCGAACGAAGAACACCGCGACTCATCCCTCTCATACAGCCTTGCCTCTCGTGTATCGAAGGTCAGGAGGGCGTGCGCAGCCAGCCAGCCGCTTGCGCCACCGGGGGAAGAGAGGGGAGAACCCTGATCTTCACCAACCCGTCTTTGCGCGGACCAATATCCGAGAAAGTGCGATTTGTCAACGCGAACATTGAAGTATTTTAAGTGCTTGATATTGCTTTATTTTTCTGGATGGACGCCCTGGAGCATCTCGGGGGCGGCTGGCGCCCCTGGTCGCCGAGGTCGATCAGGCCCTCTGGTCCTCATCCGTCACGGGGCGACGGTGTTGACGCTGAGCAGGTTCCAGGTGTTGACGCCGTGGTTGTGCAGGTGCAGGACGATCTCGTCGCCGGCCCGCGCGCCCGCCGGCAGCTGCCAGCGCGGCGTCAGCAGCCCGCTGGGCGAGGGGATCGGGATCTGCTGGTCGAAGACGATCTCGCCGTTGATGAGGATGGAGACGTGGGCCGTGGCGGGGTTGACGTCAAAGAGCGCCTCGTGGATGAGCACGGCCTGGACCGTGTCGCAGGGCTGGACGTCGATGAGCAGCGGCTGCTTGATGGCGACGTAGTTGCACCGGCCGGTGTCGAGGTCCAGCACCCCGCCCTCGCTCGTCAGCGCGCCCTCGGGGCAGTCGATCGTCTCGGGGCGGTGGTCAAAGAAGGGGTCCTCGTCGGCGCTCTGGGTGATCCAGGCCCCGTTGTCGATCAGCGCCGTGGGCGTCAGGCTGGGCTCGCAGGAGGGCGCAGGGGCCGGAGCGTCGCCGCAAGAGGGCAGCGCGGCGGCGGCGAGCAGGAGCGAGGCTGTCAGCGTGATTCTGGTCATCTCTCCAGGGCGCTTGAACCCCGCGAAGCATAGCGCGGCCCGGGCCCCGGTCAAGGCGGGTTTGCGTTCAGGCCCGCCGCCGCTATCGTTCCAGATTCGACCCGCCTGCCGATGGGAGGCTTCGCAGACGCGCGCTGCAGGCCAGGAGGGAGCCATGAGGCCATTCGACGACGCTCAAAGAGAGGCCATCGCCGCCGTGGTGCGCCGCGACGACGGGCGCTACCTGCTGGTGAGGCGAGCCCGGGGCGTCTCGGCGGGGGGCTACTGGACGACCGTGACCGGCAAGCCCGATCCGGGCGAGTCGCTGGCCGAGGCCCTGCGCCGGGAGGTCCGCGAGGAGGTCGGCCTGTCGGTCACCGCCGGGGCCGAGCTCTACCGCTGCGACACCCACGATCGCCGCTTCGTGATCATCTGGTTCGAGGCCGCGCTCGACGAGCCCGCCTCGGCCTACGGGCCGCTGTCGCTGCTGGTCGCCGAGATCGATCAGGCCCTCTGGCTGACCGCGCAGGAAGCCGCCGGCTGCGATCCGATGTTCCCCGACACCCGCCGCTTCTTCGAGGCCCGAGTGGCGATGCGGGGTTGACAGCGGCCTGACGCGGGCATCCCTGCGGGTGCGCCAGACGCTTCTTCGAGGCCCGAGTGGCGATGCGGGATTGACAGGGCGGCCCGCTTTGGCTTCTCTGCGCGCCCAGGATCGCCGCGGCGCCGCGCGGCCCACGAAGCCCCGAGACGAGAGGTGAAGGTGATGAGCAAGAGGCGATGGTTCGCCGCGGCCGCGCTGGCCGCGCTGACGATGGCGCTGGCCGCGCAGGTCGGCGCCGAAGACTCCGAGAGGAAGATCCTGCTCGTGGGCGACTCGATGGCCTGGAGCCTGGGGCTGGAGATGCAGCCGCTGGTCGAGGCCGGCGGGGACGAGTTCCGCTTCCGCCACAAGACCAGCGACTCGATCCGCGCCTTCGCGGCCAACAACCGCCTCAAGGAGGACCTGATCAAATACAAACCCGACGTGGTGCTCATCTCCCTGGGCTCCAACGAGGGGCTCATCCCCAAGCCCGAGTCGCTGGCCGCCCCGATCAAGAAGATCGTCGCGCAGGTCGGCGACACGCCCTGCTACTGGATCGGGCCGCCGATGTGGACGCCCGACACCGGCGTCGTGCGCGTCCTCGAAGAGAACGCCGCGCCCTGCCGCTTCTTCAACTCCACGCCCTTGAAGCTCGACCGCCGCCACGACGGCTACCACCCCAGCCGCGAGGGCTCGAAGAGGTGGGCCGAGGCGATCCTGGCCTGGATCAAGGCCAACCCGCCCTCGGAGCCCGCCCCATGACCCCACCCGACGGACGATCCCTTGAGCGCGCCCGCGCCCGCTTCGACGCCGGTCAGGACGCCGCCGCGCGCGGCGAGCTGGACAAGGCCGCCGAACTGCTCCGCGAGGCCGTCGCGCTGTGCGCGCCGATGTGGCGCGCCGACGCGGCCAGCGACGAGGCGCTGCGCCCCCAGGCCGCGATCCTCGGCGCGGACGCGGCCTACGCCGCCGGGATGGCGCAGATCCAGGGCGGCGCAGGCGCCGATCAGCTGCGCGCAGCAGTCCTGATCGGCGTCGAGATCTTCGAGCGCGAGGCCCTGGGCGAAGGCCCTCGCCTGCACGGGCTCTACCGGGCGCAGTGCGCCGCCTTCGAGGTGGCCCACAGCCTGAGCGCCGATCACCCCGAGGACGCCTCGGCGCTCTTCGGCGACGCGGCGCGCTGCGCCGAGGCGCTCGACGGCCTGGAGGCGCCCGACGCCGAGAAGGCCGCGCGGGTGCTGGCCAACGCGGCGGCGGCCTCCCACGCGCTGGCCAGCATCGCGCGGGCGCGCGGCGACAAGTCCTTCAAGGCGGACCTGGAGAAGGCCCTCGAATACGGCGAGCGCGCCGTCCAGGCGATCGAGCTGCGCGGGGCGCTCCAGGCCGAGACCTTCCTGATCCTGGCCGAGGTCAGCTACGAGCTGGCCCTGACGATAGAGGCCCCGTCCGAGGCCGCCGAGCTGCTGCGGGCCGCGCTGGGCTGGACGCGCGAGGCCGCCGAGGCGCCCGGCGCCAACGCCTTGATGCAGGCCGAGGCGATGCAGCGCGGCGCCAACTACGCCTGCGTCTACGGCCTCTACCTGCGCAACGAGGACTTCGAGGCCGGGATCGCGGCGCTGGAGGGCGCCGTGGATCTGGCGCTGGCGGTGGCCGACGAGCCGAACCTGCCCATGGCGCTGCGCGCGCCGGCCTTCGACACGGCCATCCGGACTCGCCAGAACGTCGCGCTGCTGCTCAAGGAGCGCGACCAGCACGCCGCGCGGCGTCACTTCGAGGCCTCCAGCGCGCTGGGCCGCCGCGCGGCCTCGACGCCAGGGCTCTCGGGAGGGCGGCGGGCCGGCTTCCTGTACCTGGCGGCCAACGCCCAGCTCGAGCACGGGATTCTTGGGCAGTCGCTGTCCAGCAATGAGGCCGACAGCGCCGCGCTCGCCTCGCTGCGCGAGGCCCGCGAGCTGGCCCAGGCCGCGCTGGAGCAGCCGGAGTGCCCGCCGGACGTCGAGGCCCGCGCGGCGCTGACGGTCTGCGGGGTCAGCGGCCGGCTCCTGAGGGCGCAGCCGACCCTCGGCGGGCGGGCGGAGCTGGCGATCATCGAGGCCTTCGGGCGCCGCGCGGCTCAAGCCGAAGGCGCCGCCCAGGAGCTGCGCGACACCGGGGCGCGCTTCGCCGCCGATGCCGCAGCGCGGCTGTCGGGCGATCCCCCGTCATCCTGAGCCCGTTCGTCTAAAAAGTTGAATGAAGTTCAGGCGTTGAACGAGGGTCGGTTCTTGAGGCGGGTGTACCACTGGGCGACCTTGGGGAGCAGCTCGCTGATGGGGGCGCCGAACTGGGTGGCGTAGGCCAGCGAGGGGGTCATGGCGGCGTCGGCGATGGAGTAGTCGTCGCCGAGGAGGTAGGGCCGGCCGTCGTCGAGCAGGAGGGCGAGCCTGCGGAGGAGCTCGATGGCGCGCAGGCGGGCCTCCTTGATCTTGGCGCTGTTGCGGCGGCGCTCGGAGGTGAAGACGTTCTGGGCGAAGAGGACGCCGATGGGCTCGACGAGGTTGTTGTCGGCCCAGTCCTCCAGGGCGCGGGCCATGGCGCGGCTGGCGGGGTCGCGGGGGAAGAGTGGGGGGTCGGGGTAGGCGTCCTCAAGGTACTCGTTGATGATGGTGGAGTCGTAGACGATGACCTGCCGGGGCTGCCCGTCGGGGCTGGGGCGATGATCGAGCAGAGCGGGGACCTTGCCCTCGGGGTTGAGGGCCAGATACTCCTCGGAGCGCTGCTCGCCCTTGGCGATGTCGATGATGCGCCGCTCGTAGTTCAGGTTTTTCTCGGTGAGAACGATGCGGACTTTGCGGCTGTTGGGTGAGGCGGGGTAGTCGAAGAGGATCATGGGGACTCGAAGGTGACGCCGGACATGTAGACATCGAAGCGGACGACGGCCTCGGTGGTGCCCTTGTGGGGGTCGAAGGTCCAGGCGCGGATGCGGTCGGTCAGGCAGCGCTCGATGGCGGAGGCGTCCTTGAGGGTGCTGCTGCGCACGACCGAGGCGATGACCTGTCCGGTGGGCGCGGAGACGGTGAACTGGACGTTCATCTCGCCCTTGATCGAGGTGTCCTTCTTGAGGGCGTCGCTGTAGCAGCGCTCCAGCGAGATGCGTTCGGAGACGATGCGCTCACGGGCCTGCTCAAGCGGCATGGAGCCCTCGGCGATGACCACATTGCCGGCCAGGAAGACGGGGTAGGGCTCGTTCTTCGTGGGGAGCGGCTTGTCGCCCTTGTCGCCCTTGTCGCCCTTGTCGCCCTTGTCGTCCTTGTCGTCCTTGTCCTGATCGCACTTGCACTCGCAGGGGCAGCGCTCGGCGCAGTTGACCTCGGCCTGGGGTGAGGTCGGCAGGCCCTTGCAGGCAGAGAGGGTGAGGACGAGGATCGGGGCGAGCCAGAGCGCGCTGGGTGGGGATGAGGGCGCGGGGGGTTGGTTCGAGGTGCGCGAGACTCTATACATGGAGGCCTCTGTCGATGGGCAGCGATCTCTGGGTCACCGGGTATACACGATCCCGGTGGGGAGTCCAAGGAAGGGCGGGGGGGTGAGGATGCGGGTGATGGGGCTCGATGTGGGGATGCGGCGGATCGGCGTGGCGCTCAGCGACGCGATGGGGTGGACGGCGCAGCCGCTTGAGACGGTCGAGGTCAAGCCGGATGGGTCGCACCTGAGGCGGATCAGGGCGATATGCGAGGGCCAGCAGGTCGAGTCGATCGTCGCGGGGGTGCCGCTGGAGCTCAGCGGGCGGGCCGGGGTGATGGCGAGGCGCGTGCGGGCGATGATCAAGGCGCTTGAGGAGGTCACGGGCCTGGAGATCGTCGAGATGGACGAGCGGCTGACGACCCGCCAGGCCGAGCGGGCGCTGGACGAGGCCGGGGTGGGCGAGCGGGGGCGGCGCAAGGCGGTCGTCGACCAGATCGCGGCCAGCCTCATCCTGCAATGTCACCTCGACGCCCGAGGGCGTCGGTGAGCAGGTCGGGCGGGCGGGAGGCCGGGTCGGCGGGCAGGGCGCGCCGGCCTCGTTGGGGGGCGCTGTGGGTGGCGCTGTTGCTGGTGGTGCTGGTGTTGCTGGGGGCCTCGGCGATCCTGGGCCACGCGCAGCGGGTGCTCAAGAGCCCCATCGAGGGCCTTGAGGAGGACGCCCTGGTGGTCATCGCCGAGGGGAGCGATTTTTCGGCGACGATGAGGTCGCTGGAGGGGGCGGGGCTGGTCACGCACCCGCTCTACTTCCGGGCGATGGTGTGGCGGCGCGGGGCCGACACGAAGGTGCGCGCGGGGCGCTACGAGATCCCGGTGGGCTCAAGCCCCAGCGAGCTGCTGGACAGGATCACGGGCTCGGGACCGGGCGGCGCGGTGCGGCTGACCGTGCCGGAGGGGTGGACGATGTACCACATCGCCGACAGGGTCGAGGCCAGCGGGATCGTCGATCGGGGAGCCTTCCTGGCCGCCGCCACCGACCCGGCGCTGCTCAAGGCGCTGGGCGTGCGCGCCGACAGCTTCGAGGGCTACCTCTACCCCGACACCTACTTCTTCTCGCCCGGGGTCACGGCCGAGGGGATCATCCGGCGCATGGTGGGGCGCCACAGGGAGGTCTGGGCGCAGCTCGTCAAGAAGATCGGCCCCGAGGTGGTCGAGGCGCGCGGTCGGGAGCACAGGCTGACGGCGCGGGCGCTGCTGATCCTGGCCTCGCTCGTGGAGCGGGAGGCGGTGGTGGACGAGGAGCGGCCGATCATCGCGCGGGTCTTCCTCAACCGGCTTGAGCGCAAGATGAAGCTCCAGTGCGACCCGACGTGCATCTATGGTCCTGATATCTATAAGGAAAAGCCGAGCCCCGCGCTCTGCCGGGACAAGGCGAGCCGCTACTCGACCTACGTGATCAAGGGGCTGCCGCCGGGGCCCGTGGCCAACCCGGGCAGGACCTCGCTGCAGGCCGTGCTGGCGCCGACGGAGGCGGCCGGGGAGCGGGATTTCCTGTACTTCGTCGCGAAGCCGGGGGGGCGTCGGCACACTTTTTCAAAGACCTACGAGGCGCACCAGGAGGCGATCCCGCGCTGACGTGGGGCGTCAGCTTGGCCTTCTCGGCGCGCCGGGTGGCGGCGGCGATCCCGCGTCATCTCAGGGGGAGGGCTTGAGGGAGCGAGGGTCTGCGGGGGTTGGGCGTTGAGGCGGTCGGTCGGGGCGTGCTAGAGTGCCGAGGATCGGGGAGGGCTCCTCATCGGGTGGAGGTGGGCATGGGAAGAGGCAGGCAGAGCGCGGGGCGGTGTTTGGCGGCCGTGTTGTGCGCGTCGTTGTGCGCGTCGCTGGGCGGCTGCGCCACCGAGAAGACGGTGATCGAGGGCAACCGCTATGTGATGTCGGGCGAGCTGTCCTCGTCGCAGATCCAGTGCACGCCTGATCTGCCGAGCCGGAAGTGGGCCGTGGTGGTGGGGGTGAACTTCTACCAGGACGAGTTCATCCCGGATCTGTCCGGGGCGGTCAACGACGCCTGGGCCTTCTACCACTTCCTGGCCAGCCCGAAGGGCGGCGCGGTCGATCCCTTCCGGCTCAGGCTGCTGCTCAACGAGGAGGCGACGCGGCGGGGCGTGGAGGACGCGCTGGGCGAGTTTCTGCAGTACGCCTGCCCGCAGGATCAGATCATCATCTACTTCGCCGGTCACGGCGCGCCGGAGCCGGACAGGCCCGACGAGGCCTTCCTGCTGCTGCACGACACGGATCTGAACTCGATGGTCTCGACGGCGCTGTCGATGAGCCAGCTGCCCAACTTCCTCAAGTGGCGCACGGGGCAGACGGGGCAGCTGTTGATGCTGATCGACGCCTGCCACTCGGGCAACATCCAGTTCCCGGGCAAGCGGGGGATCAAGCCGCCGAAGGAGGCGATCAAGCTCGAAGAGGACGCGCGGGCCAAGAGCGTCGCGGACAGCGTCTCGAAGCTGGTCGAGGGCAGCGCGGGGTGGGGGGCGATCAGCGCCACGGCGGCCGATCAGCTCGCGGGCGAGACATCGGCGAGCTGCGTCATCGGCGGCAAGCCCTACGCGGGCGGGATCTTCACCTGCTATCTGCTCGAAGGGCTCAGCGGGGGCGCAGACGGGGACAAGAACGGCCAGGTGACCTTGACCGAGGTCTTTGAGCACCTCAAGGCGAGGGTGTCGGAGGCGCGCGACGGCGAGCAGGTGCCGCAGATGTCGGGGCAGCTCGATCAGGGCATGGTTCTGTCGTCGACGCGGAGCATGGCGATCGACATCCCGGAGGTGCCCGAGCGCTACCTCGTCGAGACCCTGGACCACCCCGCGCGGCCCTACATCTATGTCGCAGGCGGGCTGACGGTGGCGGCGCTGGGCGCGAGCCTCTTCTTCAACCTGGACGCGAACTCGAAGGTCGATGAGCTGAACAAGTTCGACAACCTGGGCAGGACGCGGGCGCAGTACGACGCGCTGCTTGACGAGCAGGCCGCGGCCGAGCAGATCGCGCTGATCGGCTATCTGTCGACGGCGGCGCTGGGGCTGATCACGCTCTCGGCGCTGGGCTACGACGTGCTCGACGAGCCTGAGGGGATTGAGGACGTCTACGAGCGCGGCCCCTCCTTCCAGATCGGCCTGATGCCGGTGGGGGCCGGGGCCGGCGCGGGGCTCCAGCTCGAGGTGGGTTACTGATGGCGGCGCTGACGGACGCGGGGAGGCCGATGAAGACGATCGCGAGGGTGGCCGTCGCGCTGGGGCTGGCCGGGGTGCTGTCGGGGTGCTTCGAGGCGCCGCCTGACCAGCGGCCGGAGTGCTTCCAGGGCGGCGGGGTGGTGCTGGACCTGCAGACCAAGGTGACGCTGGAGATCGACGAGGATCGGGACTCGGACATCTGCTGCGAGGACAACCGCGACTGCCAGACGCGCTTCGAGGAGGCGGGCCTGGGCATCAAGATCGGGGCGCTGGCGGTGTGCGAGCCGATCCGCGACGGTCGCGGCAATGGCAATGTCTGCGCGCTGGACTGTGATCTGGACGTCAACTGCGAGTGTGTCCGCAACAGCGACTGCGATCCGGTCGATCCGGCCGATCCGATCACCGCCCAGTGCGTGACGGGCTCCGGGGCGCAGTGCGACTTCGCCTCCGAGGACGCGACGACCTCCAACAACGACTTCCAGGTCGCCGCGGGCACGGGCCGCTGCGCTTACTGCGCGCGCTGCGCGGTCAACGGCGACTGCGCCGACAAGGCCGGCCGGCCGATCTGCGACAACGGAGTCTGCGCCGAGTGCGCGGCCAACACCGACTGCGCCGGGGCGCCCGGCAGGCCGATCTGCGGCGCTGGCGCCTGCGTCGAGTGCGTCGAGGACAGCGACTGCGGCGAGGGCCGCAGCTGTAATGTGGATACGAGCGCCTGCGAGGGGTGATGGAGAAGCTGCGCGCGTCGGTGGAGTCCCTCTTTGAGCTTTCGCGTGAGGCGCTGCTGGCCCACCCGGAGGCCCGCGCGACCTTCGCGGCCTTCCTGGAGGTCATCGAGGCGGGCCAGTGGCGGGCGGCCAGCCGCCAGCCCGATGGCGCCTGGGTGGTCGACGCGGCGGTCAAGAAGGGGATATTGCTGGGTTTTCGGCTCGGCGAGAACACGATCTACAGCGCCGGGCCGCTGCCGATGGCGGACAAGGACACCTTCCCGCCGCGCACGCCGCCCTTCCTGGAGCGCAACATCCGGATCGTGCCTGGCGGCAGCGCCGTGCGGGCGGGCGCCTACCTGGGTCGCAGCGTGACCTGCATGCCGCCGATGTACATCAACGTCGGGGCCTACGTCGACGACGAGACGATGGTCGACTCCCACGCGCTGGTGGGCTCCTGCGCCCAGATCGGCAAGCGGGTCCACCTGTCGGCGGGGGTCCAGATCGGCGGGGTGCTCGAGCCCATCGGGCTGGCGCCGGTCGTCATCGAGGACGACGTGATGGTCGGGGGCAACTGCGGGGTCTACGAGGGCACGGTCGTGCGGCGGCGGGCGGTGCTGGGCAGCGGGGTCATCCTCAACGCCTCGACGCCCGTCTACGATCTGGTCCGCGAGGTGATCCACCGCGCTGGCCCCGAGGGCCCGCTCGTCATCCCCGAGGGCGCCGTCGTCGTCCCCGGCAGCCGCCCGGCGCGCGGCCCCTTCGCCGTCGAGCACGGCCTGTCCATCGCGGCGCCCTTGATCATCAAGTACCGCGACGAGGCCACCTCGGCCCGCACCGCGCTGGAAGACGCGCTGCGCTAGCCCAAGGCGCCCCCATGATAGAGCTCCACCCCCGGATCGAGGCCATCTCGCCGAGCCTGATCCGCAAGGTCTTCGCTGCCGCCCCGCCGGGCTGCCTGAACATGGGCCTGGGCCAGCCCGATCTGCCGGTCCCCGAGCCTGTCGTCGAGGCCGTCCGAAAAACCCTTGAGGGTGGGATGGCGCCCTACAGCCTCAACGCGGGCCACCTGGCGCTGCGGGCCTCGATCGCCGACATGTACGCCCGCTGGGGGGCTCAGGGTGCGGGGGTCGGCGGCTGGATCGAGCCCGAGGGGGTGATCATCACCTCGGGGGTCCAGGAGGGGCTCTTCGTGGCGCTGTCGGCGCTGTGCGGCCCCGGCGACGAGATCCTGGTGCCGGACCCGGGCTTCCCGGCCTACGCGATGATCGCCCAGGCCATCGGGGTGGGCGCGCGGACCTACGCCTGCGGCGCGGCGCGGGGCTTCCGGCCGCGCGCCGAGGCCATCGAGGCGGCGCTCGGGCCGAAGGTCCGGGCGGTCGTGATCAGCGCGCCGGGCAACCCGACCGGGGCGCTGGCCGATCCCAAGGATCTGGAGGAGATCTGCGCGCTGCTCGACGCCCGCGGCGTGGCCTGGGTGAGCGACGAGATCTACGATCGCTTCACCTACGAGGGTCAGTTCTGCAGCCCCTCGGCCGCTTCGCAGGAGGGGATCGTGCTCAGCGGCCTGTCCAAGAGCGCCAACATGATGGGCTGGCGGCTGGGGTGGATGGCGGCGCCGCGGCGCCTCGCGGTGGGGTTGACGGCCACGCACCAGATCGTCAACACCTGCGCCAGCACGCTGGCCCAGGCCGCGGCGCAGGTGGCCGTCGAGGGGCTCTGCGGTCGAGGTCCGGCGGTCGGGGCGATCGAGGCCAACGTCGCGATCTTCAAGGAGAGGCGCGATCGGGCGGTCAAGGCGCTGGCGGATCTTGGGCTCTCGCACGCGCCGGCCGAGGGGGCCTTCTACATCTTCGTGGACGTCAGGCCGCACCTTCGAGGGGGGGAGGATGACCTCGGGCTGTGCATGAGGATGTTGCAGGAGGTCGGGCTCATCGCGATCCCGGGGCAGGGCTTCGGGGAGGGCGGGCGAGGGTGGGTGCGGCTGGCGACGACGACGGGGGAGGTGGAGGAGGGGGTCCGCAGGCTCGGCCAGGGGCTGGGGCTGGTGTCGGGTGCGGGCGGCGCCTGAGCGGCGCGAGGGGGGGGAGAGATGAGCTGGTCCGAGGGGCGTCTGGTGGAGGTTCGTCGTCGGCTGCACCGGCACCCGGAGCTGTCAACGCAGGAGCGCGAGACGGCGGCGTTCATCGCGGCGGAGCTGCGGGCGATGGGCCTGGAGCCGCGGGAGGGGCTGGACGGCGCGCCGACGGGCGTGGTGGCGGTGATCGAGGGCGGGCAGGAGGGGCCGACGCTGGCGTGGCGGGCGGACACGGACGCCTTGCCCATCGAGGAGGAGACGGGCGCGCAGTACGCCTCGTGCAACCCTGGGGTGATGCACGCCTGCGGGCACGACGTGCACACGACGGTGGGGCTGGGGATCGCGGCGGCGCTGGTGGAGGCCAGGGGATCGCTGCGGGGCAGGGTCAAGGTGATCTTCCAGCCGGCCGAGGAGGGCGCGCCGGGCAGCGGGCTGGCCGGGGCCGAGGCGATGGTGGCCGGGGGGGTGCTCGAGGGTCCGGCGGTGGAGGGGATTTTTGCGCTCCACTGCATGCCCTCGCTGCCGGTGGGGCGGATCGGCTACAGCCTGGGGCCTGTGTGGGCGGGCTCGGACGCGTGGCGCTTGACCGTGCGGGGTCGCCAGACCCACGGGGCGTACCCGCAGGAGGGGATCGACCCGATCTATGTGGCGGCGCAGATCGTGGTGGCCTTGCAGGGCATCCCGGGCCGGGTGATCGACGCGCGGGAGGCGTGCGTGGTGTCGGTGGGGCGCATCGAGGCCGGGGAGGCCTTCAACGTGATCCCCGCCGAGGCGCGGATGATCGGGCTGGTGCGGACGCTGGACGAGGGGGTCAGGGTCAGGGCGCTGGAGGCGCTCGGCAGGCTCATCGAGGGGATCTGCGCGGCGCACGGGGCGCAGGCCGAGCTGACGACCTCGCAGGGGGCCAGGGCCGTGATCAACGATCCGGCGCTGGTGGGGCGCGCGCTGGGGGCGCTGCGGGCCGAGGTGGGCGCGGATCGGGTGGAGGTGTCGCCGCCGCAGATGGGGGCCGAGGACTTCGCGTCGTTCTCGAGGCGGGTGCCGGGCGCCTACTTCATGCTGGGGGTCGGCAACCGGGAGCGCGGGATCGTCCACCCTATCCACTCGCCGCGCTTCGACGTGGACGAGGCGTGCCTGCCGCTGGCGGTCAGGGCCTTCACCCGAGCGCTCCTGGAGGTGTCCGGCGGGTGGCCCGCGGTCGGCGGCTGAGGACGGTCGCGCGCTCTGCAGACCGAGCAGCCGCCTTGACAGGGGAGGGCGGGCGGACGTATCAGGGAGCCGCAAGGATTTTGACGAGCAAGGCTTTGACAGGAGGCCCCGATGCGGGGCCGGTTGACTTACTTCAGGAGGGACTTGGAGATGGTGAAGATCGGCATCAATGGATTTGGTCGCATTGGCCGCTGCGCGCTGCGCTCGGCGCTGGGCCGGCCGGGCGTGGACTTCGTGGGGATCAACGATCTGACGGACGCCGAGACGCTCGCGCATCTTTTGCGCTACGACTCGGTGCACGGCAGGTTCAAAGGGACGGTCGAGGTGGCCGATGGGGCGCTGATCGTCAACGGCGACAGGATCAAGATCACGGCCGAGCGCGATCCGTCGCAGCTGCCGTGGAAGGAGCTCGGCGTCGACATCGTGCTGGAGTGCACGGGGATCTTCGAGAAGCGGGAGCAGGCGGCCAAGCACCTGGAGGCTGGCGCGCGCTACGTCCTGCTCTCGGCGCCGGCCAAGGGCGACATCGACAAGACAGTCGTCATGGGTGTCAACCACACGGAGCTTGATCCCGAGAAGCACCGGTTTATCTCCAACGCCTCGTGAACGACGAACTGCCTGGCGCCCTTGGCCAAGGTGCTCAACGACTCCTTCGGGATCGAGCGCGGGCTGATGACCACGATCCACTCCTACACCAACACCCAGGCGCTGCTGGACACGCCGATGAACGATCTGCGCCGCGCGCGGGCCTCGCTGTCGATGATCCCGACGACTACCGGCGCGGCCAAGGCCGTCACGCTGGTCCTGCCGGAGCTCAAGGGCAAGCTCTACGGCATGGCGGTGCGCGTCCCGACGCCCAACGTCAGCCTCGTCGACCTGACCTGCACGGTGAAGCAGCAGGTGACGGTCGAGTCGGTCAACGCGGCGGTCAAGGCCGCCGCCGAGGGTCCGCTCAAGGGCATCCTGGCCTACATCGACGAGCCGCTGGTGTCGGTCGACTTCATCGGCGACACGCACTCGTCCTGCTTCGACGCGGCGCTGACCTACGTGCAGGGCGGCGACATGGTCAAGGTCATGTCGTGGTACGACAACGAGTACGGCTACGCCACGCGGCTGGTGGACCTGGCCATGTACCTCGCCGGCAAGCTCTGAGGTCGTCGCGTCGCTTCGAGGGGGCGCCTTGCCGGCTTAGCGGCGAGGCGCCCTTTTCATGGTATTGGCGCTCTCGCCCGGTGGTTTGTGGGTGAGGCGTTGGGGGTGTGTGACCTGGGAGGGCGTTCATCGTGAGCATTCATATCATCACCGATCTGAGCGACGCGGCGCTGGCCGGCCAGCGGGTCTTCGTGCGGGTGGACTTCAACGTGCCGATGGAGGGGTCGACGATCACGGACGACGCGCGGATCCAGGCGGCGCTGCCGACGCTGCGCTACGCGCTGGACAAGGGGGCCTCGCTGATCCTGGCCAGCCACCTGGGGCGGCCCAAGGCCAGGCCGACGCCGGAGTTCAGCCTGGAGCCGGCGGCGGCGCGGCTGAGCGAGCTGCTCGGCCAGGACGTGATCCTGCCGGACGATTGCATCGGCGACGGGGTCCAGAAGCTGGCCGCGGAGCTTGAGCCGGGGCAGGTGATGTTGCTGGAGAACCTGCGCTTCCACGCCGAGGAGGAGAAGAACGATCCGGCCTTCTCGGCGGCGCTGGCGGCGCTGGCGGACACCTACGTCAACGACGCCTTCGGGGCCTCGCACCGGGCGCACGCCTCGGTGGTGGGCGCGGCGCGGCGCTTCGCCTTTGACAGGCGGGCGGCGGGGCTCTTGATCAAGCGGGAGCTGGACTTCCTGGGCAAGGCGCTCGAGGAGCCGGCTCGGCCCTTCGTGGCGGTGCTCGGTGGCGCGAAGGTGTCGGACAAGATCGGGGTGATCCGGGCGCTGCTCAAGAAGGCCGACACGATCCTGGTCGGCGGCGCGATGGCCTACACCTTGATGAAGGCGCGCGGGGGCCAGGTCGGGGCGAGCATGGTCGAGGCGGACAGGCTCGACGAGGCGCGCTCGATCCTGGAGCTGGTCAGCACGTCCAGGGCCACGCTGCTCTTGCCCGTGGATCATGTGGTGGCCGGCTCGATCGACGCGGCCGAGGGGTCGGTGGTCGAGGGCGCCATCGGGGCGGAGCAGGCGGGCTTTGACATCGGGCCCAGGACGGTGGCGCTCTTCGGGCAGAAGGTGGCCGAGGCCGGCACGGTCTTCTGGAACGGCCCGATGGGGGTCTTCGAGCGGGCGCCCTTCGCGGCCGGGACGATGGCGATGGCCAGGGCGCTGGCCGAGAGCCCGGCGGTGACCGTGGTCGGCGGGGGGGACTCGGCCTCGGCGATCAAGGAGGCGGGGCTGCTCGACGCGATCACGCACGTGTCGACCGGCGGCGGGGCCAGCCTTGAGTTCGTCGAGGGGCAGGAGCTGCCCGCGATCGTCGCGCTGCGGCGCTAGAGAGAGGGGAGGGGAGATGTCGCGAAAGCCGATCATCGTTGGCAACTGGAAGATGCACAACGACGTGGCCCAGACCCGCCAGCTCCTCGGGGATCTGCACGCGCGGCTGGGCGGGATCGCGGAGGTGGACGTGGGCGTGGCCCCGCCCTTCACGTCGCTGATGCTGGCCAGCGAGCTGCTGGCCGACAACCGCATCCTGCTCTCGGCCCAGAACGTCCATTACGCCGAGGAGGGCGCCTTCACGGGGGAGATCTCGCCGAAGATGCTGGCCTCGATAGGCGTGGACATGGTGATCGTGGGTCACAGCGAGCGGCGTCAGTTCTTCGCCGAGTCCGACGAGATGATCAACCTCAAGATCAAGGCGGCGCTGTCGAGCGGGTTGATGGTGATCGTGTGCGTGGGCGAGACGCTTGAAGAGCGCGAGGCGGGTCGGACGATGCAGCGGGTCGGCTCTCAGGTGCGCTCGGCCCTGGCGGGGGTGGACGCGGCCGACATGCGCAAGGTGGTGCTGGCCTACGAGCCCATCTGGGCGATAGGGACGGGTCGGACGGCCACGCCGGCGCAGGCGCAGGCGGTGCACGAGGCGCTGCGCAAGGAGGTCGAGCAGCTCTTCGACGAGGGCGTGGCGGGGCGTCTGCGGATCCAGTACGGCGGCTCGGTCAAGCCCTCCAACGCGGCCTCGCTGCTCTCCGAGCCGGACATCGACGGGGCGCTGGTCGGCGGCGCGAGCCTGAACGCGGAGGACTTCGAGCAGATCGTTCTGGCCGCGCGCCCCTGGATCTGAGGCCCTCGCGCCCGGCGCGGATCGAGAGGGGCCGTGGAATCCCTTGCAAGGCCGGTCGGTTTGTTGTATGGACGTTGGGCTCAAAATCGGGGCGGCGCCTTGGCTCATGTCGCATGCCTGCATCAGGCCCCGCGCCCCTTCTCCCTTCTGCACAGTGACCCCGGCCCCCGGCGGCCTTGAACCTCTTCGGTACACCCCATGTTGTTTGGATTCCTTGTGGTGATTCATGTGATCGTCTGCATCTTCCTGATCCTGACCGTCCTGTTGCAGGCCGGCAAGGGAGGAGGGATGGGCGTGGCCTTTGGCAGCGGCGGCGGCGGTACGGTCCTGGGGGCTGGCGGCGCGTCGACCTTGTTGAGCAAGGCGACGGTGGCCTCGGCGGCGATCTTCATGATCTCGAGCATGAGCCTGGCCTACCTGTCGAGCACGACGCGCTCGGTCCTGGGCGACTCGGTGCTGGAGACGCCCGAGGTCCTCAAGGCCGAGGAGAAGGCCCAGGAGGGCGCGGGCGCCGTCGAGGGTGCGACTCCGGTCGCGCCTGGCGATGACAAGGCGCCCGTCGATGGCAAGCCTCCGGTCGAGGGCGGCGCGGCCCCGGTCGAGGGCGGCCAGCCGCTCCAGGGCGGCGTGCAGGACGGCCCCGGCGCGGCGATCCCTGGCGCGGTCGTCAAGGAGAACCCGGACGGCACCGGCACGGTGGAGTTCGACCTCGTCCCCGATCCGAAGACCGGCGACCTCAAGGCGGTCGGCCCCGGCCAGGATCTCCCGGTCGAGGAGCCCGCCAAGGACGAGGCGCCGGTCGAGGCGCCCAAGTGACGGGTTGCCCTCGCCTCGGACTTGACAGGATCGCCGGAGTGGTTGATAAGGGTGCGTCCCTCAATTGCTATCTGGCATCAAGGACACCCTGGGGTTCGCCCCTGTGAGTTTCTGCCCCTTTGCGGCGCCTTGAGCGTCGCCCACAATCCGACAGCGGCCAGGACCTCCTCTTTCTCTCGTCCTGGCCATCCACACCCGACCTACCCATCCAAACCACATCCTCCAGGTTTTCAAACCCTGGAGAGCCCCACGCCGAAGGAGCGCCCCGAGCCATGGATCTGAACCTCAAGGAACTCAAGCATCAGAAGATCGCCGATCTGACCGCCCTGGCGCGCGACCTGGGCGTCGAGGGCGCCTCCGGGATGCGCAAGCAGGAGCTGATCTTCGCCCTGCTGCAGGCCCAGACGGACCAGAAGGGCGCGATCTACGGCGAGGGCGTCCTGGAGACGCTGCCGGACGGCTTCGGCTTCTTGCGATCGCCGGATTACAACTACCTGCCGGGCC
>SXGS01698890.1_pt1 | contig 38303 bp, 35 predicted proteins | sample 3174681 | NCBI WGS metagenome assembly SXGS01 (sample SAMN11356861, study PRJNA531348) | freshwater metagenome | isolation source: freshwater sample F1-80 | place: China: Fuxian Lake, Yuxi | collected 2017-12-25
CGCTGTTCCTCGACGAGATCGGCGAGTGCGACCCGGCGATGCAGGCCAAGCTGCTCCGGGTTCTCCAGCCGCCCGACAACGACCCATGCCACCGGGTCTTCTACCGGGTCGGCGAGTCGAAGCCGACCGCCAGTAACGTCCGCATCCTCGCCGCCACGAACCGGGACTTGCACGCCGCCATCGCCGGGGGCGGGTTCCGGGACGACCTGTACTACCGGCTCGCCGTCATCACCGTCAAACTGCCCCCGCTGCGGGACCGGCGGGAGGACATCCCCCTCCTGGTGCAGCGGCTCCTGGGGCAGATCAACGAGAACTTCGGGCGGCAGGAGCCGGGCTTTGAGCACAAATCTCTTTCTTCTTCCGCAATGGCATTTGTGCGGAAGCACCCGTGGCCCGGAAACGTCCGGCAGTTGTACAACACGCTCGTCCAGGCGGCGGTGATGACGGACGGGACGGTGATCGACCGCCAGGACGTGGCCGATGCGGTCGCCGAAGTCCCCGGCAGGCCCGCCGTGGACCCGCTGGAGCAGCCCCTCGGCGGGGGCTTCTCCCTCCCGGATTTCCTGGAAGAAGTGCAGCGCCACTACCTGGTTCGGGCGATGAAGGAGGCCGGGGGCGTGAAAACGAAGGCCGCCGAACTGCTCGGCTACAAGAACTACCAGACGTTGGCGGCGCAACTGGAGCGGTTGAAGGTCGAAGTGCCCGAAGCGTGACGGTCGGCGGGCGTTGGTACGGCGGTTGCCTTGGGAGGGGCAGCCGCCACGGAATCACTAGAAATACCGATGTGGCGGACTCGGTTCGCAGCCCACGGAGGCGACTGCGCTCCGCCCGCAGTCGAGGGGCGTGTATGAAGTCCACGAACTTTGAGTTTCTGCGACCGACCTGGACGGAGTTGGCCGACCTCGGCGCTCTGGCCGAGCAGTACGCCCACCCCGACCCGCAGAGCGCCGTCGCCAAGCTGCGGACGTTTGCGGAGCAGGTCGTCCTGTTCGTGTACCACAAGCACGGGCTGCCCAAGCCGTACCAGTGCAACCTCAACGACCTCCTCACCGCCAGCGCCTTCGTCCAGGCCGTCCCCAAGGTCGTCTGCTCCAAGCTCCACTCGCTCCGCATCCACGGCAACAAGGGGGCGCACGGCGAGGCGGTCCTCGCACAGAGCGCCGTCTGGCTGCTCCAGGAGGCCCACGAGTTGGGCCGGTGGATGCACCTGAACTACGGCAACGGCTCGCAGGCCGACTGCCCGGCGTTCGCCCCGCCCGCCGCCACCGGCAGTAGCACGGACACCGAGCGCAAGCTGAAGCAGGAGAAAGCCTCGATCCTGCAACTGTACGTCGCCCAGGAAGCCGAGATGAAGCGGCTCCTGGCCGACCTGGAGGACGCCCGCTCGAAGGCCCAGGTCGTCGAGGCCACCCTGACCGAACTGCAAGCGGCCCAGGCGCACGGACAGCACGCCGCCGACACCCTGGCCTTTAACGAGGAGACGACCCGCCGCCGCCTGATCGACAGCCTGCTGCTGGCGGCGGGCTGGAACGTCGGGGCCGAGGGCGCAAGCACCGAGCAGGTCGGCCAGGAGTGCGAGGTTCTGCACCAGCCGGTGCCCAGCGGCAAGGGGAAGTGCGATTACGTCCTGTGGGGCGACAACGGCAAGCCGGTCGGGGTGATCGAAACCAAGAAGACCGCTGTGGACGCCGGGGCGGGCCGGACCCAGGCGAAGTGCTATGCGGACGGCCTTGAGAAGATGTACGGGCAGCGACCGGCCATCTTCTACACCAACGGCCACGACCTGTGGCTGTGGAACGACGACAAGAGGGCCGACGAGCCGCCCCGCAAGCTGTTCGGGTTCTACTCGCCGGACAGTCTGGAGTACCTGCACTTCCAGCGGGCCAACCGGGAGCCGCTGACCAAGGCGGCCCCGAACCCGGCCATCGCCGGGCGGCTGTACCAGGTCGAGGCCATCAAGCGGGTGGCCGAGCGGTTCGCCGCCAAGCACCGGCAGTCCCTCGTGGTGCAGGCCACCGGGACGGGCAAGACCCGTGTGGCCGTGTCGCTGTGCGAACTGCTGCTGCGGGCGAAGTGGGCCAAGCGCATCCTGTTCCTGTGCGACCGCAAGGAACTCCGCAAGCAGGCCCACAACGTCTTCAAGGAACACCTGCCGGGCGAGCCACGCACCTACGTCACCGCCGCCACGTCGCAGGACCGGGACAAGCGCATCTACCTCGCCACCTACCCGGCGATGATGGAGTGCTACGAGTCGTTCGACGTGGGGTTCTTCGACCTGATCGTCGCCGACGAGAGCCACCGCAGCATCTACAACCGCTACCGGGAACTGTTCGCCCACTTCGACGCCCTCCAGGTCGGGCTGACGGCCACTCCAGTCGAGTTCATCGCCCGCAACACCTACTCGATCTTCGGGTGCGAGGACCGTGACCCCACGGCGTACTTCTCGTTCCAGGACGCCATCGGCAGCGTGCCGCCGTACCTCGTGCCGTTCGAGGTCATCACGCACACGACCCCGTTCTTGCGGAAGGGCATCAAGTATTCCGAAATGTCCGACGCCCAAAAGCAGCAACTCGAAGAGGACGAGGCCGTCCCCGCCGCCGTCGAGTTCGACCAGGGCGAGGTCGATAAGGCCGTCTTCAACAAGGACACCAACCGGGTGATCCTCCGCAACCTGATGGAGACGGGCATCCGGGACGCCACCGGCACACGGGTCGGGAAGTCGATCATCTTCGCCCGCAACCACAACCACGCCGTCCTGCTGCAAAACCTCTTCGACGAGATGTACCCGCAGTACGGCGGGCAGTTCTGCCGGGTCATCGACAGCCACGACGACCGGGCCGAGGAGTTGATCGACGACTTCAAGGGCGAGGGGAAGAACAAGGAACTCACCATCGCCATCTCGGTGGACATGCTCGACACCGGCATCGACGTGCCGGATATCGTCAACCTGGTCTTCGCCAAGCCGGTCTACTCCTACGTCAAGTTCTGGCAGATGATCGGGCGGGGAACCCGGCTGTGCGAGAACCTGTTCGGCCCCGGCCAGCACAAGACGCACTTCTTGATCTTCGACCACTGGAAGAACTTCGAGTTCTTCGACACCAAGTACCAGCCGACCGAGCCGAAGCAGGCGAAGTCGCTCCCCCAGCGGGTGTTCGAGGCCCGTGTCGCCCTGGCCGAAGCGGCGCTCCAGCAAAGCGACCTCCCGGCGTTCGAGACGGCCATCGGCCTGATCGCCCAGGACATCGCCGACCTGCCCCGCAACACCATCGCCGTAAAAGAGAAGTGGAGGGAGATCGAGCGGGCCAGCGACAAGGAGCGGCTGGGCAAGTTCGACCCGGCGACAAAGCACCTGCTGCTGCACGAGATCGCCCCGCTCATGCAGTGGCGGAACATCGGCGGGAGCCAGGAAGCGCACCAGTTCGACCTGCTGGTGAGCCGCCTCCAGACGGAACACCTGAAGCAGTCGAGCGGGTTCGCCGACCGGAAGGCCGAACTGCTCGACCAGATCGGCGACCTGCGGGTGAACTTGTCGCAGGTGAAGGCCGTCTCCACGGTGATGGCCGAGGCCAGGACCAACGACTTTTGGGCCGGGGTGTCCGTCGCCAAGCTCGAAGAACTGCGGGGCCACCTGCGGGGGGTCATGCAGTACCGGCAGACCGGGGGCGGGGGCGGGTCGCTGCCGCCGAAGGTCATCGACATCAAGGAAGACCCGTCGCTCGTCGAGCGGACGAAACACCCGGTCAAGCTGGAGGGGCTGCAACTCGCCGCCTACCGCATCCGGGTGGAGAAGGTGCTGCGGGACTTGTTCGAGTCGAACGTGACGCTCCAGCGCATCCAGAAGGGACAGCCGGTCAGCGAGGCCGATCTTGAGGCGCTGACCTCCCTGGTGCTGACGCAAGACCCGCTCCTGAACCTGAACGACCTGAAGGACTACTACCCCGACTGCGCCGGGCAACTGGACCTGGCGATCCGCAGCATCATCGGGCTGGATGCGGCCACCGTCCACGAGCGGTTCACGGCTTTCGTCCACCGGCACAACCTGAACTCGGCGCAACTGCGGTTCCTGGACCTGCTCCAGAACCACATCGCCCGGTACGGGTCCATCGAAGTAGCCCGGCTCTACGACCCGCCGTTCACCACGGTCCACACCGACAGCCTCGACGGGCTGTTCCCGGACGAGACGGAGGCCAGCGCCGTCATGAAGATCATCGAGTCGTTCAAGCAGCCGAAGCAAGGGAGTGTGGTGGCATGATTACGGGAACCCTGCGCAACCAGATCGACAAGCTCTGGACGGAGTTCTGGACCGGGGGCATCACCAACCCGCTCACGGTCATCGAGCAAATTTCCTTCCTGATGTTCTCCCGGCTCCTCGACATCGCCGAGACGAGGGCCGAGAAGCGGGCGGGGCGCACGGGGCAGCCGTTCAAGGGGCAGTTCGGCCCGAAGGAACAGCGGCTCCGCTGGTCGAACTTCAAGAACCTGAAGGCCGACGAGATGCTGAAGGTGGTCCGGGACGACGTGTTCCCGCACTTCCGCACGCTCGGCGACAGCGACTCGACGTTCGCAGAGTACATGACCGACGCCCAGCTTTTCGTGCAGAAGCCGAGCCTGCTGGTGTCGGCGGTCAACATGATCGACGCCCTCCCGCTGACCGAGGGGGACACGAAGGGCGACCTGTACGAGTACCTTCTGAGCAAGCTGACCACGGCGGGCATCAACGGCCAGTTCCGCACGCCCCGGCACATCATCCGGCTGATGGCCGATCTGGTCGAGCCGAAGCCGAACGAGGTCGTCGGCGACCCGGCCTGCGGCACGGCGGGGTTCCTGGTCGGCGTCATGCAGCACTTGCTGGAGAAGTACACGTCGCCCCAGGCCGTCATCACCCACGACGACGGGCAGAAGACGTACACCGGCGACCTGCTGGAGCCGTACCGCAAGCACATCCAGACCAAGATGTTCCACGGGTACGACTTCGACACGACGATGCTCCGCATCGCCGCCATGAACCTGATGCTGCACGGGGTCGAGTCGCCGGACATCCACTACCAGGACACCCTCAGCAACTCGTTCCCGGAGAAGTTCCCGAAGGCGGCGACGGACGGGTTCGACGTGATCCTGGCGAACCCGCCGTTCAAGGGCAGCCTGGACGAGCAGGACGTTCACTCGTCGCTCACGGGCAAGGTGAAGACGGGGAAGACGGAACTGCTCTTCGTCGCCCTGATTCTGCGGATGATGAAACTCGGCGGGCGGGCGGCGTGCATCGTGCCGGACGGTGTTTTGTTCGGCTCCTCAAACGCCCACCGTGACCTGCGCAAACTCTTGGTGGACGAGAACCAGCTTGAGGCGGTGATCGCCATGCCGTCCGGGGTGTTCAAGCCCTACGCCGGGGTGTCCACCGCCATCCTGATCTTCACCAAAGGTGGGAAGACCGAGCGGGTGTGGTTCTACAAGATGGAGTCGGACGGCTTCAGCTTGGACGACAAGCGGGAGAAGATCGGCGACGGCACGGGCGACCTGCCCGACATCGTTGCGAAGTGGAAAGTCCGGGAGAAGGCGAAGAAGAGCGACCGGAAGGCCAAGCACTTCTTCGTGCCAGTGAAGGACATCCGGGACAACAAGTACGACCTGTCGATCAGCCGCTACCGGGAAACCGAGTACGAGGAAGCGAAGTTTGACCCACCCCAGGACATCATGAAACGGCTTCGCTTGCTCGATGTGGACGTTAGCCGGGACATGGACGAACTGGAGGGTCTGCTGAAATGATCGCAGTTCAAACCAAGTGGCCGACTCGAAGACTCGCCGATTGTGGCGAGTGGGTGTCGGGCGGAACGCCTAGCAAAGCGAATGCGTCGTTTTGGAACGGCAACATCCCGTGGATCAGTGCCAAGAGCCTAAAGTCGTTCGACTTGAACGATTCGGAGGACCGGATCACGCAGGCAGCCGTCGAGAATGGTACGGCCCTCGTGCCGAAGGGGACTGTGATGTTCGTCGTGCGGGGGATGAGCCTCGCCAACGAGTTCCGGGTCGGCGTGACCACCCGGCCCGTCGCTTTCAATCAAGATTTGCGGGCCATCGTTCCGGCCAAGGACATCGACGGGCGATTCCTGACGCACTTCTTGAAGGCGAATCAGCAATCCATCATCGGGTTGGCAAACAACGCATCACACGGCACGAAGCGCCTTCCGACTGAATTGGTTGAAGCCGTGATGGTTCCCGTGCCTCCTTTGCCCGAACAGCACAGGATCGTTGCCATTCTCGATAAAGCTGCTGCCATTAGTCGCAAGCGGAAAGAGGGTATCCGTCAGACCGAAGAGTTGTTGCGCTCGACGTTCCTGGAGATGTTCGGCGACCCGGCGACAAACCCGAAGGGATGGAGAGCGGCCAAAGTAGGTGAGGCGTTGTCATCGAATCGACCTGGAATGCGGTGCGGCCCGTTCGGGACTGCGCTCCGCAAGGATGAGTACGTTTCTGATGGTATTCCGGTATGGGGTATTGAAAACGTCAAGCCGAATTTGTTCGACCCCGATGGCTCGTTGTTCATCACCAACGAAAAATACCAGGAGTTAACCGGGTACATTGTTCATCCTGGTGACGTGTTAATCTCACGAGCAGGAACCGTTGGCAGGATGTGTGTGGCTCGACCTCATCAGAAACAGTCGATCATCGGTACGAATCTAATTCGGGTGGCGCTTGACCCATTGGTCCTTTCACCCGATTACTTCACGGCACTGTTCACGTATTTCGCCGATAGGGTCGCTGGCCTTCGGGCAAGTTCCGATGATGGGGCGTACTCGTTCATGCAGACCGGAGTATTGAAAGAGGTCAGAGTCCCGTTCCCGCCCATCGACCGACAGAACGCCTTCGCCAAGTTCATTGAGAAGGTTCGAGAGAACCAGGCGAATCGCCAGAGGGCTACTGAAGAGAGCGATAACCTTTTCGCTGCCCTGGTCCAGAGGGCGTTCCGGGGCGAGCTATGAACGACACTACGGTCAGTGTGGACTCGGCCATCGACCGGATCATCGCCTCGAACGAGCGCATCCGAAGGTTCTGGACCGAGGAGGCGTCCGGCTGGTCGCCGAGCGAGACAGCGGAGTTGCTGGAGAACTCCCGAATGGACCGGCTCGTGTCCCTGTCGCACAGCCTGCGGCAGTGGACCGGGGAGTGCGCCGACGGGGAACGGGAAGGGAACTTGATCCTGGCCTGGGCCAACCTCGGCATCCTCGTGGAAGGGACGATGACGTGGTTCCTGTGCGTGTGGGAACACGCCTACGCAGACGGCCCGGTGCGGAAGCGGAATGGCGACCCGCTCGCCCCAAACAAGCTGCATTTCGTGGAACTCTGCCGGTTCTTCGAGCAAACCGTGTGGGTGGACTGGCAGAAGCCGCTGTGGGTTCCGTGGCTGAACCTCGTGCGTGACCGCCGCAACGCCGTCCACGCCTTCAACCACCGTGAGATCGGCCACTGGAGCGAGTGGCGAGATGCAGTGGTGCGCTACCACGAGTTCATCGGCGAGTTGGATTCACGAGTCCCGTACCCGGACGGCGACGACATCGGATGACGACATCGGTGGCTTTTTGCATCGCTACAAGTTCTCGACACAGAGTGCAGCCATGATCTCGTTCCGATGCCGCAAACACAGGGAACCCGTTCAGCGACTTTGGCAAGTCGCCAAGGTCGGGAAGTCTCCACGGGCTGGTCGGCCCCTTGAAGGAGCGCACCTGACGGGCCTGTCGCCGGGCGCTTGGGTGAAAGAGGCTCGCAGACTTGTTTCCGGCCTGTACTGCCAGCACTGCCTGGAGGGTGGGGACACGTCCCCGTTGGCTGATTACGACGAGAAGGACTTGGAAGAAGTGGGGTTACTGGATACCCCGCACATCGGCCAGACGGCCTCAGACTTCGACCTCGACGACGCTTGGAAGAAGCTCTCCAAATCCCTCACAAACATGGTAGTGGCGACACGGGACCGGGCGGCTTCACCTGCCCGCAATGACCCTCGCTTGCGGTCGGACCCTCGGCTCCAGCCCGAACTGCGCACGGCACTCTACGATCACGTCCTTCGGGGCGGCGACCTCTGGACGCACCAAGGTGCGGCCATCGACGCAGCGCTCTCCGGGAAGGATGTCGCCGTGGAAACGGCGACGGCGAGCGGCAAGAGCTTGTGCTATTGGGTTCCAGTGTTGAACGAACTGCTCCGAGAGCCGAACGGGACCGCCATCTACGTTGCCCCGCTGAATGCCTTGGTGGAGGATCAACTCCAGGCGGTCGAGCGGTTCGGGTCGGACGCACCCACGACTCACGCCACGCCGGGGTCTTACGCACACGCCGCACGAACCGTCCGGCTCGGTTCCCGCTCGCTGCTGGCCGGGCGGTACGATGGCACTCTGAACGAGGACGTGCGGAAACAGATTCGGGACAACCGGCCACGCATCCTCATCACGAACCCGGAAATGCTCCACCGAAGCATTCTGCCCCACCACGGCAAATCGTGGAACTACCTCGTATCGAACTTGCGGTACTTGGTTCTCGACGAGATGCACGTCTACAAGGGGATGTTTGGGGCGAACTTCGCAAACGTCCTCCGACGGCTGTTCCGGCTGGCTGCCTACTACGGTCGGGAGCCACAGGTCATTGGCTGTTCGGCCAGTATCGGCAACCCGGAAGCGTTGTTCACGGCCCTCACCGGGCGAAAGAAGCCTGTACTCATCCCGGCATCGGCGAGCGGTGCGCCGCTGTACCGCCAGCGGCGGATCGTGCTGGACATCGCCAAAGCCGAGGAAGCTCTTCCAACGGTCGCCAAAACCATCATGGTGAAGACGGTTGGCGACCTGAAGGCTCGGACCATTGCATTCATGCGGTCCATCTCGGAGGTCGATCAGGTCTACCGCTACGTCACGGGGGATTTGGGGCGGTCGGTCAAGGGCATCAGCAAGACGACGGTGCGTGAGTACAAGCGGGAAATTCCCCCGTCTCAGAAAGCCAGGGTGACAGCCGATCTGCGGTCGGGGGCGACCCTCGGCGTCGTCTCGTCCACAGCCCTCCAGTTGGGGATCGACATCGGCGATTTGGCCGTGTGCGTCGTCTGCAAGTTCCCGGAGAGCAAAGCCGGCTTCTTCCAACAGGCGGGCCGGGTCGGACGGCGTGGCGACAGCCTGGTTTTCTTCCTGGCCGACGAGTCTCCGCTGGACCAGCACTTCGTCCGCAGGCCGGAAGAACTCCTGGACGCCCCCGCCGAGGTCGTTTACCTGAACCCCGACCACCAGGACACCGTTCTCGACCATTTGGAGTGCGCCAACGAGGAATTGCAGCTTGACGCCAAGCGGGACGCCCGGTTCTGGCCAGGCGACTTCAAGGCGCTTGTCACGGCGATGGTGACGAGGGGGAAGCGGCAGGGGCGAGACGTACTGGTCATGAACCCGAAGCCGGGCGAGCGGGCCAGGGAGGTTCACATCCGGTCCCTCGGCTTCGAGTGCGTCGTGAGCGATGAGGCCCGCAGAGAAGTGTCTCGCCCTGACGTACTGAGAGCCATGCGCCGCTTCCACAAGTACGCCCGGTTTCAGGTCCAGGAGGAGGTATTCGAGGTCACTCGGCTCTCAGTCAACTGGCAGGATCAACAGGCCGAGGCGACGGCCCGCCGGATCGACCGCCTCGACTACACGACCGCCTCGGTGATGAAGACTCATTGCGCCGCTTGCGGCACGGACGAGTCCCGGACGGGGAAAGGCGGGGTGAAACTGGAGCGGGGGCCGGCGCGGTTCACGGAGCAGGTGGACGGCTATTACAAGATTCCGGTCGGCGGGTCGGAGAAGCCGAACTATCAGCCGCTCGGAGTGGCAGCACCGCCGAGGCGGGAGTTTGAAACCCACGGAATGTGGGCGTCCGCACCGGCTGGCTGGCTGAACGACCTCCCCGAAGGCGACCGGGTGCCGTCCGTACAAACCGCAATCGAGAGCCTTCGCATCTCAGCCGGGTTGATGTGTTCCACGGACCCGGACGACGTAGGAGTTCACGTTGATGACGATCCCAAGGGCTTGGCCTTCCGGGTGTTCCTCGCCGACAACGCCGCAGGCGGGAACGGGTTGACGCACGAAGTCTACGCAAGAGCAACGGCTCTCCTGGACGGGGCGCTTCGGATTCTGGAAGAATGCCCCCATTGCGGCAAGAACCCGACCAGCCGGGGATGCCACTGCTGCGTGACGACGGCTTGGGGGTCCGATGAAGATGTCTGCCGCACCGGAGGCATCGCCATTCTCAGCAAACTGAAGAAGGCACTCGCTTGAGGAGAACCATGCAGGTCACTTTCAAGAAACGCTACGCCCCGTTCCCCTCCGAACGGCTCGAAGCCATCAGCAAGGTGCTGGCCGACACGTCGGAGGGGCTGACCGGCACGGAGATCGACCACCTGCTGCTCAACAGCAGCATCCCGAACCCGACGCCGGATATGACCAAGTGGAAGCGGCTCTACAACGCCTTCGTCGAGTTCCAGAACGAGCATCAGGTCGGGAACCACGTCATCATCTTCGTCCACAAGGCGATGGACCCGGCCCGGTACGTCGGAGAACCGGCCAAGTTCCGCTCCCGGAAGGACCGCCTGAACGTAGTCCTTGCCTTCTGCGGCTTCACGCTCGGCGACAACGGCAGGCTGCGCCCGACCGACGCCGCCACGACCATCGACCAAGCCCTGGAGCGGGCCAACCGCCTGCACGCCGCCCTGACCCAGCGCTGCGTCCACGCCGACGTGCTTGCGTTCTGCAAGGCGGAACTGCTCGACGAGAACTACTTCCACGCCGTCTTCGAGGCGATGAAGAGCATCACGGCGAAGATGCGGAAGATGTCCGGGTTGACCGGCGACGGCTGTGACCTCGTTCACGACTGCTTCGGGCAGAAGCACGGCGAGCCGCTGATGGCGATCAACCCGTTCCAGACGCAGACGCAGAAGGGCGAGCAGAACGGCTTCATGAACTTGCTGAAGGGGCTGTACGGGACGATCCGCAACCCGCTCGCCCACGACCCGAAAGTCGAGTGGGACATGACCGAGCAGGACGCCCTCGACATCCTGACTATGATCTCCCTGGTGCATCGGAAGCTGGACCAGGCGTTTCGGTTCCGACGATGACCCGGCCTGGCGGTCGAAAAGGAGGCATGTGATGCTCCGTTCCATCCAGCTTGAAAACTTCAAGGCGTTCGGCCAGCGAACGATCATTCCTCTTGCGCCCATCACGCTGATCTTCGGTCAGAACAGCGCTGGCAAGAGCAGCATCCTCCAGTCGCTCAACCTCCTCAAGCAAACGAGGGAAAGCCGGGACGTAGAGGCGCTTCTACTTCCGAGGACCGAGAACGGGTTCGTGGACCTGGGCAGTTTTCAAGAACTGCTCTTCGACCATGACTTGGGCCGGACCCTCTCGATCAGAATCGACATGCCGCTAGGGAATGCGATCAAGGAATCCCCCATCGTTCCACGATTCCTGCGAAAATCATCGTCCATCGGACTCGAAGTATCATTCTCCCGAAAAACGGTGCAGGACGAGATCACACTCGAAGGGTTCAAGCTCTGCGGAGAGGACTCGTCGAGCTTCATCGCACAATTCGAGAAATGCGATATTCCAAGAGATTTTCGCAGGTATGGCCCCATGTCATACCGGTCGGAGCGACGGCGGGGGACCGGAATCCTTCGGGCAGCAAAATGCGTGCGTGTCCGTGATGAACCAGACTTCTGGCGTTATCCATACGAGTGGATGACGCAGGAACGGCCCATGTTGATCGGGAAACTGAAGGAGGCCAGGAACAACATCGCACATGACGCTCCTACGCCTGTGCGAGGACTGTTCGATGACGATGACGAAACCGGAGCGTCGAAAGCAACCTTCCTTCGGAAGCTAGAGGAGACAATTGAATTCGTCTCTTCCGAATTCTCTTACGGCGAGTTCGTAGAGTGGATGATCCGAGAGCAAGCTGGGACGGTGGTAGCCCTTGACGGGTTCATTCCCGTACTGTCTGCCCCAGCCGATGACGTTCCTGGCCTCGACACTATCCTGAATCGTTCGCTGAATCGGCCAGCCTCTCGACGTGACTGGACCCCCGACCTCGGCTTCGCATCCGTGTTCGCAGGGCGCATCTTGGAACAGAGCCTCGGGTCGCTCTTTCCCCTTGGTCCATTTCGGAAGCCGCCGTCCCGTTGGTACATCTTCACAGGAACAACTCCCCAGGATGTCGGGTACGAAGGGCATCTTTTGCCCGATCTTCTGTTCCGGCAGCCTGACTTGTTGGCTCACACTAACAAGTGGCTCGACCGGCTCGACATCGGTTACGAGATCAAGATTCGCTCCCTGGGGGATGCGGCGAAGGACTTGTTCGAGTTCCGGCTGCATGACAAGCGGCGAACCCCTCCAGTCGAGGTCGGATTGTCCGATGTCGGATTCGGGATCAGCCAAATCCTACCCCTGGTCGTGCAGAGTCTCGCCGCCACGGATCAAGTGATCTCGGTGGAGCAACCCGAAGTCCACATTCACCCCCGCCTTCAAGCCGATCTTGGCGATCTCCTCATCGAAGCAATTCAGGAGCCGAGACGGAATCAGTTCATCATCGAGACGCACAGCGAGCATCTTGCGCTGCGCCTACAAAGGCGAGTCCGTGAGGGAAAGATCTCTCCCACTGACATTTCCGTGGTCTACATCGGGCGGGGTTCAAATGGTGCCACCGTCCAACCACTGAGACTCGACTCGGAGGGGGACTTCATGGACGATTTCCCCGGTGGTTTCTTCCCCGAACGTCTTCGTGAACTGCGCTGAGGCTCGTCCATGTTGATGACGGCTGTGGTTGTGCCGGACGCCTTCGATCAATCGCACTTCGCCAATCCCGGATACCGGGACCAGGCCGAGATGCTATTGCGTGGCTTGGAGTGCAATGGATTGCTCCTCCTCGATCCTGACAAGCGGCTCCTGAACGAACTCAGCCTTCGTGTGGAAGGGCTGAGTATGAAACACGGGCAGCAGATACGAATTCGCATTGAGGAAATACAGAAAAAGAACCGCAAGAGGGTCATTGTAGCCGAGCGGACGAAGTGCAGCGTTTTGCCTGGGATGCCGCTTCTCGATGCTGCATATTGCGTGCAGCAGGCTTGCTCCACCGACACCCTAATCGTTGATGGTGCTTCGCAATCCAACCTGCAAATCAAGGGCTGCCCTGCCGCCCAGCTTACTTCCCTCGCATCGTACATAAGTAGCACTTTTGAACAACGCCGCCACTACTGTCACGACCAGTTGCCTCCTATCGACAAGATGCCTCCGGGGGAGTTTCACGACCACATTGTTCGCTGCACTCGATTTGCTCAGAGCCTTCGCTTCTACGATAAACAAATCGGAAACGGTTCCAGCCTCGGTGGGTTCCGCCTAGGAATAGGCAATATCATCGGGCTTTGGGCTGCTAGTGCGCACAGCCCCCGTGCATCGCTTTCGGTTGAAATATACACCTGCGTCCAAAAGACTAACAAGGCGACAGACACGATTTACTCTGTAATTCGAGACTCACTCGTTCGTCGGCTTGTTGCGGACTTCGGCATCCCGATTACCCTGTTCTTCAAAGATGATTCGTCGCCACCCATCACGCATGATAGATATTTGCAGACCAGTTCCGTTGCGGTTTCATTCAGCAAGGGTTTCGATTACGCTGACGAGAAAGGCGACGGGAGCTTGGCGCTTCACCGTTGCGCCATTAAAGTTGACAACGGTGCGCACGATCATCTCTATGAATACCGCAAACTCAAAGACCACAAGCTCCCGTTGACTTGCCGATGAGATCGTTGCCGAAAGCAAGCGTGGTTGCATCCCGTACCCTGCGACCTGCTTCCGTTTAATGAACCCGGACTTGGCAGTTTGAACCGTCTATCGCCACTATCCGTTGAAAAATGATACTTGGCGAAGCCGTCCCTCAACGGCCTGATGTGCGAGTTCTTCCAGCGGCACATGCTGAAGCGACCTCCCGCAGTCGTGGGTACTTCATCGGGGAGCAGAGACATGAACAAGGCGTTCGGGATCGCAACACTCTGCGTGGTCGTCACGGCGGTCGCCGGTACGTCGTCGCCCCTGTGCGCCGAGGACAAGAAGGGGCCGCTCGCCGACCTGCCGAGCAAGCCGGGGGCGCACGTCGAGAAGATCAAGGCGCTGGGCGACAACGAGTGGCTGAACCTGGGTGCGCCCGCCGCCGACCCGAAGTGGGGCAAGGCACGGGGCAGTTCGTGGGGCGCTAAAGCGCTGATCCTCGCCCCGGACAAGCGGGGGGCGTTCCTGTTCGGCGAGGGCGTCCACGGCTACGTCAAGCCGGACGGCCACGTCATGGACGACCTGTGGTTCTACGACCTCAACGCCCACGCCTGGGCGTGCCTCCACCCCGGAACGGACACGAAGACGTTCACCCGGCGGGTCAAGGACAAGGAACTCGTCATCGGCGACGAAGGGCAGTTGATCGACACGGACAAGCAGCCCGTCCCGGTCCACACGTTGGTCCACGCCTGGGGCTACCTCGCCTACGACTCCGACCGCAAGAAGTTCGCCTTCCTCAGTTGGAACGGCACGGCGGGCGGGCCGATCCCCCGGTACTTCCTCGGCGGCGAGAAGCAGATGGACGAGGGGCTGAAGCTGCTCGACGGGCAACTGAAGGACAAGAAGAAGCGGGTGTTCTCCCCGTGGTTCTACGACGTGGCGTCGGGCAAGTTCGAGCGGTCCCCGGCGAACAACACTACGGCCATCAACGCCGGGGGCTTCCCGCAGTTCCACTACCTCCCGTCCCGGAAGCAGTTCTTCGCCGTGGGGTCCGACACCGTGGCGGTCTTCGACCCGGCGAAGGACCAGTGGGCCGACCTCAAGCCGAAAGGCCCGGCCCCCAAGGGGTACGACGCTTGCGGCTGCTACGACTCGAAGCGGAACCGCTTCTACCGGAACGACGGCGACGGCTCCAAGGGGGAGGGGCTGATGGCGTATGACATCGGGGGCAACGCCTGGAGCCACCTGAAGCCCACGGGGACCGGCCCGCCCCCGGCGAACACGAACGCTGCGTTCTACGAGTACGACGCCCGCCTCGACGCCGTGGTGGCGATCCACTTCCGGGCGCCGACGACCGGCGTGTTCGTGTACGACCCGAAGGCCAACTCGTGGGCCGACCCGCTCCCGTTCCCGGCCAACGGCCCCAAGTTCCAGTACGCCGCCAACACCTGCTACGACCGGGAGTTGAACGCCTACTTCTGCCACGTCGCCGGCGACAGCAAGGACGACGGGGTGATGTGGGTCTACCGGCACAAGAAGTGAGGGCGGGCGAAGCGCCGGGCCACACTCATCGCAGCGACAGCGGAGCCGACGCCGGACGGTGTGCGGGGACATGGAGGAACCGTGATGAGAATTCACCACATCAACGGCGGGACGCTGCTCGTCCCGCCGTACCCGACGGTCCCGTGCCACTGCCTGCTGCTGGAGGACGACCGCCGCCTCGCCCTGGTCGATGCCGGCATCGGCCTGCTCGACGTGCGGAACCCGGACGGGCGGCTGGGCCGACCGCTCATCGAGATGGCGGGCTTCCAGTTCAATGAACTCGACACCGCCGTCCGCCGGGTCGAAGCCCTCGGCTTCCGGGCCGGTGACGTGGCCCACGTCGTCTTGACGCACGGCGACCCGGACCACGCCGGGGGACTGGCCGACTTCCCGGACTCCATCGTCCACGTTTCGGCGGAAGAACACGCCCACATCGCCAGCGGCCACGGGCGATACGCCCCGCCGCAGTTCGCCCACGGCCCCAATTGGAAGACGTACCCGCCCTCAGCCCGGCGGTGGTTCGGGCTGGAGGCCCGTCCCGTCGATGTGGGGTTCGGGTCCGAAGTCCTCCTGATCCCACTGTTCGGCCACACGCTCGGCCACTGCGGGGTGGCGGTTCAGCAAGGGGGTCGCTGGGCGCTGCACGTCGGTGATGCGTACTACCTGCGGGCCGAGTTGGGCACGGACGACCACCCGGTGTCCCTCCTCGCCGCCAGCCGGGCCGACGACGACGGGCAGCGGCGGGAGAGCCTGGGGCAATTGCGGCGGCTGGCCCGTGACCACGGCGACGAGATCGACCTGTTCGGGTATCACGACGGCTCCGAGTTCCCCGGATGGGAGCCGCACCGAGAGGGTCACGGGTGAGTGCGAGGGGAACCGACATGACCGCCGAGGACGCCCGGACCAGGCTGAAGTCCCTCGCCTCGCCCGCAGCGGCGACGGCGGCGACCCGGTTCTTCAAGACGGGGCCGGGGGAGTACGGCGAGGGCGACACGTTCATCGGGGTCAACGTGCCGACGCTCCGCACGGTGGCCCGCTCGTTCCGGGCACTGCCGCTCGACGAAATCCGGTCGCTCCTGAACTCCCCGGTCCACGAGGAGCGGCACCTGGCGCTCTTGATCCTGGTGCTTCAGGCGGCGAAGGGCGACGAGGCTCAGCGGAAACGGGCCTACGACCTGTACCTGAGCAACACCCGGTTCGTCAACAATTGGGACTTGGTGGACTGCTCGGCCCCGCAGGTCGTCGGCGGGTACTTGTTGACCAGGCCGAAGGAGCCGCTGTACACGCTGGCGAGGTCGAAGAGCCTGTGGGAGCGGCGGATCGCCGTCGTCTCGACCCAGCACTTCATCCGACACGGGGAGTTCGACCACACGCTGGCGGTCGGCGAACTCCTCCTGGGGGACACGGAAGACCTGATCCACAAGGCGACCGGCTGGACGCTCCGGGAGGTCGGCAAGAAGGACCAAGCCGTCCTCGAAGGGTTCCTGGACCGGCACGGGGCCGTCATGCCCCGGACGATGCTGCGGTACGCCATCGAGCGGTTCCCGCCCGACCGGCGGCGGGCCTACCTTCAAATGAAGACGAACCCGAGCGGGTGAACCGTCGATGGCCGTTGACGAATCCCTCGCCGCCCGCATCCGGGACGCCCTCGCCCGCACGAGGAACGTCGAGGAGAAGAAGATGTTCGGGTGCGTCTGCTTCTTCCTCGACGGCAACGTGCTGGCCGGGGTCTGGAAGGACCGTCTCATCGCCCGCCTCGGCCCCGACGACGGGGAGGCGGCGCTCCTGGAGCCGCACGTCCGGGCGTTCGACATCACGGGCAAGCCGATGCGAAATTGGGTGGCGGTCGAGCCAGAAGGCGTCGAGGACGACAGCCAGTTGACGGATTGGATCGAGCGGGCGACGAAGTTCGTGCGGACGCTGCCGAAGAAGTGACCACCGAAGCCAGACGGGAGGAACCGATTGGACCGCACACCCACGCTCAACACGCCGCCCCAGGGCCGAACCATCGCCGTCGTCGGCGACGTGTACCGCTTCCTGGCGACGGGCGAGGACACGAACGGGAGGTACGCCCTGTGGGAAGCCCTCGTGCCGCCGGGCGGCGGGCCACCCCCGCACGTCCACAGCCAGGAGGAGGAAGGCTTCTACATCCTGGAAGGCGAGATCACGTTCACCGTCAACGGCGAACGGGTCGTGGCGGCGGCGGGGGCGTTCGCCAACATGCCGGTCGGGACGCCGCACGGCTTCAGGAACGAGGGCGACCGCCCGGCCCGGATGCTGATCTCCGTCGCACCGGCGGGCCTGGAGCGGATGTTCTTCGAGGTCGGGGTGCCGCTCGCCGAGGGGGCGACCACCGCCGCCCCGCCCACGGCGGGCGAGATCGAAAGGCTGCTGGCGGCTGCGCCGAGGTACGGCGTCGAGATTCTTGTGCCGGGGCACTGAGCGGGGCGACGGCGAACCCGTTTCCGCCTCCGTTACAAGACCCGTGGCCGGCACCGACGTTCGGTACGTCCGCCCCCGGCTCGACTCCATCGAGCAGCCCGTTCGAGCCGGGCCGCTCGGGGCATCCCGACTCGCCGCCCGCCGCCGTCCCCGTAAATTGGCACGAAGTCCAGAACACGCAGCGGAGGACCGGGGCCACGGCACGGAGGCCGGGGGGCGCACTCTCCACCGAAACCGAGCCGGCCATGACACGACGACCCGTGACCGCCTACCTGGTGTCCCTCGCCGCCGTGGCGGTCGCCGTCGCCGTGCGCCTGCCCCTCGATCCGGTCCTCGGCGACCGCATCCCGTTCGTCACCCTCTTCCTGGCCGTCGCCGTCGCCGCCTGGTACGGGGGGCGGGGGCCGGCGCTGCTGGCGCTCGTGGCCGGCGGCGTCGGCGTGGCGTTCTTCGTCATGGAGCCACGGCACACGTTCGCCGTGGCCGGGGTCGAGTACCGGGCCGGCTTTCTCCTCTACGCCGTCGTCGGCCTCGGCTCCATCGCCCTGTTCGAGGCGCTGCACACGGCCCGGAGAAAGGCGGAAGCGGAAGTCGCCGCCCGCAAGACCGCCGAGCGAGTCCTGGCCGAGCGGGAGGCGTTCCTGCGGGTCACGCTCGCCAGCATCGGGGATGCCGTCCTCACCACCGACGCCGAGGGGCGGGTCACGCTCCTCAACGCCGCCGCCCGGCAGTTGACCGGGTGGACCCAGGCCGACGCCGCCGGCCAGCCGCTCGACTCGGTGTTCCGCATCGTCAACGAGACGACCCGCCAGCCGGTCGAGAACCCGGCCCTCCGGGCGCTGCGGGAAGGAACGGTCGTCGGGCTGGCGAACCACACCGTCCTCATCTCGAAGGACGGGACCGAGCGGCCCATCGACGACAGCGCCGCCCCGATCCGGGACGACGCCGGGGCGGTCGTCGGGGCCGTCCTGGTGTTCCGGGACGTGACCGAGCGGCGGGAGGCCGAGCGGGAGCAGCAGCGGACGCTGACGACCCTCAACAACCTCGTCGCCTCGGCCCCGCTGGGCATCGCCATCCTCGACGCCGGGATGCGGTTCCGGCACGTCAACGGGCCGCTGGCCGGGATGAACGGCGTCCCCGCCGAGGCCCACATCGGCAGGACCGTGGCGGAAGTCGTCCCCGGCGTCCACCCGCACGTCGAGCCGATCTTCCGCACGCTGCTGGAGACGGGCCGGGCGGTGGCCGACCAGATCGTCGAGGGGGAGACGCCGAAAGCCCCCGGCGTGCGGCGGGCGTGGCGGGAAAGCTGGTTCCCCATCCCCGATGCGACCGGCACGCCGCCCGGCGTCGGCGTCGTGGTCCAGGAGATCACCGAGGAGCGGCGGGCCGAGGAGCGGCTGCGGCGGAAGACCGAGCGGCTGCGGCTGCTGTCGGAGGCGGCGGCGGTCCTGCTCCTCGCCGACGACCCCAACGCCATGCTGCACCGCCTGTTCGCCAAGATCGCCCCGCACCTGGCGCTCGACGTGTACTTCCACTTCCTGGTGGACGACACGGGGGAGGCGCTGCGGCTGGCGTCCTGCACCGGCGTCCCCGACGAGACGGCACGCCGGTGCGCACGGCTGGAGTTCGGGCAGGCGATCTGCGGCGTCTCGGCCCGGACCCGCCGGCCCGTCGTGGCGACCCACATGCAGGGGTCGGACGACCCGGATGCGCAGTTGGTCAAGTCGTTCGGCGTCCGCACCTACGCCTGCAACCGCTGCTGGCCGGGGACACGCTGCTCGGCACGCTGTCCTTCGGCAGCCGGTCCAGGGACGAGTTCGGCCCCGACGAGTTGGAGTTCCTTCAAACCATCTCGAACTACGTCACGTTCGCCTACGAGCGGGTCCGGCTCGTCCGGGAGTTGTCGGAGGCCGACCGCCGCACGGACGAGTTCCTGGCGACCCTGGCCCACGAGCTGCGCAACCCGCTGGCCCCGCTCCGCACCGGCCTGCACCTGGTCCGGCTGGCCGGCGGCGAGCCGGCGGCGGTCGAGAAGGCTCGTCTGATGATGGAGCGGCAGGTCGAGCAGATGGTCCGGCTGGTGGACGACCTGATGGACCTGAGCCGCATCAGCCGGGGCAAGATCGACTTGCGGAAGGAGCGGGTGCGGCTGGCGGCGGTGGTCGAGAGTGCGGTCGAGACGAGCCGCCCGCTGGTCGAGCAGATGGGCCACGGCCTGACCGTCGCCCTGCCCGAGCAGCCGATCACCCTGGACGCCGACCCGACCCGGCTGGCCCAGGTGTTCCTGAACCTGCTCACCAACGCCGCCAAGTACACCGACCGGGGCGGGCGCATCCGCCTGACCGCCGAGCGGCAGGGGAGCGACGTGGTGGTGGCGGTGGCGGACACCGGGGTCGGCATCCCCGCCGACCAGTTGCCCCGCATCTTCCAGATGTTCGCCCAGGTGGATCGGTCGCTGGAGAAGGCGCAGGGCGGGCTGGGCATCGGCCTGTGCCTGGTCAAGCGGCTGGTGGAGATGCACGGCGGCAGCATCGAGGCGAGGAGCGGCGGGCCGGGCCGGGGGAGCGAGTTCGTGGTGCGGCTCCCGGTCGTGGTGGAGGCGTCCGTGCCGCCGCCCGCCGGGCGGGACGAGCCGGCGGACCCGAAGTCGTCGCTCCGCATCCTGATCGTGGACGACAACACGGACGGGGCCGACAGCCTGGCGATGATGCTGAAGGTCATGGGGAACGACACCCGCACCGCCTACGACGGACAGGAGGGCGTCGAACGGGCCGACGAGTTCCGCCCCGACGTGGTACTGCTCGACATCGGCCTGCCGAAGCTGAACGGGTACGAGGCGTGCCGCCACATCCGGGGGCAGCCCTGGGGCACGGGCGTCGTCCTGATCGCCATGACCGGGTGGGGGCAGGACGAGGACCGCCGCCGCTCGCACGAGGCGGGGTTCGACCACCACCTGGTCAAGCCGGTGGACCCCGCCGCCCTGATGAAGCTGTTGGCGGGCCTGTCTGCCGCCGCCCGGAAGTGACGGGCGTGCCGATGATCCTCCTCCGGGCCGTCCTCGTCTGGCTGGTCGTCATCGCCCCGAGACGGTCCACGGCGTCCTGCGGGGCATCCTGCTCGTGCCAATCGTCGGCGACCTCCCGGCCCGGCAGATTGGAGTCCTGGTCGGGTCGCTCCTGTTCTTCGGGGTGGCCTACCTCTGCGTCCGCTGGATCGCCGCTCGGACGACAATCCAGCTTCTCGGCGTCGGCGTACTGTGGGTGGTGCCGACCGTCTTGTTCGAGGTCGGGCTGGGTCGCTTCGTCCTCGGCCCGCCGTGGGAGCGGATCACCGAGGACTACGACCCGACCCGTGACGGCGAACGGCAGGGCCACCCGCCGCAGGGTCACGGCGAGCGCAGTCCTCGTCGGGTACAGGATGGCCGCCCGGATGCCGTCAAACGCCCGGTCCCGAAAACTCTTCACGTCCGTCACCCCCGTGGCTCGATACCACCGCCGACCCGTTACCAGGGATAGAACTCGCACGAGTCGTCCCAAAAGCAACAGGGGTAGTTTTCATCCTGGCCGTAGTACACCCGGATGGCGATGTAGCGACTCGTGGCGACCTTCTCGCAGACTTCGTACACCGGCCAATCGTGCTGGGACTTCTTCAAGGTTGCCGTCACCATCAGGTCGGGAAAGCACTCGTCGTAAACATCCTGCCCGTACTCGTCCTTGGGGTACTCCCAACGGAACTTCAGCCCCGTCACCAGCGGGTGGGCGAGTTGTTGCCGCAACTCGTCTTCGATGTCGAGCCGCCAGCGGCCTTCGGACTCAGGCTCGACCTGGGCGTCAATCGTCCGGTACTGCCTCTTCATTTTCATTGCTCACCGTGTCGGGTTGCGGTTGTACAGAAAGAAAAGAAGGCCAACCGTGGCGGCGGTCGTGGCTGTGCAGCCGGGGATAGTGCGGGCCGCAGCGGTGCATTAGTTCCCTTACACTCCCCCACCCCCTCCCATCCCCTCGATAGCTCCCGCCCCCCCGTGCTGTTCAGAAACTCGGCGGGGGTGGGGGAGTGTAAGGGAACTAATGCCAGACTTCCGACATGCCGGGGCTTCAGTGAGGCGGTACGGCCAGAGACGGTAGCCCGCTTGCGTCGAGGCTGCACAACCTCGAACGTGTCGTGGAACTGGCGGGGGGCTTTCTCGGGCTTCTGCACAACAACACCGGCAGCCGCACGGTTGAAGCAATCGACGCAGTGGTCCTGAAGGCTCAGGGCGTCTTCCGGCTCGACGCAATCGACATCCTGCCGCCATCCGGGGTGCGTGTACGAAATGAATGCCCACCCCTTCGGGCGGCAGTTGTTGACGGGGACACCGCCCTTGTTGGTCTTCAGGTTGTAGCGGAACAGGTGGTACACGTCCTTGCGAGTCTTCCCGACAAGCTGGACGCCCACCCGCTGGGAAGTCCAAGGGACATTACCGGCGGCGAGGGCGGCTTTCCAACAAGCCCGTACCTTGTCGGAAACGGCCTGGAAGTCACTGCCGAGAGGGAGGCGGAAGACGAGGTGAAGGTGGGGGAGGACGTTCACGAACTCGGTTTCAAACCAGTACGGTACACGCCCGACGTTTCGCTTGTACTGAAGCTGCTTCAAGAAGGCGGAAAGCACGATCCGAAACTGCGGATACCCGACCCAGGCGGCAAACGGCAGGGTCAAAGAATATGTATCGCAGTTCTGGTAATCGTACCGGCAGCGGCGGCTTGCGGCGGCTCCCCGAATCCTGTGGCCGTGGATCAGGCAGTGCTTGTTGTTGCAGCCGCCCTTCCGGCCCGACTGCCTCCAACAACTGACGTTCGGCCTCAGTACCTCCGTAGTATGATCGACGCCGCCCTGACCGGCCCACAAGTCGGGGTAGCTGTCCGTCACACTCTTCGGCACGCAATACAGCAAAAGAAGCAACCCCCTGGGCCAAATATCCGTTGCGTGCAGATATTCAAGACCGCTGACCCAGGGGGTTGTGTGCGATATGTATTGAAACTACTTTTTGAATTCCTGCACGCACATAAATTATACCCGATAGGCGACATGAAACCGAGCCGAAGACCCTGAAAAACGGGACGATCATCAAGAGGATTTCTTTACTTGTGGTTGTACAGCCAAGGTGAATAAGTCGTTGTAGTTGGGCAGCCAGAGTGAGTGAGTCTGTAGTCAGATGGTTCACTTCGACCCGTTCTCCCGCTCCACCTTGATCGACTCGACTTCGAGCTTGAACGGCCCGGCCTTCTTGTCGCTCACCATGAAGCCCAGGGCGTTGACCTCTTCCGGCTTCACCGCACCGGCGTCCTTCACAACTCGGCCAAACGAAGTTGCCTCGAACCTTTCCAGGGGGACTTTGACCTCGACCCACTCGTCCTTTTTCGTCTGCACCGTTGCCCGGTACGAGAAGGCCACCAGCGGCTTGTTGAGGTAGAGGTTCAGGGTATATTCCCGGCCATCGCCTCGGACCTTGGCGACGATGGCATCGCCTTTCTCCAGGCCGAGCTTGTTGGCCTTCGTCCGCACCGAGGCGAAGCCGCCGTTGTTCTCCAGCGACAGCGTACCGAAGAACTCCAGCGTCTTCTTGTCGGCGATCTGGAACTTGCCCTCGGAGACGCCGCCCATCACGCCATCGTTGACCGTCTGCCAGTCCTTCGCAGCGTCGGCCCCGGTGAAGTCGAACAAGGTTTGCGGCGTGTCTTCTGCCATGACGAACGACCCAATAACGAGAAGGATCAAACCTGCGAAGGCAATACTCTTGCCGTCCATGTTCTACTCCAGGTCTGTCACCACGGCGGTTCTCAACTGATCTTCGCTGTGTCGCCAGCGGCAACGGCCCTCCGCATTGCCGCCGCCGAGTCCCGCCCGAACCGCTTCTGCAAGCGGCGGACGACGGGGTAGCCGAGCCGGGCCGAGAACTGGTTCGGGCGGGAGAAGGCCACGATGTCGTACCACACGCCGTCGTCGCCCCGGTCCCACTCGATCTGGAATCGCTCCTCGCCGCTCTCGACGTGGCCGGGTAGCGTACCGTAGGCGAACCCGAACTTAGACACCGGCCCCGTCTCGTCCACGACGTAGACGACCCGGCAGGCGTTGAGCCACCAGACGCCGATGGCCCGGCCCATCACCGCCACGACCTCGCCGGGTCGAATCGGCGTGTCCGAGGGCCAAGCATCGACCCAGCCGAGACGGAACTGCTCCCACCGACGCAGGGCGGCGGTGGCCGACCGGAACACGGACTCGCCTTCGCCGAGCTTGATGCGGGTGCGGTCCACGACGTACCCGGCGGGCGGCGTCCCGGCGGTTGCGCCCACCCCTTCGTAGGTGAAGGGCAACTCCCGCTGCGCCGCCAGGAAGCGGCGCAGGGCGTCGGCAGACGGCTTTCGCAACGACCACATGCCCACCTTCGATCCCGCCCGGCGGCGAGCCTGTGCTGCGACCCCGCAAGCGGTAAAATGCCCCCGCACCATACTATCCGCAATCCGACCCCCTTCCCAACCGAGGTCAGACTGAACACGATGCCGCAACCGGAGCGGGAGAACCCGGACGGGCCGGCCCGCCCCGTCGTGCTGGTGGCGGGCGCATCCGGCTACGTCGGCGGGCGGCTCGTCCCGCTGCTCGAACGTCAGCCGGTGGTCCTCCGGTGCCTGGCCCGTAACCCGGACAAGTTGCGGCCACTCGTCGGCACGTTCACGCAGGTCGTCCGGGGCGACGTTCTCGCCCCCGGTTCACTGGACGGGGCGTTACAAGGGGTCCACACGGCCTACTACCTCGTCCACCTGATGTCCGGCTCCAAGGACTTCGAGAAAGAGGATCGGCAAGCGGCGACGAACTTTGCGCAGGCGGCGAAAAAGGCCGGGGTGCGACGGATCATCTACCTGGGCGGGTTGGGCGACGACGCCGACCCCAAGCTCTCCCCCCACCTGCGCAGCCGCCACGAGGTCGGCCAAATCCTGCGGGAATCCGGCGTGGAAACCGTCGAGTTTCGGGCGTCACTCGTGATCGGCACGGGCAGCCTGTCGTTCGACCTGGTGAAGTCGCTGACCGACCGGCTGCCGGTCATGCTCTGCCCTCGCTGGCTCACGACGCCCACCCAGCCCATCGCCGTGGACGACCTGCTGACCTACCTGCTGGCGGCGAAGGATTTGCCGCCGGGCGAGAGCCGCACCTTTGAGATCGGGTGCCCGGATGTCACGACCTACGGCGGCATGATCCGGGAGTACGCCCGGCAGAAGGGGCTGCGGCGGTGGCTGATCTCGGTGCCGGTGCTGACGCCGTACCTGTCGAGTTTGTGGCTGGCCCTGGTGACGCCCGCCGCCTTCGAGGTCGGGCGGCACTTGATCGAGGGGCTGAAGAACCCCACCGTGGTCCGGGACAGGACCGCCCTGGAAGTCTTCCCGATCAGGCCGATGGGGATACGGGAGGCGATCCAGAAGGCTCTCGCCAGCACGACCGAGGCGGTTACTTCCAGTTCATCGCCGTGATCGACAGTTGCAGCACGGTGGCAATCGACACCCACACGAAGTACGGCCCTTGGGCGGCGGCGACCCATTTGTAGTGCGGCCAGACGGCGACCACGCACCACGGGATCGTCGCCCACACGGCCACGATGTCCGCTGCGGCCAGCGGCACGCTCCGCAGCCCGGCGAAGATCGGCATGAACAGGAGGTTGGCGATCAGGTTGACGGCGAACGGCAGCGCCACCCGCCGGGGCAGCATCCGCCGGAACGCCTGCACGAAGACGAATCCGAAGCTGACCAGGATGACCGGGTAGAGCAGCGTCCAGATCAAGCTGATCGTCGCCGGGGCGGGCGTCCACGACGGCTTCACGAGTGCGTCGTACCACTCGATCCATGGCATTGGTCACGTTCCTTCTTCCGGCACGGCGGCGAACCCTTCACCCGCTCTCACCAGGATAGCTCGGCCAGGTCCACTCAGCCGCCTTCGCCCGTCGTCGCTGAAGCGATCAGATTCAGCCGCACGCCCGTGACGGGATCGAGCCGCAAGACGGACACACGCCGCCCGATCTCGACGCCTTCCAGGTGGAAGCGGGGGATGGTGCGGTTGTCGGCGAACCGGAAGGTGAAGTGCGACTCGTCGTGCAGCGGCAGTATTTCCGTCACGGCCTTTCTGTTGAACTCACTGCAACGGTTCGCCGTTTCAGTGCGGCTTCATTGCCGCTGCGATCATCGCCGTGTCGGTGTACTGGTGGAAACTGACGATGCGACCGTCCCGCACCCGATACACCCCGGCAAAAGCGGCGATCATGGAACGCCCGGTCGCCTTGTAGGTTCCCCGGTATTCGCCGATGGCGACAATCGTGTTCCCGGAGTCGATCCACTCGCTCACGACGGCCTGCCAAACATCCCATTCGAGCCGGAACTTGGCAAAGACATCGTTCAAGACGGCTTCGGCCCCGACGTGTCGTCCTCCTCCCGGAAAACCTTCGTTCTGAACCCACTCGATCTGAGCATCGAAGAGTTCGAGGATCGTGTCCCGATCCCGGTTGCCGAAGGCGGCGTACATGCGTTGCACAATTTCGAGGTTGGTCATTCATCTCTCTCCCGGTCACTGGCCGCTGATCGCCCGCCGATACCGCTCCGCTGACCGAGCGACTGCGGCCTGACCGTCCCGCTCAATCACCGTGTCCCAAAATGCGCCGTACACCCTCTCGTACTCGAACGGCTCGACGGCCCGGACGATCCGCTCGACGCCTGCCGCCGAGAGCGGGACGTAGTTGGGGTACGAGTACATGAAGCTGACGTGCTTCCGGTCGGCGACGACCTGGATGATGTCGCCGGTCAGCAGCGCCCCCTTGCCCCCAGCGCCCTGCCAGTGCAGCACCGTGCCGCCCTCGAAGTGACCGCCGCAGCGAATGAGGGTCAGGCCGTCGTCCAGCGCCTTCGTGTCGCCGTCCCAAAAGGCGATGGCCTTGTCGGGGCGCATGACCCACTGCCGGTCGGCAGCGTGCAAGTAGATCGGCACGTCCCCGAATGCCCGGCTCCACTCGACCATTGACGTGTAGTCGTGCGGGTGCGAGATGGCGATGGCCGAGACGCCGCCCACCGCCTTGACCATCTCGACCAGGGCCGGGTCGAGCAGAGGAACGCAGTCCCACAGGACGTTGCCCTTCGGCGTCCGCACGAGCAGCGCCCGCTGGCCGATGGCGAAGTGCGGCTCGACGCCGACGCCGACCAACCCCGGCTCCTCGGAGCGGATCGAGTTCCGGTGGGTCAGCCGCAGCCGGTCCATCGTGGTCCACTGCTGGCCCGTCACCTTGAGGTACTGCCGGTCGTCCTCGCAGACGGCGCAGGCGGCGGGCGGCTGGTCGCCCTCGGCGTGCTGCGTCCCGCAGGTCGTGCAGATGAAGTTCGGCATTACTCACCCGTATTTGCCCGTCGCCAGTTCTTCCCCGATCACGGCCTCCAGCGTTTCCCGGTCCTGTAAGCCGGTCAGCACTCGGTCGCCGATCACGAACATGGGGACGCCGGTGACGCCCGCCTCCTCGTAGGCGTGCCGCAGCGCCCGCCGGTGGGCGTCCCGGTGCTTGCGGCTCCTCAGCGCTTGCTCGAACTCCTTCTCGTCCAGCCCGACCTCGCCCGACAGCTTCGTCAGCACGCCGATGTCGCCGATGTCCCGGCTCTCCACGAAGAAGGCCGTCAGGACACGGTGGTTGTACTCGTTCGCCTTGCCGTGCTCCTTTGCGTACTGGAACCCCTCGAAGGCCAGGTGCGAGTGCGGCTGCGGGGACACGGTGGGCAGCGTGATCGGCACGCCCATCCTGCGGGCGATGGGGTAGACCGACTGCCGCCACGCCCGCTGGAGGTAGTCCCCTTCGGGCCGCAGCGTCTCGTGCGGTTCGGGCCGAAGCTCGAACGGCATCCACTCGACCTCGACGTGCTTCCCCCGCACCGCTTCCTGTAGCGGAAACTCCGCTAGGTAGCAGAACGGTCAGACGTAATCCGAGTACACCCTGATCTTCAGCGCCATGACAGCCTCGCTTCTGCTCGCCTTGGAAGAGTGCCGGCCCGGTCGTCCGCTTCTTCCATTTTACCTACGGGTGCGACCCGGCTGATTCGGATGGCTGGCCTCGTAGGAGTTGAGGGTCAGGCTGACGAGCGAGCGGCGTCTACGGACACTCGCAGACCACCCGGAACCCGTAGGGGGTGTACATCATGGCGAACAGCGAGGCCATCAACCCGCCCTCGTCTCCCTCCTCGCCCTCGGCGTCGTCCGCCCGTTCCCCGGCGTCGGCCCGCAGTTGCCGCCGGGCGGTACTCGTGCAGACGAACTCCGTGGCCGACGCCCAGCCGCCCCGCACCACCCGGAACGGCTCCCGGTCCTCGCCGTCGAGCCACGCACTCCCGTCCGCCGGTGCGCCGTCGTAGCCGGGATGCCACACGTCCTCGCACCACTCGTCCACGTTCCCGTGCATGTCGCAGACGCCCCAGGCGTTCGGCGGGTAGCTCCCCACCGGCGTCGGCTTCGCACTCCGTCCGCCGGTGACTTCTTCGGCTTCCGCCGCCATCTCCATCCCCCGCACGAAGGCGTCCTCGTCCGCAGGGGGCGGGCCGAATTGGGCGGCGTAGGGGGTGAAGTTCGCCTGCGTCGGCAGGAGCGTGTCCCCGAAGGCGTACTTGGTCGTCGTCCCGGCCCGGCACGCATACTCCCACTCGGCCTCGGTGGTCAGCCGGAACGTCCGCCCGTGCCGCTGGCAGAGGCGCTCACAGAACTCCTGGGCGTCGAACCAACTGGCCTGATCGACCGGCAGCCGGGGGTCGCCCCGGTGTCTCGACGGGTTCTTCCCCATTACGGCGGTCCACTGCCCCTGCGCCACCGGGAAGCGACCGACGTAGAGCGGGCGGGGGATGCGCACGAGATGCTGCGGCGCTTCGGTCGGGTTCCCCCCGGCGGTCGGCGACCCCATCAGGAACTCGCCCGCCGGGACCAGGACGAACTCCAGGTCGATGTCGTCGGCCAGAGCGACGGAGAGAGTCGAGGGGGGCGACCCTGCCGACGGCGGTGCGGTGGTCCCTCTCAGCCGCCGGAGCGTGGCGTCCCGCCGCCGCCGCACCGCCGTGATCCGCCGGAGCAGCGGGCCGTTGTTCTTGTTGTCGATGACCTCCTCGACCTGTCCCGGTGAGCAGCCCCGGTGGAGGAGGAACGCCCGGGCGAACTCCCCGTACCCGGCCTCGCCCAGCCGCTTCTCCAGCCGGTCGGAGTCCCAATCGTGGTCGGCCCGCTCGCTGCTGTGATGCTCGTCGGGGACGAACGTGTGGCCGCAGACCCGGCACTCGTGCGGCTCTTTCGTGTAGCCCTCCCGCCACCGGCCCACCGGGGCGTTCGCCTTGCACCGGGGGCAGTGCGGGAAGACGGTGTACGTCCCGAAGTCGGTGTGGCCGAGCGGGGCCAGCGAGACGTGGACGGGCAACTCCCAGCGGATCGCCGTCTCCAGCGCCTTCAGGAAGTGCCGCACGTCCTTGTCCTGCGGGTCGTCGTGGTCGCAGGCGGCGTCCAGGAGTTCGTGCAGGAACTCGCACCGCACCCGCCGGAGCGGGGAGTTGATCCAGAACCCGTACCAGAGCGGGGTCGTGACCGGGAACGCCGCCCGCAGCCGGTCCCCCAGGTTGCGCTGCTCGATGATCCCCCATAGCTGGCGGTCGAGGTCTTCGGAGTCGGGCCGGATGTCGAGATGCCCGAAGCACCCGGCCACGACGATGCCGAGTTCGGTCCGGGCGTTCGCCTCACACGCCCGGCACGTCGCCAGCGCCGCCGCCAGCCCGCCGACCGGCCCCAGCCGGTCCTCGATGCGGAAGCCCGAACACGGGATATCGTGGACCGTCCCGGCGTTGTCCCGCTCGGTCGTCCAGCTCGTCACGCACACGCCGTTGACGACCCGCCGGTCGCCCTGGGCGGACGCCACGGTGCGGAGGTCGGCCAACTGCGTGCAGGTCCGGGCGGGCAGGAACCACTCGTCGCCGGAGCGCAAGGGGCACGGGCGCTCCAGTGCCCAGCTGACGACCTGTCGGGTGTCCGCCATCGAAGGCCCACTTTTCGGGATTCAGGAAGTCAGCCGCCCGACCATCAGGCCGAGCAGCGCCCTCATGCTGGTCCGGTGCGTCTCCACCTTGAACGACCGGGCCACGCACTCGAACGTCGAGTCGTGGAACCAGAAGACGAAGTGCGTCCGCTCCCGCCAGCTCTCGGGCCGGTAGCAGCGGTGGACGCTGTTGACCGCTTCGAGTTCCTTCAGCCACCGGGAGTTCACCACCCGCTGCGCCCGGTAAGCTTCGAGTCCCCGACCGTGGAGCGGGTGGCCCTCGAACACTTCGTCGTTCGGCGCTCCCAGCTTGGCCGAGATGCAGCCGCCGAACTCGACCAGTCCCAGCGGCTCCGGCTGGTCGGCGGCGGGACTCTTGACCGTGACGTAACTCCCGTCCCAGGCCGGGTCCGGCTCGCTCAACAGGAAGGCCAGCAGCGCCTTGCTGTCGCTCACCAGCAGGTGCGGCATCGGAGCGCCGGCGTCCCACTTCACCGGGAAGCCACACGGCTCGGCGTACTCTTCGCCCTTCGCCGCCGCCAACCTGCGTTCGAGCCACAGGACTTCCTGGTGGGCGGCGTGGTACTCCTCCCACTCCCCGCCTATGTGCTTCGGGGCGAGGGCGGCGACTGCCCGCTGAAGCCGTACCCCGGCGGCCTTGAGTTGGCGTTCGAGATCGTGGGTGTCGTTCATCGTTCGGTCAGTTTACCACGGCGGCGAGGCTGACCGGCAGTCCCCGGGCCACCAGCCCCGGGTCGTGCGGGTAGAATTGCACGAAGGGAGGCTTGGCTTTGGCGAACCCCCGCAAACGTGTACCGGAGAATGTCGCTGGCGACTTCTTCGTGGACTCGACCTGCATCGACTGTGACACCTGCCGCCAGATCGCCCCGGCGGTGTTCGGCGAAGCCCCCGGCACGTCCTTCGTGAAGGCCCAGCCCACCGGCGGGGCCGACCGGCGGGTGGCGCTCCGGGCGCTGCTGGCCTGTCCCACCGGCTCCATCGGCGACCTCGGCGGCGACGACGTGAAGGCGGTGATGGACGACTTCCCGCTCCCCGTCGAGGGGCCGGTGTACTACTGCGGGTACAACTCGCCGAAGTCCTACGGCGGCAACAGCTACCTCGTCCGCCACCCGGCGGGCAACTGGCTGATCGACGCCCCGAAATTCGTCGCCCCGCTGGTCCGGCGGCTGGAGGCGCTGGGAGGGGTGGCCCACATCTTCCTGACGCACCGGGACGACGTGGCCGACGCCGACCGCTTCGCCGCCCACTTCCACGCCCGCCGCATCATCCACCGGGACGAGTTGTCAGCGCAGCCCGGTGCGGAAGTCGTGCTGGACGGTGAAGGGCCGTGGGAGTTGTCCCCCGGCTTCCTCGCCGTCCCGACGCCCGGCCACACCGAGGGCCACTGCGCCCTGCTGGTCGGGGACCGCTTCCTCTTTACCGGCGACCACCTGGATTGGGACCGGGACGGGCAACGGCTTGCGGCGTCGGAGGACTACTGCTGGTACTCGTGGGGGGAGCAGGCAGAATCCATGCGGCGGCTGGCGGATTATCGCTTCGAGTGGGTATTGCCCGGCCACGGCCAGCGGGTGCATTTGCCTGCCGCCGAGATGCGGGCTGGTGTTCTGCGGCTGGCCGACGAGATGCCGAGCGGGGGTCGCTGAACGGCGTCAGCCGGTCGTTTCGTACCGCTCCTGGTGCCGCTGCTTTTGCCGGACGTACTCGGCGTGTTGCCGGGCCGTGACGTACCGCTCGTAGAAGACCGCCGCCGCCGCCGCCTTCTCGGCGTCCTCGGTCCTCGGCAACTCTTGGCCAGTCTTCGTGTCGTACTTGCGACCGCCCGTGTGGTTGGCGTACCGCCTCGCACGGGTCCAGCCCATCTGGAGGAACTTGCGGGCCATGTCAGCGCCGGGGAAGTCGTCGGCCTTCAGGTACGCCAGGAACATCCGGTAGATCGTGGTCGCCGACTTCTTCGCCTCGGCGACCGTCTTGAACTTCCAGTGCGGGAGGATTTCGCCCTTGTACGGCTCGACCAGCAGCACGCCCTGCTCGCCCTTGCCGACCCGGTAAAGCTCCGGGTGCCGGCGGAAGTCGGTGGCCTGGAAGTCGAGCGAGTAGTCGAACGCCCCCGGCTTCGGTGGCGGCTTCGGCGGTCGGTTCTTCCTCGCCGGCACGTCACGACCCTCCCGTCCGGCGGACCCCGGTGCGCTTCAAGTCGGCCAGGATGTCTTCCACGGCCTTCGGTTCCGGTGGCTTGACGAGATGGTGGTCGAACCCCGCTTCCGCCGTGCGGCGGCGGTCCTCTTGCTGGCCCCAGCCCGTTAGCGCCGCCAGAACCACTTTCTCGACGCCCGGCTGCTGTCGCAACCGACGTGCGACCTCGTAGCCGTCCATGCCCGGCATTCCGATGTCCAGGAACACCACGTCCGGGGCGTAGCCCTTCGTCATCTCCAGCGCCGCCGGGCCGCTGTGGGCGACCCGGACCTCGTGGCCCTGCAACCGCAGCAGCATGGCGAGACTATCGGCGGCGTCCTGGTTGTCATCGACGACGAGCAGCCGGTGGCCGGACGGCGAGACGGTCGGGGTGGCGAGTCCCGGCTCGGGACCAGGAGCGGTCTGATCCGTGCCGGTCGAGAGCGGCAGCCGCACGGTGAACTCACTCCCTTTCCCCAGCCCGGCACTGCGGGCCTCGACCGACCCGTCGTGCATCTGGACGAGGTTCTTCACCAGGGTCAGGCCGATGCCCAGCCCGCCCTGGGCCTTCGTGGAGGCGTGGTCCACCTGCACGAACAACTCGAAGATGCGGGGCAGCATGGCGGGGGCGATCCCGATGCCGTCGTCCCGCACCCGCAGGACCGACACGTCCCCGTCCCGCTCCGCCGTCAGCCAGATGCGTCCGTTCGACTCCGTGTACTTGGCGGCGTTGGTCAGGAGGTTGCCGACGACCTGGGCGAGCCGCACCGGGTCGGCGTCGAGGGGCAGGGATTCGTGCGGGAGGCGCACGCTCAACTCGTGGCCCTGGGCGTCCACGAGCGGCTGGACCGTCTCGACCGCACGGGCGACGACCGTGGCGAGTTCGACCCGCTCCTTGCGGAGTTCGATCTTCCCCCGCATCACCCGTGACACGTCGAGCAGGTCGTCCACCAGCCGGACGAGTTGATGAACCTGGCGTTCCATCATGTCCCGTGACCGCCCGACCGTCGCCGCATCGACCCTCGGCATCTTGAGGATTTGGAGGGCGTTGCGGATCGGGGCCAGGGGGTTCCTGAGTTCGTGGGCGAGGGTCGCCAGGAACTCGTCCTTCCGCCGGTCGGCGTCCCGGAGCGCCTGGTAAAGCTGCGTGTTCTCGACGGCGACCCCGGCCCGGTGCGCCAGGTCGGTCGCCAGGGCGAGGTCCGCACCCGTGTACGCCCGCCCCGACTCGGCGGTGGCGAACGTCAGGACGCCGAACGGCCTGCCGGACACGACCAGGGGGACGCACAGGTACGACCGCAGCCCGAGCGAGCGGACCAGGCCCAGGTGCCGCTCGTCCCTCGCCCCGTGGACCAGCATGTCGTCGGTGATGTCGGCGACGAGTTCCGGCGTACCCGTGCGGAGGACGGCGACGGCCCCGCCCGGCGCTTGCGGGTCCGGCGGGTAGTCCCGCATCAACTCGTGCGCCAGCCGAACCTTTTCGGGGTCTTGGTGGGCGACCGCCAGCCGCCGCAGCGTCCCGTCGTCGGCCACGTCCACGGCGGACCAGTCGGCGAAGTACGGCACGGCGAGGTTCGCCACCTTCTGCAACGTACTCTCGTAGTCCACCACCCCCGCCAGGGCGGCGCTCGCCTCGGCCAGATACCGGGACGACTCCTCGGCCCGCTTCTGGTCGTTAATGTCCGTGGCGGTCCCGAACCAGCGGGCGACGGCCCCGGCCCCGTCGTGGACGGCCACCGTTCGGATGAGATGCCAGCGGTAGGTCCGCCGGCGGCTGTCCAGGAGCCGGACCTCCATCTCGAACGGGGTGCCGCTGCGGAGGGAAGCGGCCCACCGCTCGGTCGCCGGTGCGGCGTCGTCGGGGTGGAGGATTTGCCCCCACCCCTCGTTCCCCACGGTTGCGGGCAGCCCGGTGAACTCGTGCCACCGGCGGTTCATGTAGTCGATGTCGCCGCCCGGTCGGGCGGTCCACACGATCTGCGGCATGGAGTCGGCGAGTTGGCGGAACCGCTCCTCGCCGTCCCGGAGTGCCGCATTCGCACCGGACAGCGCCCTCGTCCGCTCCTCGACCCGCCGCTCCAGTTCCTCGTGGGCCTGCCGCACCGCCGCCTCGGCCCGCCGGCGGGCGGTGACGTCGTGCATCGAGACGACGGCCCCCAGCAGGTTGCCCTGGGCGTCGGAAAACGCCTGCCCGCTGGACAGCACCGTCCTCGGCGGCTCACCCGCCGGGGCGATCACCATCTCGGCCTCCCGCACCCGTTCCCCCCGGAGCGCCCGGAACAGGGGGATGTCCGCCGTCGCCATCGGCGTCTCCCCGTCTGGCCGGTAGAGGCGGTAGCGCCCGGCCCACTGGTCGGGCGGGATCGGCTCCTGGGGCAGGCCGTGGAGCGCCCGGGTGACGCCGTTGAACAGCGTGAGGACGCCCGCCGCATCGCAGGCGACGACGCCGGTTTGGACGTTCTCCAGCAGCGCCTGGAGGAATTCGGTGGTCCGTCCGAGTTCGGCGGTGCGGTCGGCGACCCGCTGCTCCAACTCCCGGTGGGCGGCGAGGAGCGCCTCCTCGGCCCGCCTCCGGGCCGTGATGTCGTCGTGGACGAGGACGACTTCCCGGACCGTCCCGCCGCCGTCCTTGAGGGGGTAGACGACCGCCGCCACCCACCGGCTCGGGTCTTCGTGGCGGGTCCGGTCGGGGATCGTCTCGTTCGGGTCGTACCGGATGGCCGGGACGTGGGCGGCTTCCCCGGCGAACCCCCGGCGGATGAAGTCGAGGACGCCCTTCTGCTCAAGCTGCCCGTCTTCGAGGACGTTGTAGTCGCCGATCTGGTCGAGCGTGACGCCCCACAACTGCTCCCACGCCCGGTTCACCCGGACGGTGCGGCCATCGGGGGAGAACACCTGGATGCTGAACGGTGCCTGCTCCATCAGCCCCCGGAACCGGGCCTCGCTCTCCCGCAGTTCCCCCTGGACCCGTTTCTTCTCGCTGATGTCCCGGAAGACCAGCACGCTCCCGACGACGTTGCCCCCGGCGTCCCGGATCGGGGCGGCGCTGTCGTCGATGGGCCGCTCCGTGCCGTCCCTGGCGATCAGGACCGTGTGGTTCGCCAGCCCGACGACGACGCCCTCCCGCAGGGCACGCAGGGCGGGGTTTTCCACGACCTCACGGGATGTCTCGTTCACGATCCGGAAGACCGTCTCCAGCGGGAGGCCCGTGGCCTCGCCCTGCGTCCGGCCCGTCAGCCGCTCGGCGACCGGGTTCATCATCGCCACCCGGCCCTCCGGGTCGGTCGTGATGACGGCATCGCCGATGCTGTGCAGCGTCACCCGCAGCCGTTCGCCGTGTTCCCGGGCCTCGTCTTCGGCCCGCCTGCGGCGCTGGACTTCCCTCCCAAGCTCCTCGATCCGCTGGTTCAGGGCGACGAACCGCCCGACCGCCGACTCCTTCGGGGTCAGCCGGAGCAGGAGGACGGCTTCCGCCCCCTCCGTTCGTGGCCGCAGTAGCGTCCCCTCCGTCCGGCAAGAAACGCCCTCGCCGTCCCCTCCGAGCAAGTCGAGCGAGCCGAGGACCAGCGACCGGCTGCGGGAGCAGGACCGGAGGTAGTGGGCGATCTCGTCGGGCGGGTCGGCCACGACATCGGCCAGGGTCTTCCCCCGGACGGTGTTCAGGGCAACGCCCAGCCGCTTCTCGACGGCCCGGTTGCCAGCGAGGACGAGGCCGCCGCCCGTCAGGAGCAGCATCGGCTCCGGCAGCGGGTCGGCGAAGGTCAGGAATTGCTCCGGCGTCACGGTCGGACCCCTACCCCTTGAAATACTCCCGGCCATCTGCGGCTTCCGCCTCCGGCGTCGGCCTGAGGTAGACGACGACCCGGCAGCCGGGGTCGCCCCGGGCGATGGCCTGCTCGATGACGACCTTGGAGTAACCCAGGTTGTCGGCGGTGATGCCGCCGAAGACGTTGGAGGTCATCATGCACAGGGCGGGGCGACCGACGACCTTCTCGGCGAACGGGCAGGCCCGGTTGCCCAGCACGATCTTCTCGTCGTCCTGCTCGACGACGTAGAAGTCGCCCCGGATGCGGCGCTTCAGGTCCACCAGCACTTCACCCACCTGCTCCCGGCTCAGGTTCTCCACCGCCAGGGCGCTCTTGTAGGTGCGGTTGATCTCGTCTCCGATCTCCTGGCCGACGACGCTGACGAACCCGGACGCTTCCTCCAGGCCGACGACCTTCTGCAACGTCCCGGCCAGGTGCCGAAGGAGGGTGCGGAGGAACACGTCTCGTTCCAGGGGGATCGGCAGTTCGCTCATCACCGGCAGCGGCGTCGAGGTTTCGCTCATGCAGTCTCCTTTGCGGTCGTATTGGTCGTCCGTCGAGGCCCGGCGGCGTCACTTCCCCGCCGCTGCGGCCCTCTTGTCGGCACTGGTCCGCCGCATGTGCCGCCGGCCCCACTCGCACATGACTTCGGTGATCGGGCGCAGCGTCTTGCCGTAGTCCGTTACGGAATACTCGACCTTGGGCGGCACTTCGGGATAGACCTCCCGGTGAACGATGCCGTCCCCTTCGAGTTCCCGGAGTTGCCGGGTCAGCATCCGCTCGCTCACGCCGGGAATCTTCCGCCGCAGTTGGGCGAAGCGGTGCGTGCCGTCGTGCGACAGGTGGTACAGGATGACCGCCTTCCACTTCCCGCCGATCACGTCGAGGGTGGCCTCGACCGGGCTGGAGTAACCCACGACCCCCGCCGAGTCCTCGGCTGATGAGCTTACTCGCATGTCAGTACCCCACGCCTGCGTGCGTACCTGGCCGTCGCCAGGGTACACCTTATCGTTCCCGGGGTAGGTCGCCACGCAACGGCCAGGCCGTGAGCAGCCGGGAATCCTGGCCGTTGCGAAGGTGTGACGGATCGGACGACTCGGGAGATGACCATGCCCGTCCACGACCGCAACAGTTTCGAGCAGCTTTATGCCGGCCAACCCCGGTGGGAGATCGGCAGGCCGCAGAAGGCGCTCCTCGCCGTGGCCGACCGGATCACCGGGTCGGTCCTGGATGCCGGGTGCGGGACGGGGGAGAACGCTCTCTTCTTCGCCAACCGGGGTCAAAGGGTCACGGGCATCGACTTCCTGGCCGAACCGATCACCTTGGCGAAACAGAAGGCAACCGAGCGTGGGTTGACGGCCACGTTCCTGGTCATGGACGCCCTGGCCCTGACGGAACTGCCCGAGGTCTTCGACGCCGTGATTGACAGCGGGCTGTTCCACGTCTTCGGCAACGACGACCGGCGGCGGTACGTCGAGGGGCTGGCGTCGGTCCTGAAGCCGGGCGGGCGGCTGTTCCTGCTCTGCTTCAGCGATGCCGAACCCGGCGAGCAAGGGCCGAGGCGGGTGTCGAGGAAGGAGATCGAGGACGCCTTCGCCGAGGGGTGGGTGGTGGAGAGCGTCGAGCCGTCCCGGTACGAGGTCCGCCCCGACCCGAACGACAGCAGTTTCGCCGACGGCGGGCCGAGGGCGTGGTTCGTCGTGGCGAGGCAGGCCGGGTGAGTGGCCCTATTCCCGCCGCACCCCATCGGCTTCCGGCACGGCGACGAACCCATCACCCGCCCGCACGATGATCGGCTCGGCCAGGTCTACCCAGCCGCCTTCGCCTGTTGCCGCCGTGGCGATCCGGTTCAGCCGCTCGCCCGTCACGGGATCGAGTCGGTAGACGGCGACCCGTCGCCCGGCCTCGACGCCTTCCAGGTGAAAGCGGGGGATGATCCGGTCGTCGGCGAACCGGAAGGTGAAGTGCGGCTCGTGGTGCAGCGGGATCATGGCAACGCCTCCGGTGGGCGTCAGATGTGTTCCGGGCGGGCGACCGTGCGCTCGTCCCACAGGTCGCCCATGTTCGGCGTGGTGGCCGGCTCGAACAGCAGGGAGTAGCCCTCCTCGTCGGCGACCCGGCGGTGTTCGACGCCACGGGGCACGATCCGAGACAGCAAAAGCTGAAAGGACTGATTAACGTCGGAGAAGGGTGAGTTGTGCGGGGGCGAGTGCGGCGAGTTGAGTGTACCTGTCAGCGTACCGATCTATCCAAGAATCTGTCCAAGCCGTTCTATCCAAGAATCTGTCCAAGCGGCTCGTCGTCGTAAACCCTTGCTATTCCAGTGTTTATGTCGTCTGTCTAAGTACACCCAGCAGGAGTCGAACCTGCAACCTTCGGTTCCGTAGACCGATGCTCTATCCAGTTGAGCTATGGGTGCTTGATAGGAGAATGGTACTTCTCCGAGGGGCAACTGTCAATAGTTGCGGCATTTGAGCGAGGCTCTTGCGCGTTCTTGGGCTGGCGGGAATC
>SXGS01507099.1_pt1 | contig 38293 bp, 13 predicted proteins | sample 3174681 | NCBI WGS metagenome assembly SXGS01 (sample SAMN11356861, study PRJNA531348) | freshwater metagenome | isolation source: freshwater sample F1-80 | place: China: Fuxian Lake, Yuxi | collected 2017-12-25
CCGCACCATTTGCTGTACACCGCCCTGCCGGACTGGGCGCAGTCGCTTGGAATGGTGTTCAGCATCATGCTGGTCGCGCCGAGCTGGGGCGGCATGTTGAACGGCCTGCTCACCCTGCGCGGGGCCTGGGACAAGGTGCGCGAGGATCCGATGCTCAAGTTCATGGTGGTCGCCCTGACCGCTTACGGGATGGCCACGCTGGAGGGGCCCATGCTCTCCATCAAATCCGTGAACGCGCTCTCGCATTACACGGGCTGGACGGTGGCGCACGTGCATACCGGAGCGCTCGGATGGAACGGCTTCCTCACGTTCAGCGTGCTCTACTGGCTCATCCCGCGCCTCTACGGGACGCGGCTCTGGTCGGTGAAGCTGGCGAACTGGCATTTCTGGGTCGCGCTATTAGGGATGATGTTTTACGTCGTGCCCATGTACTGGAGCGGGGTCACCCAAGGGCTGATGTGGAAACAATTCACCAGCGAGGGATTCATGCAGTACCCAAATTTCCTCGAGACAGTCCTGCAACTCATCCCGATGTACCAATTGCGCGCCATTGGAGGCCTGCTCTACATCGTCGGCTCCTGCTTCATGGCGTATAATCTGTGGAGGACGGCGAAGAGCGGACAGTTCCAACCAGATCAAGAGGCGCAAGCCGCCCCGATTTCCACGCGGCCGTCCGCTTCGCACGGCAAGAATCCATGGGGCCATCGTTGGTTGGAAGCCAAGCCTGCGCTTTTCACCGTGCTGACATTGGTGGCGATCCTCATTGGGGGCGCGGTGGAGATCATTCCGCTGTATTTGATCAAGGAGAACGTTCCGACGATCTCCAGCGTGAAACCTTACACTCCTCTCGAAGTGCTCGGGCGCGACATCTACATCCGCGAAGGCTGCGTGGGTTGCCATTCGCAGATGATCCGCCCGTTCCGCAGTGAAACCGAGCGATATGGCGACTATTCGAAGGCGGGCGAGTTCGTTTACGATCATCCCTTCCTATGGGGTTCTAAGCGCACAGGTCCGGACCTCCACCGGCAGGGCGGCAAATACCCCGACGCCTGGCACTACAACCACATGGACGATCCGCACCTCACGTCTCCCGGCTCGATCATGCCGCGTTACTCGTGGCTTCTGACGCGGAAGCTCGACACGAATGCGCTGCCCGCCCGCATCGCGGCTTTGCGCAAGACAGGCGTTCCGTACCCAAGGGGATTCGAGGGCGGCGGCGCTCAAAAAGACCTCTGGACCCAGGCGGCGAAAGTGGTGGCCAACCTCAAGCAAGGCTCCATTACCAACGCCCCGGCGGACACCGAAATCATCGCGCTCATAGCCTATCTCCAACGGTTGGGCACGGACATCAAGGCGGCGGCGCCAGCCCCGGCGACGTCTCCTTAATTAGCAGGGCTCAGTTTTCTGAGGTGACCTATGATCCAAAACGTGATTCGTGACATCGGCGGCATCGGACTCTACGGCGTGATTTCCGTTTGCCTTTTCTTCATCATCTTCAGCGCCGCGCTCCTCCGTGCCTGTCTGCTGAAAAAGCCCTTCGTCAAATCGATGAGCGCCCTGCCGCTGGATGACGCGCAGCCCTTGCCTCCGAAAGGAACCGCCACCCATGAATGACCAACCTAACGACCCGCTCCTGCTGGACCACGAAGCCGATGGCATCAAGGAACTCGACAACAACCTGCCGCGCTGGTGGGTGTGGCTGTTTTACCTCTGCATCGCCTTCGCGGTGTTTTACATGACCTACTTCCATGTCCTCAAAGCCGGCGATCTGCAGATCGCGGAGTACGAGAAGGAAAAGGCCATCGGTGAGAAGATCAAATCCGAGGCCATCGGGAAATTTGAGGCGAACCTCGCCTCTCTCACGCCGTCGAAAGAGCCAGCCGTTCTCGCGCAAGGCCTCCAGACTTACACCACCCTCTGCAGCCCGTGCCATCGCGCGGACGGCGGCGGCCTCGTCGGCCCCAATCTTTGCGACGGTTATTGGATCCACGGCTCGAACTACATCGACAACCTGAAGATCATCATCAACGGAGTTCCGGAGAAGGGCATGTTGAGTTGGCGCGGCGTGTTGAAACCCGGCGAGATTCAGGCGGTCGCGAGTTACATCCAGCAGTTCAAGGGAACGACTCCGTCCAACCCCAAGCCGCGCGAAGATCAGGCCGGTCCGGAGAAGCCCAACATCTATGAGTAATTTGAGCAATCGGCCTCGAGTGCGATGATGAGCGAGCCCCCGCATACCGAGCCCCTCGACTCCCGCGGCGTCGCCCAGGACATCGACTGGGAGGATTTTCGTGACCACCTCGCCACGGCCGACAAGCAAGGCCATCGGCGATGGATTTACCCCAAGAAACCATTCGGAAGGTGGCATCGACTTCGGGCCTGGTTCGCCTTCGCGCTCATTGTCATCATGTTCGCGGGACCGTGGATTCGGATCCAGGGCCACCCGCTTCTGCTGTTGAACATCGTCGAACGGCGCTTCTCCATCCTGGGGCAGATTTTCTGGCCGCAGGATTTCGTCATTTTTGCGGTGGCGATGCTGGTGTTCATCACCGGCATCATCGTGTTCACCACCGCCTTTGGTCGGCTTTGGTGCGGATGGGCTTGTCCGCAGACGGTGATGATGGAAATGGTTTTTCGAAAAATTGAATATCTGATCGAGGGCAATGCCAACGAGCAGCGCGCTCTTGATGCGGCGCCTTGGACCGTGGGGAAGTTCTTCAAAAAATCGTTCAAGCAAGTTATCTTTTTCGGTCTTTCCTTCATCGTGGGCAACACCTTGCTCGCCTACATCATAGGCAGCGAGCAGCTGCTGGCCATCCAGCTCGACGATCCCCGCCGTCATCTGGCGGGGTTGAATTTCATGCTCCTGTTCACCCTCTTGTTCTACGCCATCTTCGCCCGGTTTCGCGAGCAGGCTTGCACGTTCATTTGTCCGTATGGCCGGTTTCAGTCCGCGATGCTGGACGAGAATTCGATGGTTGTGGCCTACGATCATAAGCGCGGCGAGCGGCGCGCCCCGCTCCGCCGCGATCAGTCCCACGAGCGCCGCGCCGCCGAGGGCCTTGGCGATTGCGTCGCCTGCCGGCAATGCGTTGCCGTTTGCCCCACCGGCATCGACATCCGCACCGGCACGCAGATGGAGTGCGTGACCTGCACCGCGTGCATCGACGCCTGCGACGCCGTGATGGAGAAGGTCAACCGTCCACGCGGCCTGATCCGCTTCGCGTCACTCAACAACATAGAGCGCGGCGAGCCCCAACGGTTCACGCCGCGGATGAAGCTCTACGCGACCATCCTGGCGGCGCTCATCGGTTTGTTCCTGTTTCTCGTCTTCACCCGTGCCGAGGTCGAAACCGCCCTGCTGCGCGCGCCCGGGGCGCTCTTTCAGCAAACGGGCGACGGCCGGATCCAGAATCTTTACACCGTCAAAGTCATCAACAAGTCCGCGCGAGATCTGCCCGTGGAACTTAGGCTCGAAAACTTGCCCGGCACTGTGCGCCTGATGGGCGCCAGTCCGTTTACAGTGCCCAGGGAGAATCTGGCCCAAACCTCCGTGCTCATAGAACTCGACCCCTCGGCGCTTGCTGGCGGAGGCGCCAAACTTAAGCTCGGCGTGTATTCCAACGGCCAGCTTCTCGAGACCGTCACGACCGGGTTTGTCGGGCCAAGAAAGTGATTCCATGAACGTCCCCTCCGCAAAGCCCGCCCTCAACCCTTGGCCATACGCCATCATCGCTTGGTTCGTGGTTTTCGCCGCGGCGATGGCCGCATGGATCACGTTCGCGGTGCGGCAGAGGATGGACCTCGTCCGCGCGGACTACTACGAGCAGGAGATTCGATACCAAGGACACCTCGATCGCATGAACCGGACCTCCGCCATTCGCGGCCAGGTCTCGATCTCTTACGATGTAGGCCCGGGTCAGGTCACTGTGCGGCTGCCCGTCGAACAGGTCGCGTCGCGTCCGTCCGGGCGCATCCACTTCTATCGCCCTTCCGACGCCGCGATGGATTTCGAGGCTCCTCTGGCGGTTGACGGACAGGGGATTCAACGCATCGGAGTCCGCGGGATCCGCGCCGGTCATTGGAAAGTGCGGCTCGAATGGAGCGCAGCCGGGCAGGAATATGTCTTTGAACAGCCGCTCGTGACGGAGGAACCGCTTGGGCTCCGGGAGCCCGGCCGTTTTTGACATGCAACTTTGGACTGCTTTCCTGATCGGCATCGCGGGAAGCCTGCATTGCGCGGGCATGTGCGGGCCGCTGGTCCTGGCGTTGGCGCGCTCACGCCCGCCTGCGTCCGGGCCATGCGCCGGACCTGTCGTGTACCACCTTGGGCGCGTCGCCTCCTACTCTGTGCTTGGCCTGCTGTTGGGCTTGTTCGGCCATTTCGCGGTTCTGGGCGGCTTCCAACGCTGGTTGTCCATCGCGCTTGGCCTCGCCTTGCTGGCCGGACTCTTGATCCCGACCAAGGCCCGGTTGCTGGCGGCGTTGTTCCATTGGATTGGACTGTTGCAGAGGCTGATGCGGGGGATTCTCCCGCGGGATTCGCTCGGAGCGCAGGCTGCCATGGGGGCGATCAACGGACTTCTTCCCTGCGGCCTCGTCTACGTCGCTGCCGCGGGGGCCATGGCCAACGCGCATCCGTTCGCGAGCGCCGTTTACATGGCGGTATTCGGTGTCGGCACCTGGCCTTTGATGTTGGGAATTCACATCACGGGAAGCCGCGTTCCTCTGCCCTCTCGGCTGTCGTGGAGCTCTGTGCATCGCGCCGCAATGGTGGCGATGGCGGTCCTGCTGGTCCTGCGCGGTTTAGAACTGGGGATACCCTTTGTCAGTCCCGGTCCTGCAGCGGGTGTTGGTGGCGAACCCTGCCATTGATGCCCGCCACGGTGATCCTCGCTCGCCGAGGGGGTGTAATTTTACAGGGACAGACAGGACTGCCGCTATTTCAAGACACGAAGCGGTTCCCAATACCCACGCCCTGAGGCTGGTGTTTCGCCTGCTGAAGATCGGTGAATTATTGGGGCCGGGCTTGACATTAAAGCCCTGATTTGAAAAGAGATTCGTCCGTCACCTCAGTGTGTTTGGCTGCGGCCATCGTTGTTGGCATTCATCAACTTGATGAGGAGTGGGACCGTATATTCGTTGGAGCCTCTTGAGCAAAGAGTGTTGCTCTCGGCTGATCTGATTCCCGCGGCTCCAACGAAGCCTTTCTTACAAGATGCTGCCTCCGCTTCCCATTATGACCTCTCCTGGGAGAACCCACAGTTTCCGGCTTCGGAAAAGTCTAATTCGGGAACCGATTCCGGAACTCAGGTCGAAGGCATTTTATCGGGCCTGATCACCGAGGACTTGCTCCCCTCACCGGGTGACGAGCCTGTCGGGGATGGAACTGGGGAGCAACTCGCCGCGGTCACCGAGGATGCCTTCAACGAAGCGGAAAAGCGGATTGCAGTGGCTAGCGCAAGCCAGCAATCGGGCTCCCTGGCCGGTCGGGAGGTCGATCTCAATGGGCAGGAGCTGCGGACAGAAATCCTATCGCGCAGCTCGAATACTTTGTCGGAGCAATTGTCCGAGACCCTCCGCGCGGCAAATGGCCCGCCTGTGGTTGTTAATGATTATGAAAGTCACTCAGTTGCGGGAAATGCCGCAAGTCAGATAGGTGATCTCAAAAACCGCCAGCTGAGTCTTTATTCCATTGAATCGAGCGAAGATGAGCCTGATTCAATGGCTATTCCTGCCTTGGTCAATCCCGCCCCTCCCGACGGTTCACCCAGTGACAGATCATCTCGGGTCTTGCGCCCGGGAAACAGTCCCGGGTTGATGACGTTCGACAATCCGGAGATCTGGAGTGCCTCCGAATCTTACGAATGGGAGATCAACGACCTGAACGGCAAAGAAGGACCTGTTCCAGCGTCTCCGGGCTGGGATCTGATCGAGGTGAACGCCTCCCTTACCGTTCAATCAACCACTAATTCCCGGTTCACCCTGAAGCTGGCGACGAACGATGTTAACAGCCCTCAGCCGCTCGCTGGGTTTGACAATACGAAGTCCTACACCTGGCGAATCGTTAAGACGAAGGATGGAATTATTGGGTTCGACCGGTCCAAGATCCAGATTGACGCAACCCTCTTCAAGAACTTCCTCGGCAGCGGAGTTTTCGCCTTGGACATCGCCAACGGGGAGCATGATCTCCTCCTGCGTTTCCTGCCGAATTCACCGTCAGCAAACCTGGACGCCTCACCTTCCTGGACTGAGCAGGGCCCGTGGCAGATTCAGAGTTCCGAGCCGAAAGAAGGCGTCATCAGCGGTGCCGTCGGCGCGATCGCTGTTCACCCGTTCAACCCCGGCATCATCTTCGTCGGCGCGGTGAACGGAGGTGTTTGGCGCACTGAGAACGGGACGGCGCAAGTCCCCGCATGGACCCCCTTGGGACAGCATTTGCCATCGTTGGCTGCCGGGGCGCTGGCGCTCAGTCCATTCGATCGGTTGGGTAATCCCGTCGGGCCGAATACACCTGTGCTTGACCTGGTGCTGTATGTCGGCACTGGATCCTTCAGCAGCACCTCCATCGGCGTTTCCAGATTGGGTGCGGCTGGTGTGTTCAAGTCCACCAACGGAGGGAACACCTGGACCGCAACCGGCACTTCCACCACCTCGGCGATACTCGGGGGATTCCGCATTTCCAGCATTCTTCCTTCTCCAACCGACAAAGACATGGTCGTAGTGGGAACCGCCGACGCCAGCACACTCGCTGGAGGCCTCTACAAGACGAGCGATGGTGGGGGAACCTGGGTGCGACTCTCAGGCACGAATGATCTTGGTTACGGGTCCGTCACCGACATTCGGGGTGATCCAGGGAGTTTGTCCCGGTTCTATGTCGCGTTGGCGGGAAAATTCGATTCCGATCTGGACGGCAGTTTCGATGACGAGCGTTCTGGAAACGTCGGCAATGGAATATACCGGACCGATGACTTCGGGATTACGTGGAAGCGGGTTGATAGTGGAATCCGCACCGCGGACGACTTTGACAACACCGACACGGACGGGGATGGAAAAGGGGATCAGGAGGACGGTCGGGAGGGATTGAAACGTTCACCCAACATCAAGCTGGCGGTCAGCCCGGTGAAACCCGCCCAGTCGGACAATCCGGTGTTTGCCGTGGTTATCGGGACAGACAATCGTCCGGCCGGGGTGTTCCGTTCCGCAAACGCCGGAGGTCACTGGATTCCGCTGGGCAGCCGCCCCTCCAGCCACGGTGGCGGGCAGGGGTTGGTTCACCTTTCCCTGGTCGCCGACCCGGTGGATCCTGACGTGGTGTACATCGGCGGCGACATCACCATCAGTGTCTGGCGCGGTGATGTTTCCACGGCGGGTCTGATCACGTTCAGCCTGACGAGCACGGATCCAAACTACGGCCCTGGGTTGAAACTTCCGTTCGTGCCTGTGAGCGTCATGGATGGCACCGCCAACGCCAATCCGCCTCTTGGGGCTGGAGCTGGAAATGCCCGCGGTTTGGAACTTCCGCTAGGCAAGATCGATGTCGTTCAGTCGGATGGTGTCACCGTCGTCACAAACGGCGGGGCGCCGGACAGCTACACCATCGTGCTGCCCGAGCAGCCAACTATCGACCTGCGAGTCAACATCAAGGCTCCTTCCGGTATCGTCGTGGAAGACGGCGCGAAGCCCGCGAATGAGTACCTGACCTTCACGGCTGCAAACTGGAACGTGCCCCAGACCGTCCTGGTGCGGGCCAGTGGGATTGGATCCGATCCCCCGCCCCGCCGCGGCTGGACAATCGAACACACCGTCGTCCCGGCGGACCCCGAAAAGCCGGATCACCTGAATTTCAAACTGCCCGAAGTCCCCGTCACGGTGCTGACTCCGTCTTCCCCGGGTATCACCGTGCTGCGGGAACCAGACTTGAGCGTCAGCGAAAGTGCGCCCGCTCCGAAGCACGTGGTCGTGATTCTAAACCAAAAGCCGACGGCCAACGTCCGGATCAACCTGATTGTCAACATCCAGGTGACGGCGGTCGATGCGAAGAATCCCGGCAATGCATACCTCGATTTTACCCCGGACAATTGGGATGCCGGGCAAAGAGTTCTCATTGCAGCGGTACAGGATGGTGTGGCGGAGCCAGACACCTGGCGGTCGATGCAGCTTGGTGATGCCCACGGGACGGCCTCACATCCGGATTCGCGGACCATGGTGGTGGATTCCAACGGAGATATTCTCGAGGGGGATGACGGCGGCATCTATCGCCTGAAAAAACCCAACGATGACGCCCTCCGGCAATGGATTCCGCTCAACCTCGGTTTAGGCGTCACGGAGATCAACTTTTCGGTGGAATGGGATTCTGTGACCCATACCGCGCTCGCCGGATCCCAGGACAATGGTGTCATCGAGCAGCTCGGCACCAACTCGACATCGTGGAAAGATGTCAGCGGAGGGGATGGATTTTTTGTGGCAATCGGCAAGTCAGGAGTGAACACGGTTCGTTACTTAATCTCCAACTCGCTCAGGGACATGGAACGTCGTGTTTTCTCACCGGGGGGCGAACTGGTTGAGAACGTGAATGTCAAGCTCGCCAACAGCCCCGCTGGAAGCCCGCTCAGTGGAATTGACGACACGGTCCAGATCAGTGGCGTGACCGATTTGCGGTCTGTATTCCGGTCGATCCCACTGGCCGTGAACTCCGTGAATCCTGGGCGATTGCTTTTAGGCCGCGTGTTTCTATACGAGAGCGCCGACCAGAGTCTTGGCGACGTGGTCGTACGGTTAGATGACCCGTCGACTGGGGAACTCATTCGTGCGATCGCCTACGGTGGCTCCTTCCAGGGGCAGCTTGTGGAGGACGTGATCTACGTCTCGAGAGGCGGCCAGATTGCAGTCCGCTACCGCGACGGGTCGAATGCGCTCGTTTGGCGTGCCTCCAGGCCCCCCGGCGCCGATCTTGAAAAAAAGATTAGCGGCATCGCGCTGGATCCTGAAAACTGGATGACCGGGTATGCGGTCGATGCCAGCCATGTCTGGGTGACCGCGGATGGCGGTGTCACATGGAACGACGTCACCTTGAATCTGGCGAAGATCACGGGCCTGTTCAACTCCATCGAAGTGGTGCGAGCCGGAACCCAGATCGCCGTGCTCGTCGGAACGAAGGATGGGGTTTACCGGCTGCTCGGCGACGAGAACGGTCTGGATTATGGGTGGTCGCGCCTGGGAGACAACCTTCCGAATGTGCGAGTGGCGGACATCGACTACTCGAGCGCCGATGACTTGCTGATTGTGGCCACCACCGGGCGTGGCGTGTGGACGATGAACAACGTAAAATCCCAGATTTTCAGGGAGGCGGCCCTGCGCCTCGAAGGAACTCCGGGGAACGATGAGTTTCTGGTCCGGTTGCAGGCCTTGGACAGCTCCGAGCCATCCGTGATCGAAGTGCTGCATCAGAACGTTGTCATTGCCTCGGTGCCTCTCAAATCCGTGCTGTCGATCTTCGTTCACACGGGGGACGGTGATGACAAGCTCATCCTGGACAATTTGAACGGCGCCTTTCCGGTGCCGGGGAATATCCATTTCGATGGCGGCGCCGGCGCCAATGATCGCCTCCTGTTCCAGGGCAATTACGCGGGTGAAGTGCTCCTGCGCCCGCTCGGCGCCTCGGATGAGCGCCGGCTGGATGATCTGGTGGTCCGGACCGCCAATGTTGAAGCCTTCTTGAACGCGGGGATTCTGCGCTCATTAGCCGAGGTCACGGGTGATGGGCTGCGGGATTTTGCCGATTGGAGCCGAGGTTTGAGCGGAGAGAATCTCCTCGGACGCGCACTTCCGATCTTCGGCGATTCCTTCGGCGGGGCTTTGAATGGGCGTCAGGAGCTGCCGCAGCCGATCGGCGGCGCGCGTGGTGAGTCGGAGGCCGAAGCGGCCGCGAAGAAGAAAAAACCACCCAAGGAATCATTGTTCGCGCCTCCGGGAAGCGCCATTCTGCGCCGCCTCTTTGAAACGGGCAGCGGCGCTTTCCTGCTCGACGAGATCGGCCGCACCTTGACCACGGACGAGGAAATCCGCCAGGCATTCGACGATCTCGACGGAATCGCCGGGAACGTCTTGATGTCTTCCGGGAATGGGGAGACCCGCTTCGATATCTCGGTTCTCAAGACGATCAGCGGCAAGGGAACAGTGGCGATTGATGCGCTGGACGGGTTGTTCGAGCTAAACGGCGAACTTGAGGTGAGCGCGGATGCGGCACTCCACCTCGTGCTCGGAGTGGACGCATTTGGGTTTTTTGTGGACACGACGGCTGTCGCAGGTCCGGAGTTGGTCCTGCGCGGCCTTGCGGTGAATGGCATGACGGCGTCCGGACGGTTTGGGTTCCTCGAAGTGGACCTCAAGAACGGCAGCCTCGCCACAGACAACAGCGTTGCTATTTCCGTGAACATCACTGAGCCCGGGCCGGACGTTTACTCGGGACAACTGGATGGCCGCATCCGGCTTTTCGAACTGACGGACGATCCAGATTCCGTGTTCGACGTTTCGGTTGCGGGCGGCGGCGTCCAGGATCTGGTGCTGACGGCGGGCTTCACTGTCGGCGTCACGGATCTCGGGGGTGAACCGCTGTTTGATATCGGCACGGCAACGGTGAAGTTGACATGGCCAGACATCAACAACCCGCTCCGGGTTCGTTTCGAGGCCGTCGGGGGCCCCGCGGAGATTTTGACCCGTTTCCTGAATTTCAGGCCGGATGAAGTGATCCGCGAGCTGCGGCGGTGGACCAATTATCTCAAGCAGCTCAGTTCATCCGCGCTGCTGGATGTTGAACTGCCTTTTGGCGGGGGAATCAGAGTCGGGGCCAACCTCGATTTCTCCACGGCATTCATTGACGATCTCTTCGGGAAGATCGCCAAGACAACGCTGGGGGCGCTGCCCGGATTTGGTGGGGCGCTGAGCTCTCAGTTGTCCCTCGGCAAGCTCTCAGGGGATGCGAAGTTCAACATGAAGATCGGCGCCGCCCCTCCTGTTCCAGTCACCGTGACGGTTGGATCCATGGCCGATAATGCCAGCCTTGCCGATCTCATGGCGGACATCAATGCAGCCCTGGGGGCGGCGGGGATCTCGGGCAAAGTTCATGCCGCGTTGAGCGGGAATCAGATCACATTCGCGCTGACGCAAGGTGCGGATTTGAAGGTCACAGGCGATCCCTCCAATCCTTTCTTCGCCGAGCTGGGTTTCGCTCAAGGGCAGATCGCGATCGAACTCCCGCGCTTGCCAACCCTTCAGCAGTTGATCCGGATTTTGAACAAAGAGCTGGATCCGGACGGACCGGAAGGCCCCCTGACGATCAATCTCGATCCAAATTACAACGCGGCCGCCAAGGAATTTACACTGCGCGTCATTATCGGCGGCATCGCCTTCAACAAGACGGCGCCTTTCAAATATGATCCCGCCATCGGCCTCGGCGAATTGGCGGACGTATCCTTCAGCGGCTCACTCGGTCTGGAAGTCAGCCTGGATATGGCGTTCACGCTGGGATTCGATCTGAACGCGCAAAGCACACCCCGGATGAATACGGCGTTTTCCGTGCCCTCGCCATCCAGCGGCAGGTTGTCGGAAAAAACGAGCTTCACGCTCAATTTGAACGACGGCACGCGATTTGCACTGCCGGAGCTCACCAAGGTGGCCACTGGGGGAAACACCAAGCTGGCCGATCTCGTGACCCAGTTGAATGGTCTGCTCAACGGTTTCTCCTACCAGGGTGTGCCGCTCAAACAGGTGGTCCGGTTCGTCCAGGCGCAGACGGGGAACGCCATCATTCTGGAAGTGATCAACGAAGACCTGGATGCGGATGGCCGACTCGATCATGACGAAGATGCGAACCACAACAAGGTTCTCGATTCCGGCGAGGACGTGGACAACGATGGCCGCCTCGATGTTGAGGAAGACATCACCCTGCCTGGCGACGCGGCTCCCAACGGTGTCCTCAACTCATGGCTGAACAAGATCAATTCCCTCTCCATCGAAGCGAATGCGAATGATCCCATATTCAATGAAGTGGGGTTCAGTTCTGGAATTGCCCGGGCCTCAACCAAGGGATTGTTTGTTGACAATGTCTTCTTGATCGGTGGCCTGAAGGTCTCCGCGTCCGATCTGGCGGCCAAGGCCCGATTCGCCATCTTCGAGATCAGCACCTCCGGCGGCAGCGCCACGGGGCAGATCGAAGCGCTGATCCGCTTCAAGAATCCGCACGAGCAAAACCCACTGCTTCAGAAACGCATCGACCTCGATCAGCTTCTCAAGCACCTGGGTGATATTTCCAGCTACGTGGTGCTGTCACCGGCGCCCCTGACCGGTTCGGTGGACATTCAACTGAAGCATATCAACATCTCACCGAATCTCCCCACTCTTTCCGGCCAACCACTCTTCCCCAGCGATGCGATGGTTCGCATTTTCATCCCGGACGTGCGGGATCTGCACTACAACGCCGCACCCTACAATGGCTCGAACACCGGCGTCTTTGTCACTTACCCGCAGATCGGTGCGCTGGGCCATTTTAGCTGCGCGAACTATCTCGAGATCATCAGCGCGATCGACTCCATGTCCGATCAGCTTGAAGGGTTGCGAGGATTCGGTTTCCTCAATGAGCCCCTCCCGCTCATCAACACGAGTCTCGGAGGAGTCCTGGATTTTGCCGGCGACCTCGCCAAAACCTTCCAGAAGCTCTTCGCCGGTGATGCCGCCACTATCAGCCAGCTCGAAACCGACGTCGAAAGCGCCCTGGGGTTGGGGGCTAATCAGTTCACCCTCCGGGTCGATGCCACTCCAGCGCCGAAAACCAGCGGCGGCACAGCCGCCACACCAGCCACGGCGAGGTTCAATCCCACCGGGAAGAACAATGCCATCCTCTTGACCGCCACCGAAAACGGGACAGCCCTCAATGATGTGCTGATTGACTTCGTGGACGATGGAACATTGTTGAACCTGGCGGACAAAAACCAGGCCGTCGTGAGTTACAACGCCACAGCCAAAGTTCTGACGATCCGGTACAACGCCACTTACACGACCGCTGCCAAAGTCGTGCAGGCGATAACCGATGCCCAAGCCAACGACCCGCCATTCACCGCCGCGCTCGATTCCAACGCGGCGACGGGCGACTCCCCCAACAATGGAACGGGAGTCATTTCCGAAACCGCACTCAAGTTCCATCTCGAATACGGCCTCTCCTACGGGAACTTGCTCGCGCTTCAGTTGAACCTCGGCCATCTCGTCGGGCTGGTTTCCGATCCCACGGTCAAATCCTTCCTCGCGGGTGTCGCTGACCTGATTCAGGTCGAAGGCTCCGCCAATCTGAACGTCACCGCCAGCGCCACGCTCGCCCTCGACTTCGGCCTCGACGTGAGCAGTGGGTGCAACTTCATTCCGTTCCTTTACGACACGACGGGTCTCACGCTGAAAGCCGCAGTCCGGGGGACCAATTTGAACTTCAAAGTGGGCATTGGCGCCCTTAACGCCTCGATCAAGAACGGCTCTGTCACTCTCGATGCGGATGGAAATCCGGCCACCACCAATGACGACGCCAGTTTTGTGGTGAAGTTCAAGGACGCCGACGGCGATGGACGAGTTTACTTCCGCGACGAAAACTTTTTCGATCCCGGCAACATTGATGTGTCGCTCACCGCCGGAGCCAGCGCGGTGTTGCCGCTCTATGCACTGAGCAGCTTGCCCATTGGCAGCACCAGCGATGGCAACGGGGACGGTTATCCGGACAACAGCCTTGTGGTGAAGATCCCGGATTTGGTCGAGCTCTTCACCGGCGATCTCAGCAACAGCATCCAGATCATCACGCCGAACATCTCTGATTTGTTTGACGACATCGATCTGTGCGATCTCGTGACTCACGCGGACCTCCTGCTCGACGGGCTGGACGCGTTGCTCGGCACGATTCAAGACGGTCTGGGCAGCCAGGTCTTGAGCCGTAACCTGCCGCTTGTTGGCCCGCAACTCGGCAAGGCGGCCGACTTCATCGGTGATTTTCGCGCCGGGCTGCTCGCCGATATGAGATCAAAACTGGCGGAAGTGGGCGACCCCATTGGCCTGGTCAAGCAGGCGATCTTTGAAGTCCTCGGCAAGCCCGGCCTTGATATCCTCGCGCAGATGGATGGCTCCCCCGTCACCAGCTTCGATCAGATCGACATCGTCTGCCTGGGCAGCGAGATCAAATTCAACTTCCGCCTGACGAAGTCGCTCGGACTGGTGGACACGACGGGCGATCCGATCGCCTTTGACATCGGCATTCCAGGCCTTGGATTAGAGGTCAACGGCAACGTGAAGATCGAGGTCAGCTTCGATCTGAAGCTCAAGTTCGCGGTGAGCTTGAGCGAAGGTTTCTACCTAGACACCTCCGATGCCCAGGAATTGATCATCGGCTTCAAGGTCACCATCCCGAGCTTGCATGCCACCGGTCATCTCGCCTTCTTGCAACTCGATGTCAGCGACGAGTCCGACGGGAAAGACATGCAGGGCAACCCGCGCGCGTCGTCCTCCTTCACCGGTGGCTTCATAGTCGACCTCAAAGATCCGGTGGGCAGCGGTGACAAGTTGACGTTCGCCGACATGAAGAGCGGGCTCAACTTCAAGAAGTTTGTCGATGCGAAGCTCGGCGCGAAGGCGGACGTCAATCTGGATGTCGCGGTCAGCTTCGGAGGAGAGGCCCGTTTCCCGCGGCTGATTGCGGAGCTGGATGTGGACTGGGATTGGGATCCGAATGGGCCGGCCGCAGGGGTGCTCAAGTTCGGCATGCCGAACGTCGCGCTCGACATTGGCTCGTTCGTGTCGGACTTCATCAAGCCGATCCTGAAGGAGTTGCGCGGCGTCACGGAGCCCTTGGAGCCCATTGTCGAGGTGCTGACCGCGCGCCTGCCGGTGTTTTCGGATCTGGCCGGGCGTGATTTTACACTCCTTGACATGGCGGAGCTTTGGGGATCCATCACTCCAGAGACCCGGAAATTCATCGATGTCCTCGCGGTCGTCGTCAAACTCACCAACGACGATTCGGTGGCAAACGCCGGCGATCTCCTTCTACGGCTTGGCGGCTTCAATTTCGACCTCGACAAGTTCGGCAAACTGGCGCGCAAGGCAGGCGAGTCGGATGGCCCTGCGGCCGACCTTGGCTCTGTGAACAACGGCCCATTCCAGGCATTTTTCGGCGAATTGAAAAAGATCGGAATCACCCTGCCATTCCTGTCCGTGGGCGAGCTCTTCAAACTCTTCACCGGAAAACCCGTCAGCTTCATCGAATATGAGTTTCCGGAGCTGGATTTCGAGGCGAGCTTCGAGCTGGTCATCCCCATCATCGGCCCGCTCGTGGCCAAGTTTGGCGGAAGCATTCATGCCAGGGCGGATCTGGCGATCGGTTACGATTCGTTCGGACTGCAAAAATTCTTCGCCAGCACAGACCGCGACCCGCTCCACATCTTCGAGGGCTTTTATTTCAAGGACGTGGATGACGACGGCGTGGACATTGCGGAGATACTGCTTGAGGGCGCTCTCACTGCCAGCGGCTCAGTGGACCTCGTTTCGGCCGAGGCCGGGGTGCGCGGAGGCCTCGAGGCCACCATCACCGCCAATTTGAACGATCCTGACGCGGATGGCCGGGTGCGGGTGAGCGAGATCTATGCCAATGCCATCAAGGACATCCGGTGCATCTTCGACATCCATGGTGAACTCAAGGCGTTCTTTGAAGCGTTTCTGGAAGTGAACCTGGGCTTCCTCCAAATAGACGAGAGCTTCCGTTTGGCGGAAGTCACTCTGCTCGAGTTTGAGATCGTCTGCCCCGAACCGGTTCTCGCGACTCTCGAGGGCGCGAGCAGCGATATCCTCCGGCTCAACATGGGCGACTTCGCCGCCGCGCGGGAGGTTGGGAACCTGAGCGATGACGACGAGACGTTCGTGGTGGCGCATGCGGGAGGCAATCCCACGGATCCTGAAGGCGAAACCGTGACCGTCCGTTTCGGCGGCATGACGCAAACGTACAAAGGAGTGAAGAAGCTTTACGCGCGCGCCGGAATCGGCAACGACGTGATCGATCTGCGGGGCGTGCTGGCGGCGGTGCATTCGCCGGAAGGCATTCATGGCGGGCCGGGAAATGATACGCTCTTCGCCGGCCGCGGAGGCGGGCCGTTTTTCGGCGATGCCGGTGATGACCTCATTGTCGGCGAAGAGGCGGGTGAGGATTTCAGCGGATTGAACGACGAATTCCATGGTGGCAGCGGCGACGACACGCTCACCGGCAGCGATGGAGAGGATCAACTTTTTGGTGACGGAGGTTCTGATGTGATCCACGGCAACAATGGCCACGACACTGTGGACGGCGGCACGGGCAACGACCAGCTCTTCGGCGACGACGGCGACGACATGATCAACGGTGGCGACGGCGCGGACGTTGTCGAAGGCGGAAACGGCATGGACACCGCCCATGGGGACGCGGGCGATGACACCATCAACGGTGGCCGCCAGGATGACCGGTTGATCGGTGGAGCGGGGGATGACGTGATCGACGGCGGCGCAGGCAACGACGTTATTTTGGGCGATCTCGGTGTGATCGTGAGCCTGCTGAAAGTCACCGGCATTGTGGGCGCCGGAAATGACCTGTTGGCCGGCGGTCCCGGTGCGGACACGATTTTTGGCGCGGGCGGCGATGACGGCCTCTTTGGCGGCACGTTGCTGACAAGCGGCAAGGTCCAGGTGAGCGAGACCGACACTTCCGACTTCCTGGATGCCGGAGATGGGGACGACATCGTGTATGCGGACGACGCGCATAGCAAGGCGGCCACGACGTTTCCCGGCGCGAACATTGGCGACTCGGTCTGGTTCGACGCGCTGGATCAATTCGGCCAGCGCAACGGGATCCGCGACGCGGGCGAGCAGGGTGTGGCCAACCTCAAGGTCGAACTCTTCAACAGCTCTAACAAATTGATCGCCACGACCAAGACCGATGCGGCCGGGCAGTTCCGTTTCGTCGGCCTCGCCGCGGGCGACTACTACCTCAAGTTTACCTTGCCAGCCGGTCTCGATTTCACCTCGGCCAACACGGGAGCGGATGACGCCATCGACAGCGATGCCGATTCAGTGACGGGCAAGACTGCCGTGTTCCACGTCGATGCCGGGCAGAGTGACCTGACGCAAGATGCGGGCGTGAAGGGCACAACTCCGGTCCTCACCATCACGAGCCCTTCCATCGTGGAAGGCAACACCGGCGTTCAGAACCTGGTCTTCACGGTCAGTCTTTCCGCGCCGAGCGAGAACCTCGTGAGCGTCTGCTACAAAACCGTGTCGGGAACGGCCGACAAAATCGTCGATTATTCCAGCGTCGATTACACGCTGGTGTTCGAGCCGGGTGTGACTCAGCTCGAGATTCTGGTGCCGATCCAGAGCGACAGGATCGATGAACGGGACGAGACTTTCACCTTGGTGCTGGACGATCCGCAGAACGCCACGCTCGATCCCGCCAACCACGTGGGTGTCGGCACGATCATTGACGATGATGCTCCGCCGGTGGTTTCCATTGCCGACGGCGCTCCCGTGGACGCGGACCCGCTGGACAACCTGTTGCCGCCGGAATCCGCCCCGGTGATCTTTGCGGTGCGACTCTCCAACCCGAGCTGGCAGCCGATCCAGCTAAACTACCTCACCAGGCAGGTCGTGGATGGATCCAGCGGACTGCTGCTCAATGACTCGGCGCGAGCAGGTCTGGATTACACCAACGCCTTCGAATCCGTGCCGGGGATCATCACGTTCGCTCCCGGTGAGACGGAAAAGACCTTCTCCATCGGGACGCTCGACGACGTTCTCGACGAGTACGACGAACTGTTCCAGGTGGTCATCAGCCTCCATCCCGCCACTCCTTCGGATGCCGCAACGATGGGCGACGAATCAGCGACGGGAGTCATTTTCGACGACGAAGAGTTGCCTTTCGTCCGCTGGAATCCGGTTGTGGGTTCGGCGGCCGAAGGCCACGCCGGCAACACGGCATTCAAAGGCTTCCACATTCTGCTAACGGACAAGTTCGGAAACCTCTTGCCGGATGGAAGTGGCCGGCCAGTGACGGTCTCGTGGAATACGGCCCATGGCACGGCGGTCAGCGCGGCGCCGCCCGGCGAGCTGCCTGACTACGTTTCTAAATTCGAAACGCTGACGTTCAAACCCGCCGACAACCAGAAGCAGGTCGAGGTCGAGATCATTGGCGACACACGCGCCGAGCCAAATGAGTATTTCTTCCTCAATCTCCTCAGTGCCGGGAACGCGCAGATCGGGACTACGGCCGCGCATCTCAATCACGCCGTCCTCACGATTTCCAACGACGAGAGCGGCGATCCCGGACCGTGGTACGTCGAGTTCAGCAGCAAAAACTACTTGGTGGATGAGAACGCCGGCAAGGCGGTGATCACCCTGACGCGCGCCGAAGGCAGTTCGGAACCCGCGGCGGTTTACTGGAGTTTGGGCGCGCCGTTCGGCGGCACCGCCACCCCGGGCGTCGATTACCTCGGCGTGTGGGAAAATGGAACGAGTGGCTCGCGGGGCAAGGTCTTCTTCGAGGCGGGCGAAACAGCTCGGACGTTCACCATTCCCGTTCTTGACGACGACACTTACGAAGGGGACGAAACTGTCCTCCTCTACCTGCGCAATCCAACGGGGGGCTCTGTGCGGTCTGAGAACAAAGTGGCGGTCTTGACCATCCGCGACAACGATCCGCTCCCGATTGTCAGCATCGGCAACGCGCATGGCCAGATCGGACCCGATCTGCCGCCGGGCAATTTTGAAGGCGCGGGAACCACTCTCCTTTTTGATGTCACTGTCTCGGGCAAGTCGTCGGCTCCCGTGAAGGTGGATTGGGCCGCTTTCAACGGCTCCGCACTAGCCAGCTCGGATTTCTTTGCAATCGGTCCCGTTACGCTGAACTTTGGCCCGGTCAACGGCGTTCAGAAACAAACTGTCCAGGTCACCACGAAGGATGACGCCGTGCCCGAAGTCATGGAGTGGCTCTATGCGCGTTTGAGCGATCCCGTTAACGCGCAGATCAAGGGCCACGAAGGCATCGGTTACATCGCCGACAACGATCTCGCGACCGTCAAAGGTTTTGTCTTCTTCGACAACGATGGCAACGGCCACTTCGACGACACGGTCGACCACCCGCTGCCGGGTGTGGCCGTGACACTCACGGATTTCCAAGGACCGCATCTCGCCACCACCGATGCGGGTGGCCATTACTCCACTCAGCTTTACCTGGGCCATGTCACCGTGGCCGTGGATGAATCGATGGCCCCCGTTGGCAGCGAAGTCTCGACCGGGAACAATCCGCAAACGGTCCTGACCACGCTGACCGATCAAAGCATTGGCGCGGTGGGCTTCACGGTGAAGCCGAAGCAGGGCAAACCGACAACCTCCATCGGGAACGGCGCCGCATTTTTCGGCGACACCGCGTATGGCGGTTCGGGCGATGATCTCCTCGACGGCGGCGGCGGGGACGACTGGCTGGTGGGCGGGCATTGGCTCGGGCCCGGCTGCGCGTGCGATGGCGATGCCTACGGCGCCACGCTGCTTGAACAATCACTCGAGTTGGGCGGACGCCGGTATGTCGATCCCGCGTCTCTGCCAGCCACCGGGAGGATCGAAGGACGCGTCTGGCTGGATGCGACTCCCGACAGCCTCGACGACGACGGCGAGAGCGGCATCGGAGACGTGCAGGTGAACCTCTATGATTCGCAATGGGCGCTCGTGGCGACCGGTTGGACGGATCCTTCGGACGGCTCGTTCAAATTCGAAAACCTCACCGCTTGTGATTATCACGTGCAGTTCCTCGCCCCCGCTGGTCACAAGTTTGCCGCGAAGGATGCCGGAGCGAATGACGGAATCGACAGCGATGCTTCGCCCCTCACGGGTTTGACCGACCTCATCAAGGTCGTTGCCGGAGCGGCCCTGTCCGTCGATGCCGGTTTGCAACCCGTTCCGTCGGGATCCACAGGACCTTGGAGTTTGCAGTTTGATCGCCTGGCCTACAGCGTTCGCGAAAGCGATGGGCTCGCCACCATTGCGGTCTCCCGGACGCCAAACAGCTTCGAACCTGCCGGCGTGTTCCTCACGCTGAATGGCACAGCCACCAGTCCGGCGGATTACAAGTCCATAAGGGACACGCTCTTCTTTGGCGCGAATGAAAACCTGAGGGGCCTCACGATTCCGATTGTCGAGGACAATCTCGCGGAGGGTTATGAAATCGTTCTGCTTTTCCTGAGAAATCCCACCGGCGGCCCGGTCAAAGGCAGCGCCCCGACGGCAGTCTTGCTGATCTTCGACAATGGCTGCCCGGACAACGATACCCTCTACGGATCTAACGGAGCGGATCTGATGCTGGGGGACTTCGGCTATTTCACCGGCGCGGGATTGCCCGTTCTTCTCGGCGGCATGGGCCATGACGCGCTGTTCGGTGGCCATGGTCCAGACCAGCTCCACGGCCAAGGTGGCAATGATTTCCTCGAAGGCGGAGCCGACGATGACCTCCTCAACGGCGGTGGCGAAAACGACACCTACCGTTTCGACGGCGACACAGCTCAGGGCAGTGACACTCTGGTGGAGGAAATAGGCTCGGCGGGGGGCATCGACACGATTGATTTCTCTGCCACCACAAACTGGCCGCTTGCGCTCGATCTGGGCGATGTCCTGGCGCAGGTGCTCACGCCATCGCTCACGCTGACCATCCCTGAAAAAGTCTTTGAAAACGTGATCGGAGGCTTCGGAAATGACCACCTCACGGGCAACGAATTAAACAATGTTCTCGAAGGCCGCGCTGGCAGCGACACGCTGGTTGGCTTGGCGGGGAACGACCGGTTGATCGGTGGGGCGGGCGATGATTCGTATCCCTTCGATGCCGATGCCGCTCTTGGTCAGGACGAGATCGTTGAAGTGGCGAACGCCGACAAGGATCTCATCGACTTTTCGGCCACAAGCACGCAACCGATTCACCTGAACCTCGACGATGTCGTGTCGCAGGCGGTGAACCCCAATCTGGCGCTCAAGCTCTCGAGCCAGACTGGAATCGAAAACGTTTACGGAGGCGCGCTCGCCGATACACTGCTGGGCAACACCCGAGGCAATGCGATCCAGGGGCGCGAAGGCAACGACACCTTGAATGGCGGCTTGGCCGGATACGACATCTTGCTCGAAAACCTGGCCGGCAATTTCACGCTGACCAACACCACGCTCAGCTTGGGCGCCGAAACCGATGTTTATGCGAATTTTGACGAGGTCAGCCTGGTGGGCGATGACAATCCGAACATCCTTGATGCCTCCGCCTTTACAGGGACGGCACGGCTCGATGGCCAGGGCGGGGGGGATACGTTGATCGGAGGTTCGGGGCTGAATTATCTCACGGGCGGTCTTGGGATGGACGCGATCGACGGGTCGCTCGGCACCGACCTGTTGACAGTGGAACGCGATGCCAATCTGACGGTGACCGACACGAAGTTGAGTGTGAATGGAGCCGGTGAAGACGATTTGCTTGGCATCGAATTAGCCAGGCTGACCGGTGGTGACGGGAACAATACATTGGATGCTTCCGGCTTCAGCGGCCGGGCAATCCTGGACGGTGGAGACGGCGATGATATCCTCATCGGCACGAATCAAAATGACTTCCTCGTGGCGGGCCCGGGCAAGGACAGACTTCGCGGCGGAAATGGCAACGATTCATACCTGTTCGATGCCGACCATGATCTCGGTTCGGAATTCGTCGAGGAGGCGGCCAGTGGCGGTGCTGATACGTTGGACTTCTCCTCCACCGAAGCCATGGGGCTCACCGTCCACCTTGGCCTGACGACGGACCAAATCGTTAACCCGCAACTGTCACTCACTCTTTCGGCCACGGATGTGGTGGAGAACCTTCGTGGAAGCCTCAAGGATGACGTGCTGAGCGGAAATGACCTGATCAATCTGATCGAGGGTCTTGAAGGCAATGACACGATTACCGGCCTGCTCGGCAATGACATTGTGGATGGCGGCGCCGGATTGAATGAGTTTGGAAAACCGTTCCGGGATACGCTGGTCGAAGCGCGCGATGCTCATTTTGCATTGGCGAACTTCGCCCTGGCCATCTCTGGCGGTGAGCTGGACGCGCTGCTCGGAATTGAGAGCGCAAGGATCTCCGGCGGCCCCGGCGGCAACATCCTGGACGCGTCGCTCTTCACCAACGGTCCCGTGACTCTCGACGGCGCTGGAGGAAGCGATATCCTCACCGGTGGCTCCGGCGCGGACACGTTGACGGGAGGCGCTGGCAATGACTCCCTGGCTGGGAAGGGGGGAGACGATACGTACGTGTTCGATGCAGATGCGCCATTGGATTCGGATGCGATTACTGAGGCGCCCGGCGAAGGCTCAGACACGCTCAATTATTCCGGGACGACCACCGCGCGGATCTCCGTGAACCTCGGCTTGGGAGGCGCCTTGCAGATCGCCGCCCAGACGCCAACATTCCAGATCCGTCACTTGCTCACTCTTTCCGCCGGAAACGTGATTGAAAATGTCGCCGGAGGATTCCTTGAGGACACACTGACGGGCAACGTCCTCGACAACCTCCTGCAAGGCGGGGCAGGGGCTGACTGGCTCACCGGTTTGGGGGGCAACGATACGTTGAGTGGTGATGACGGTGACGATACCTATTTCTTCGACGCGGACGCACCGTTGGGCATCGACAAGATCACGGAAGCTGCCGGCGCCGGCGGTGTGGATAAACTTGATTTCTCCGCAACCACGACGCAGCAGATCGCGCTGGATCTCTCGCTCGGCATGGCCCAGGTGGTGAATCCCAATCTGACGCTGGCTCTGCTCACTTGCCACTCGATTGAGAATCTCACAGGCGGGGCGATGGCCGACACGCTCCACGGGAACTCGCTCGATAACATCCTCGAAGGTCTCGGCGGCAATGATTCCCTCACGGGGGGCATGGGGGATGACACCTACCGGTTCGACGTGGACAATCTCCTAGGCGCCGATGTGCTCATCGAAGACCCCGATGTGGAAGGCGGACTCGACACACTCGACTTCTCAGACACAGCAACGAAAGCCCTGACGGTGAACCTCGGTTCAAGCCTCGTGCAGAGTGTCTCGAACCCGAATCTGTCCCTCGACCTGAGTTCGGGCAACGCGTTCGAAAATGCGATCGGTGGCGCTCAAAACGACTTCCTCCTCGGCAACACCATGGACAATACGCTCTAAGGCGGCGGCGGCGCGGATTTCCTCCGCGGCTACGATGGCGACGACACGCTCGAAGGCGGTGCTGGCAACGACTCTCTTCGGGGCGACACGGGTGATGACCTTTACGTCTTTGATGCGGACGCACCCCTCGGCACCGACACGATCAACGAGCTTCCTCCTGGCGGAGTCGATACTTTGGACTTTTCGGGCACCACAAGCTTGGGCGTTGCGGTCAACTTGTTCGATGCGGGAGCGCAGGTCGTCAATGCCCGTCTCTCCATCAACCTCTCTGGTCCGAACCGCATCGAAAATGTCGTTGGCACCCCTCTGGATGACGTGTTCCGCGGCAACCAGCTCGACAACGAGTTCACCGGCGGATTCGGGAATGACACTTACTTCTTCGACGCGGACGGGAATCTTGGGAGCGATACGATTTATGAAGCGGCTGATGGGATCGGCGGTGTGGACACCATCAGCTTCATTGAAACAACCGGAGTGGGCGTCACCTTGGACCTCGGCTCGGGTTCCCCTCAGTTGGTCGCTCCTGATTTTGGCCTGACTCTCTCCAACGGAACGGCCATCGAGAAAGCGATCGGCGGGGCGGCGAATGATGTGTTCTCGGTCAAACCCTCCACGCTTTTCTCATATAGCCTCAATGGCGGCGCCGGGTTAGGGGACGTGCTGAATTACGATTCACTGACCCTGGCGACGGCTCAGACGGCTGACACGCTGACGACGGTTGGGTTCCTGCCGGTGAGTTATCTGGGCTTCGAGACGATCCACATCCTCAATCCGGCGCCTGTTTTCCTGATGGCATCTCTTTCGGACGAAACCCACTTCCTCTCGTCCTTTGCGACGATCTTTCTGAACCAGCGCGAGATGGTTGATTGGAACCCCTGGAGCGGCGCCCAACCTCGAAAGAAACTCATGCCAGCCATCGCTCGGTCTGCGGAGCTGGAGCAGTTAACTTGATGGATGTTATGAAAGCCCAATTCCAAGAGCCTCGATTGATATCACAATTGAAGAGTGCTGCTGCGAATGTCAGGCTGCTTTGGCTGTGGCTCATGTCCTCCGCACCCGTTGTCCTGTTGGTGCTGGCCTGCGCGTCATTCGACGCTCAAGGCACTCCACCCATCACTTCAGTGGACTGGGGGGACGCTCCCTCGCCCTACCCGACCATGCTGAGGGGCGGGGGAGCCCGCCACACAATCGTGCCCGGATTTTCGCTTGGAACGAGCGTGGATGGCGAAACCGACGGAAGGCCCAGCGCGAACGCGGATGGCGATGATCTGAATCCGGCCGGCTCGGATGACGAAAACGGGGTGACGTTCCCAACGCTGGTGCCCGGTCAGACCGCGAGCATTTCGATTTTTGTGTCGGATGGGGGATTGACGGCCGGTCCTCGCCGCGTGGATCTGTTCTTGGACTTCAATCGCAACGGCAGTTGGCTTGATGCCGGAGAATATTTCAGTTTCATCTCGCCCGCAGTCGGACTTAACCATTTCTCTATCGCTGTTCCTAGCGCGGCGTCCCTTGGCCGGACTTATGCCCGCGTGCGCCTGAGCCGCACCGGCACCAACCTGCCAACGGGGGCCGCACAGAACGGCGAGGTGGAGGATTACCTCCTGAACATCGCGGGGTTCGACTTCGGCGACGCCCCTGATTCCATCCCGTTCACTCCCGGCTATCCGACCTTCTTGCAAAACGATGGCGCCCGCCATCGGATCGTCAGCGGGGTGCATTTGGGCGCTAGTGTCGATCGCGACGCCAACGGTCAGGCAAACGCCGATGCCACGGGGGATGATTTGAATCCCGCGAGCGCCGACGATGAGGATGGAGTCGTCTTCCTCACGGACCTGATCGCCGGGCAACCGGTTGTGATTCAAGTGACGCCCTCTGTCGCCGGATTTCTCGATGCGTGGATTGATTTCGATCGCGACTTGCAATGGGAACTCTTTGCTGGCGAGAAGATCTTCAGTTCTCGTCCCCTCAATCCGGGCGCCAATATTTTGGTATTTACAGTGCCGTCGGGAGCTGTCGCGGGAGAAACCTTCGCCCGCTTTCGCTTCAGCACGCTTGGGGATCTGAATTTTAAAGGCGAGGCCGCCGATGGCGAAGTCGAAGACTACAAGGTGTCAGTGGTCGGCGAGCTCCTCGATTTCGGGGACGCCCCGCAACCACTCGGCAATTTGCCTATTGCTGGCTATCCCACGAGGCTTCCTGAGGGCGCCCGTCACCAGATCATCCCGGGATTTCGGTTGGGTGAAGCCGCGGACGGCGAGCCCGACGGCCAGCCGAATAACGATGCTTCCGGAGACGACGTCTCTGGCCAGCCGGATGATGAAGACGGCGTGCTGTTCACGACGCCGCTGTCTCCGGGGCAGTCCGCTCAAGTGAGAGTCATCGCTTCTGCGCCAGGTCGATTGGATGGCTGGATCGATTTCAATGGCAACCGTTCCTGGTTGGATGCGGGCGATCGTGTGTTCAATGCCGCGGCGCTCAATGCCGGGGTGAACATCCTGAACTTGCTCGTTCCGGAAAGCGCGATTCCGGGTGTGACGTTCGCCCGGTTTCGTTTCAGCCGCTCCGGGGGTCTCGAACCCTCGGGCTACGGAGGACCTGGCGAAGTGGAGGACTTTCAAATCACGATCCAGGGGCGGCCGAACCAGGGGTGCGACGGAGGCTGCGGTGGTTCTGATTTTTGGCTGACCTTCCCCGGCAACTACGCGCCGGATCCGGCGAATCCTGTCGAACCCACCCTGCTGATCGTGGGCGCGCCGGGGACGAAGGGAAAAATCTCCATGCCGGCGCACGATCCCGGAGCTGAAGTTCCCTTTACGATTGGGGCCGAAGGCTCTTTGAAATTCATTGTGGCGAAAAACGACCTCCTCGGCAGCGCAAACGACCTAGCCCCGGACAACGGCATCCGCAATTTTGGAGTTCACGTGACCACGGACAATGGCGCGCTCGTCAATGTTTACGGCCTGAGCCGCGTGCATCAAACAAGCGATGGCTTCCTGGCTTTGCCGACTGAGGCCCTCGGCCTGGATTATTTCGTTCAGAGCTTTGCCAACGTCCAAACAGGCGTGCCCTCGTTGAATGGCTCTCAACTGGCGATTGTCGCGGCCGCGCCGGGTGAAACCAAAGTCACCATCACGCCATCGGTGGTCACAGGGGCGCACGATTCCGGCGTTGCTTACACCATCTCCCTGATGCAAGGGCAGACCTATCAGCTCCGGAACACCTACAACGCGCCCAGCGATCTCTCGGGCACGCGCGTCCAATCCGACCAACCCATTGCCGTTTTCGGCAGTCATCGCTGCGCGAACGTCGAGTCCTCCGATGCCTTCTATTGCGATTACCTCGTAGAGGAGCTTCTTCCCGTCAGTCGGTTGGGCACGGAGTATTACACCCAACCGCTCGCGACCCGCACCGGCGGCGACATCGTCCGCATCCTGGCCACGGAGGACAACACCGTGGTGCAGATCAATGGGGCTTCGCTCGCACCGCTCAATCGGGGGAAGTCTCATCAAGTGCTCCTAACCCAGCCCGCGCAGATTAAGGCGAACCACCGCGTTTCCGTGGTGCAATACGCCACCAGCTCCGATCACGACAATGTGCTGCTGGCGGATCCATTCATGGTCCAGGTGCAGCACAAAAAGCAGTTCTCGACTTCCTACAGGTTCACCGTGGCCCAGGACGATCTGAACGATGGCTTCCCGGATCACTTCGTGAACAACTACATCAATGTGATCGCGCCCACGGCCGCGGCCGCCGCGAATGCGGTGCTGCTGGATGGGGCGCCCATCCCGGCGGCGGCGTTCAGTGCCATTGGGGTTACCGGATTTTCAGGAGCCAGTGTCCCGGTTTCCTCTTCTCCGCCTGTCCATACGGTCACGGCGCCGGAGCCCGTCGGAGTGATCGTTTACGGGTGGAGCGAGTTTGATTCCTATGCGTGGCCCGCGTGTTTCAATCTGGGTGACACCCGGGCGCCCGTCCTGATCTGCCCGGAGCCCGTGACAACTATTTTGGCATCCCGATCACAACCCTCCGCCGCCCCATCGAACTGCACAGTGCCGATCCCGGATTTTACTTCGGTGCTCGTGGAGCCCGATCCTTGCGACCTCAGCCAGGCGCTGGTGGTGACGCAAAAGCCCGAGGCAGGCATGATGGTTGGACCCGGAACCCACAAAGTGACCGTTTCCGCCGTAGATGCGAATGGAAATGTCGGCACCTGCCAAACGACGTTTACGGTGGTTGATCCGAATTCGGACCTGCCTCCACGATTCACCGAATCCCCAAGGAACATCACCACTCCGTGCACCAGCAGCTCTGGGGCGATCGTGAATTACACGGTCATCGCCCTGGCGGGTTGCACCCCGGTGGAAGTGGAGTGCAATCCGCCATCCGGCAGCCTCTTTCCCATTGGCGCCACGCATGTCGTCTGCCGGATCAAGAACAACGTCGAGATCGCTCAGGAGTTCGATGTCACCGTGACCTGCGACCTGATCGGCATCCAACGCACCGGTGGTCAGGTCAGCCTGAACTGGACGCCTGGCGGGGTGCTTCAGGTCGCCAACCAACCCACCGGTCCCTGGACTGACGCCCCGGCTTCCGCAGTTGGTCAAACCTCCGTGTCAGCCCACGAACCGCAAAAGTTCTATCGCTTTCGCAAGTAGTCGCGATACAAGGCCCCGTTCCGCGCGCGGCATAACCCCAGGCGCGCCATCCCGCTACTCGACCACCAACTCGCCTCGCATGAGGCGCCAGTGGCCAGGGAAGGTACATAGATACGGGTAACGGCCCGGTTCGGTGGGCGCGGTGAAGTTGAGTTCCGCCTTGCCCTTGGGATTCACCAGCGGCGAGGCGAGGAGGATTTTCTTGGAAGCCGGCACATAGGCCTTGGCCATGCCGTTGGGGTCGGCAGCGATGAGATCGGCCAGCGCTCCGACTTCCTCGGCTGCGCCGGCGGCGACGAGGACGAAGTTGTGGATCATCAAGTCGGGATTCTCAAAGATGAGGCGGACTTTTGCGCCGGCTTTCACGCGCAGTTCCTTGGGCACGAATTGCAAACCCGCCGCTGCCCGCAAGTGGAGCGCATCGGCAAGGCTGGCGTTCGCCCGCTCCCAGGCCGAGGCCAGTTCGCTCAGCGCGGCGGCGTCATTGGCCAGTTGGGCGCGGGCCAGGGGTTGGCCCACCGGGTCGTAAAGATGGATGGCCGGTGGACGACCGTTGAGCCGGCGCAGGTCGAGTTCGACCACGTTCAATCCCGGCTGCAATTCCAACTGCACCTGCTGCTCGCTGCTCCATTGCGAATCGTGCGAGAGGAGCTGAACCCCGTTCACGGAAATGTCGAGGTAGCTGTGTTTCACGGCGAGTATGGCCGGTTGTGCGGCCTCGCTGCGCAGAAATGTGCGGTAAAGTCCGCCGCCCGGCGCCGCGGAGTCTTTGGCCTGGGCGTCGAAGGGGACGGGGGAAGCGAGGCCTTTCGCTCCAAGCCATTGCCACTGGTTCAGGCGAGTGCCGGGCCCGACTTCGAGCACGGGGACACTGCGGCCCTTGGCCGGTTTCGTGCCGTGATGCAGGTCGGCGACCATGCGCTGCACGTCGGAGTTGGTGGAATTGAGCGCGTGCAGCGCGTGCTCCACGGCGGGCAACGTGGTGCGCAGATGCGCGATCGCATCCACGACTTCCATCTGCACGCGCGGATGCGGGTCGGAGGCCATCTGGTGCAACAGGTCGGCGGCATTCGGCAGCCGGTCCGCCTGATAGCGAACCATCCTCACGGCGGCGGCTCGATGCAACGGCGACTGCGATTTCATCAACGTGGCAAGGAGCAGGGGGCGGACTTGGCCGAAGCTCTCGCTGACGAAGACGGCTTCGAGCACCGACTGTTCGTCAGTCATGCGAATCGCCACCCAACTGTCCAAGGCGTCGAGCGTCGCCTCCCCTTGCTTGCGCAGTTCGAGACGCGCGTGTTTCCGGACGATGTCCTGCGGGTGCCTGAGGAGTAAGAGGAGTTCCCCCGTTGTCGCGCCTTCGATTCGCGGCCAGTCCCCCACGATGGGCCGGGATTGGTTCACCACCCGCCAAATGCGGCCTTTGGCGTGATTCCACCGCACATCGCGCATCGGATGCTGAGCGTGCCCAATGATGGCGCTGCTGAAGTCCGAGACGTAGAGCGCGCCGTCGAACCCGAACTCGACATCCACGGGGCGAAAGGCCGCGTTCTTCGACGTGATCAAGTCCAGGCGGCCGCTGCCGCGCACCATGCCCTGGCTGAAGTCATACTTCGTGAGCGACACCACATAAGGTCCGATGCACGCGGCGGACGCCATCCCTTGCTGGTAGTCATCAGGGAAGTTTGGACTGGAGATGCTCGCGGCGGCGCTGCCCTTGCCGTAGCCAACGGTCTTGGCGTAGGCGAAGGGATGATAGACACCAAGCGGCGTCCAGGTCAGAGGCAGTCCGTCGAGCACTAGGCCGTCGCCGTACATTTGGAAGATGTTGCCCGTGCGGTCGAATGTCACCTTCCACGGATTCGGTGTGATGCTCTGCCATTCCGGTTCAATCCTGCCGGTGCGCGGGTTCAGCCTATAAGTCGTGGAATCGATGCCGCGCACCACGCCATGCGGGGTTTCCAGTTGCGAGCGATGGAAGACGCCGTCGGAGAACCAAACCCCGCCCACCGGGTCCGTGGCAATCATCCCGCCATGATGCGAGTCGGTGAGATCAAGGCCGCGCAGAGCTTCTCGTTTCGTGTCGGCCCGGCCATCGCCATCCGTGTCGCGCAACAGCCAGTGGCGTGATTGCTCGGAGATGAGCGCGCCTTCGTGCGTGAAGGCGATCCCATCGAGCGCGTCGAAGCCATCGGCGAAGTCGGTGAGCTTGTCCGCCTGGCCATCGCGATCAGTGTCTTCGAGTATGACGATTTTGTCCTCCTGGGGCTGGCCGGGAACGGTGTGCGGGAAACTGGGCATCGTGACGACCCAGAGCCGTCCGCGCGCGTCGAAGGCGATCTGCACCGGGGCCCGCAGGTCGGGGAACTGTTCCTCCGACGCGAACAGATTGACTTTGTATCCCTCGGCGATAGTGAACTCCGCCTGCATTGCTGCCGGCGATTTCACGGTGCCCACGCTGTGGGTTGAACCTCCCGACGGCGGCGCCGGCAACGGAGCCAGCGCAATGAACGGCGCTTCCGCGAACTTGGCGCCCGCGCTGACCGCCAGTTCTTGCACCAGCGCGTCGGCCTTCTCGATGCGCTGGAGATACAGCGGCATCTCGGCCTCGCGCTCTTCGGCGCGCTTGCGCTGGCCGTAGTACAGAATGCCGTTCTTGGGCCGCACGACTTCGGCGACATAATGCGCCAGTTGCGCCGCGCCCAAAGCGACTTCCCGCAAGCGCGCGGCGTCTGCGGTGGCGACGGCTGACTCACCCACGAACGCCGCCGCGATGACCTTCGCCATCGCGCGATGGCCGGCGTCGTTCAGATGCAATCCGTTGACCGTAAGACGCTCGATGCTCTTTCTGTAGGCCAACTGGCTGGCGGTGAATAAATCCACGAAGACGGCGCCACGCGTCTGCGCTGCGTCACTGATGGCCTGGGTGTAGAGGGCGACGTCGGGATTCCGTGCCTCGGCGCTCGGACCCTGCCCGCCGTCTTCCACCGCGGTCGGGGAAAGCAGCACAATCCTCGCAGCGGGGTGCAATCGCGCGAGTTGATCGAGGAAGGCCCCCAGTTGCGCGCGGAACTGCGCCAGCCCTGCGGCGCCTGCGAACGATTCATTCATCCCAAAACCGGCGACGACCACCTTCGCGGGCCAGAGCGCGAGGAGGGATTTCATGTGGTCGGCGTAGCCCTCCGCGCGGAGGCGATGTCCGACTTCATCGCCCGGCCACGCGAAACTGCGGAAGTGCAGTTTCCTCCCTGGCTGCGCGAGATGAACGTGGGCCTGCATTTCGCCATGCTCGAGGAGGCGTTCGACCATCGTGTTGCCGTAGAAGACGATGGTGTCGTTGGTCTGAAGAGAGACTTCCGCACGGGCGCGGAGGGTCGAGGCGACGGCAAGGGCGGTGCCGAGCAGAAGAATTCGCAATGAGTAAGATAAGGGGTCAGTCCTCATTATTGACACTCCTTGATTTGGCCTTCGCCAGGCAGTTGGACACATAGGTCCAACTTCCCATCTGCAGCCTTCTTGCGATCCATTTCAAGGTCACAACGGTCTCCCTTCTCAAGCGCGCCGCCATCTGCACCTTCTGCTCGTCTCCCTTGGGACGGCCCTGCAATTCGGTTTCCTCCCAGCCTCGCCGGTGGAGTTCCTCATCCACAATCCGCTCGGCTTTCTCTTCTCCGGTCTCCCGCCGCTCCTGCCCGTAATGACTTTCTCCCACCCGCTGGCCCATCTGGGCCAGTAATTCCCTGCGAAACTCTTCGTCTCCCAAAAACCAACCCTTCCGCACCAACCGGTATTCCACCGCTTCTTCCTGTCGCCGGCGCTCCTCCATCCGCAGCTCAAACTCCTGTCGTCCCGCCAAAGTGTCCTTCGCGATACCCATCTCCCCCATCAACCGTCCCACCCGCAACCATCGGGGCCGATGGTCCGGAGCGCTTACATACCCACGATAACTGCTCCACCGGTAACAGCGCAGCGGTTCCTCGGCATGGAGCAACTTCGCTCGCACTGGATTCAGATGAACATAGTCGCAAACGGTTCGCAGGTATCCGGTTCCACTCCCCTCCACGATGAGCGACTTGTAGCGCCCGCTGAACAAGTGGCCAATCAACTTGTGCCGTCGATTGAACCGGCCCGTGTAGGTCCCCAAAAACCATTTCATTCCCGCCACCAAATTGGCCTTGGGGGTCTCGACAACCAGGTGGAAGTGATTGCCCATGAGGCAAAACGCATGAATCTGCCAATCCGTTTTCTCACAACCTTCGGCCAGCGTTTTAAGGAACCGCTCCCGGTCCTCGTCATCCTGAAAGATTGGTTCGCGCCGGTCTCCGCGGTTCATGACATGGTAAATGGCCCCCTCATATTCCACTCGCAGCTGGCGCGGCATGCCCAAACACTGCCGAAACGGAATTGATATGTCAAGAGTGAGGACTGACCCCTATCCTATCTACTCGCCAGCTGGGCGGGGCTCAAGGAATTTACGGAATTGCAGGCTTGCCAATCCGGAACAGATGCTCCGCACTGCGGACGAAAAGCGCGCCGTCATCCACCGCATAGCTCGCCAGCGTGCGTTCGCCCAGTTCATTCTTTGCGAGCAGTTCGAAGGTCTTTTCCGCCTTCACAACGTAGCCCACGCCTTCCTCATTCTGAAAATAAATGCGCCCCTCGGCGAAGACCGGAGACGCCGAAAAGCCTCCACCTAGGCGCTCGTTCCAATGCATTTTGCCCGTCTTCGCATCCGCGCACGTCGCGAAGCCCTTGTCGGATACGAAGTACACTTCAGAACCCACCACCACCACCGAGGGAGTGCTCGGAGCGCTGCGTCCGGTCTGCCAGGCCAGATGAGTCGAAGACACGTCGCCTTCGCCTCCGGGCCTGATTGCGAAGAGCTTTGGGAAATCGTAGTCCGTGTTGACAAACAGCAGCCCATGCGCGAACACCGGCCGGGGAACCACCGAAAATCCCTCGCCCGTGCTCACTTTCCACAGCGGCCGACCCGTCGCCGGATCATACGCATAGATGCCGCCCGCGCCGGGGCTGATGAGTTCTTCACGGCCGGCGTGGGTGATGAGCAGCGGTGTGCTGAAAGCAAACTTCCTGGGGATGGATTCATTGTTGCGTGGCGTCTTCCACCGCACGTCGCCCGTGCGCCGATCCAGCGCAACGACCACCGGGTTGGTCACTCCATCGCAGCTGAAGATCAACCGATCACCAGCCAGCACCGGCGAGCCGCCATTGCCATGCATGGAGGGATACTGGATCGACGACTGCCGCCACAACACGCGGCCATCCAAGTCCAGGCACGCGGTGCCCAGGTGTCCGAAGTGAACGTAAATCCGGCCCTCGCGCACCAGGGGCGTGGGACTCGCGTAACTGTTCTTGCTATGGAGACTCGAACCATCCTCCGGACTGAACACACTCGTGCTCCAGAGGGACTTCCCGTCTCGGGCATCCAGGCATAGTGCGATCAACTTCAAACCCTTCCCACCCTGGGCGGACGTCGCAGTCGTGAGATACAGACGGCCGTTCACCAGTACGGGCGAGGACCATCCGCCTCCCGGAATCGTCTTCTTCCACGCCACATTGTCGGTCGCGCTCCAGTGAGTTGGAACGTTCTTCGCCGGTGAATGCCCTTGTCCGGTCGGCCCTCGAAATTCGGGCCAGTCGTGCGCGCCCAAGGTGAGCGCAGACCAATGCGCCACGATCGCCAGGCTCAGGGACATCAGGGACAAAGTTTTTCGATCCGGGTTCATACGTCGATAGGATGTGTAAAGCAATTATCGGGCGATGCCAAAACTCATGCGTGTGCGTTGCCTGTTTCCTGACACATTGGTCGCGGCGATGTATGGACGTCAATCAGACTTTCCGTTCGAGCGCATTTTCACCATTCGGTTAATGACGTGGGAATCGTCTTAGTTTATCAATGTTTCTATGAATTCCATCTCCTTTTTTGCGGCGACGCGCCCTTTGGTCCTTCTGGCACTCATCGCCGCCTTCGCCCCCGGGTCGGTTTGCGCCATTAGTCTGGAACTGCAGCGCCGCGATCCGGTGACGGGAGCGATCCTCCTTCAAAAGGAAGAGGTCGATCCGAAACGTGTCGGCGTCATCGCCGTGGATGTCTGGAATTTCCATTGGTGCAAGACCGCGACCATGCGCGTGGACGCGTTCGTGCCGCGGATGAACAAGGCTCTCGAAGCCGCCCGCGCGCTCGGCATGGCGGTGATGTTCTGCCCGAGTGACGTGGTGGAGAACTACGCGGGTTACCCGCAACGCGAAGCCATTTTCGACCTGCCAATAGTGACGGTGCCCAAGGTGATGGACGTGACGTGCCCGCCGGTGCCGGACGCCGGCGGTTGCGCCTGCGGCCGCGAACGGTGCGGTGGGAACTACGGTTGGGACGGCATGCACCCTTCTCTGATGATTGGCCGGCACGACCTGATGCCCGATACGCAGGCCGAGGTGTACGCCATCTGCCAGAAGTACGGGCTGACACATTTGATTTATGTCGGGTTTCACACGCAGGTGTGCCTGCTGGGCAAGCCGATGGGACTGCGGGCGATGAAAGCGGCGGGCCTACACTGCGTCCTCGCGCGAGACATGACCGACGCCCATCCGGGGTATGATCCGTCGCGCAACTTCACACCGGATCTCAATACGGACCAGGTGGTGGAGCATTTCGAGAAACACCTCGCACCCACGATCCATTTTCAACAGGAGTTGACGCGTCTTGGGAAGTGGGATTCAAACTGGGTGTTGGACCCGGTTCGCATCGCGCCGTGGGGCACGCCCATGCGCCCGCATCTGTTCGAGCAACCCATCATCGTGACGCTCACGACTCCGCTCAATCCCGGGGCGGAGATTCGCTACACCCTGGACGGTTCGAAACCTACGCCCACCTCCGCTCTCTACGATAAGCCGCTCGTATTCACGGACACCACGAATTTGCGCGTCACGGCGTTCCGAGACGGACGGGCCGTTTGTCTGGAGTCGGAGGGATCTTTCGCGCGCATGAGCGCGATGCCGCCGTTGCCGGACATCGCCCTCGGGGATTTGAAGCCGGTGCGCAACACCGGCTTTGGCCACACTTATGGCGGCGAGGTTCGTTACTCCGGCAACACCAAACCTCCGCAAAAGGACAAGTCGAACCTGGGCCAGCCCTTGAAGGTCAATCGAAAGACTTACGACGTGGGGATGGGCGTCCATGCCCCTTGCGCCCTGATGTATGAGATCAAGCCGGAATGGAAACGATTCGTCGCGCTGGCTGGCGCCGATGAAAACCTCGTCAGCATCAGCAACGGCTCGAACCTCGCCATGCACCCGAGCGTGGTCTTCAAGGTGTTCATCGACGGGAAGGAATCTGCCGCCAGCCCGGTTATGCGGGTGCTTTCTCCGGCGTGGCGTTTCGATGTGCCGATCCCCGAAGGCGCGAAGCGGATCAGCCTCGTCGCCATGGATGCCGGGAACGGATCCCGCGAGGACTTCGCCAACTGGGCCAACGCCGGATTTGTTCTCCGAAAGTAAAACCCCGCTGGCAGCGGAGATGGCTTCGGACTCGGGTTCCTGGCGGCGGGGCGCGGGTCTTCGCCATGCGAGGCCATGGCTACGAGTGGATTCCTGCCGATCTTTCTCATCCAGGCTTTTGCAAACATGCATGATGTTCAACTGCCGTTTTAAGGCTGAAGGGAGGATGTTCAACGGCCATCTGCTGACCTCCTCGGGGCATTGGCGCCAAGCGACTTGTCAACGCGCGTGTCGGATTTTATCGAGCAAGACCGCACCGAGAATGACCAGGCCGAGAACGACTTTCTGAGTGTAACTTTCGACGTTCGTGAGGTTCATGCCGTTCTGAATCACGGCGATGGTGAAGGCGCCTGTGAGCGTGCCGAGCATCTTGCCTTCGCCTCCGCTGAGGCTGGTGCCTCCCACGACGACCGCCGCGATGACATAGAGCTCGTACATATTGCCGTAGGTCGCGGAACCGCTTTTGAGCTGCGAGGCCATGATCACGCCACCGAGTCCGGCAAGCAACGCGCTTGAGATGTAGGCAAACATCAGCACCCGCTTCACCGGCACGCCGGACAGTCGCGCGGCCTCCGGGTTGCCGCCGACGGCGTAGAGGTAGCGGCCCAATTTCATCCGCGACATGAGCACGTGCGCGAGGGCGTAGAGGAGGAGCATGAGCACGACGGCGTTGGGCAGGCTCATCAGATCGGCGCCGCGGCCGAGCCAGACGAATGAATCGGGAATCTGGTAAATCGACTGGCCCTTCGCCAGAATGTAGGCCAGCCCGCTGCCGACGAGCATCATGGCCAGTGTCACGATGAACGGCGGGATGGCGAACCGGGTGATCATCGCCCCGGAAAAGGCGCCGATGATTCCGCAGAGCGCGATCGCCGCGAGGCCTGCGAAGCACATTCCCCTGAACGACGCCTCCACTCCCCCGGCAAAATCGCGGATGAACCCCGCCGTGAGGACCGCGGACAGCGCGAGCAGACTGCCCACGGAAAGATCAATGCCGCCGGTGATAATGACCATCGTCATGCCGATGGCGACGATGGCGATCACGGCGATCTGGTTGGCGATGTTCAGCAGGTTTTCGGACTTCAGAAAATTCGGCCATCGATAGCTGCGCGGCGTCATGACGCGCGGCTCGCCGAGCGCCGGGAAGTCCGTCCTCAAGTCGGAAAATACAAGCCATGCTCCGGTGACTTGCGTGCAGGCGATGGCATCAAGCCTGGCGCCGGCAGCATTGATTCTCACCAATGCCTCGCGGGCTTCCTTGGGCTGGCCTTTCACGGTCGCGAGGACTTGCGCGCCGGAAGCAGCGAGCTCCCGCTCGATGCTCGCCGAGAAAGCAGCGTCACCCGGCTGATCGCTGGCGGCGATGAGCACGCGCGGTGTCTTGCCGAACTGCTCCTGGATGGCACTGATCACTTGCTGCGCCGCGGCTTCGCCGGTGGGCGACTGCTCGCTAAAGGTCACCACGCTGAAAAAGGCGCAGAGCAACAGAAGCACGAAGATCATTCCGTAGTCGGAAATGAATCGGGAGAGCGAGTGTTTCATGGCGTCAGGCGACTGCGAGCTGCATGATTTGTTCCTGGGTGGCGTGGCGGGCATCGGCAATCTCGCCCGTCACCCGCCCTTCGTGCATGACCAGGATGCGGTCGGCCATGCCCAGCACCTCGGGCAGCTCGGAGCTGATCATGACGATGGCTTTCCCGGCCGCGGCGAGCTCGTTCATGAGCAGGTAGATTTCATATTTCGCTCCGACGTCGATGCCGCGCGTTGGCTCGTCAAAAATCAGGACATCGCAATTCCGCGCGAGCCATTTGGCCAGCACCACCTTCTGCAGATTTCCGCCGTAGAGGTTGCCCGCGGGTTGCTCTTGATTCGGCATCTTGATTTTCAAGTGATCCACATAGCGGGTGAGGTGCTCGCGTTCCTGGCCGAGCTGCACGAAGCCGCGGCGGGAAAGCCAGGTGAGATTTGGCAGGCCGAAGTTTTCGCGGACCGAATGCCCGAGCACGAGTCCCTGCAACTTCCGATCTTCGGTCAGGAGACCAATGCCGGCGGCAATCGCCTCCTGCGGAGTGCGGATGGCCAGAACTCTGCCATCGAGCCGGATTTCCCCCGCTTCGCGCGGGTCGGCTCCGAAGATGAGTCTTGCCGTTTCCGTGCGGCCCGCACCGATAAGGCCGGTCAGCGCGAGGATCTCGCCACGCCGCACAGCAAACGAGACGTCGCGCACCGCGCGGCCGCGGCGCAGGCCGGAGATTTCGAGCCGGGGCGCACCAATCGTGGCAGTGCGCGCAGGGAATTCGTCCTTCAGTTCACGGCCGACCATCAGCTCGATCATCTCCTTGCGCGTGATTTGACCGATGGGCCGTTCTCCCACGTTTCTGCCGTCCCGGAGGACGGTCACGCGGTCGGCGATGGCGAACACCTCATCAAGGCGATGGCTGATGTAGATGATACCGATGCCTTGGCCCCTCAGGTCGCGGATGATTTCGAACAGCCGCTCGACTTCGTGCGCCGTCAGCGCCGCACTCGGCTCATCCATGACGATGATGCGCGCATGGAAGGCGAGGGCTTTCGCGATTTCGACAAGCTGCTGCTGCGCGGTGGTGAGACGGCGGCAGGGCGCGTCCAGGTCGATCGCCACCCCGATGCGTTTGAACAGCGCGGACGCCCGTTCGCGTTCCTGTTTCTGCGCCAGGAACCCGGCGCGTGTCACCTCCTGGCCGAGGAAGATATTTTCCACCGCCGCCAGACCGGGGACGAGGTTGAACTCCTGATAGATCACCGCGACGCCCGCGCCAAGGGAATCCTGCGGTGAATGAAACGACGTCTCGCGACCGTCGATGGCAATGCACCCTTCCTCAGCGCGA
>SXGS01781537.1_pt1 | contig 38245 bp, 26 predicted proteins | sample 3174681 | NCBI WGS metagenome assembly SXGS01 (sample SAMN11356861, study PRJNA531348) | freshwater metagenome | isolation source: freshwater sample F1-80 | place: China: Fuxian Lake, Yuxi | collected 2017-12-25
CCGATCCAAGGGGACATGGTGCATCCATATCTGCGCCGCCGCGCCGGGGTGGAACTGGCCGTGTATCCGAACGAGGCTGTTCGTGGCATCCTTGAGCGCACGCTCGGTGTGCCGCTCTTCCAGGAGCAGGCGATGGCGGTGGCGATGGTGGCGGCGGGGTTCTCTGCCGGCGAAGCGGACCAGTTGCGGCGATCCATCGCCTCGTGGAAGCGCAGCGGGAAACTGCTCGAGACCTTCCGCGAGCGACTCGAAACGGGGATGCTCTCGCGCGGGTACACGCTTGAGTTCGCGCAGCAGGTCTTCCGGCAACTTCACGGTTTCGCCAGCTACGGGTTTCCCGAGAGCCACGCGGCGAGTTTCGCGCTGCTCGTGTACGCGTCGGCGTGGCTCAAGCGGCATCGTCCCGCATCGTTCACCGCCGCCTTGCTCAACAGCCAACCAATGGGGTTCTACGGTCCGAGTCAACTCGTGCAGGATGCGAAGGCGCACGGCGTCGAGATCCGCGGTGTCGATGTGGCCGCAAGTCAGTGGGACTGCACGCTCGAACCGTCGCCATCGGGACCGGCGCTGCGGCTTGGCATGCGCATGGTGCGAGGGATGGTGGAAGGCGAGGCCGAGGCCGTGGTGCGGGCCATGTCGCGTGCGGCCGAGCAGGGGGAGCCGATGGCCAGCGTCGAGGCGCTCTGGCGCGCAAGCGGGGTCTCTGCCGTGGCGTTGATGCGGCTCGCGTGTGCGGACGCGTTTGGGTCGATGGCGCTTGACCGGCAGGGGGCCATCTGGCAGGCGCAGCGGCTGCGTGGGCCGCGCACGATCGACGCGCCACTCTTCATGGCACCCACGCCGCCCGATGTCACGGATCGCTTGCCACCCATGAGCCGCTTCTCGCATGTCGAGGCGGACTATCACCACAGCGGGCTCTCTCTGCGCGGGCATCCGATGGAGTTCGCGCGCGCTTCGCTGGCGCAGCGCGGCATCGTTCGGTGCGTTGAGATCTGCGATGAAGGTGCCTTTGCGCACGGTGCAAGGACGGCGGTGGCTGGGATCATCCTCCTCCGGCAGCGGCCCGCGACCGCCAAGGGCATCGTGTTCATCACGCTTGAGGACGAATCAGGCGCGGCCAACTTGATCGTTCGCCCGAGGGTGTGGGAGCGGTACCGAGGTGTGGGGCGAACGGCCTCAGCCCTCGTGGCGCATGGCTCGGTGGAGCGCCGTCACGACGCTACGCACCTCATCGTGAGCCGCCTCGAACGGCTTGTCCCCGCCACCACCCCGCAGTTACGGGCAGATTGTGCCTCCTAGGAGGCACAATCTGCCCGTAACCGGGGGGGGAGGGTCACTTGTCGCCGCGACCCCGGCTCAGGAGCGTCGTGCGAACAAGAATGTCGATCGGGCCAACGCCGGGTTGGTCGAGCCGAGTCTGGAGTCGACACAGCGCGGCATGCGATGCCGACCGAGCCGCATCCTTCGCCTTGGGGGCGAAGATCATGAGTTCGTGCGTGATCGGCACGCACTCCTTAAGGTCTCGATCGGTGCCAAACCCCTTCCATGGACGAGTGACCTGAGTTTGCGGCGAGACGCCTCCGCGAATCTCGTCGGCGTCAAAGGGAACCCAACCGAGTTCTGGCAGGAACACTTCTCCCCAGAGCGTGAGCTGGTGTTCGGCGCCGGATTGTCCAGGCTTCCCCGAAGGGGCAAGCCCGATCGTCGGTCGTGCGGGAAATCCTGCAGCGCGCAGGTAGGCGAGACAAACGCAGACAAGGTCCGCTGGGGATCCCACTTGAGTCGACAAGGCCGCGGCCGCGCCGTGGACCGCCACGCCGCGCCGCAGCACGCCCGTCGTGGTTCCCTCTTCGTGGTCTGCGTTCCGAAGTGCGCGCGTTCCCGCACGGATCACTTCCTTCGCGGCATACACCGGCGGCATGTCGCTTGGCAGTCCCTGCCGAAGCTGGGCCACCGCCTGCGCCACCACGGGCGATCCCGACTCGATACCCGGAGACGCTTGACGCCACCGCTCCACATCACTCGGCCACGCGCTCGGCCATGGGATCCGGGCGGCCGACGCTTCGTCGAGTTCGCACGACCAACTCTCGAGTGTCCAGCCCACATCCGCCTGAACGCGCTCTTCAATGCGCGTGGCAAGCGGAAGCACGGCGCGCGACTCGCCGAACCGGTTCGGCACGACGGTCAAGCCAGCGCGTGCAGGGGCAAACGGCGCCATGTCCACGAGCGCCTGCGCGCGGAAGCTCCGGGGGTCGGCCTGCGACCAAGTATCCAGGAGCGACACGGGGATGATGAGCGCTTCGGCCGTGTCGTCGCTCTTTGAAATGGCCGGTAGCGTCAGATGCAACGAGAGTTCCCACCTTCGCGAATCGGTGCGCCTGAGCGCGCCCATCGGTGGTCGCCCCTCGGGTGGCGGTGGAGTCCCCGTCTCCACGATCGACTGCGCCGATGCGAGCGCGGCACACGCGAAGAGCGCGAGCGAGCCGCCCGCGTGCCGTCGCTTCACGACACGAGGTCCAGCGGCCGCGCGGAGAGGAGCGCGTACAGCGTGCCGAAGAACTCCGCCAGAACAAGATTCAAGACGATGATCGCGATGAAGCTGGCGACAAAGGCGTTTGTCGCGGCGCGCCCCACTCCGGCGGCGCCCGCTGAACAGGTGAACCCCTTGTAGCACGAGATGAATCCGATCGCGCCACCGAACGCCACCGACTTGAGAAGTCCTGATGTTGGATCCCACCAGTCCACGACCTGCGCCGTGAAGTACCAGTAATCGATGCTGGCCACGCCGTAGACGCGCACCGTGATGAACCACGCGCCCCACGCACCGAGTAAGTCGGAATAGATCGTGAGCAGCGGCGTCATGAGCACGCAGGCCACGACCCGGGGCGCCACGAGGATGCGCAACGGGTCCGCGTCCATGGCACGCATCGCGTCGAGTTGCTCGGTCACGGCCATCGTCCCCAACTCGGCGGCGAGCGCTCCTCCGACTCGGCCGGCCACCATGACCGCCGCGAGCACAGGACCGATCTGCTTGATGACTGAAATGTTGATGATGCTGCCGAGCCGTGACTCCTGTCCGAGTGCGGCAAACTGGTCGTAGCCCTCAAGCGCGAGGATCATCCCGATGAACGCCCCCGTGATCGCCACCACGGGGATCGACGCGACACCGATGGCGTAGAACTGCGGTCCAAGCAGTGACCACTTGGTGCACCGCATCGGGTGGGCGACCACGCGTGACACCACCGCGATCATGAATGTCACGAATCGACCGAAGCCCGAGACATTGTCATGCACCAGCCACCCAATTCGGGCGACCAGTGGAAGCGACGCGGTCACTTCATTACGGTAGCAGGTTGACCGTCACGCTCAGTCGCAGGTGCCCCAGTTGGCGAGGATCACCGTCAGGTCAAGGCCGTCGACCGTCAGATCGCCGTTGATGTCGGCGATCAGGTCGGGCGTGCCCCAGGCGGCAAGCACGGCGGTGAGGTCGACGCCATCGACATTGCCACTATTGTCAAGGTCGCCATCGCATGGAACGACGCACGGGTGGTTGTTCACGCCTGGCGTGTCGTCGTGCGCGGCGGCGGTATCGAACGGGCCAATGTTCCAGCAGCCCGTGTTCTCGCAGCGCCAGATGTGGCCGGGAACGAATGTGCCGTCGGGACCGATGGTGTTGGGCCCGTAGAACCACTCCGTTCCCGTTGGGGGCAGCGTGGTTGTCTTGATGAGCGCAATCGAGTCGAGCACTTCCGTCCACGGGGTCAGGTCGAGCGTCCCGTTATTGTCCGTGTCGAGATCTTGCGCGTCGGCGCCGGTAAAACCGCGCACAATCATGTGAGTGACATTGTCGCTGTTCTCGTAGTTGAGCGGATTCGCGCCCGCAAGGACAAGGTCGACATTGGGCAGACCCATCGTGAAGGTCGCCTCGGCGACAGTGAAGTGGCCGTCGGCGGGCATCACCTGCCCGGCGAGGCTGACCACGGACTCGATCACGCCGCTGAGGGATGTCGCCGAGCCATCACCAATGACGATGACGGTGAGGTCGCCCAAGCTGGTGCCCGGCGTCCCGATGAGTTCGAAGTACTCGTCGAGGTCTGTGCCTGCCTGATCGATGCGGATCTCGCTGAAGCTGACCGCGCCCCGTTCGCAGCTGGAGGATCCCGTCTGATTGCACTGCGCGATGGCGGCCGCCACACACGCGGCGTCCCACGCCACCGAGCAGCAGGTCGGGCTTGTCGAGCAGATGAGCGCGCAGCAGGTCGAGTCGGAGCAGTAGGGATTCGCATGCGCGGTGGTGCATGCCCCCGCGGTCGCTTCACCGCACTCGAGGACGGGGCCGGAGTTGCATGCGCGATTTCCCGCGCCTGGCGTGTCGCTGCCCGCGTGTTGGTCGAAGCCGCCGACCTCCCAGTTTCCATCGGGGAAGCAGCGGTAGACCATGCCGGGTGTGTAGAGGGCGTCGGGGCCGACGACAGTCGCATAGGTGCAGGTCGTGTCGAGGCCGACGATCGACACCGAGTCGATCACGCCGGTCCATGGTGCGGGGTCATCAATCGTGCAGTTATTGTCGGCATCGACATCACCACCCTGAAGCCCCGTGAAGCCCGTCACGATCATGTGCGTGACATTGTCGCTGTTCTCGAAATTGAGCGGATCGGCGCCCGTCAAGACGACATCGGGAATGGACAGCGTGTAGGTCGCCTCCGCCACGACAAGGAATCCGGACGCCGGGATCACCATGCCAACGAGCGGCACAACACACTCGATCTCGCCGGCGACATCAGGCGTTGCCACCGACGCGTCATCGCCGATCACCACATAGGTGTAGGCGGAGAGGTCCGTGCCCGGGGTGCCCTCGATCTCGAAGTACTCGTCCGCATCATTTCCCGCCATGTCGATTCGGATCTCGGAGAGCCGGAGCGCGGGGCCCGACCCGCACGAAGCGTTGACGGCGCCGGGTGTGTCGCTTCCTGCGGTTGGATCGGCATTGCCGATGCGCCACGCGCTACTGTCGCTGCAGCGCCATACCTGCGCGGGGCTGGTGGAGCCATCGGGTCCCACCGTCGTCGTCGAGTAGACGAAGTCAGAAGTCGTGCCATCCGGGTTTGCTGTGGCGAGTAGCGCCAGTGATGAGTCCACGCCAGTCCATGGTGTGACATCGAGCGTGCCGTCGTTGTTCGTGTCGAGATCCATACCGTCGGTCCCAGTGAAGCCGGAGACCACGAGGATGGTCAGGTTGTCTGGGTTCTCAAGGTTGAGCACCGCGATCTGATCGGCCGCGCCGAGCGAGAACGATGCCTCAGCCACCACGAAGACACCTGACGCGCCGACGGTGCCCTCGAGGGCGACCACAGTTTCAACGGTTCCGTTCTGAGCCGGTGCCGCCGCGGCATCGTTGTCTCCGATCACGATGATCGATAGGCCCGCAAGGTTGGTGCCCGGTGCCGCCGCCAGTTCGATGTACTCGTTGAGGTCGACGCCGGGTTGGTCAACTCGGATTTCCGAGAGAGTGACCTGCGCCTGAACGACAGCGGCGGCGCACAGTGACGATCCAGCAACGATGGCAAACCGGTTGGACTTGGCGAACATGTCTTTCTCCTTGGAACTGACCACACAGCACCCGTGCACCACGGCGTGACCAAAGAGTAACCCCGGCAGGGGCTATTTCAAGCCGCTACCGGGGTGATTTGGGCGATCAGTTGCGATATCTCACGCCGTCCAAGCAAGGGACGGCGGAAGATCGCTCACTTGGTCGGTTCGGTGTCGGTGGAAGCCGCAGTTGACGGAACTGGAGCCGCCGGGACGATGGTCATTTCGGCGGTCGCGGGAGCGATCGAGCCGCCTCGTGGAATGAAGTACCGGGTGAGGTAGATCTCAACTCGGCGGTTGCCGGCCGCCCCGTTGTTGCCATTGTCAACCACCGGCCGAAACTCGCCGTACCCAGCGACCATGAATCGATCCGCGCCCACGCCGTCGCGGACGAGTGCATCGCGCACGCCGATGGCCCGGTGTGCCGACAGATGCATGTTCGACGGGTGCTGCGCGGCCGAGCGCTTGATCGGGACATTGTCGGTGTGTCCCATGACGACGATCTCAAGATCGCCCGCCGCGGCCGAGTCAAGGATCGGCGCAAGTGCCTTCAGCGCCGAAAGCGCGCTTGGCTTGAGCGTCGCGCTTCCGGAGTCGAAGGTGAAGTCGGCCGAGAAGCGAATCATGCCACGCTTCTCGTCGAACGACAGAATCTCCGGATACTGTGCGGCGAGCGACGACAGCGCGGCGTTCACTTCCGCAGGAAGCGGTCCACCGTTCATGGTGCCGATCTTGGAGAGCAGTCCTTCGTAGTCGGCTAGAAGTTTGTCGACATCGACAGTCTGGCCCTTGCGGAGCGCTTCAAGAGACTCGAGGTCGCCACTGGCCTGCGCAATCTGCATGCGCAGTCGTGCCTCATTGGCGTTCACGGTCTCGAGTTCCGACTGGGTGCGGAGCAGCTGTTGCTGCTGGCTCCGATACGCCAGCTCGAGATCGTTGTACTTGGCTTGGGGGACGCAGCCTGCTCCGGCGACGACGACGATCGTCAGAAGAGCGGCACGACGAGACGCGATCAATGCGTTCATGCAATACCTCCTTGTATTGACCTGAAGTCTAGATCGTGGTCCGGCCGATGACAAGAGCGATTCGCCGATTTCCTGTCCTGCCTAGAATCCAACGATGCCCGTCGCCAAGAAACCCGAGTTCGATTTGAAGCGCATGCAGGCGGCTGCGGGTCCCTACCCCTTGGAGGCGTTCGAGTTCGTGCGGCACGGACTCAGCCACACTTCAGGAAAGCTCCACGAGGATCGGGCTCAAACCGGGGCACTTGAATCGGCTGATCGCCATGTCACGGGGCAGCAACTCTGCATCGGCCTGCTCGACTTTGCCATCGACCGCTACGGGCTGCTCGCTCCAACGGTGCTCGAGCGGTGGAATGTTGGGCGGACCGAGGACTTCGGCCGAATCGTCTTCGCCCTCATCGACGAAGGGCTCATGTCAAGGACCCAAGACGATCGGATTGAAGACTTCAGGGGGGTGTACGACTTCGCCGAGGTGTTCTCCGCAGACGCCATGCGGCGCCGGATCCTCGGCGCGCGCGCCTAGCGCCGCGGTCGCTGCTTGAATCTGCTTTTGGTGGGGCCTCCGAGCCCCGCCGGGAGACTGGGGGTGCTTCCCGATGGCGAGCCCGCCATCGCGCCCATGGCCTTCATTCGACTCATGAGGCCGCCTCCGCCCGCGCCAGTCATCTGCTTCATCATCTTCTGCATCATCTCGAACTGCTTGGTGAGGCGCCCGACCTCGGCGGCGTCGGTCCCGCTGCCTTGGGCGATCCGTTTCACACGGCTGCGATCGATCACAGATGGCGTCTCCCGTTCGCGCTTGGTCATCGAACGGATCATGCCCTCGATGCGGTCGAACTGTCGCTCGTCGATGTCGATGTCCTTCATCATCGAGCCCACGCCGGGCAGCATGCCGAGGAGTTGCTTGAGTGGACCCATTCGCCTGAGTGACTTGAGCTGGCTGAGAAAGTCCTCCATGGTGAGACGGCCCTCAGCCATCTTCTTCGCCATGCGCTCGCTCTCGGCCGCGTCGACCTGCTCCTGAGCGCGCTCGACGAGCGCGACGACATCGCCCATGCCGAGGATCCGGCCCGCCATGCGCGTCGGGTCGAACTCGTCAAGGCCATCCCAGCGTTCACTGACCCCGACGAACTTGATCGGCGCGCCCGTGATCTTCTTGACCGAAAGGGCAGCGCCGCCGCGTGTATCGGAGTCCAGTTTCGTCAGGATGACGCCGTCGATCGCGAGTCGCGCATGGAACTCACTCGCGCTCTGGACGGCATCCTGGCCCGTCATCGCATCAACGACGAGGAGGATCTCGTGCGGTTCGATCGCCCGATCGACAGCCTGCAACTCGGCCATGAGCGCGTCGTCGATGTGCAGGCGGCCAGCGGTGTCGACGATGACGACATCGAATCGCTCGTCGCGCGCGCGTCGCACGGCGCGCTGGGCGACGCCGACGGCGGCGCCGACGGCCTTTCCGTGCTCGGCGCACCTCTCCGGCTCGCCATGGAAGGCGATGCGGGTTCCTGGTGCCGCGGACGCCGAGGCCTCTGCCACGGTTCGCAATTGCTCGACGGCTGCGGGTCGCTGCAGATCGCACGCGGCAAGCAGCACGCTCTTGCCGCGCTTGCCGAGCCACGCGGCGAGCTTGCCTGCGGTCGTCGTCTTGCCCGCCCCCTGAAGTCCGCACAGCATGACAATCGTTGGCGCGGGCTCGACGAGCGCGAGCTTCGAAGCCTTGGGTCCCATGACCTCGACAAGCCGGCGGTGGACGATCCCCACCATTTGCTCCTCGGGCTTGATGCTGGCGAGGACATCTCCACCGAGGGCGTCCGCAAGGACCTGCTCGCAAAACTCGCGCGCGACGGCGCGATTGACATCTGCCTCAAGGAGGGCGGTCTCAACGGAGGTCATCGCCTCCCGAACATTCGCCTCCGTGATGCGACCGCGACCGGTCATGGACCGCAGCGCGCCTGAGAGCTTTTCCGAGAGCGATTCGAACATAGGAACGCCCGATGCTACGCGTCAGCGGTCAGCGCTTGGAGGCGAGCCACTCGTGAAGCGCGGAACGGTCCCACGCGTTCACGCATGAGGTCGTCGGCGTCGCGCCGCGCCGTGCGGTGGCCACACCGAAACGCAGATTGTCGAAGTCGGACGGCCCGTGCACATCGCAGTCGATGGCGATGAGGCATCCCGCGTCGATGGCCGCACGAACATGGGTGTCGCGCAAGTCCAGGCGCATCCAGTGGCAGTTGATCTCGAGGGCGGTGCGGCTCTCGCGCGCGGCCTGACACAGTTGAGCGATGTCGGGGGAGAGTCCGTCGCGCCCCTGAATGATGCGGCCCGTTGGATGACCGAGGATGTGGACGAGCGGGTGGCGGATGGCCGCAAGGAGCCGCGCGGTGGCCGCCTCTGGTGCCTGTCGGAGCGCTGTGTGTGGGCTCGCGACAACGATGTCAAGTTTTGCGAGCGTTTCGTCGTCGTAGTCGAGGTGGCCATCGGCAAGGATGTCCACCTCGCTCCCCGCGAGGATCCGGATGCCGCCCACCCTCGCTTCGGCCTCGCGGATGGCGTCGATGTGCGCGAGGAGGCGTTCCACTGACAGGCCATTGGCCTGCGCGCTCGCCTTGCTGTGGTCTGTGACCGCAATGGTGTGGAAGCCGCGCGCCTTCGCGAGCGCGGCGAGTTCTACGATCGAGAGCTCGCCGTCGCTCTCGGTCGTGTGGGCGTGCAGTTCCGCGCGAATCTGACTCAGTTCCAGGAGTCCGGCGGGTGGGATGAAGTCGAGCGCGGCCGACTCGCGAAGTTCGGGTGGCCACTCTGGGAGTTCGAGTGCCTCGTAGATCGCTGCTTCAGTCGCGGCCGCCACGAGTGGACCGAGTTCGCCTTCCTTCTCGCCCGCGCGGAAGAGACCGTACTCATTGAGGTGCATGGAGCGGCCGATCGCGCGCTCGCGCAGTCTCACATTGTGGTCTTTGCTTCCGGTGAAGTAGAGGAGGGCGGCGCCGAACGCCGAGTCTTCGACAACACGCAAGTCGACCTGCATGCCGTTGGCGAGTTCGACCGAACTTCGCGTCTCTCCGTGAGCGAGCACGCGCGAGATGCCCGGCATGGCGACGAACGAATCCTTGACCGCCTTGGGATCCGTCGACGCGACGAGGAGGTCGAGGTCGCCGACGGTCTCGCGACCTCGGCGGGCGCTTCCGGCGTAGGCCGTCCGCGTGGTTCCCGAGAGGGCGGCGAGCTTCTCGAGGATGCCTTCAGCGATCGGAACGGACTGGCCGAGGCGATGGCGCAGCGGCGCGTTGCCCGAGGCCAACCGCGCCGCCACGGACTCCTTCAGATTGGCGATTGACTTCGGTCCCATGCGAGGGACGGACTCGAGCTTTCCGTCGTCGATGGCCTTCGCGAGCTCTTCAAGTGTCGTGATCGCGAGAGACTCCCACAGGAGACGAACCGTCTTAGGACCGAGCCCCTGAATCGTGAGGAGTGCCGGCAGGCCGGGAGGAACGGCTTTCCGGAGGGCCACGAGGTCGGGGATCGATCCTGTTGTGACGAGTTCGACGATGTGCCGCGCGGAACTCTCGCCGACCCCTGAGATCCCTCGCAATCTCGCTGGCTCCTCGCGCGCCAAGGTCGCCATGTCGCCGGACTCGCCTTCGCACGCGCGCGCGGCCCGCCGAAACGCGTTTACCTTGAACGGGTTGGCCCCGGTGAGTTCGAGGAGGTCCCCGAACTCGGCGAACGAATCGGCGATGTCCTGATTGGTCGTCACCGCGACGATCTCCGGAGGGTTGAGGGAGCCGGGAAGCGCGACCAGCAGGACTCGAACCTGCAACCCCGAGCTTCGTAGGCTCGTGCTCTATCCAATTGAGCTATGGTCGCGTGGGGGGGCAGATGATAGCAACCATGCGTCGCGCAGACTGACTATGGTTCGAGCGACCGCTGCGCCGAAGCCGACTGTGGCGGCCCCTCGGCGGTGGCACTGCGCACGAGGCCGATGATGGGACCTGCAAAGATGCTCATGACGAGCGTCCCCACACCGCACACGACGGCGGCGACTCTCGGCCACGCGCTGGGCACGAGCGTGACCTCGTCCGAACGCGCCGACGAGGGCGCGACCAGCGGCAGAATGGCGATGCGCAGGTAGTAGAGCGCGCTGACAGCACTGTTGAGGACGGCAATGACGACGAGACCGACCTGTCCAGCCTCGAACGCGGCGATGAACAGGTAGACCTTCGCGACGAAGCCAATCAATGGCGGAAGGCCAACCAGCGAGGCCTGCGACATGGCAAGCATCCACGCCATCACGGGGTGCTTGACCCGCATTCCAGCGATGTCACCAAACCCGTTGAGTTCTTCGCCCTTGCGCTCCAGTGCGCACAGCGCCGCGAACGACGCTGTCGTCATCACGCCGTAGGCGACGAGGTAGAAGAACAGCGCCGCGAGCCCGGCCGGGGGGCCTGCAACGAGCCCGATGACCATGTAGCCCGAGTGCGCAATCGAACTGTAGGCCAGCGTTCGCTTCACCGAGCCCTGCACAAGCCCGCCCACATTGCCGAGCGTCATTGTGATGGCGGCCACCATCCAAAGGGTCGCCGCGATCGGGGTGGGCAGTCCCGAGTAGGAGACCCGCACCCCATCCGCATCGAGGAACGAGTGGCCTGTCCAGCCGACACATGTGAGCACGAGAGCGAGCGCAAGGAACCCCGCCGCCTTGGGGATGAAGGCGAGGAACGCGGCCACATGCGTCGGTGCACCCTCGTACACATCGGGCGCATAAAAGTGCATCGGGACCGCGGTGATCTTGAAGCACAGCCCGAGCACGGCCATCACAAGGCCGATCATCCCGAGCGTCGAGATGCCACCCGAAACCTGCTGCAGCGCAAACGCGTCGCGGATCGCCGTGAGTTCGAGCGTCCCGGTCGCACCGTAGATGAGGGCAAAGCCGTAAAGGAACACTGCCGTCGAAAGCGCGCCGAGGAAGAAGTACTTGATGGCCGCTTCCTGTGGGCGCGTGCCGTGACCCCCGACGGCGACCATGATGTAGGTCGGCAGTGACACAAGTTCGATGGCGAGGAAGAGCCAAATGAGGTCGGTGGCGTTGCACAGGAGCATCACGCCCATGACGCTGAACAAGAGGAAGGCGTAGAACTCGCCCCGCACGACCCGCTGCGCGTCGAAGGCTCTGCGCCCGCGAGCGACGGCATCTTCGACGAGTCGGTCGACTGATCCGACCGAAAGGAGGACGAGCACCGCGGCCAGCACGGCCACCGCAGGCTTGATGAACTGGCCCAGCATCGGGAACAGGAGACCTGCCTGCGACGCCGCACTCGGTGTCCATGCGAAGAGTGTGGTTGCGGCGGAAGCCATGAGCGCAATGCATGTGATCGCGGGAAGCGAACTGCGCGCCATGCGCCTGCGACTGAGCCCTCGCACCGCCACCACCACGGCCCCGAGAAAGAGCAGCATCTCGGGAACGATCAGCTGGAGTTTCGGCGCAAGCGCGCCGAGCGCCGTCGCCGCGCTCATGGCGTCGTCTCCTTGGCGAGCGGGTCCCGAGCGTCAGCGACGCGTGGCGTCTCAACCTGCCGGTGCCGTTCGACGAGTGCCGGGTAGTGCTCCAGCATCCGCTGGGTACAGGGTGCGATCGCATCGAGCATGGGCTTGGGTTGCAGGCCGAGCCAAAGGCACGCCACGGCCAGTGGCACGAGCGTGGCGATCTCTCGTCCGTTGATGTCGACTGTCAGCGTCGATGGCGACTCGCTGTGACCATGGCTGCTTGTGTGCGGGACGCGAAGAGGACCCCAGACGATCTTGCCCAGCAGGATGAGCAGATACATCGCTGCGAGGATGAGTCCGAGGCCGGCGACGATTGCGTACCACGGGCCAAGAAGGCCCGGGAATCCTGACTGCACATCGTGTTCAGCGATGAAGGTGCCGCCGAGGCAAAGGAACTCGCCGACAAAGCCGTTGAGACCGGGAAGCCCAATCGAGGCCATCGTGAAGAACACCATGAAGCACGCCCAGACCGGCATGCGCTTGGCGAGGCCACCGAGCACATCGGTGTCCTTGGTGTGGTAGCGCTCGTAAAACATGCCGATGCACAGGAAGAGTGCGCCCGTCGAGACGCCGTGGTTGACCATGTAGAACACCGCCCCTTCGGCGCCGACGGGATTGAGCGCGAAGAGTCCGAGCATGCACAGACCGAGGTGCGCCACCGATGAATAGGCGATGAGTTTCTTCGCGTCGGTCTGCACCCAGCAGATGAGCGAGGCGTAAATGATCGCCGCGATCGACAGCACCGCGGCCACAGTCATCAGTTCAACGCCGCCGGCGGGGGCCATTGGAAGCGCGAATCGATAGTTGCCGTAGGTGCCCAGCTTGAGCATCGATGCCGCCAGGATGACCGAGCCGGCAGTGGGGGCCTGATCGTGTGCAAGCGGGAGCCATGTGTGCAGCGGGAAGAGCGGCACCTTCACGGCGAAGCCGATCATGAGCGCCGCGAAGAGCCAATACTGCGTGGCCGCCGGCAACCGAACGCCGGTGGCGGTGAGCGTGTCGATGTCGAAGGTCCACACACCTGAGACGACGCGGTGCTCCCACGCAACATAGAGGATCGCCGCGAGCATGAACATCGACCCCAGGAAGGTGTAGAGGAACATCTTGATCGCGGCGACCCGTCGTTCCGTCCCCCCGTACACCGCAATGATGATGGTCATCGGCAGGAGCGTGAACTCGTAGCCGATGTAGAAGAGGATGGCGTCACGGGCCGCGAAGGCAAGGATGATCGATGATCCGAGGACGAGGAACCACCCGTAGTACTCGCGCACTCGCTCGGTGATCGCCGAGAACGACCCGAGGATGCACAGGGGCATGAGCAGGGCCGTCAAGAGGGCGAGGAGAAGGCTGACCGTGTCGAAGCCGACGCTGAGCGAGATCCCCGCCCGCGGGATCCACGCGGGGGCTTCGGTGGACGGGCTGTGTTTGCCCGTGGTCCAGTCTGGGAACTGCCATGCGACGACGGCGAGCACCGCGAGCGATGCCAGCGTGCCCGCGAGCGCGATCCAGCGAGCGTGGCGCGTGGGCGAGACGGCGACGCCGAGCGCGGCCGCGATGGGGAGGATGATGGAGAGCCAGATGAGTGCCATGTCAGGTGTGCCCCCGCAGCCACACCCATGTCACCCACGCAAGCACGAGACCGAGACCACCAACCATTGTGACGGCATAACCCTGCAATCCGCCACCGTACAGCGGGCGGAAGAGTTTTCCGATGGCTATCGGCAACTTTCCCATGCCGTCGACGATGGCGCCGTCGAGGAAGTGCTTGTCGCCCAAACTGAGCACCTGCGCGCCGATCCAAAGCGGCAACCGCACAAGGGCGTGGTAGATCTCGTCGATGTACCACTTGTGCTCCATGGCGCCGGGGATCCAGCCGACGAGTGATCGTGAGCGCAGCCAGCTGAGCAACCTGTCGGCGCTCGCGCGCGAGTAGAGATGGAAGAAGAAGGCGACGGAAATCCCGCCCACCGACGCGATCGTCCCGATGATCGCCAATCCAGTGTGCGGATCCATGCCGAGCACGGTGCTGTGATGGCCGTCATGCGCCGCAGCATGAGCCTCAAGGAGTCCCGCCCCCTGTGAGGCGCTCGAGTTGGCGATCATGGTCTGCACCCAGTTGGGGACATGCGCCATGATCTCAAGGTAGGAGGGGATCCCCGCGGCAATGGCGCCGACCGCAAGGACGACGAGGACGCCATTGATGGCCCACCTCGGTGCATGCGGACCCTCAGCATGCGCGTGTGATGTCTGGGTGCCGTGCCCGTGTGTGTCGTGCGGATCGGCGGGTGCGTGGTGGCCGTCGCTGCCCATCTCGACATGCACGGGACCCGCGCACACCCGGAACCAGACGCGGAAGGTGTAGTAGGCGGTGAGTGCGGCGGTGAACAGACCGACCCATCCAAGCAGCACGAAGTCCCAGCGTGGGCTCGTGAGCGCCGCAAGGAGGATGGCATCCTTGGAGTAGAAGGCGGCAGTCAACGGGAATGCCGCGAGCCAGAGGCATCCGATGAACATGGTCCACGAGACGATCCGCCAGCCGCGCATCCGGCGAAGTCCGCTGAGCTTGCGCAGGTCGAGTTGTCCGGCGAAGCCGTGCATCACCGCACCGGCGGTCAAGAAGAGGAGCGCTTTGAAGAAAGCGTGCGTGAAGGTGTGGTAGCAGGCGCCGAAGCTTGTGCCGACGCCAAGTCCCATGAACATGTAGCCGAGCTGAGAGATCGTGGAGTAGGCGAAGACCCGCTTGATGTCGTGCTGCATCATCCCGATGGTGGCGGCCAGAAGAGCCGTTCCGGTGCCGATCCATGCGACCGTGGCGAGCGCGTCGGGGTGAAGTTCGAAGAACGGGAACATGCGCGCGATGAGATAGACCCCTGCGGTCACCATGGTCGCTGCGTGAATGAGGGCGGAGACCGGGGTGGGGCCTTCCATCGCGTCGGGAAGCCAGACATGCAGCGGGAACTGCGCGCTCTTGCCGAACGCACCGAGCATGATGAGGAAAGGGATCACCGCAATGTCCCAGTCGATGCTGCTCTGTCCACCGGCATTCATGGCCGCGAAGAGCTCGTCGTACTGGAGCGTTCCGTAGTTGGCCCAGAGCATGAAGATGCCCAGTGCGAGACCGAGGTCGCCGATGCGATTGACGATGAAGGCCTTCTTCGCTGCGGCCACGGCGCTGGGCCGGTGGTAGTCGTAGCCGATCAAGAGATAGCTCGCGAGACCGACGCCTTCCCACCCGAGGTAGAGCATCACGAGGTTGTCGCCCATCACAAGCGAACTCATCGCGAAGAGGAAGATCGAGATGCCGAAGAAGAACCGCGAGTAGCCGGTGCCTTTGTCGCCCTCCATGTACTCGCTGGCGTAGAGGGCAATGAGCGTGCCGAGCCCGGTGACGAAGAGCATCCAGAAAAGCGTCAGCGAGTCCACATACAGCGCACAATCGGCGACGAAGGACTGAAAGCGCCCGCCTTCGCCCCAACTGAAGTTGATCCACTCAAAGATCGGGATCTCCACCGGTCCGGCGTAGCCGAAGTAGGCCTTGAGCACGAGACCGAAGGACGCCGCGAGCGCCACGACCGTGATCCATGCAGGCAACTTCGACTTGCAGCGAAACGCGCCGCACAGCGCGCAGAGTGCCGCCGACGCGAGTGGAAGAATGAGGACGAGTCCGAGCCACGACAACTCGGGGGCGACTGTGGCGCGCGCGGTGTCGGCAAGGATCGTTGTCATGCGATCCCTCGTTGGGTCCCAATGGGTTCAGCGGCGCGGTCAGCCGAATCGACGCTCTCGCCGAGCGAGGACCACGCCTCGGCGTTGAGCGTCTCTCGACATCGGTAGAGCAGCACCACAAGGCCGAGCGCGAGTGCGGCTTCGGCCGCCGCCACGGTGAGGATGAAAATCACGAAGACCTGGCCCGAAACATCCATGTGCTGTCGCGAGAAGGCAACGAAGGCAAGTGCCGCCCCCTGAAACATGAGTTCGGTGCACAGGAACATGATGATCATGTTCCGCCGACTCAGGAAGCCGACGATCCCAAGGCCGAACAGGAATGCGCTCAGCAGGAGTGCGATTGAAAGCTCAGTGCCGGATGCGGGGACGAAGTGTGCGGCCAGGTCTGCGCTCACGCGGCGCCTCCTGCGGAAGCGTCGGTCCGCCGTGGCAATCCAGCGTGTGCACGGCGTTCCTCGTCGGCCATCTCGGTCTGCCGGCGCGCGAGGACAACCGCGCCGAGCATGGCCATCAAGAGAATCACGCCGGCGAGTTCGAGGCTGACGGGAAAGCGCGAGACGAGCGCCATGCCGACCCGTGATGTGTTGTCGGGCAGTACCGACACCGGCAGAATGAGGGGCGACGCGGTGGCGCTTCCCGAGCGCATGACCATCACTTTCGCGGTGAAGTCGACTTGGACACCGAGTCGGTTCCCAGCACCATCCATCGCAATCGCTTCGACCGTGGGGTCGATATCCTTCGCCCGCGAGAGCAACAGGTCGGGCATCCGAGAAAGGTCATCCCACGACTGGCGGATCGCGAGCACCTGGTCACGATCACCCGCGGCCTCAGATCGGGGCGCGAAAACAACCGAGCCGAGGATGGCCACGACGACGAAACCTGCAAACACCGCGCTAGCGGGTTCGCGCGGGATACGGTCGTAACTGACCGCTTCAGCGCCATGAGTGTCCGCGGGTGCCTGCTGCGCGAGCATCAGCACGAAGAGATAGGTGATGAGGATGGCGCCCGCGTAGACGATGATGAGCGAGAACGCCATGAACTCGGCGCGAAGCAGGACGAACATCGCGGCGGCGCTCACGACGACGAGCACGAAGTAGAGCGCGCAGTACACCGGTCGTGGGTGCGAGATCACACGGACCGCAGCCCCGCAGGCGATCATCCCACACAGGACCATTGCGGCGATCGGGATCGCCGATTCTCGTGTGGCGTCGAAGGCATGCGTGCAGGTCGCGAGCGCGAGCGCGAGTCCTGCCAACGCGAGGGCCGATGCGCCCAAGCGTGCGGCCCGTTGCCGAGGCTTGAGGAGGAAGAGGAGGCCGACCGAAGCCACGGCGCAGGCGGCATAGAAGGGGATGGGCACCATTCGGGCGGCGTCTCTTCGGGCGAAGCTGGCCTTGACCCATCCGTGGGCCAAGGGAGCGGGGAAGATAGGCGCGTCGGCTTCGGTTCGCAACGCGGAGGCGGGTGCGTCGTACCATCGGGCGAGGCATGAGTTCCCTGCGTTCTCGACTGCCCAATGCGATCACGGTCGGTCGACTCGCGTTGGCGCTCATTTTCTTTGTGTTGGCGTCGAGATTGCGTCCGCGGGACTTGCCCGACGCTGCCGCCGCGTGGTTGGCGGTCGGAGTGTTCGTCGTCGCCGCGCTCAGCGATGTGGTGGACGGTCATCTCGCGCGGAAGTGGGGGGTCGTCACCGGACTCGGCCGCGTTCTTGACCCCGCTGTCGACAAGATCCTTGTCATCGGGGGGCTTGTGTATCTCGCGTCGCCGCCGTTGTCACCCGAGAGCGGCATCGAACCGTGGATGGTTGTAGTGGTGATCGGCCGCGAGTTCCTCGTGACGAGTCTTCGCGCCGTGGTGGAAGGTTCGGGCGGGTCATTCCCCGCCGATTGGACCGGGAAAGCCAAGATGTTCGTGCAATGCGTGGCCGTGCCGATGGCGCTCGGTCGCGCGGCCATCCCGAATCTTGCCGCCGACGCTTCGTTCAGGGGGCTCGCGACAGGCATCATCTCCTTGATGGTCGTGCTGACTGCGATCAGCATTGTCCCCGCGATGATCCGGGGACGCGACGCCATTCTTGGCACGAGACGAGCGCCGTGAGTACTGGGCGGCGCCTTCCACCGAAGGGGTTTCCCCCATTTGTCGGCCTCGCGCTTTCGGCCGGAGGACTCGGGTACATGCGACCCTTCAGCGGCACCTGGGGCTCGCTGCCGCCGACGGTTGCGGTCGTTGCACTCGTCGCTGTGGGATCGTCCGGATGGATCATCTCGGTGTCGCTCGTTCTCTTTCTGCTGCTCGGCGCGATCGCGTGTGTCCGCTTCGGCACAAGCGGCGAGCGAGCTTTCGGCGCCAAGGATCCGTCGTCGATCGTGGCCGACGAAGTCGCGGGCGTGGCACTCACGCTGGCGGTCGTGCCGTGGTGGATGCTCACGCCCGCGGGTGAGATGTCGATTCCCACCGCCGTGGTGATCGCGGGAACGGGATTCGTGTCGTTTCGGATTTTCGATGTGTGGAAACCCGGATTCGTCTTTGGGTTGCAGGACCGCCCCGCGGGTTGGGGGATCTTGCTCGACGACCTTGGCGCGGCGGTGTGTGCGTGGCCATGCACGCTTGTCGCCGCAGCGTGGGTGGCCTAGAGCGGACGGACGGCGCGCATATCCACGCGCGCCTCATACACCGTGCGCAGGTTGCAGAGGTACCAGCGCCAACTCTCGGCGTCGTCAGCCATTGCCATGAGCGCATCGGTGCTGGGTTCGATGGGACCCAGACGAAGCACGACTTCCGATCCTTTCTCGACTGAGGGACTCACGGTCCACTCAAGACGCACAATGGCGTCATGGAGGCGGCTGGGCCAGCGCCAGACAATCTTGCCACCGGCATCGAATGACTCGATGCCAATGGTGAGTTTCCGCTTGAACTTGCGGTCCCACCCGAGCGTGATGGTGCCCCCATTTCGCAGGTCCACTTCAGCGGCCACCGGGAACCAGCGGATCAGACCCGCCTCGGTCGTCAGCGCCGCAAAGATCTCTTCAGGATGCGCGGCGATCGATTCGTGCAGAACCGTCCAAACGCCCTTCTCATCTTGCAGGACCATCGGTCACTCCTAGGACAATTCGTGCGCCACGAGGTCTTCGTAGGTCTCGCGTCGCCGGACGATCGTGGCCGTGGCACCGTCGACGAGGACTTCCGCAGGAAGCGGATGGCTGTTGTATCGACTCGCCATCGTCATGCCGTATGCCCCGGCAGTGTAAACCGCCAGGAGATTGCCGCGCTCAAGCGGCGGGAGCATCCGGTCCTCGGCGAGGAAGTCACCGGATTCGCACAGCGGACCGACGACCTCCGTGCGGACCAGCCCGGGCATGACGAGTTCACGCGCGCGCCGGGGCGGGGTCATCGTGATCCCGGGGGCGGCGGGCCAGACAAAGTGAAATGCGCCATAGTGGCTCGGGCGCAGCAGCGCGTTCATGCCCGCGTCGCAGATGGCGAAGGTTCGATCGCCGGAGCGCTTCACATACTCGACGCGTGTGAGCAGGATCCCGGCGTTGGCCGCGATCGTGCGGCCGGGCTCGAGAATGATCCGCAGCGGCGCGGCGCCGCGTGTGCGCGGCTCCAGAAGGGGCACGATGGCCGATGCGTACTCGGCCGCCAGCGGCGACTGTTCGCTCTCGTAGTCAGCGCCGAACCCTCCGCCGAGGTCCAGCGTGTCGACGGTGATCCCGAGCCGCCCGAGGGCATCGATGAGGGCGATCGCCTTGGTAATGCCTTCGAGGTACGGGGCCGTCGTGTAGATCGGGCTCCCGAGATGAAGATGAATGCCCTTGAGCGAAACGAGCGGATCCGCTCCGTAGGTTCTGAAGAACGCAAGCGCGCGTTCGATATCGACGCCGAACTTGGTCTCGCGCTTGCCAGTGGAGGTGTAGCGGTGCGTCTTGGGATCGACGTCAGGATTCACGCGGAGCGCAGCGCGCGCACGAGTCCGGGTTTCCTTCGCGAGGCGCGAGAGATTTTCGAACTCCATCTCGCTCTCAATGTTGAAGAGCCCAATCCCCAACGAGAGCGCGAGTCGGATTTCAGCCTCGCTCTTCCCCACACCCGCGTACACGATCCTCTGTGGGTCGCAACCGGCCTGAAGCGCCCGGCGCAACTCCCCGCCGGAGACGACATCCATGCCCGATCCGAGGCCCACGAGGAACCGCAGGATCGAAAGGTTGCTGCAGCACTTCACCGAGTAGCAGATGAGCGGCGCAATGGGGGCGAACGCCGCCTCGAGTCGACCGAAGTGAGCCGCTAGCGTGGCACGCGAGTAGGCGTAGCAGGGGGTGCCCGCGAGCCGCGCGACCTCGGAGGCGCGAACGGACTCGCAGAACAATTCGCCCTCGACATAGCGAAAGTCATCCATGCGAGGCGGAGCCTACCCCTCTCGGTTCGCTCGCTGGGCAGGCACTTCCTTGCGCGTTTGCACGCGGCGCATCTGGAAGGCCCAGCCCGAAAGCGTGAGCACCGCCATGAGCAAGAGCCACCGACCGACGGTCTCTGGGGGTCTGTAGGCCCCCGTCAGTCGAGACCCGAGGGGAAGTCCGCATCCGAGGACGAGTGCGGCGCCGATGGCGCTCGATGCGCCCGCGAGTGCCCATCGCGAGAACACGATCACGACGCCAACGCCGAGCGCCGCACCTCCTGCCGCCATCGCCATGAGAAGCGTGCGCGACGCGGAGGGGACGCGTCGCCATGCTTGGTTGAGTTCGCCCCACGCCTGCGAACCGACAAGAGCAAGTGCTGAGATGGGGCTTGTTTCCCCGAGGGCTCTCTGCGCACCCTGGGCTGTGCGCCGTGCCAATCCAATGAGATCGATCCGCGCGTGCTCGATAGCCTGTGACGGCCGCTCGCTGTCAGCGGCGGTAGTGGGCTGAGATCCACCTGCGCTCGTAGGCCCCGTCACGCCACGATCGACCAGCGCGACACCCAGCATGAGACCGACGACAACGCCGAACACGGCGAATCCAGTCGCGACGGCCGGGCGGACGAACAAGGCGCCCAATGATGCGCCAATCACCGCCGCACTCGCCGCGCACAGCGCCGGCGACAAGTCTGGGGCGAGCGTCCCTTGGAGTGCCCCGGCCACGCACCATCCGATCGTGCCTCCGGTGAACGCAGCCACGAGCCCGATGAGTCGCACGCCTGCCACGAGGAGCAAGACGCCGAGGACGGTGAGGAGTGTGGGGACGACGGAAGTCACCTGTCCCTTATCGGCCGATGCGCTCGCTACGCTTGCGGGCGATGTTCAGGGTCCTTCTCATCTCGACCGGCGGCACGATCGAAAAGACCTACGACGAGTTCGCGGGAGTGCTCGCCAACCATGTCAGCGTGCTCGATGTGATGCTGGCATCGCTCGAGTTACGGGGTGTCGACATTGAGCGGCTTTCCCTCATGAACAAGGACAGCCTCGACATGACGACGGCCGACCACGATCTGATCGCGCGGGAAGTGGTCGCGCGCGCTCCATCGGTCGACGGCATCGTCATCGTGCACGGGACCGATCGGCTCGCCGTCAGCGGCGAGCGCATTCACGCGTGCATGGCCACACTTGGAGGCGCGACGCGCCCGGTGGTCCTCACTGGCGCCATGCGTCCGTACGAGCTGCGGCGCACCGACGCGGTTCAGAATCTCACAGAAGCGCTCATCGCGGTGCAACTGCTCGGGCCCGGTGTCTACGCCTGCATGCACAACCGGGTGCTCGCGTTTCCCGGAGTCCAGAAAGACGCGCGCGCGGGGACATTCACCCGGCACGCCTAGGTGTGCGCCACGAGGGTGGCGGCATGCTGCGCGTCCGCCGCGTTCGCGGCATCGATGGCACCCTGCGCGATCGTCCCGCCGGAGCCGACCTGCTCGAATCTGACGGACACTCGCTTGGAAACGCCGCGCTGCGGCATGGTCACGCCGTGGAGGCGGTGACACGCCTGCATCGTTCGCTTGTGGTGCGTGATGACGATGAAGTGGCTTTCGCCGAGGAAGAGACCCAGCGAGGCACAGAACCGTTCGACATTCGCTTCGTCGAGTGCGGCGTCGACTTCGTCAAGGATGCAGAACGGAGCGGGCTTGCTCTTGAAGATGGCGAGGAGGAGCGCGACGGTCGTCATCGACTTCTCGCCTCCCGAGAGTTGCGCAATGATCCGCGGCTCCTTGCCTGGTGGCTTCGCGCGGATTTCGATGCCCGACTCGAGCCAGTCGACGGTGCCGTCCTCTCGGGGCAAGAGGTACATGTCGGCGCTGCCGCCACCAAAGAGGCGGCGGAACATGCCGTTGGTGCCGCCGAAATTCTCGCGGACGGTGTTGAAGGTCTCCTCGAACCGAGTCCGGCTCGTGGCGTCAAGTTGGTCAACGAGTGCCAGCAAGTGCGTCCTCGCTGCGTCGATGTCGGTGAGCTGACTCGCGAGTTCCTGCGTCCGTGTCTCGAGTTCGGCGAGCTCGGTAAGCGCATCGAGGTTGACATTGCCCAGCGCCTTGATGGCCTCTCGGAGTTGATCGGCCTCGGCGGTGGCCAACGAGCGGTCACTGAGAACGAATGCGCCAGACTCGCGCTCGGCAAGGTGCGTTGACCACAGCGACTCCAGTTCGAGGCCAAGCTCATCACGCGCCTGCGTGACAAGGGCCTCCGTCCGCATGGTCGACTCGCGTCGTGCAAGTTCGGCCTCACTCCACGCCCGTTCAGTCTCCGTCGCTCGCTCCCGGAGCGTGCGCAGCGCGTCTCCAGCCGCATCGTTCGCCAGCACGGCCATCGCGAGTGCCTGCGCAAGATCCGCGATCTTGATCGCGATGGCGTCATGGCGCTGCTGGGCCTTCTGCGCGTGGGACCGCGCTTCAGCAATCGCCTCCTCCAGCGTTTCCACATGCGCTTCGCGTCGGCGAAGGTGATCTTCCGCGGCGAGCCGCTGCCTTCGCGCCTCGGTGAGGGCGGATTCGGTGAGCGCCGATTCGCGTCGACTTGCCTCAGCGGAACCTGTTGCCTCTCCAAGCGCGAGCCGTGCGGTGCTGAGGGCTTCTTGGGCCGCATCGAGCGCGACCTGTGCCGTCTCGGCTCCTGCGCGGGCATCGGCCGCATTCTGGGACGCCTCAGCAAGACCCGCCTCCGAGACCGAGAGCCGCTGGTCGATGGCGACGCCTTCCTCGGCCGCCAAGGCCGCACGCCGTTCGATCTCTGCTTGCTCGGACCGGATCGCCGTCTGCTCTCGCTCGACTCGAGTCATGAGTTGATCGGTACGCTCAGATTGAAACTCGCACTCGATGACGGTTCGCCGCGCCGCTTGCAGAGCATGGTCGCGGTCGCGGTGCCTTTGCCTCGCCGCCTCGCCAAGAGTGGCGATCCGTTCGGCATCGGATTCAAGAGTTTGGAGGCGCTCGTCGGTCGCGGCAATCGCCGCAGAGAGCTCGGCCAGTTCGGCGCGCCGGGAGACGGACCCCCCCGAGCCAGCGGTCATGCGACCGACGGTCACGGCACCAAGGTGGCCCACGACCTCGCCCCGTTGAGTGACGAGCATGGCGCCCGCGAAAGAATCAGCCGCCAGCGCAAGGGCGGCGTCGAGGTTGTCGACGAGCCATGCATCGGCGAGAAGCGCGTCCACAATCGCCTTCGAAGTTCCAGTCGCCCGGACGAACCCGCCAAGGGCGTGGATGCCGACCGTCGCGGGCCTCATGGTGCCCTGAGAGGGCACTGGCGGAGCGGCCGTAAATGTCACTCGCCCGTCGAGGGTGCCCGCCGCAGTAAAGAGGGGACTGCCGGCCATCCCGGTGTCGACGACGAGGCATTCGAGCCATGGGCCGAGCGCCGCTTCAACGGCGAACGCATGGACGCGATCGGTCGACACGAAGTCGCCGAGGGCACCCGCGACTCCGGGATACTCGGATGGGTTCGCGAGCACACTCCGCACCGCTCCGCCGAGCCCTTCGCGGCTTGCTTCCATTTCCTCGAGGATCGCTTGACGGCTCGTCTGGCGAGTTCGGGAGTCGCGTAGTTCACCCATCCGCTGACTGATCGAAACGCCTTCCTCGCCATACGCCTCGACGCTCCGCTGTTCCGCGGCGGCTTCGGCAGAGACCGCATCCGCCTGCGAGCGCGCCTGGTCACGACGCAAGGCGATTGACTCGCGCGCGGCCATGTGGGACTGCAATTCCTGCGACTGCGCGAGGCTGCGCGCGCTGATCTTCTCTCGCTCGGCCGCGATGGCGCGGGTTCGCTCCTCCACGCCCTGTCGACGCGCGTGCAGGCGGGCGCGTTCTCGTTCGAGGGCAAGGTGTTCTTCGCGCCACCGCAAGTCGGCGTCGCGCGCTTCGGAGGCCTCTGCGGCGCGCGCGGCCCGGCAGTCAGCGGCCTCGGCGATGCCCTCCTCGGCCTGCGCCACCCGTGCGGCCGCCCCCTGTGCGGCCTCCACAAGAACACACAAGCGATCTGCGTGTCGCGCGATCGTTGCGTCGAGAGCTCCGATCGCCGCGGCATCCTGCTCGAGCGCGGTGCGCGTCTGGGCGACCGACTGCTCAGAGAGTTCTGCGCGCTGCTGCGCCTGCTTGACAAGCGAGGCCGCCTCGAGCCGTTCTCGCTCGAATTCCTGCTGCCGCTGCATGACTTCGTCTCGTTCGCACTCCCGAGAACGCTTGTCCTGCTCTGCCGACTCAAGCGACGCCACCAACTGCGTGCGCGCCCCCTCTGCGGCGGCCACGGCGGCATCGAGTTCGTCCTGCCGTGCGCGCTGATCGTGGTACAGGTCGAGCGTGAGCGCGGATCGAAGCGCCCGTCGGCGCGAATCGAGTTCGGTGAACTTCCGTGCCTTCTCGGCCTGCGACCTGACGATGCGAAGACGGCGCTCGGCGCCCGAGAGCTGCTCTCGCAGGACGACGAGGTTCTTCTCCGCGGCGTCGAGCTTTCGTGATGCCTCTTCCTTGCGCGCGCGAAACTTCGCCACGCCGGCGGCCTCTTCCAGGATCGCCCGTCGCTCAGCCGGATTTGCCTCCAGAAGCGCCGCCACCTTGCCTTGCTCGATGATGGAGTACGCATCGGTACCGATGCCGGTGTCCATGAAGAGTTCTTTGATATCGCGAAGGCGCACACGCCGGGAGTTGATGAGGTACTCCGAGCGACCGTCGCTGTAGAGCTTCCGTGTCACCTCGACCTCGTCGGCATCGACGGGAAGCGCACGGTTCGCCACATCCTCGCGCCGGATGATTCGTTCCTCGGCATGCTCGGCGACCGTCTCGCTGTCGTGGTCGGCGGCCGCATCGCGCGTCGGGACGACGGCGGTCACAACGGGATTCGCGAAAACGAGCGACACCGTCGCGCACCCCATTGGCTTGCGCACGGCACTGCCCGCAAAGATCACATCCACCATCGCGCTGCCGCGGAGGCTCTTGGCACTTCGTTCGCCAAGCACCCATTTGATCGCGTCGACGACATTGCTCTTGCCGCAGCCGTTGGGACCGACGATCCCGATGATCGGTTCATCGAACCGAAACTCAGTGTGATCCGCGAAACTCTTGAAGCCACTTAGGACAAGCTTGGAAAGGCGCACTCCGACCTCCTGTCGCCGCTGTCGAACCACCGTCCGTCAGTGAACGGTTGCCCGCCAATTGAAATCGGCATTATCGGGGGACAGTATCGAGTTTTGGTGGTTTGGGTGCAAGGTTGGAGCCGCTCGCGGTGGTCGGGCCTCCGGCGGGGGTGATCCCCGGGAGGGCGATCGCGGCACCCCCATCTGGCGGCGCCTCGTCCTCGACGAACTCGGGCCGTTCGTCGCGCTCCGCCTCTTGGCCGACCTTCGCGATCGCCGCAACGAGGCGATCCTGCTCAACCTTGAACACGCCTGGAAGGTCCCCGTCCGCGAAGAGCGCATGGAGCGCACCGATGGTCTGACTGTAGGACATCCCGAGTCCTGGGGCCGGGTGGGCGGGGTCCATGGAATGTCCTAGGAATCGCGTCAATTCTGGCAAACTTGTGCCGACCTTGTCGATGATCGCCGGGGCCCCCTTGACGCGCCGATAGAACACCTCAACCGTGTCGCTGCCGGCATCGGCCTTCACCATGAGGTCTCCATCCCATGCCCGCAGCGTGAGGGGGGTCTTGAGGGTGAGGTTCTCGTCGAAGACCACGATCGCGGGGGTGCCTGTCTGGGCCACATAGACCATGGGGTAGGTGCTCGGGACGACATCGATCCGGAACTTTTTCCCCACCATCTGGCTCTGGATGATCGGGTCGCGTCGGTCCCTGAGAACTTCGTAGGCCGCGAGCCGGACATCGACATCGGAGTCATTCAGCAAGGGCCGCAGTCCGAGGTCGATCGCCGGATTCACGGACATGCGACGCATGAGTTTGATGGCAGGCACGCGCAACTCCGCGCTCCCGGATCTCGCCAGTTCAAGGAGGTGGACGACGGCTGTGGGGTCGTCGAGCCGAGCACCGGCTTGGAGTGCGCAAAAGCGCGGCTGCTCTTCCGCGTAGTCGTACAGCCCGCGGACCGCCGTCAGGCTCTTCTTTCCGAGGGCCTCCCAACGGAGGCTCGCGGCATTCGCAGCCCCAGGGTTGTTGGTCACGGCCTTGGCGATCGCCGTCGCCGTTGCATCAATGGGACCGACATGGATGGAAGTGTGCCGAAGGAGGTCGACAAACTGGTCTGAGCGATCGTGCCACGATGGCGGGACATGGACTTCAATCATCTCGCCGGACATGCCCTGCGCGGTCTCGCCGCGCTGCTTCGGCTCGCGCGGATAGTTCGAGTTGATCGCGCCCACAATGAGACGGGCCCTCGAGTGGCTCGGCGTCGCGAGCACGAGTCGAATCGGCATGTCTTTGGCACAGACGCCGCCGCTGATGATGCGGCCACTGAGTCGATTCACATCGGCGGCCGACGAGCCGGCCATGTCGGCAAACGGATTGATGATGATCGATCCCTTGGCCGCCGCCATCGCGCTGGCCTCGCGGCTCCCGACCAGCAGCGCGCCCGGACGAAGTTCAGTCTGCCAGAGCGTGCCGCCTTCCAAACTCGTCGTCGCGGTCCCCGGTGCGGCAAAGACGCGGACATCGAACTCGGTTCCCTTGGGCGCTCCGGCAGGGACGATCCCTTCGACGATGACGATGGCGGTCGTCTCCGAGTTGAGAAGTGCCTCCGGAGAGAGTCCTTCGAATCCCGAGTTCGGTTCGCCCAAACCGGCACGGCCCAACTCCTTCAAGATGTACGCGCGAACCTCGGCAGGTGCGGTCTTGCTGCCGGTTCCCTTGAGGCCGCCGACGAGGCCGTACCCGCGCACGACAACCGGCTTGTACCCCATCACCACGGTTTCACTCGCGACCGTGCCGCGCATGATCGGGTCGACATCCATCGGGATCGGGGGGCGGGCGACGCGCTTGGTCGTGTTGTCCCGGTCGGCCTTCTCGATGTTCGAGCAGGCGGCCGTGACGAAGATGAGAAGGAGTGTGGGGAGCCAGGTTCGCATGGTGACGCTGTCCGAATGGGCGCTGCAGGGATCGAACCTGCGACATCTGCCATGTAAAGGCAGCGCTCTAGCCGCTGAGCTAAGCGCCCGAGCACCCGATCATAGCCGTGACCGAATGAGTCCCGGCGTGGAGCCCGACCTAGACTCGCGTGCGTGGACGCCATGGATCGGCCAAAAATCCCCGAGGATTTGCCGATTGCCGCGCACGCGCCGGCCATCGAGGCAGCGATCCGTGCGCACCCTGTGGTGATCGTCAAGGGAGAGACGGGATGCGGCAAGACAACCCAGTTGCCCAAAATCTGTCTCGCCGCAGCGCGCGGGAAGGGCGGCATGATCGCGCTCACGCAGCCGCGACGCATCGCGGCTCGAACCGTCTGCGCACGCATTGCGCAGGAACTCGGCGACGGTGGTGCGGGGGCGGTGGCGTACCAAGTGCGCTTCGACGATCGCAGTACGAAGTCCACGCGCATCAAAGTCCTCACCGACGGCATCCTGCTTGCCGAACTGCGCGTCGACGGGCTCCTTCGCCGCTACGACACGATCATCGTCGATGAAGCCCACGAACGGACGCTCAACATCGACTTTCTCCTGGGTTGCCTCACCCGGATTCTGAGACGACGCGATGACCTCAAGGTGGTCGTGGCGAGCGCGACCATCGATGCCGCGCGTTTCGCCGCGCACTTTGACTCGGCCCCGGTGATTGAGGTTCCCGGGCGACTTCACCCCATCGAAGTCAAGTGGATGCCACTGGCCGAGGACGAGGCGGGGACCAACCTCGTGGGTGCCGTCGTGGACGCGGTCGACGAGCGCCTTGATGCCCAAGAGGGCGACGGTCTCGTGTTCCTGCCCGGTGAGAGGGAGATCGCAGAGGTCAGCGCCGCGCTCGAAGGACGGCTCAACGGGCGCGCGAGCGCGCTGCCGCTGTATGCGCGGTTGAGTTCGGCCGAGCAGGACCGTGCCCTCGCGGCGCAGGGGGGGCGGCGGGTGATCCTCGCGACAAACATCGCCGAGACATCGCTCACCGTGCCGCGCGTGCGCTTCGTGGTGGACACCGGACTCGCACGCGTCTTGCGCTATAGCCCGAAGGCCCGTCTTCAGCGTCTGCCGATCGAGCGAATCTCCCAGGCCTCTGCGCACCAACGCGCGGGTCGATGCGGACGGGTCGCCCCCGGTGTCTGCGTGCGCTTGTACTCAGAGGCAACGCTCGCGGAGAGTGCCGCGTGGCCGCAGCCGGAGATCCAGCGCGTCAGTCTGGCGAGCGTGCTCCTGCAAATGGCATCACTGGGCCTTGGCGAACTGGAGAGGTTCCCGTTCATTGATGCCCCAGGCACCCGCGCGGTGGCGGAGGGACGCGCGACACTCATCGAACTCGGCGCTCTCTCGGCATCGCATCGACTGACGAAGGCGGGCTCGCTCATGGCTCGCCTGCCGATCGACCCGCGCCTTGCGAGGACGCTGCTCGAGGCCCGGCGCGGACACTGCCTTGCGGAGGCGCTCGTGGTGGCGGCCGCGCTCTCGGTTGCTGACCCCCGCGAGCGCCCGCTGGAACGGTCGATGCACGCCGATTTGGCGCACGCGGCGTGGCGTGATCCAGACTCCGATCTGGCGTCAATTCTCCGGCTCTGGCGAGCATGGCGTGCCCAGTCTGATGTCCTGGGATCAAGTGCACTCAAGCGGTGGTGCCGCGACAGCTTTCTGTCGTCGTCGCGTCTGCGCGAGTGGAGCGAAATCCATCGGCAACTTTCGCACCTCGTTGTCAGCGCGTGGCTCCGAGGGGAGTCCGCGAGTGACGCCCGCGCCCCGGCAGACGCCCCAATGGACGCGCTGCATCGGGCACTCCTCGCAGGCTTTGTCAGCCATGCGGCACAGCGGACGCCCGAGGGTGAGTATCAACTGGCAACGGGTCAGTCGTTCACTGTGCACGGGTCCTCGTCCCTCGCGCGCTCGCATTCGCGGTGGATCGTGGCCGCAGAGATCATCGACACGGGACGGCGTCTCGGGCGCACCGTGGTTCGGATCCACCCGCAGTGGATCGAGCAGGTGGCGCCGCACTTGGTGCACCGCGCGATCTCAGAGCCGCACTGGGTCGCCGAACGCGGACAGGCTGCCGCGTGGGAGCGGGTCACGCTTGGATCGCTCGTGGTCTCGCCACGGCGCCGCGTGTCGCTAGGGCCGCGGGATCCCGATGCGGCGCGAGCGCTCTTCATCCAAGGCGCGCTCGTCGAGGAGCAGGTGCGAGGCGCGATCCCTGAGTTCATGGCGCGCAACCGTGCGCTGAGGCACTCGATCGAAGTGGAAGGGGCTCGACGGCGATGCGTGCTCCTCGCGGACGAACTCCGCCGCTTCGAGTTCTTCGCGCAGAGATTGCCCGCTTCGATGCACTCGTGGCCGTCGCTCGTGAGTTGGATCCGCGAGGACGAGGCCACGCGATCGGCGCTGTTGACCATGTCACGACGAGACCTCGTGACGGAGGGAGAGGCTGATTCCTGGTTGCCCGATCCCGCATTGATCGATGTCGGCGGGGTGGCGCACCGCGTGACCCATGTCCACGCGCCGGGACTTGCCCACGACGGGGCGACACTCTCAGTGCCGTTGGAAGCCGCGAGCCAGCTCGATCCGCGCGCGCTCTCCTGGGGTGCGCCGGAAGTCCTTGAGGAACTCTGCGCATCGATGATCCGATCACTTCCGAAGCATCTTCGCCAGCGACTCTCGCCGCTCGCGGAGGTCGCCGAGGGGGCGGCGTTGGCACTCGCCGACCGTGAAGGCGAGTTTGGGGTGCGGCTCGCGGCGCACTGCACTGGGATCGCTCTCACGAGCGTGCGCCCCTCGGACTTCGACCTCGGCAAGGTGGAGCCGCACCTGCGCCTTCGCGTCGAAGTGACCTATGGGGGTCGCGTCGTGGACGCTGATCGTGATATCCGTGCGGTCGCACGCCGAGTCCGGGCCCGGTCGCTTGAAGCCTTTGCCGTGCTCGCCCCGGAGTTGGCGCCTTCGCTCCAGCGCAGTGAAGTGCTTGAGTGGGACGACTCGTCGCTTCCCGCGGAGATCCCTCGGTCGATCGACGCGCCATCGGGATCGCCTGTTGCTGTCCTCCATCCCGCACTCGTTGACGCCGAGGGCCACAAGGGCGGTCCCGTGATGCTCCGCGTCTTCCCCGATCAACTCTCAGGCCGACGCCAGATGCGCCAGGGGATTGTTCGGCTCCTCTCGTGGCGCATCTCCGATCGTGTGAAAGATCTTGCAGTGCACGACCCGTCGTGGGAGCAACTCGCGCTCGATGCGGTGGCTCACGGCCTCGGTGAGGCGGAACTCCTTGCCGACCTCGCGGATGCGGTCGCCATCGCGGTGACTGATCGCCTCGCCGAGTTCCCACGCACTCGGGATTCGATGCAGGCCGTGGTGCATCAGGCCATCGACGGACTCTGGTTGCGTGTCGGAGAAGTCCTGCGCTGCGCTCACGCCTGCTTCGTGGCGGTGGAGACGCCCGTCCCCGCCCTTCTCCGCGATCGCGTTGCGACGATCTTCCCGCCACGAGCACTCCGGCGGCTCGGGGCTCGCGCGCTGGAACGAGCGCCTCGACGGTTGGCGGCTCAGGCGATTCGCGCGAGGCGCGCGTTGATCGACCCAGCGCGAGAGCGTGCGGACAGCGCGATCATCGCCCACTGGAGCGCGCAGGCTCGACTCGCGCGCGAGTCAGCGAGCACATGGGACGAGTGGGTCGCGGCACTGGACTTCGAAGACCTCGTTGAGGAGTTCGCCGTCGCGCTGTTCGCGCAGGAACTCGGCACCGTGCGCAGTGTGTCCGCGCCGCGCATCGAACGAGCGGCCGCTCAGCTGAGTGCGCTCGTCGTCCAACCTGGCTCGGGCCAGGAGTAGGGCCGAAACTTCTCCTGAACCCCTGTTTCCTCGCTGTGAAGGAGCGCACGCAGGGGCCCGAGTCGGCTCGCCACCGGCGAGTCGATGAGCGTGCTCGAGTCTGAGGCGCTGACTTGGAACAGGACCCGCCAGTCGAACTCGCGGATGGCATTGCGATCGAAGGCTCGCGCGAGGTTCGTCGCGCTGTCGCAGGTGGCCATCACATGGATCCCGAGGGATGGACCTTCCTTGAGGATCGCGGCGAGGACCTTGTCCGGTGTGAGCGCTGCCCCCGAGGACGAAGAGAACGAGTAGTCGTCTTCGTTACGGCGAAGCGCTCGGAGTCGATGGAGCCCGTGCACGAGGAGCAGCCATGTCGGCGCCATCGTCAGATTCGATGCTTGCCGAAGCAGCAACTCGTCGTGCACGCTCGCCAGGATGGCCTCGGCGTCGCGGTGCTCGCCAACGCGCGTGTCGATTGGCAGCGACTGAGCGAGCGCGGCAAGTCGACCATACTCCGCCGCGTCCGGAGCCGTTCCATCAATCAGAAGCACCTTGCATTGGCCGCGCGGGAACTGTCCCGCAAGCGAAACGACCGCGGTCGCGGCGACGGCGATCGCGGCGTCGTCTCGTTGCCCGATGACCATGACATTGGCGCCGGTCTGGCGCGCGAGGGCGACGCCAGTGGGGTCCTTGATGGAGATCGGGTCGCCGAGCCACACCACTGGAGTGCGTGGTGAACTCCCGGCGCGGCGTGCGGCAATCGCGTTGCCGAGAGCTCGGTTTTCATCGAGGTGCGCCGGCGCATTGCCTTCGAACACGATCATCGACGGCGTCCGCCGTGGCGGCATGGTGACCAGTTGTGCGCGGACACGCGCGAGCCGCCGGTCTCGCTCCTCATCCCCGAGCCACACGACTTGAAACGGATTGTTCCCCTCGATGAGTCCGCCCGAGTCGTTGTAGATCGCGTCACCGGGTCGCGAGAGGAGGCGTCCTGCGAGATTGTCATCGGCAAGGATGAGCTGCGAGTCGGCTTCGTTGCACTGCAGCGCGATCCGCACCGCCATTTGTCCCATCGTCGCTCGTGCAATGGAGTAGGCGCCACCGAGCGTCTGCGACCCGAGGACGACATGCATGCCGAAGGCTCGCCCTTGTCGGACGAGGCGGTCGAGCAAGAGCGCCGACTCTTCGGAAACCTTGTCGTCCTCCGTGAAGAGTTCCTGAAACTCGTCGATGATGAGGAGACTGCGCGGAAGCACCTCGGGGCTCTTCGCGCGCCGGAAGCCGGCGAGGTCTTGCACACCCAGACCACGGAAGATCTCGCCTCGGCGGCGAAGTTCCTGATCGAGGCCTTTGAGGACCGAGAGCCCGAACTCGCGGTCGCTCTCGACCGCCACGACCCGCGCGTGCGGCAGTGCATTCGTGGCGTAGGTCCTGAATTCAACACCCTTCTTGAAGTCGATGAGCCAGAGTTCGGCCTCGTCGGGACTGAAGCGCAGCGCGAGATTCGTGATGAGCGCGTGAAGGAGCGTCGATTTTCCTGAACCGGTCTTGCCCGCGATCAGCGCGTGTTGGCTCGTTCCGACGCCAAGAAGGAGGCTCTGCAGACGAGTCGCGCCCGAGCGACCCAGCGGAACCTCGATTCTGTCGGCTGTCGACTCTGTCCACAGGGCATCGTCGCAGGGCGCAATGGCTGAGAAGGGAACTTCGACCCGCTTTGAGTCTCGGGCCGCCGTCCCAATCCGCTTGAGCAGCGCGATCGTCTCCTCCTTGGTCGGCGGATGGCTGATCGTGATGGGAAACTTCCCGATCCAGACATCCGCATCCCAGAAGTGCCCGTCGCGCCACGAAAGATGCCTGCCCTTGCCCCGAAGGTCATCATCGGTCAGCGGCGCCGGAAGTGACGCCGCGAGGTCGCGCAGGATCAGCGTGAACACGCCGCAGCGTGGCCCACTATTGATGATGCTCGCAAGATGCTTGGCGGCGATCTCCGAGATGCCCGTTGGGAAGTCGCACAAGACGAGAAACCGATAGGGCTCGGCGATCTCGCCCGCGCGACGGTTGTACTCATCGAGCGTTTCGAACTCATTCCGCAGGAATTTCTGGATCACGGTCTCCATGTGCTGGCAGAGATCCGAGAGCCGCTGCTCGATGTGCCGACGATCGGTCCAGATCCGCTCACCGATCAAGTGTTCAGCGTCGTCGGCCAGATGCATGAGTGCCGCGACCCCTTCCCCCAAGCCCACCGGGTCAACGAGCGTGAACCTCGCCATGCCCGGAGTGGTTGCCGCGAGGATTCGCATGATCGCTTCTTGCATGATGGCGATGCCCTGCGCCCGGCCATCCCGGGGCGTTTCCACGAGGAGCGATGCATCACGGGGCAACGCGAGCACGATCGGGACATGGAGGACGCGCGGCGCGCCACCTGGCCACGCCAGTGCCGGGTCGTCGGGGATCGCCCCAGGGATCTCCTTGAGTGCCACGGTGATCGACCCGACGCGTGCGCACCCGACGAGCCCCTTGGGCCCGCAGAACGACTTCCACGAGGGATCGGACCACCGTGGAAAGTGTGCGTGCTCGGCGTCCACGAGGGCGTGCCCGTCCTCGATCACCTGACGCTGTGCCTCGGACCAGTGATTTCGCAGCGTCCGAAGTCGCGTGGTTTCGATGGCGTCGAGTTCCGCGATTCGTGTCGTGTGACGGAGTTGTTCGGCCGCGACCGCAGCGTCGTGGGCGGCGTGGGCAGCGGTGCACGCCTCGTTGCAGAGGCACTCGGCCGTCTCCCTCACCGTTCGCGCCTGAGCATGGGAATTCGTCTCAAGCGTCCTCGCGCTGTCGTGGATCACCCGGCGCTTGCGCGCGTAGAGCAGCTCGATCTCCTTCACGGCGGGCTCTTGCTGCGACCGCGCCGCCTTTCGCTCGCGCGCGTGTTGAGCCTTGTACTCGGCCTCCATCGTCGCCCGTCGCTTCCGACCCTCTTCGACCGCCCGTACAGCGATGGCCGCGGCCGTCACGCGCGCCGACCGCAGAGGTTCGGCAATGCGCCGCAGCCGCCTGCCGGCCCACGCCCATCCAAAGATCGAGCTCACGAACGCACACGCCAACCCAATGCCCGCCGGCAGGGCGATGTCCTCAGCGGCAGCCCCGGTCGTGATCCATCCGACCACGGCACCGGTACCCGCAAGCACAATCGCGAGCGTGACATGCACAAGCTTGACGCGGAGGAGCCGGGGCACCGTTTCCCCGCGAAGCCGCTGCGCGATCTCGGATGCTTCTCGCGCCATCGCCTGCAGCGCGGTCGCGGGGTCGCCGTCGGGCAGGCTCGCTCCGGCTTCGGGAGCATGGGCATCCTCCCTTGGCAGGATGCCCGCCCGCGCGAGTACTTCAAGTGCGCCAGCTGCATGTTCGGCCGCGCTGGCCATGCCGTCCGCCATCGCCTTCTCGAGGGCTTCAAACTGCGCCTTAGGGACCGGCTCCTGTGCTTCGTACATCGTGTCAGCGGTCCAGATGCCTTCCTCGACCCGTGTCTGTGCCTGCTCCAAGAGTTCCACCCGCTCCCGGTCGCCTGCCTGGCACGCCGCGCGCTCGCTTGCCTCAATCCGGGCCAACTGGCGTTGGAGCCGCGCTGTGGCCTCGCTGCTCACGCGACCAAGTTCCTCCTGTGCCGCGGCGATCGCTTGGTCTCGCGTGCTCGTGATGGACTTGGTGAACTGCGCGTGCTGCAGTGCCTCGGGGCCGCGCGTGGACGCCGAGAACTCGCGCAGCGAAGCCTCCGCGGCGACACGCTCGGCGGGAGCCGTCAGCAGCGTGCGGCAGACCCGCTGCGCCGTTGCGGCGACTCGGGCGCCCGGCAACTCCGCACTGGGTGCGCCATCGGTGGACACGCTCGGAGTCTATCGGCGCACTTCATCGCCGTTGTCGAGTCAGCCGCCACACTCGCGCCGTGCGCGCGCGATCGCCTCACCGAGTTCGTCGAGGGCGAGCAGCGCGATGCGAACCGGATCATCGGCGCCCTCCACGGCCTCGCGCGCGATGGCTTCGCACGCCTGATCGCGCCAGTCCTGACGGACATGCGCCCACTGCTCATGCATGACGCGCAGCGTGTCCTTGATCTTTGCCTTGCTGCTCGTGTCACTCATGGGAGTCCGCTTCGGTCCCTCTGGATTCATCGCCACCACGCCGCATGGATGTGTCGCTCGGCTGGGGTGCCTGCGGACGCTGCGTCGTTGGCCCGTCGCCAGAACGGTCGTGAAGCACCTGGCCACCCGACGGCGTCGCCAAGTACGCGTCGATCGCCTCCGCCATCCGATTGATCGATGCGATCGACCGGGGGAGCACGCTCTCGACGAGGTTCGCGAGCGGCGAGAGGCCGGCGCGAAAGCGACCAAGGACTCGTTGGTACTCAGGCCCCCATCGCTTCAGAGCGCGGAGGTACTGCTGCGCCTCGTCGACTGCTGCGTGCGCCCGGTCCACGGCGCGCTTCTCATCCACGACCGAGGGTGGCCGCCCGTCCGCCGTGGGCTGCATCTGCTTGCGGTAGAGCGCACTCTTCGCCGCGTTGAGCCGGTCCGAGCGCTGGCGAAGTTGCCGCTCCCACTCTGCCGGAGCGGCGCTCTCGAGCCACATGCCGAACCGTTCGGCGTCCGAGACGGCCTCTTCGAGCGCTGTGGCGAATCCGCGCGATGACTTCACGAGCACCGCCTTGGCCGCCATCAGCGTCGAAGTGTCACGGAGGTCAGCGCCCTGGTCCATGCGCTTACCGCTGCTTGAGGTACTCGTCGATGCGGTCGGCCTTGCGCAGGAGGAAGGGGATGTGCTCGTCGCTGGCCTTCATCAATCGCTGAAGCACCTTGAGTGTCAAGTCAAACTCCTCGGCGAACTTCTGCTGTTCTTGATCGCGCCATGTCTGCGCCAGCGTGTTCATGCGCGAGCCGATCGTCGAGATCCCCGCCTGCAGGTCGAGGTTGAACTTGCGCAGATCTGCGGCGAATCGCCTGAGTTCGGTGGGGTCGACGACAGCCTTGGCCATGGTCGAAGTGTATGCCGCTACGCTCGCGTGATGGAGTCGCGCAACTTCATCGACGGCGAGTGGGTGGACGCGCGCGACGGTGCGACCATGGTGGTCCGCGACCCGGCCGACGATGCGTCACTCGCGAGCGTGCCAAGGTGCGGCGCCCGCGAGGCAACGGCGTGCGTCGACGCCGCGCAACGAGCCCTCGGCGCCTGGCGGAACACGCCAGCACCCGAGCGGGCGAACCTGCTCCGGCGCGTGGCGGACATCCTCCGCGTGCGTCGTGACGCCCTTGCTGCGCTCATCACAAGCGAGAATGGGAAACCGATCGAGGAGTCCAAGGGCGAGGTGAGTTACGCTGCTGACTACTTCGTATGCGCCGCGGGCGAGGGCGAGCGGCTCGTCGAGGAAACGATTGATCCGCGAGGTCGTCCCTTTGCCCGACGCGCGACTCCTGAATGCCTTGGCGTCGTGGCGGCGATCACGCCGTGGAACTTCCCGTTTGCCATGATGGCAAGGAAGACCGCGCCGGCGCTCGCGACCGGTTGCACGCAGGTCGTCAAGCCCGCCGAGGCGACGCCGCTTTCGGCACTTGCCCTCGGGGGCGTCCTCCACGAGGCGGGTCTGCCGCGCGGGGTCGTGAATGTTGTGACGGGGGATCCGCAAGCGATCTCTGATGCATGGCTTCGCGACGGCCGAGTGAGGGGGCTTTCGTTCACCGGCTCGACTGCGGTCGGCAAAGATCTCATGCGCCGCGCGGCGGACCAGGTCGTGCGGCTCTCGCTCGAGCTCGGCGGGCTTGCACCGGTGATCGTCTTCGAGGACGCCGATCTCGATGCCGCGGTCGAGGCCACCCTAACGGGCAAGTTCAGGTGCGCGGGGCAGACCTGCATCTGCCCGAACCGGATCCTTGTCGCGCGGCCGCTGGTCCAGCCATTCGCGCTGCGGCTCGCCGAGCGCGCGGCCGCGTTGCCACTCGGTCGGGGCGCGACGCCAGGGACACGAATGGGGCCCCTCATCAATGACGCGGCGGTCGAGAAGGTCCGCCGTCATGTCGCAGATGCCCTCGCCAGGGGTGGTCGACTCCTCTGCGGCGGCGCGACCGTTCCCATCGCGGGCGGCTGCGACCGTTTCTTCGCGCCAACGGTCATCACAGAAGTCAATGCCCGGATGCTCTGCTTCCGCGAGGAGACTTTCGGCCCACTCGCGCCCGTCGCAGCCTTCGACGACGAGGCGTCCGCCCTCGGCATCGCCAATGACACGCCGTACGGGCTCGCGTCCTACATTTTCACGCGCGACCCATCCCGCGCACAACGGGTCACTGCGCAACTCCGTTGCGGCATCGTGGGCGTCAACACATGCCTCGTGAGCGATGCCACCGCGCCGTTTGGCGGGTGGGGGTGGTCAGGATTCGGGCGCGAGGGCGGACGGTGGGGGCTCGACGAGTACCTCTCGTGGAAGTACTCGTGCCACGCCGTCGAGGCACCTCACTCCTGAATCGGCGGGATGTCGGCGTCGGTGCCGAAGCCTTCCGACTGCATGAAACTCGTGAGCCGCTGGCGGCGCACGGGATGCTGCAACTTTCGGAGTGCCTTCGACTCGACCTGGCGCACGCGCTCGCGCGTTACCTTGAAAATGCGGCCGACCTCTTCGAGCGTGTAGGTGTAGCCGTCGCCAATGCCGTAGCGGAGCTTGAGGATCTCCCGCTCGCGGTAGGTGAGCGTCTTCAGGACATCATTGATGCGCGACCTCAGCATCTCGCTGCTGGCGGTCATGCTCGGCGCTTCTTGCTTCTCGTCCTCGATGAAGTCGCCGAAGTGCGAGTCTTCGCTCTCGCCCACGGGTCGGTCGAGCGAAATCGGATGGCGCGAGATCTTCAGGACGCGCTTGACTTCCTCGACGGGCATCTTCGCCCTTGCGGCAATCTCCTCGTGATTGGGCTCATGGCCGAGTTCCTGGAGGAGGTGCTTCTGGATGTTGCGGAGCTTCGACATCGTCTCGATCATGTGGACCGGGACGCGGA
>SXGS01303792.1_pt1 | contig 38238 bp, 28 predicted proteins | sample 3174681 | NCBI WGS metagenome assembly SXGS01 (sample SAMN11356861, study PRJNA531348) | freshwater metagenome | isolation source: freshwater sample F1-80 | place: China: Fuxian Lake, Yuxi | collected 2017-12-25
ATGATCCTGGAAATCTTGATGGAAAACTTGTCGTCGCTGCTGCAGATGGACAAGCATTCAAAATTACTGGAGTCAATCCACCTGTTGTTTCCAACATCAGTCCAGATGCTGCCACAGAGCACATTCTCAAGATCGACTGGGCGAAATGGGAAGAACAAGGACGCGCAATCAAAGTGACTGTTGCGACAGATCATCCCAAAGCATCTTCTGTCAGTGTGATGATCAAGAGGCCAATGGTTGCTGGCGATCGTCCAACGCCACCGCCGCCAACGCAGCGTGCCGTTGCAACGCCAACAAGCGAACTTGTGCTCGCAGCGCAACAGGGAAATGTTGTGAAGGTCAAGGAATTGCTTGCTGTTCCAGGAGTGAATGTCAATCAGGTCGATGGCGATACTGGCAGAACAGCTTTGCACTGGGCGGCCCGTGAAAATCGTGGAGAAATCGTTGCGATTCTTATCGAAGCAAAGGCCGATGTGAATGTGCAAGACCGAACTGGAAAAGGTCCATTGACCCTCGCGGCTGAAACTGGAAGCGTTGATGCAACGCAGAAACTTGTTGATGCAGGCGCAAGCTTGACAGCTCGGGACTCCATCGGCGGAACTCCTCTCACCTGGGGCTGCGGATTGGGTTCGGCGGAGACGGTCAAGATTCTGCTCGCAAAGGGAGCTGATGCAACTGTGGTCGATGTCAACGGATTGACTCCGCTCATCTGGGCGGCTGGAATCGGCAAGCCAGAAACTGTCGCTGTTCTTTTGGAAAAATATCCAAATCTTGATTTGAATATCAAAGATGGCGTCACCGGAGACTCCGCTCTGATGCGTGCTGTTCGAAGTGGAAAGATTGAAAGCGTTCGCATGCTGATTGAAAGAAAAGCAGATGTGAACTCCCTCAATAAGCAGGGATATACGCCACTTCAACTCGCAGCTCTTTCGGGAACCGCCGAGAAGGCGAAACTGTTGATCGAAGCCAAGGCTGATTTGAATACCAAGGATGCAACTGGACGGACCGCGCTTGATCTTGCGCAACGACGAACAGATGCCTCAGGAAAAGAAATCGCTGATTTGCTCCAAAGCAAAGGCGCAGTTAGCGCAGTGCCAGTTCCTGCGGAAACTCCCGCAGTTCCTGCTGCGAAATAAATCTAGCACGATCCAAAGTTTTACTGGATTTTTCAACAGATTGCTCACCAAAGGCCTCCGCAAATGCGGGGCCTTTTTCTTTGGGTTCATTGCAGTGGTTGCGATAGAGTAGAGCCATGACTTCAGCAACTCTCCAATCGTCGACAACATCGGGCAAGACTCCAAAGGCATATCAGGCGCTCATCGAACGAGTTCGTGAGGCACATTTGCTTGGGGCGACGGGTGGGATTCTCAGTTGGGATCAAGAGACAATGATGCCAGCAGGTGGAGTCGAATTGCGAAGTCAGCAATTGGCGATTCTCGCTCGACTGCAACATCAGATGTCCACCGATCCCAAAGTGGGAGAATTGATTTCGCAGTGCGAGGCAGATCGCGAGTTCATGGCGAGTAATTCTGTCGAGTCCGCAAACATCGTCGAATTGCGCCGCGACTTTGATCAAGCGACGAAATTGCCAGAGAGGTTGATCAGCGAATTCGCAGAAGTTTCCAGCAAGGCCCAGCATGAGTGGGCGACAGCACGAAAGGCCAGCGACTTCAAAATGTTCTTGCCTTGGTTGGAAAAGCTTGTAGCGCTCAACCGCGAGAAAGCGGCATGCTTGGGGATTCCATCTGGCGGAGAACCATGGGATGCGCTCGCAGATACATACGAACCTGGTTGCACCGCGGCATCTGTCACCAAGGTATTCACTCCACTTCGAGCTCGTTTGGTCAAATTGCTCGGCGATTTGATGGGAGGATCGCGTCGACCATCGAATCGATTCAACGAACTTGCATTGCCGGTCGATGCACAGGCAAAGTTTGTGCGAATGGTTGTCGAGTCAATTGGATTCGATTTCCAAAGAGGGCGTTTGGATTCGAGCACGCATCCATTTTGCGGTGGCAGCCACTGCAATGATGTTCGCATGACAACTCGTTATAGCGAAAGATGCGTGAATGATGCGCTGGGATCTTCGATGCACGAGGCTGGCCACGGAATGTACGAACAAGGATTGCCAGCTCGAGCAATTGGAACACCTGCCGGCACCGCGGTTTCGCTTGGAATTCACGAAAGTCAAAGTCGTCTTTGGGAAAATCAAGTTGGGCGAGGACTTCCATTTTGGAAGTGGTGCATGCCAAAGCTTGAAAGCTTCTTTGGCCGAGGCGTCGATGGCTTTTCTCTTGATGAGTTGTATGGCGCGGCAAATATCGTCGAGCCTGGATTCATTCGAGTCGATGCAGACGAGGCGACTTACAACATGCATGTGATGGTGCGGTTCGAAATCGAACGGTTGCTCATTGCGGGTTCACTTGCGCCGAAGGATTTACCTGGAGAATGGAATCGCAGATACAAGGAATATCTGGGTCTTACCGTGCCAGATGATCGAAGAGGGTGCTTGCAAGATGTGCATTGGAGTATGGGCGCATTTGGATATTTCCCGACGTACACGCTCGGCACTTTGTATTCCGCGCAATTCTTTGACGCTGCAAAGAAGGCGATGCCTGGGCTTGAAGATGGATTTGCCAAAGGCGATTTCGTGCCTCTGCGAGAATGGCTCAACCGAGAAATTCACGCGCACGGTCGCAGATTTTTGCCCGAAGAACTTTGCAAGCGAGTGACTGGATCGGGGCTTTCTTCGGAGCATTACCTGAACTATCTCGAAGGAAAATTACGCCCGCTCTATAATTGCTGATTCGGCACATTCTGATTCGCAGGCGCTGGAAGTTTTTTTGCCGGGTCACTTGCGGCATCCTTGGACGGATCCTTGGACGGATCCTTGCCAACATAAGTCGTCGCATCCATTCTGCCAGGAAGTCGACCCGTTGTCGCAAGAATCGCCACAACCATTGTCCAAAGCGGAATCATTCCCACGCCTGGTATCGCCTCTGCAAGGAATACGGCGAAGAGCAGAATCGGTCGTCCAAGCGCCAACCAGATCAGCACGCCTGTCACGAGGTCGATACCGATGACGAGAGGTTGTGCGACTACGGTGGGTGATAAGAAGAAACTCAAGCCGTCAGAAACAAGGGCAATAGCCATTGCAAGCCCTATTCGGACCCACGAAGGAGATTTCCAAATATTTGATGGTGCGGAATCTGTCATTGCGAGTAGGCTCGGAGGACTCTACCTGTTTTCCTATGGCATACGAACAAAAAAATATCCGAAATGTCGCAATCATCGCCCACGTTGACCACGGAAAGACAACGCTGGTGGATGCAATGTTGCGTTCATCAAGCGCTGCTCTTGAAGTCGAGACCGGAGCTGAATGCGTTATGGATTCCAACCCACTCGAGCGCGAGCGGGGGATCACCATCCTGTCGAAAAATTGCGCAGTCAATTATGTTGTGAAGATGGGGCCGCATGCGGGTCTTGCGATGCGCGTCAACATCATCGACACACCAGGCCATGCCGATTTCGGTGGCGAGGTCGAGCGCGTTCTTCGTATGGCTGATGGATGTTTGTTGTTGGTTGATGCGATGGAAGGTCCGATGCCACAAACACGCTTCGTGCTTTCGAAGGCACTTGAAGTTGGATTGAAGCCCATCCTTGTCGTCAACAAGTGCGATCGTCCTGATGCGCGGCCATCCGAAGTTGTTGATGAAGTCTTTGATCTCTTGATTGATCTTGGCGCGGATGAAATTGCGTTGGACTTCCCGGTTGTCTGGGCATCTGGTCGTGATGGTTGGGCAAGTCGAGATCGCGATGATCGGTTGAACGGTGTCGATGATCTCTTCGCGACAATTGCGGAGCGCGTACCTTCGCCAAAGGGTGACATAAATGCGCCTCTGAAATTTCTTGTCGTGAATCTTGATTCGAATGATTATGTCGGACGACTTGGTATCGGGCGAGTTTTCGACGGCGTGCTGAAAGCAAATATGGCCGTTGTGGTCTGCAAGGCTGATGGATCATTTCAAAAGGCTCGCATTCAAGGAGTGAAACGGTTTGAAGGTCTTGCTCGAATGCCTGCAGAGTCCATCGAAGCTGGAGACTTGTGTGCCATTGAAGGCATAACGGATATCGAGATCGGTGACACGGTGTGTTTGCCGGACAGCCCGCTTCCTATGCCGCGAGTCAAGGTCGATGATCCCACACTTCACATGATTTTCCGCATTAATGACGGCCCTCTCGTTGGGCGTGAAGGCAAATTCGTGACCAGTCGCCAAATTGCGGAGCGACTCGAGAAAGAACTGCGTGCCAATGTTGCGCTGCGCGTTTCGCCAGGTGATGGCGCTGAAGAATTCCACGTTTCTGGGCGAGGTTTGTTGCATCTTGGCGTGCTTCTGGAAACGATGCGGCGTGAAGGGTTCGAATTGACGGTCGGAAAGCCAGAAGTCATCGAGCGTGAAATTGATGGCGTGATGAACGAACCCTATGAAAAACTTGCGCTCGATGTCGCCCAGCATGTGATGGGTGGCGCGTTGGAATTGCTTGGTCAACGAGGCGCTGAAATCACCAAGTTGGATATGCGCGGAACGAGAGCTCATGTTGAAGCGGATATTCCAGCGCGCGGTTTGATTGGTTTGCGAACTCGCGTCTTGAATGCAACTGGCGGCGAAGCTGTCATGCACCATTCATTCTGCGACTATCGGCCGATTCGATTCGCTGCTCGCAAGCGACAGAATGGAGTTTTGGTCGCTGTTGAAGCTGGCACTGCGACGACATTCTCGCTCTTGAATTTGTCCGAGCGCGGTGTGATGTTCGTCAGCCACGGCGATACTGTGTACGAAGGTATGGTTGTTGGAGAGCACAACCGCGATAAAGATTTGCATGTCAATGTTGTCAAGGCGAAGCCGATGTCCAACGTTCGAGAATCCAACAAGGAAGCGACGGTTGTTTTGAAGTCGCCGCGTCCGCTCAGTCTGGAAAGTGCTTTGGAATATCTTGAAGTTGACGAATATGTGGAAGTCACCCCAAGTTCCGTGCGAATTCGCAAGAAAATCTTGAAGGAAAACGACCGCAAGAAATTGGTTCGTCAGCAAAAGGATCGGGAAGCTGCTGGCGTCGGGGCGGACGAGTAAGCCTGTCTGACCGTAGGATTCGTTGAATGCCAACGATCGTGCAGAAATTCGGTGGGACCAGCGTTTCGGATGTTGCGCGCATTCGGCGAGCTGCTGAGCGAGTTGCGGATGCTCGCGCATCAGGATTCGATGTTGTCGTTGTCGCTTCTGCGATGGGAAGCACCACCGATGATTTGATCGCACTTGCAGATCAGGTCTCGCCTTCTCCTGATCGACGAGAACTGGACATGTTGATGGCCACTGGCGAACAAGCAAGCGTCGCATTGTTGGCAATGGCATTGCGCGAACTCGGTTGTCCTGCAAGCAGTCTCACTGGCGGACAAGCGGGAATTCGAACCGATGGCGTTCATGGTCGCGCTCGTATCACGCGAATCGAATGTGGTCGATTGGAACGATTGATCTCACGGGGTGAGATTCCAGTTGTCGCCGGGTTTCAGGGGACGAGCGATGAAGGCGAGATCACAACCCTCGGTCGTGGAGGAAGCGACACGACCGCAGTTGCAATCGCGGCCGCGCTGCGAATTTCAGAATCGGGTGGATACTGCGAGATTTTCACCGATGTCGATGGTGTCTACACGGCGGATCCGCGACTTGTCCGTTGCGCTGTCAAATTGCCGAGAATTTCCTATGAAGAAATGCTCGAACTCGCCACGCTTGGAGCAGGGGTCTTGCATGCTCGAGCCGTTCTATTCGGTGAAAAGTATGGGGTACCGATTCATGTCAGGCACAGTCAAAAACCAGATCATGGAACAATGATCTCTCGGGAGAATCCAAATATGGAAGAACTTGCGGTCGTGGGTTGCGCACTCAAGGATGAACTTGGGCGTGTCAGCATTCGCCAAATCAAGAATGTTGTCGGCCTTCAAGGACGACTTTTTACTGCGCTCGCACATGCGAACATTGTTGTTGATGACATCATGCAGACCGAACAAGGTTCTGCAACGATGATTGCATTCACTGTGGAGCACGCCGACCTTGCAGATTCCAAGCAGATCGTGGCGAAGATTTTGCAGGAGTTGACCGAGGGCGAAATGTCTGTCGAGGTCGGCCTTGCGAAAGTTTCTGTTGTTGGTGTTGGGATGAAGAGTCACGCTGGAGTTGCAAGCCGAATGTTTCGAGCGCTCGGCGAAGCGGGCGTTGCAATTCATAACATCACCACAAGCGAAATCAAGATCAGTTGCATCATCGACGCCGCAAATGGTCAGCGTGGACTCGAAGCAGTGCATTCCACATTTGGACTTGGGCTTGGAGCAAACGCAACGATGGCCATGCAGACGGACTCGACGCGATAATGACTTCCGATTTCAGCCAGAATCTTTGGAAGGCTGATCAGCCAAGCCCAAATTCTCCTCAGCCACCGTCGCTTCCAGGGCTGAAAGTGATTCGTTTGCTGGGAGCGGGGGGGTTCGGTGCGGTATGGCTTTGCGAACAACAAGGGCCTCTTCTGCGACAAGTTGCGGTGAAGGTCATGCGCACGGTGATCGCAGGTCCGAGGTTGCGTCAGCGCTTTGAATCTGAACGTCGATTGCTTGCGCGCATGGATCATCCTGGAATTGCGCAAGTCTTCGATGCGGGAGAGTCGCAGGATGGCAGTTTGTTTTTCATTATGGAATTGGTTGAAGGGGAGCCAATTCTGGATTGGTGTGATCGCAATCGATTGTCGATCGAGTCCAGATTGGGATTGATGCGGCAAGTTGCGATGGCAGTCCAGCATGCGCATACAAAAGGAATCATTCATCTTGATCTGAAGTCCGCAAATATTCTTGTGCGTGAAGTTGATGGTGCGCCAATTGTGAAAGTCATCGACTTTGGAGTCGCTCGCCTCGCAGATGATCCAGATGCGATTGTGACCATGCAAGGTGATGGAGGGGGACCGGTGGGGACGCTCGAATACATGGCGCCTGAGCAACTCTCGGGCATTCGTCAGTTGGATACTCGTGCTGATATCTATTCACTCGGAGTTGTGCTGTACCAAATGCTGACTGGATTTTCGCCATTTGATTCTCGACAACTTCGAGCGGCTGGAACTGTCGAAGCACAGCGCATTATTCGTGAAAGCGAACCTGAAGTTCCAAGCGAGCGATTGCGCAGAGCGGATGCCTTGGAGAGTTCAGAAGGAGAGTCGCGTGCCGAAGCCCGTGGGATGAATTCCGCCAGACTGCTTCGGACGATTCGGGGCCAATTAGATTATGTGGTTTTGCGCTGCTTGGAGAAAAAGCCAGAGGACCGATATGCGACATGCGATGCACTGAGCGAGGACATCAATCGATGGCTTCTGTTCGAGCCCGTTCATGCTCGCCCAGCATCACGAGAAGTGCGTCTGCGAAAGTTTGCACGGCGCCACAGAATTGGACTCGCCTCTGCGGCATTGATCGCAATCGCGTTGATCGCAGGCACGGTGGCAATGGCGTATGGACTTGCCGAAGCGAAGCGTCAACTCGCGCGTGCGGAGCGATTGCATCGGTTCAACACTCAGATGATCAATTCCGTCACTCCTGATATCGCCAAAGGAATGGATACGCGATTGATGTTGATGATCTTCGATCAGTCGATGGGCGAAATTGATGTCAAGTACAGCGACGATCCCATTCTTGCCGCGGATGCGCATAGCACCGCAGGCTTGGCATATCGATCGATTGGTGAATATGCCAAGGCGTTTGAACACATCAAGAGTGAAGCCAAGATCATCGAAAGTCTTTACCCGCCGAGTGATCTGCGAGTGCTCAAGGTCCAGAATGATTTGGGCAATGTGCTTCTCTTGAGCAACCGTGCTGATGAAGCCGCGCCGATCTTTGAAAAAGTTCTGGAGGGTCGCCGAAAATCGTTGGGTGAGGATGATCCTGCGACTCTCGCTTCATTGCACAACATTGCGTGGCTTCGGGACGAACAAGGCAAAACAAAGGAAGCGGAGGAACTTTATTTGCAAGTTGTTGAAAAGAAGAAGGCGGTCTTGGGTATGGATGATGAAAGCACGCTTCGTTCAATGGACAATCTGGGTGATGTCCAGCGTCGAATTGGAAAGTTGGATGAAGCCCGAGCAACACTGGAAGAAACTGTCGCTCAGCGAACCAAGCGATTCGGTCTTGATGCTCCGGACACGTTGCTTTCACGAAACAACTTATGCATGGTCTTGAAAGCGAAAGGCGATATTGCAGCCTCAGAAGAATCATTCCGAGCAAATGTGAATGACATGATCAAAGTTTTTGGCGAGGATCATCCTTTTACACTGATTGCCCAGAACAATCTCGCCGCAATTCTTCGAGATTCAAGGCGGCTTGCAGAAGCAGAAGAGATTTATGGCTTGATCTTGCCACGATTTGAAAAACGATATGGAGTCAACGCGAAGTACTCGCTGACAGTTCAAGGGAACTTGGCAATGGTTTTGGAGATGCAAGGAAAATTCTCCGAAGCAGAACCGATCTATCTGGAAAATCTTGCTCGCAAGCGTCAGTCGCTTGGCGATAAGGCAGAAAGCACGCTCGGTTCGCTGAACAATCTTGGTTTTCTCTATATGGAAATGGGTCGGGTCGTCGACGCGGAGAAACTCTGGCGCGAAGCTGCGACTGGATACAGAGAAATCTTTGGCGAGCGAAGTCAACAGACAGCGGCGACATCAATCACATTGGCGCGTTCACGATTGAATCTTGGCGATCCCAAGGAGGCGGATGATTTGGTTCGTATCTATGCAGAGGATGAAACGATTCAGTTGCCAAATTCGATGCGGCTCGTTGCGATGAAGACTCACGGTCGTGCGCTTGCTGCGCTGGAGGATCTTTCTGGGGGGATGATCTGGCTTGCCAAGAGTCATGAGTTGTCGATCAAGATGGGTGACGAAAAGGAGGCGCGAGATATTGCTTCCAAGCTTGTGGATATCGCGCTGAAGGCTGGCGACAACCCGAGCGCTGAAAAATGGACGCAATCCGCCAAGGAGAAATAGCATGCGTTTGACCCTTGTGGATGGTTTTGAATGGATTCGCCTTGTTTTGTAGAGGGTTTAGAGATTTTACAGAACATATATTATCGGACTTTCGACGTTTCAAAGCAATCGCAATTGCCTAAAACCAATGACTCCAAATGATCCAATTTCTGCCGCGCCCAAGGCGCAATCGATGGTGCCACTCTGCTCTGTCTTCAGGCGATATCTCAAATCGCAAGGTCTCAAATACACCACCGAACGCGCGGACGTCCTCGATGCAATCATCGCCCGCGATGGTCTCTTCGAGGCCGAAGAACTTTTGCTCGAGTTGCGCCGTCGTGGTCATCGAGTTTCCAAGGCGACCACCTATCGCACGATCAATCTTTTGCAGAACGCCGGCATCATTGTGCAGGCGTTGTTCGATTCAAAGCAATCCCATTACCAATTGATTTATGGCAAGGAACCCCGCGACCATATGGTTTGCATGAAGAGTGGACGCTTGGTCGAATTTCAAAGCGCCGAGTTGACCATTCTTCGAAATCGAATTTGCAAGGAATTGGGATGGCTGCCAGTTGGGCATCGATTCCAGATTTATGCCGTCAGTCCTGAAGGTCAAGCCGGTAAGACTCGATGATCGAGAATTGTTGCAGTGCGAGCATTCTGCGAAGAAGACATTGTTGAATTGTCCGCGCATTTAGAAAACGCAATCTGAATTTGAATTCGTTTTTCTGGAAGGGCGTCAATGATTTTCCGCGCCCATTCGACAACGAGCACTTGCGAGCGGTCAGCCAACAATTCATCCCATCCGATTGATTCGAGTTCGTGTGAATCCTTCATTCTCCATAGATCGATGTGAATGAGCGGCAAACGACCTCCCGAATAACTTTGCATCGTGACATATGTCGGGCTTGCGACCGTCTGTGGATCAATGCCCAGTCCACGCGCCAATCCACGAACAAACGATGTCTTTCCTGCGCCAAGTTCTCCGTCGAGTGCGATGAAGTCTCCTGCTTTCAATCCTTTGGCAAGCTGTTCGCCAAGCGCTTCGGTTGCCGCTTCGTCGGCGAGAAAAATCACGTGCTCAGTTTTGGGATGCTTCAATGAAGCCATCCTAGATTTGATGCGTCTTCAAGCGCATCTGCAATTTCAACAAGCACGGATCTTGCGTCCTCGGCTTGCGGCTGAAGAATTAATCCGATGGCAGTCCATCCTGCAGGAACTTCAGCAAGCGCATCAATCGCGGCAAGCAGTTCGTGATCTTCGCCATCACTCAACGCGTGCCGCAAAAGATGCCCTCGGTTGCAGGGAATATCCGCCCCACTCAGTCGAGCTTGCATCGCAACACCAGAATGTTTTGTTGATGCTTCGATGATTCGTGCTGTATCGAGACCAAGTCCATCACTAATGTCAATCATCGCATGCAGGTTTTGTCCAAGCTTGTCGGCGAGTTTCTGCGCTTCAGCGACTCTCGGCGTGAAGGTCAAGTGATGACCAAGACCATCCTCTGCGAATGATCCGCCAAGTGGACCGCTGACAATCAGTCGATCTCCAATCTTCGCTCCGTGGCGCGTGACGACAATTCCATCCGCACGAGGCGATGCCAAAATCGTCACCGAAAGCGTCAGCGGACCCGCAGGATCATGATGCACTGATGTATCGCCACCAATCAGCGGGCAGCCGAATTCTGCCGCATACTTGCGGACAGATTCGAGCAGTTCGCTTGCGCCTTGCGCTCCGAGGGATTGTGGCAGTGTCACCGATGCAAGCGTCGCAACAGCGATGCCAGCCATCGCAGCAACATCGCTGACATTTCGTGCGACCGCTTTGCGTGCGACAAGATCGAGCGGGGTGTTCGCAGTGAAGTGTCGACCTGCGACAACTTGATCGACGGCGACGAGCACTTGCGATGATGTCAGTTGGATAAGCGCCATATCGTCGCCAGGAGGAATCAAAATATTCTTTGGAAGAAATCCATTCGCCGCCACGGCAAGCGCAAGAATATCCCGCTCATTCACTCGATTACTTGCTGGATCACTGCGAGTCATTTTGCACCACGATTTTGAAGAAGTTCTTGAGCAAGCTTCGCATGTCGCGCCGAAGCCCCCTGTTCTTTGCGGATCACATCTCGTGCAGCCGATGCGATTTTTTCTCTTCGCTCGGTGTCTGCAAGGAGTTGGGCAATTGTTGTTCGAAGATTCTCTGCGGTTGTTTGCACAAGTCCCCCGCTCTTTATAAGCGCATCCGCAGTTGATTGAAAATCATCGACACGCGGTCCAACGATCACAACTTTTCCCAATCCTGCCGGTTCCATCATGTCAGAACCGTGCAGATTTCCAAATGTTCGTCCAAGAACCACCACGTCGGCCAGCGCATAGGCCTTACGAAGTTCGCCAATCGTGTCCAGCACAAATCGTCCGGATGCACTTCCGGCGCGCTTTTCACTTCGCCTGACACATCCTGGCAACGCGCTGGAAGTTTGATCAAACCACTCAGGTTTTCTTGGCGCGCACAAGAGTTGCACGCCTTCAGGACAAGCGGCAGAGATCAGCATTTCTTCGCCAGGAGCAGTCGATCCTGCAACAATCAGCGGCTTCGAGCGATCAATCCCCATCTCGCGGGCCAATTCTTCGGCACCATCGACATGATCTGCAATCTCCGCAGTATCCCACTTCATCGTTCCAGTGACTGAGATTCGATTGCGTGCAACGCCCATTGCCTCGAAGCGATCTGCATATGCCTGATCTTGAGCCGCAACGCGTGACAATCTTCGAAACATCGGCGAGAGAATCAAGCGCACCCGCAATGAGCGTGCAAAGCTTCTTGCGCTGAGTCTTCCATTGATGACCGCAATTGGAATTCCTCGATTTGCGCAAAGTCGGGTGAAGTTCGGCCAGATTTCTAATTCCATCAATAAGACGACATCAGGTTTGACCGCACCAAGAAAACGGCGGACGCTCCACGAAAAGTCAAATGGATATCGCACAACCGTATGTCGAGAAGCAAATACTTTTCGTGCGCGTTCAATTCCAGTGTCTGTCGTGACGCTGATGATGACTTGCGCATTTATTGGAGCTGCAGCCAGAATGTCAGCGAGGATGCGAGCAGCGTTGACTTCTCCCACAGACACAGCGTGAATGAGAATGCGTGATGCGCGCCGAGCCCCAGTCTTGCTGCCCTCTTGTTCCGGCACACGGGGAAGTCGCCATCCAAGTCGCGACGACCAATCCGTGCGCAACTTTCCCCGCTTCCACATAGAAACAAGCCAAAACGGCATAGTGACTATGGCAAAAAGAAGAAAGGCAATATCGACCACGATGCCCATAGAACCCAAGAGTATCCGACCCCGCTAGTCTCGATGCAATGACTGTGGCATCGTCAATCGCACAAAAGTCCAACTCTTCGTTTGTTTGGGAGATTGGCGTTGACACCGGCGGCACATTCACGGACTGCATCGCACGGTCTGGAGATCAAGAAACCGTTCGCGCAAAGGTCTTGAGCACTGCTGCGGTTCGTGGGCGACTTCTCTCGATTCGTTCTTTGATTCTTACCCTTGAAATCGATTTGCCTTTGGCGGATCAAACCATTGATTCATTCTTTCGTGGATTTGCAGTTCGGCTTGCGGGTGCTGCGAATCTCTTTGATTCTTCAAAGTCAACTCACCAAGAGAGCCAAGTCGTTTCTGCTCGGCGTCTAACATCAGGCACGCTCGAATTGACCATCGATCGAGAATCTGCTTTTGAGAATGTCAATTCTGCTGTCAAGGAAATCTTCGTCGATCTGATTGCGCCATTCGAAGCGCCACTTCTCGCTGTGCGCTTGGCGATTGGTCGACCACATCCCCTTCCTCTAACAGACTGCAGGATTTGCATCGGAACGACTCGAGGAACGAATGCGCTGCTTGAAGGTCGAGTGACTCCAGTGACGCTCTTTGTCAATGAAGGACTTGAAGACATTCTCAGTATTGGCGATCAACGGCGGCTCGACATCTTTGCTCGTGCGCCGAGCAAGATGCGAGCGATTGAACGAAACTCTGTCGGTGTGCCGGCGCGCTTGTCACACGATGGAAAGGATGTTCGTCCGCTTGATGAGCAACTCATGCGATCCCGCGCCCGAGAAGCATTTCGTCAAGGATCACGCACGGCTGCGATTGCGCTCTTGCATTCCGATCCAACTCGAGCATCCGCTGTTGCGCACGAATTGAAAGTCGCCGAAATTTTGCGCGAGGAAGGATTTGCGTGGATCTCATTCTCGCATCAATGCGGTTCGACCAGCCGATTTGAGCCGCGCGCTCGTGCCGCTGTTGTTGATGCTGCGCTCTCTGGTCCAGTGGGAGAATTTATTCAGTCGATCGCACACTCTTCATCTGGCGCAGAAATTCTGATGATGACAAGCGCTGGTGGTTTGATTCCCGCTGTCGCATTTCAACCGCGTGAAAGTTTGCTTTCGGGTCCCGCTGGCGGAGTCGCGGGTGCCGCGGCGATTGCCGCAGCCTGCGGGTTTCACCGCTGTGTCACGCTTGATATGGGCGGTACGAGCGCAGATGTTGCGCGAGTCGACGGCGCGCCAGAAATGCGCGACGAAACCACTGTGGGCCCAGTGTCGATTGCATCTGCGTGCGTTGCTGTCGAAAGTGTTGCGGCGGGCGGCGGTTCTATTCTTTGGTGGGATGGCGAAGCGATGCGCGTTGGTCCACGCAGTGCGGGAGCTTCTCCCGGACCCGCGTGTTATGGCACGGGGGGACCGCTGACATTGACCGATGCGAATGTATTGCTCGGTCGCATCGATCGTACGCAGTTTGCAATTCCAATTTCTCTCGATGCCGCACAAGAACAAGCCAATGTCTTGCATGCACACATTGCCAATTCGCGCCGAAAGATGTCGATTCAGGAAATGCTTGAATCTTTTATCGCTATCGCAGACGAGGCGATGGCTTGCGCAATTCGAGCGGTGACTGTTCGACGCGGAGTCGATCCTGCCGATCACGCACTTGTGGCATTTGGCGGCGCTGGCGGATTGCACGCCTGCGCAGTTGCGCAGCGGCTTGGAATTCGTACGGTTGTCTATCCAGCGGATGCAGGTTTGCTTTGCGCAAGTGGAATTTCTCGTGCGCCAATCACACGCATAGTGACTTCACTCGTGCTTTGTGCGCTGAGCGATTGCGATCCCCCGCTTTGGGATCGACTGCTGCAATTGCAAGATCGAGGGCGAAATGAAATGGGTCTCTTGGGAATCTCAGAATCGTCGACCGTGATCACTCGCCAGATTGCGTTGATGCGCTTGGCTGGAAATGATGAAAGCGTCGAGGTCGAAATCCCACCTCATTGCAGGCGCAACACATTGGTCGAATCATTGACCGCAGGATTTCGGTTGCGCTTTCGGGAGATTTATGGCTTTGATCCAGATCAACATCGCAAGATCGAAGTTGAACGAATTCGACTTCACATTGAAGCATCGAGATCGAACGCGGCTTTCACACGCGACGCTTTCGTGCAAAACAATCAGCCCGTTGAAGGTCCAACGACCATTATGCGTCGAGACTCGACTGCATTTGTTGCTGCTGGTTGGACATCGCATCATCATGCAAATGGCGCAATGATTTTCAATCGAGTCAGCGAAGTCACCACAACTGCGGCAAATACGCACGAACTTCTCGCAGCACAGCTTGGTTCGATTGCGACTGATATGGGCGAGCAGTTGCGGCGCACAGCTGTTTCTCCAAACATCAAAGACAGACTTGATTTTTCATGTGGTTTGTTGGACTCGCAAGGATTTCTTGTCATCAATGCGCCGCACATACCCATTCATCTCGGCGCGCTTGGATCGTGCATTCGTAGCGTGAAAATTGAGCATGATTTCAAGCCTGGACAAGTCGTCGTCGTCAATCATCCCCGCTTTGGTGGTTCGCATCTACCAGACTTGACGGTCATCACGCCGATCTTCACGGAATCCAGCGAATTGATTGGTTTCGCGGCAAATCGAGCGCATCACGCGGAGATTGGTGGGTCGCGTCCAGGATCGATGCCGCCTGATGCAACCTCACTTGCTCAGGAAGGCGTCGTGATCGAACCAACAGTGATTGTGGAAGATGGCACGGCGAGGTTCGATCGAATCGAGAATCAACTTCGCAGTGGGCAATGGCCCAGTCGCTTGATCGATGACAATCTCGCGGACCTTCGTGCCCAAGTCGCTGCGAACGAACTTGCCGTCACGCGTATGCGTCGACTTGTGAGCGAATGCACGATCGCATCTCTGCGCGCAACTTGTGATCGTCTGCGAGAATCTGCTCGTCGAGCGGCCGAGCATGCGATCGAACTGCTCCCAAGTGACATTCCAATTTCGCAAGAGCGACTCGACGATGGAACAATTCTCTGCGTGCGAATGAAGCGAAGTTCCAATCCCACTCGTCTGGAAATTGATTTCACATCAACCGCCAACACCCACCCTCGCAATCTCAATGCGCCATCTTCAGTCACCAGGGCCGCGGTGATGTATTCCATTCGCGTTTTGGTTGGCCAGTTTCTCGGCGCAGATGGCCCGGCATTCCCGCTCAACGAGGGACTTCTTGATCCCGTGCAAATTACCCTTCCGAATGCCACAATCTTGTCCCCAGATTTTTCGGGATCTCCCGAAGCCTGCCCCGCGTGCGCAATTGGACAAACTGAAACAAGCCAGCGACTTGTCGATTTGTTGTGGCGCTGCTTTGATCTTGCGGCATGCAGTCAAGGGACGATCAATAATTTACTTTTTGGAAATGCACGATTTGGCTTTTATGAAACGATCGCAGGCGGAGCGGGTGCAACTTGCGATGGCGATGGTGAAAGTGGCGTGCACACGCACATTAGCAACACGCGCATTACAGATGCTGAAGTTTTGGAGCGGAGATATCCAGTTCGCCTGGAGGCTTTCCGTGTGCGCTTGAATTCTGGCGGCACGGGAAAGTACCGAGGTGGTCACGGTCTCGTTCGCCGAATTCGATTTCTCGAAGGGGTCGACTTGTCGTTTCTTTCACAGCACCGAGTCGAATCTCCCTATGGCCTTTCTGGCGGCGCGCCTGGAATGAAAGGTTCACAGCGAATAATCCGTGCGGACGGTCGCATTGAAGATGTCGCTGGAATAATCGCCGCGCGAATGGAATCAGGTGATCAATTCGAAATCGAAACTCCAGGCGGCGGCGGCTTCGGTTCGCAAATCAGCACGCCTTGACTGCGTTTTCGATCGCAGTGAAGTCCACTTGAACCCGTGGGTCCTCGCTGATTGACGCATATTTTACAATTCCCTTCGCATCGATGACGAACGCAGATCGTTTAGAAACGCCTTTCATCCCAATCAAATCTTCGTGTAGGGCGCCATACAAGCGAGAGACATCTTTGTTGAAATCGCTCAGGACTGGAAATGGAATGCGCTCGAGCTCGCGGAATTTCGCAACAGTAAATGGCGAATCAACGCTGATTGCGAAGACCTTACATCCAAGAGAAGCCCAATGATTCCAATGATCTCGAAAGTGGCATACTTCAGCTGTGCAGATTGGGCTGAATGCCAAAGGGATGAAGAGCAAGACGACCATTTCTCGGCCGATGATTGCGCCAACATCAACGGGTTGACCAGGTTGGCTTGAAAGAGTGAACACAGGGGCTTTTGATCCGACAGTCAATGGCATCTCGTTCTCCAATATCGAATAGGTAAAAGAATTGGCATCCAACAGAGATGCTTTTGATGACAATATCACGAAACATCTTTGCTTGCACAAATTTTGCCTCTTATATCGATCGACTCGACAAGTCAGTCGCCGTGCGTTCGCTAGAATTGATTTCAGTTCACGGACAGAATCACATTTCTCAATTATGAATTCTAAAGCGTCCGAGATTCCAAATTGCCCCCCTTCATTCTGGTCGCTGATCTCATCGGATCTTCGACCTGACAAAGAACGGTGGCAATTCGCAGCAAGAATTGCCATCGGTGGAATGCTGATCATTGCAATTCAGATGACGCTTCGTTTCGAGATTCTCTATCCAGGGATGAGTATTTTGTTGATTGTTTCAGAACTTCGCGGCGCCGGTTCGGTGACTCGATTTGTACTGAATCTTTTTGCGGCAACATTTGGCTGTGCAGCTGCGGTGGCGTTAGGCGCACTTTTCATCCAACAACCTTGGTTCCTGCTTTTCATTCTGTGGTTGTACATCGTTGCGATCATGTATTTCATGGGATCAACCCGATATCGGGGCACGATTTTCATCATGGGATATCCCTTTATTGTCATCAACTTCATGACGTTTTTTGACAAGGAAAACGCGGAGCACATTGCAATTATGGTTTACAAGTCGGTCTTGGTTGGGATTTGTGTTGTGGCATTACTGACGATCTTTCTTTGGCCGTCTCATCCCAGTATTACTCTGCGAGAGCGCATCGTGAAATCGCTTGGGCGATCACACAACCTGCTCAGATCACTGATTGATCACATGCAGAACAAGGAACCATTCGATGTCGCAAATCGCTTCCCAGATTATTATCGCGCTGACATTATCGAAAATTTGCAACTTCTCGATCAAGCCGAGACAGATTCTGGTTTCGATGAACGCGAACATCCTGACCTGAAAACATTTCTTGCATTTGAGCGTCAGTTGAGTATGGGAATCTATCTTGCTGCACAGCGATTTGCTTCCAATAAATTTGAAGCGACTCCAGATGCCATCGAACTTTTGACGGCGCTCGATGTTTTCTTGTCCAGATTGACTGAAAAGATCGAGCATCTCTCCCATTTCGCAGGTCTCGACGAAGCCCTTGTGCGACTTCAAGAAGCGGCACGAAAACAGAACGATCATCCATCCTTTCGATCCATAAGCAATCTTGCTTTCGATGCGCCTCTTGCCGTAGCCACGTTAAGAACTTTCACGATCCTTGTGCATCGTCCAGACTTTGCGAGTGTTCTCCTTGGAAACATTCGAAGATGTCTTCCGAATCTTTTTCGGCAGCGTATTTTGATTCCAAATATCCAAGCGTTGAAACACTCTGCAAAATGCGCGACCTCAATTTTGATATGCGCTCTCGTTTGTATCACATTGAATTGGGACAAAGGAATCGGATGCGTCGAGACAGTCATGTTGGTGGTGCAAGCAACATTTGGTGGCACGCTCATGATCGGGAGTCTTCGGATGCTCGGTGTCATGATCGGTTACTCGTTGGCAGTTTTCACGATCATTTTTTTGATACCAGTCGTGACAACACTGACTGGTTTCCTTCTGATTTTCGCACCTGTGCTGTTCTGCGCCGGATATGGCATGCATGGATCACAACGGGTCAGTGTTCCCGCGCTTCAAATCATGATTGTCTTTGACTTTTCCCTCCTGCAGGTGCTCGGACCAGATATCAGTTTGTATCCAACGATGAATTTTTCACTTGCGGTGACAATGGGTGTATTCGTTTCATTTTGCGTGTACCGATTTCTCTGGCGAGCACGAGCAGTCGATGGACTTCAAGGAAGTCTTGCCGAGATGCTGCAAAGCGTTGCAAGCGTGATGCGCGTTCGCTTAAAGGGTGTTGTCACTCGCAAAGAAATTCTCCTAGCGGAAATCAAAATCGAAGATGAATTTGCCCGATTTATGAAACTTCAAAGCGATGCGCAGTTCGAGTCCTATTGCCCCACCGCGGGCATCAATACTCGTTTGCGTGCCGCAGTTTTGACGCATCAACTGTGCACAGAATTCTTGCTGCTCTTGGATTCGAAGACCGCCGAAGCCCAAACTCTGACCAGCAACCTTCCAATTGCAACCGCGTATGTCGAAAACTTGGATCGCTGCTGTCGCATTCTGCGTTGCCAGCCTGACACGGACTTTGTTCCTTTGCCTGCTGCGGGAGATGTGCCGACTCCGTGGACACTATTCTTGCAGCGCGGGAATAGTCAAATCCCAGCTTTACGAAGTGTGATCAATGAAATGATTGCAATCTCTATCAGCGATTCCGCGCTCGGTCAGTCCAATCACAATCAACCGCGAGTTGGCAGTGCTTGCTGATCAATCGTGATATCAATTCGCTCGATGCGTATCGCTCGACCGCCGACTGGATCGATCTCGACAACGCACCCGCACGCACGCTCGCCACCCTCTCCCATTTCGAAATTGGTGTGCACGCCAGTCGTCATCGCACGCAACACGCCTTTGATGTCTCGCCCGATGATGCTTGCATACGGCCCGCACATTCCCACATCCGTGATGAAGGCAGTTCCGCCGGGCAAGATGCGAGCATCCGCGGTAGGAACATGCGTGTGCGTTCCGATCACTGCCGCGACGCGACCATCCAAGTGATGGGCAAGCGCAGCTTTTTCCGAAGTCGCTTCCATATGCGCCTCGACGATCACGATTGGCGACTTTTCTGGAAGTGCAGCGAGGACCGCATCCACAGTTGCAAACGGATCGTCAGCATGCAATGACATAAAGACCCGTCCCAAAACTGTGACAACAAAAATGTCTCGTGGGCGCTCGGGGGTTGCGGGAATCCGAATCCACCGTTTACCCGGCGCTTTGGAGGAAAGATTTGCAGGGCGAGAAATAGGTTCTGCAGGATCTTCAAGGACTGGAGTGATTCGAGGGTCTCGAAAGGCGTGATCTCCCAAAGTGACCGCATCGGCGCCCATCTTGCGAAGGTCGCGATACAAATCAGGCGTGATTCCAGAGCCATTTCGCAGATTTTCGCCATTGATCACAATTGCGTGTGGGGCGAAGGTTTGGCGAAGAATTGGAATGGCATGTTGAAGGGATCGCCTTCCGGGTTGACCAACACAATCTCCAAAAAAAGCAGTCACAATTCCGCCGTGCATGGATATACTCTACATGGCGTCGCGAATAATGACCGAGTTGGTTGTTGCGCGAACGCCGCTGAATGATTGAAGCAACGTACAAAAAGGGCGATCGTGTTCGTCATCCTTCCCGTCCTGAATGGGGGATCGGTGTCGTCTCCAAGATCGAAGTCGTCACGCGCGGCGATTCCACGGACTTGAGGGTGTGGGTTCGTTTTCCTTCGATTGGCGAGAAAACATTGCTTGCCAGCGCAGCTGCACTAGAAATCCTTGATGACCAAAGTTTTTCCAGCGCCGTTCATTCACGACCATCGGTGACGGATTTCGATGTTGCCAAAGGTGGCGGATGGCTTGGTTCAATTTCCAAACAATCCGCAAATGATCTGATGACAACTTTGCCTAGTGAAGCAACCGATCCATTTGCGCATCCAAAGCGCAGATTGGAAGTGACGATCAAGCTCTATCGATTCGACGGTTCGCCAGCCCGCTTGGTTGAATGGTCCATTGCTCAAAGCGGACTTGATGATCCCATGTCAAGGTTCAATCGCCAAGAACTTGAGCAGCTCTATAAGAAGTGGTTATTCAATCTTGATGCCCATCTACTCAAATTGCTCGGTGAATTTCGCCGCGAAAAGACGCTCGTTGACCAAGCGCTTCTCAACGCCCCACCGCTTGCAGTGAAGGCTGTGCGTCGGCAACAAGCAATGTTGAAATAACGACATTATCTTTCCCCAAGTCCTGCGTTCCTTTCTCTTCCTGTGATTTTCTTCTATCGATAGTATTTGTCGCTGAGATGCTGAACGTAAATTCCAAATCAATTCCTGCTCGTCAAACTCAAGGACATCGTGGCGCAATTCGTCCAACGATTCTTTGGGGAATCGCAGTGCTGGTCTTGATTATTGTTGGTGTCACGCTGGGAATATGGAACTCGCGAATACACGCACGGTTAGAACTCGTCGAAAGCGAACGCAATTCGGCAATCGCAGATCTCGAACATGTTCAGGAATCTCTCAAGTCTGCGCTTGCCGAAAGCGCGGCTCTGTCTTTGGTCCAAAAAGAAAAACTTGCACAATCCGAAGCTCGTATCGCCGAAGCCGTCCGCTTGGCTGAACAAGCCTCGTCCCGTGCGACTGCGGCGCAAGCGCAAATCGAACTGCTGACTTCGCGGGCAACTGCTGCTGAGCAACAAGTTGTCCAAACTATAAAGTCCGCAGAAGATGCAATGAGTCAACAGAAGAAATCGCAAGAAGGCGTAAGTCACTCGTCTGCTGATCTTGCAATCACCACTCGTTCCCACCGCGTTCGTGAATTTATGGAAGGTGCATTTCATTCCTTCGCACCTGCAACAGTTGGTCCATCCGATGCGACTGTGAATGGCGTAATGAAAGCTGCGCTCGATGAGCTGAAAAATGGCGGACTTGATGACGACCTTGAGGCAAAGGCGCAACTTGAGTCGACGATTGCAACGATTCTGATGAATGGCGGCGAATACTCACAGGCCAAACCTATCTTGGATAATGTCCTTCAGTATCGGCGGAAGATTCACAAGAGCGACAGTGCCGATCTTGCCGACGCAATTGGCGATGCATCACGGGTTCGAATTTTGCTTGGTGATTTAGCAGGTGCTGAACCTTTCGCACAAGAATCGTTGGCGATGTATCAACGACTTTCAAGCGGCGATCAACTTGTTGTCGCATCCGCTTTCAGCAATCTTGCGCAGCTCGAGCGCGCTCAAATGAAGTGGGTTGAGGCCCAAGCCCACTGCGAGCAAGCAATCGCAATGTTCAAGCGTCTTCGTGCTGGAAACAATTGGAATCTCGCCCGTGAACTTCATGAGCTTGGAGAACTTCATGATCAATGTGGGCGTTTGACTGATGCTCAGCGTTTGTTCGAGCAATCACTCACGATGAAATATGCCCTCGTGCAAGGCGATCATCCCGACATTGCCGCTGGAATGACAAATCTTGCCGGCGTCCACCAATCTCTGGGCAACTATGAGCAAGCTGAAAAAATATTGGTGAAGGCGGTTGAAATGCAGAAGAATCTTCATCAAGGCGACAACTTGCTTGTCGCGGATTGCATGAACAATCTTGCAAGCGTTCTTCAATCACTTGGGCGATCTGCAGAGGCGGAAAGATACTTTCGACAGGCGTTGTCAATGAAGGAGAGGATCCTGAAGTATGACGATCCAAGTATCGCCAGCGGACTGACAAGCCTCGCATTTGTGGAGCAAGCGCAAGGAAGAAACGACCTCGCGGAATCTTTGCTTGTTCGAGCACTCGATATGCGCAAACGGCTTCATCCTGGAGATCACGCAAGCACCGCACGCACGCTGAATTGTTTGGCCTGGGTTATGTTCGATCAGGGAGAGTTGGATGAAGCTGTGGCGAATTCCCAGGCGGCGGTTGATATGTACTCCCGCACCGCACCCGATGGCAACGCGCAACGGGCAGTTGCAATTGCGCTTCGAGCACGGATCGCAAACAAGCAAGGAGATAGTGCGATGGCCACCGAGTTGATTTCGCAGGCGCAAGCAATGGTGCTTGCCAAGGAACCCGCGACTGGCGCGAATGCCAAAGCTGTGATGACCCTCAAGAATGAGATTGAGGGGAAATAGTTTCGCCGAGAAAGAGCGTTACCTGATTGGATTGACTCTGCAAATCCACTTATTCCTTCTCTGACATCAGAGTCGCACGCACTTCTTTCAACTGGGTCAATCTTTTCTCATCCACTTTTGGATAGTGCAGATTGAGAGACGCAAGCGTGTCAATGATGATTCCAGAAACGACGATGCGCGTATACCACTTGTTGTCGGCGGGAATGACATGCCACGGAGATTCCTTCGAAGATGTTGTTTGGATCATCGATTCATAGGCGTCCATATATTGATCCCAATACTGTCTCTCCTTGACGTCTGCTGCTGAAAATTTCCAGTTTTTCTCTGGAGTGTCGATCCGTTCAAGAAAGCGTTCCTTCTGTTTTGCCTTCGAGACATTGAGAAAAAACTTGCGAACGACTGTTCCATTTCTCCCCAAGAATTCTTCCATCTGGCGGATATCTGCCTGCCGCTTCTGAAAGATGTTTTTCCCAACAAGTTCTGGTGGAATTTTTTGAACTTTCAGAATTTCTGGATGCACTCGCACCACAAGAACTTCTTCGTAATAAGAGCGATTGAAGATTCCAATCATTCCGCGTGCCGGCAATCGCCGCATCGATCGCCACATATAATCATGATCAAGTTCCTCAGTTGAAGGTGCCTTGAATGAGTGCACCTCACATCCTTGCGGATTGATCCCCGACATCACATGCTTGATGACCCCATCCTTGCCCGCAGCGTCCATTGCCTGAAAAATGAGCAGGATTGACCAATGATCTTGCGCATAAAGCATGTCTTGCAGTTCCGCCATCATCTGCACGCTCTTTTCCAGGATTTCTTTTGAATCCCCCTTATTTATTCCTGGCAATCCATCCGTTTCATTCGGATCGCAATGCTTCATACGAAATGACTCGCCGTCGGTCACTGCATACTTTTCGCGCAGGGTCTTTGCGGCTTTTAGTATGTCTTTGGGTTTCATAGACGTATGTTGTAACAGGAAAATTATCGCGCTAAAATTTTGACTTTCGTTCGATTTGGAGTAGAGTTTCTTTATGCCTTTGCGAATATTTTCCCTTGTAACACTCGTCTTGTTCGGCAGTGCATTTGCAGGACAGCCTCTGCCTCTAAATTCAGTTCATTCTGCTGGCATTGCACCGCCTTACTTTGAGATTCCAGGCGAACTCGAATTCTCCGGCGAATTGATTGTTCGTTTGAATCAAGGCTTGAACAAGTCGCAACGCGCAACCGCACTTGGATTGATCTCGAAGCAGACCGTTCGCCAACATCTGGCGACCGATGAATTTATTCTCTCGCTTGGACTGACACCAGAACAAATTGGCATTTCCGAAAATCGACGCGTTGAAGAATTGCTTTCGACTGGCCTCTTTCAATATGCCCATCCCAATTGGATCGTCTACCCAACGGTGATTCCCAATGATCCACGATTGAACGAACAATGGCATCACGTCATGATGAAGTCCGCCGAAGCTTGGAATATTTCCAGTGGTTCGTCAAGCGTTATTGTTGCCGTGACTGATACTGGAATTGTTCCTCACGAAGATCTCACGCACCGCGTCGGTGGGTACAACGCCGTTTCGCATCTTGCGGAGGTTGATGGCGGAAACTTGACTGATTTGCATGGTCATGGAACGCATGTCGCAGGTTGTGCTGCGGCGTCTGGCAACAATGGCGTCGGAGTTGCAGGAGTTGGTTGGTCGCTTTCGATCATGCCGATTCGTGTCAGTGAGGCCTCAGGAGGCGGTGCTTCCATGGATGCTCTCTTGGAAGGTCAACGATGGGCAATCGAACATGGTGCGAAGGTTGTCAGTGCGAGCTATTCAGGCATTGGATATGAGGCGATCGAAACGACGGGTGCGTATATTCGTACTCTTGATGGATCGCTTCTGTGGGCGGCAGGAAATTCTTCTACAAACCATTCGGCCTGGGATTTCGAACATGTACTCGTTGTCGGTGCAAGCGATCAGAATGATCAGCGTGCATATTTTTCCAGTTACGGATTTGGTGTGGATCTTTTCTCTCCTGGAGTTGCAATTCTCAGTTCCACAAAAGATGGCTCCTATCAAGCTTGGAGCGGAACGAGTATGGCAACTCCAGTTGCCAATGGTGCACTTGGCGTGATTCGCTCGACAAATCCAGCGCTTTCTGCGACCCATGCGGAGTACATACTTCTCAACGCATGTGATCCATGGGGCGGTGCAAGCAACACGATTGAATGGGGATTTGGACGCATCAATCTCAAGATTGCAGCGGAACAAGCGATTGCGGCGATGTCACCTCAACCTCCTGTTGCTCGCAATGACATCGCGAATTCATTCACAGGAGGCCCTGTTGATATTGATGCTCTCAACAATGATTATGACGCAAACATGGATGCGCTTGTAATCGATTGGGCTGCACCTCAAAGTTCGATGGGAGATCCTGTAAGTATTGTTCAAGGTGTTGGGCCAGCTGGACGAGATGTGGTTCGACTGACAACACTTACTTCGGCAAATCCTGGAACTCGAACGATCGAATATCGACTTCGCGAACCAATTTCTAGATTGACTTCTCAGGCGACGATCACACTCACCCTTGAGCCATCAAGACAACCGACCAATCCAATCGGTGAAACACCTGGCATGGCTTGCAAGTATTACGAACTTGCTGAGTTAAGTGTTTTACCGGATTGGAGCACGCTGAGTCCGTATATGCATGAATTGGTTGCGTCAGTGAATTTTCCAAGCACGGATGGAATTTTCTCTGGCAGTGGTCGAGCCGATCAAGTTGGAGCTGTCTACGACGGATGGTTGATGGTGCCGACTTCAGGTATTTGGACCCTTTCAATCGGATCGGATGATGGTTCTAAACTCTCGATTGGATCAGAAGTTGTTATTGATAATGATGGATTGCACGGAATGCTCACCAAGTCTGCGCAATTTTCTTTCGAGGCAGGCATGTATCCGATTCGATTGGAATTTTTCGAGAATGGTGGCGGTGCAGGAATGACATTTTCATGGAGTGGTCCAGGGATGACGAGCCAGATCATCGCCCCTGAATATCTTTGGCATGGCGGTAGTGTGTCGCGTGCGGATATCACCCGCGATGGTCGTGTGAATGCGATTGATCTTACGATACTTTTAAGTGCGTGGGGTACATCGAACATTCCCGCTGACATAAACGGTGATGGAATTGTGAACTCATTTGATCTCACTTATGTGTTGAGTGCTTGGGGCGAATAGTCGAGGATATTCAGCTGCGTTACAGTGGCATTCCAAGTGCGCAGAAGCGATACAGTTCGCATCGGTTACAGAAGTGCCACGGATACAGCCACGAACTTTGCTCCAGATAGAGCCACAAAAACGAGCATCGTTTTGCGTGGTCGCCGTCGAGAACATTTCCTGCGCGAGTTTGCAAGCCGAGCCGGATTCCGCGTAGACGAGGCGCAGTATGTTTGCGCGCCAAAACATACGCCCCGCAGCGTTCACATAAAACAATTCCGTATTTGTTTAAGCCTGTGTTGAAATCAGTCCGCTGCGAAAATCCACGCGAAAATCCACGCGAAAGAAATTTGAGCCGAATTCCAAATGCCGATTTGGTAATGATTTTCCCCATAAAAAATTTGTTTGCCTATTTTCGCAAACCCCCCTTTCACACCTTCACAAAGGAGGATTGAATGCGAAAAACAGAATGAACCGTACTGGGCTCGAACCAGTGACCTCCTCCGTGTCATGGAGGCGCGCTAGCCAACTGCGCCAACGGTCCGTCAAATCACATCCTACGACGATGCGCACGAATGGGCAAGCAAGGCTGTTCTTCAAGCGAGCCACTCTTCACGAATGCGCGGCGACGCAGCGATCAATTCGCTTGATGGAACTTGCTTTGCCAAGAATTGCCAGCGTGTCAAAGATTGGAGGGCTGATCGTTCCACCACAAAGCGCAACCCGTAAAGGTTGAGCGATTGATCCGAGATTTCCTCCTGCGTCAAGATCAATGTAAGGCTTGATCGCCGCCTCAAGACCCTGCACAGACCAATCGTCGCACTCTGCCAAAATCTTGTTGAGTGCCTTCAAATGGTCCCGCCCGCTCGGCGCCGTTCCCTGTAGCACTTTCTTGACAGCCTTCGCATCCCACTCAAGCGCATCGTCTGCAACTGTGATGAAGCCATTTGTTCGAAAGAGATCGTCAAGTGTCTTGCTGCGCTCTTGGCTTGCATCGCAGAGAGATCGGAACTGTGCATCCGTCACGCGTGACATGAACTCAGGATGAAATGCGCGTCCATGGTCGGCAACTTTGGTCACAAATTCCTCGCGCGGCATCGCTTGTAATGCGTGCAAATTGAATGCAAGCAATTTGGAACGATCAAACTTCGCTGGAGTCTTCACAACGCGTGCAAGATCAAAGTGGCTCTTGAGAAATTCTCGGTCAAACTTTTCCAAATCTCCACCAGGACTCCATCCATTGAGAGATAAAAAGTTACAGATGACTTCCGGCAAATATCCAGATCGCCGGAAATCGTCCACATTGATTTCTGGAAGTATCACTCCAAGTGCTGAAGCCAGAGCGCCAGCAGAAGCAATGTCCAATTGCGTGTTTTTATCCTTGATCCATGCGGCGAAAATGGTGGGATCGACCGTGCCTGCTGGTGGCGCAGTCATCCCCCGCTCTGCGATTGCCTTGCGCAGAACTTTATCTTTGTCACGCTTGGACATCTTCGATCCATCAGGATTGAAGATGAGAGGCAAATGACCATAGATCGGCCTGCGAAAACCAAGTGCATCTTGCAGAACAATGTGCTTCGCGCTGTTGTTGAAATGCTCCTGCGCGCGCAAGACATGCGTCACTCCCATCAATTCGTCATCAACAACAACGGCAAAGTGATACGTTGGAAAACCATCCGCTTTGCGTATGACGAAGTCGTCGGTCTCCCCAGCTGGAATGATCGCGTCACCAAGAATCTCGTCGCAAATAGTGATGGAATTTTGCGGCGTATGAAATCGAATGACAGCGGGCTTTCCCGCAGCAAGAAATTCAGCAACTTTTTCCGCGCTCAACGAACGAGCGGCTTCTCCTGTGTACCGAAACGGCTTGTTCTCAGCCTTCGCGGCGTCACGCAATACGGCGAGTTCTTCAGTTGTTTCGAATGCGTAATACGCTTTGCCGCTGGCGAGCAAGAGATCAAAATACTTCTGATAGATATCCAGTCGCTGTGCTTGGAAGTATGGCCCGCGATCGCCACCACCACATCTTTCGAAGACGGGTCCTTCATCCCAATCGATTCCAAGCCACAACAAATCTTTGACGAAGCCAATACTCGCCGCGTCGCTTGATCTCTTTTGATCCGTGTCTTCGATGCGCAGAACAAATGTTCCACCTCTGCCCTTGGCAAACGCCCAGCAGAAAAGCGCAGTGCGCGCCCCTCCAACATGAAGATGACCCGATGGACTTGGAGCAAAGCGGGTGACGATTGTGCTGGAAGTTGAACTCATTGGTTGCCCTATGAACTGGCGGAGTAAGATGAAGTTGTGAAGCCTAGCAAATCGGAAGTTGTGTCAAATGAAGGCACGCGAATCGGCGTGCTTTCGGACAGTCATGGAGATGCGCTGCGCACTCGTTTCGCGGTCGAAGAACTCAGTCGGCTTGGCGCAACAATATTCATTCACTGCGGTGATATTGAGACAATTGAGTGTCTCGATCCTCTGGCTGGACTTGACGCACACATCGTCTTTGGCAACTGCGACGAACCATCCGATCTTCAGGGATACGCACGCTCGATCGGCATTGCTGTTCATCATCCGCTTGGCGAAGTCATCGTCGATGGTCAGCGGATCGCATTCACCCACGGTGATGATCCCAAGTGCATGCAGCGACCGATCGGTTCCAAGGCACATTGGCTTTTTCATGGACACACGCATCTCAAGCGAGATATCAAAATCGAATCAACAAGGGTGATCAATCCTGGAGCGTTGTATCGAGCGAAGCCGCATACTGTTGCTTTGGTCACTCCCAACAGCGGGCGGGTGGAATTTCAAACGATCTTGTAAGAGCTCGCATGTGCAAATGAAATCTCAACATGAAATCCAACTGACCCGATGAAATCTGAAACGCTTCAACTGCTTGTCCTCCTATTCAACTTCGCATCTGCTTGGATGATGGTCGGGCTGATTTGGTTGATTCAACTCGTCCATTATCCACTCTTTGCTTTCGTAGGCAGAGACGCATTCGTCTCGTATGCCGCCCAGCATGTCCGAAGAATCACATTCCTTGTTGCGCCAATTATGTTGATTGAACTCGTCACATCGATTGCGCTCTTCGTATTTCGGCCGCCTGCGGTGCAGATGTGGATGGTGGTCATCGGAATGATTCTGGTCGCAGTGGCTTGGATATCGACTTGGACGATGCAAATCCCCGCCCACGAAAAACTCGCACTGGGATTTGATTCGCCCTCGTATCTCCGGCTTGTGCGCACAAATTGGATTCGCACCATCGCATGGACTTTCCACGGCATCCTGACAGGTTGGATGTGCTGGATATGTTTGACAGCACTGGCGCAAAGTGCTTGAAGATGCTGCGAACTTGTACGCTATGCCTATGAGTCGGCACCGGAAACCTCGCAAGCGCATTGAACTTCCGCCAATTCATTTGGGCCCTGGAATACTTGAGCAATCGAATACGTCCACTCCGTTTACGATAGACATTTTTGCGTGGAATACGGATCGATTCGTCGAACACAAGATCACTTCTCTCATTGATATCGCAAGGCTGCGTGAGAATCTTCCGATACTGTGGCTCAACATCGATGGAACGCCCGACGCTGCAATTCTGTCACAACTCGGTCAACTCTTCGATCTCCATCCTCTTGCGCTCGAAGATGTGCAACATCCGACTCAACGCGCAAAGGTTGAACCATTTGGTGAGAATCTTTTTGTTGTTGTTCCAATGCCTATAAATGAAAGTGGACCATTTGAAACAGAACAGTTGGCGATGTTTGTCGGTCCATCTGCGGTGATCACGATCTCAGAACGCTGTGACGGTGATTGTCTCGAATTTGTGCGGCGACGCATTCGACAGCACGAAGGTCGCATTCGAGATAAAGGCGCGCCATATTTGGCATTCGCGATTTTTGATACGGTCATTGATCATTATTTTCCCATCGTCAACCAACTCGGCGAGCGCATCGACATGATCGAGGAGGATGTTGTCGACAGCCGCACTGCGCCCGATATGTATGCGATCCGCGATGCGAAACATGATCTGGCAAAGGTGCGTCAAGCGATTTGGCCGATGCGCGATGCGTTGACGGCGATGATGACGATGGAAGCTTGGTTTGATATGGAACACCGCATTTTTCTACGCAACGCACTCGATCATGTCATGCGACTCATCGACATGCTCGACTCGGAGCGCACGATGGCTTCTGACTTGATGGAGCTTTCGATTGCGATCGCGAATGCGAAACTCGGCGAGGTGACGAAGGTGCTGACGATGATTGCCACCATTTTTATTCCGATCACTTTTATTGCCGGCGTCTATGGGATGAATTTCGATTTTATGCCCGAACTGCATTGGAAGTATGGATACGGGCTTGCGCTAGGCTTGATGGGGTTGACCATTGGTGGATTTCTGCTGATGTTTTGGCGACGCGGTTGGTTTCGTTCGGCGATGATGGGCGCGCGGCCTGCGCGACGCGAATAGAGCGACGGAATCGAGCGACGGAATCGAGCGACGGAATCGAGCGACGGAATCGAGCCACGGACACAGCCGCGGACACAGCCGCGGACACAGCTGCGGACACAGCCACAGAATCGCATAAGTGATCAGCCGTGAAAAGTCCTCTCGGGGCTCAAACAGTCCTCGGCGACCGACACGATCCAGTTTGCGAAATTTGTTTGCAAGTGATGTCGGTCGCCTGCGGAACTCGCCCGAGAGAACTTTCCAACGGCTGGACACGCAAACAGATTCGAGCCACGGATTCGAGCCACGGATTCGAGCCACGGATTCGAGCCAAGCACACAGCCGCGAAATCGCACATCGTTTCGCGTGTGCGCCGTTGGGAGGTATGTCCTGCGCGATTTTGCAAGCCGAGCCAGAGTCCCCGTAGGGCGAGGCGCAGCGTGTTTGAGCGCCAGGTCATGCGTTCTGCGGCGCGGGCATAAATCAATCCGTAAATATCTGAGCACATTCATTTTTGCCTTGTAAAGATCGCTGTATTTACCCCCTTGCGCCCAAAGGAAGAATCTTGGATGATGATCTATATGCAGCTCGCGGAGCAGCACTTTGACCTTCACGGATGAGAAAGATCGAATGACCAAACCATTCACAATGCCTATGGACACGCAGACATCAACTCGCGCTTCTGATTATTTCGGTTCGCTCACCTTTAGCGGTGATGTGATGCTCAAAAGATTGCCGCCGGAAGTTTTCATGAACCTCCAGCGGACTATGCAACGCAACCTTTCGCTCGATCGATCGATCGCGAACACGGTTGCTTCCGCGATCAAAGAATGGGCGCTCGAACATGGTGCCACTCATTACTGTCACTGGTTCCAACCGCTGACTGGATTGACCGCCGAGAAGCACGATGCATTCCTCTCGCCAACCGGTGATGGTGGTGCAATCGAAAAATTCTCTGGCGATGCTCTCATTCAAGGCGAGCCAGACGCTTCAAGTTTTCCCTCCGGCGGAATTCGCGATACATATGAAGCGCGTGGATACACAGCATGGGATGCAACCAGTCCGGTCTTCTTGTTGCGCGGAAGCGATGGAAACATGACCCTCTGCATTCCAACTGCTTTCGTTTCGTGGACTGGTGAAGCGCTTGATCAAAAAACGCCACTTCTTCGATCGATTGACGCAGTTTCCAAACACGCTCTGCGAATTGTGCGGTTGTTTGGCGATACAAAAACCACGAATGCAATCGCAACACTTGGTTGCGAACAGGAATATTTTCTTGTTGATCGCGAACTTTTTCTGCAGCGGCTCGATCTGGTTGTTTGCGGTCGAACTCTCGTTGGCGCTCAGCCGCCCAAGGGACAGCAACTGGAAGACCACTACTTTGGCGCAATCGCGGAATCTGTCTTGGGATATATGTCCGAATGCGAAGAGAGATTGTTCGAACTTGGAATACCCGTAAAAACTCGCCACAATGAAGTTGCTCCGGGCCAATACGAACTCGCTCCGACCTTCGAAAATTCCAATGTCGCTGTTGATCATCAAATGACCACGATGCATGTATTGAGATCCGTTGCCCGAAAGCACGGATTTGAATGCCTGCTCCATGAAAAACCATTTGCTGGAATCAACGGCTCTGGAAAGCACAATAATTGGTCGATGTCCACCGATACTGGGGTCAATCTTCTTGATCCACGCGACGACACGCATCCCAATATGCAGTTTATGGTTTGTCTCGCCGCAATCATTCGCGCGGTGGATTTGCATGCGGATTTGCTTCGGGTTTCCATCGCAACGGCCCACAACGATCATCGTCTTGGCGCCAATGAAGCGCCTCCTGCAATTATGTCCATCTATCTCGGCGAGATGCTCACAAACATCTTGGATCAAATTGTTGCAGGTGAAACAAAGAAATCTGCAAAGACAGCGGATCTCGAGTTAGGTTCGCGAACACTCCCCCAGATTCCTCGACATTCCAGCGATCGCAATCGAACAAGTCCTTTCGCATTCACTGGAAATAAGTTCGAGTTTCGCGCGGTTGGTTCTTCGCAGTCAGTGGCCTGGCCGAATACCGTGCTGAACACCATCATTGCCGAAAGTATGGATTACATAGCGACGACACTCGAAGCGAAGCTAGGGAAAAATCCATCTCCTGCGAAAATGGAGACGGTGGTTCGAGGCTTGTTGAAAGACATCATCAAGACGCATAAACGTGTTTGCTTCGATGGAAATGGTTATAGCGCTGAATGGCACGCCGAGGCGGCAAAGCGTGGACTGCCGAATTTTCCATCTACTGCAGATGCACTTCCAGCACTTGCGACAAAGAAAGCGGAAAAGTTGTTCGCCACATACGGCGTTCTTTCTCACCGCGAACTGCACGCTCGATATGAAATTCAGATGGAGCAGTATTGCAAGATCGTTCAGATTGAAGGACGAACTCTTTCGCAAATGGCGATCACTCAAATCTTGCCCGCAGGTCTACGCGCGCAAGGCGAATTGGCTGATGTGGTTGCCGCAACTCAACACGCAGGCGTCCCCTGCCCTGAAAGCGAAGCAGCTCTTCGAGATCTTGCTGGACAAGTCGCGGCATTACGCACCGCCGCTGCGGTCCTCGATTCTGCAACATCCAAAGATGTGCCGAACATCGAAAAGCGTGTTCGCCATTTCCGAGATGTCGTGGTCCCTGCGCTTGTGAAAGTGCGCGAAATCAGCGATGCTCTTGAGCGAATCGTGCCCGCAGACATCTGGCCAATGCCCGATTATGCCTCGATGTTGCTGATTCGCTGAACTGTGATGCTTTGTAAAGTTTCCAAGACCCTGGTGCAAAGCCAGGGTCTTTTCTTATACTCTTGGGCTCTTGACAATTGATTCATTTCTGAAACAAGTCTGAGACAAGGACCATTATGAGCACCGCAACGACCATAGAAAACACTGTTCGAATCACCGACGCCGGCCCCGCACTGAAGCGGATCGATATCACCATCCCAACTGCGAAGGTGAACGAACAAATTGAAAGCGCATTCAGCGGACTTGCTTCACAAGCTGTTGTCCCAGGATTTCGCAAAGGACATGTTCCCCGCGGACTTCTGGAAAAACGTTTCGGCGAAGCCGTCCTTCAGGAGGCTCGCCAACAACTTGTTTCGCAGGCATATCAATCCGCTTTGGAAGCGAATAAAATTCGTCCGATTGGTCAGCCGGAACTTGCGCCAGGCGCGGTCGATGCCGAACTTGTCCGTGGAAAAGATTTTCTTCTTTCACTCGAAGTCGAAGTCATGCCAGAGTTCGAACTTCCCAAATGGGAAGGTCTTTCGCTTCGTCGACCAATTCTCGACATTGAACCAAAACATGTTGAAGAGGAAATTGAACGACTCTCCTATCGCCTTGGAACGCCGGCGCAAATAGAAGGTCCATTCCAACCGCTCGATCGAATGGTTGGAAAAGCTGTTGTTCGTCTCAAGGGAGATGACAAAGTGTTTTTCGCAACTGACAATGCACTCTCGGTCGTTCCTGCTGAAGATGATGCAGGAAAAGGACCATTTCTGGGATTGCTCGTCGAAGGACTTGACGCAATTCTCGGCGGCAAGAAAGTTGGCGATGTGGTCACCATTCAGATGGATGGTCCGGAAAGCCACGAGATCATCGAGATTCGAGGCAAGCCTCTGTCGGTCGAATATACGATCAACGCAGCAGAACGCATCGCTCCTGCGACTCGCGAGGAGATCGCATCGAAGATTGGCGTTGAGACAGTCGATCTGATGCGCGAAAATCTCAAGGGTGTTCTCGAACGCCGGCGCGACGAGGAACAACGAAGCGCCCTGCGCGATCAGGTCTTTGAACAGCTTGCCAGCAAGGTCGATTTTGAACTTCCCGCGCGACTTTCCGAAGCGCAAGTTGGTCGAGATCTCGAGCGTCAACGCCTCGAAATGCTCTACCGCGGAACAGATACGGAGGTCGTCGAAAGTCGTCTCGCGGAAATTCGCAGCGCAACTGCGGACGAGACTCGTCGACGACTCAAGTTGTTCTTCCTTCTGGGAAAACTCGCCGAAACTCTTGGAGTTGAAGCAACGGAAGGCGAAGTCAACGGACGAATTGCGGCGATCGCTCGATCACGCGGAATGCGACCAGATGCAATGCGAGCGGAGTTGGATAAGTCAAATCGCGTCGGCGAAATTGCATTGCAAATCCGTGAACACAAATCTGCGGACCGTGTGATTTCAAAGGCTGTAATTTCTGACATTCCCGCTGAGAAGTGGAATGAAGAAGCGCAAGCGAAGACGAAAGGAATGTCCGGAACTCCGTCGACTGTTTCTACTCCAAAGAAAGAAAGTGCGAGCAAAGCGCCTGCAAAGGGATCAAAAAGTAAGTCCAAGGATTAAGCCTCTTTTGGGTGTAAGAGAACAATGATCACATCATTGGTGCCAAATCATCTGACTCTTGCCACTCAGTCTTTGGCAAGTACAGGTGATGCCGCCGCATCAATCTTCCCAATCTTGGGTTGGCTTGTGGTCATCGTCTTCGCAGGAGGATTGTGCATCTACTTCATTCGACGTTGGATGCGCCGAGAGAACGACGATCCAGTTGGATTTACTCTTGGAGATCTTCGAGAGATGCTTGAGGCTGGCGACATCACTCCAGTCGAATTTCAATCTGCACGCGATGCCATGATTGCTCAAGTCAAAAAACAAGCAGCAACAGGTGCAGCAACAAAGGCGAAGAATGCGAAGTACACTGCCAACAAGCGCAGATAAAATGAAGAAGAACCCTAATCAACATCCTCTCACGACAGCCGCAGGACCAGGAAACGGTGGCCGCAAAGGCGGACCGCGAGAAAGTGGGCTTGGCCCCAATGGTCCGTCATCAAGCGGTGGAGCTGGAGGCAGTTCTGGTTCCGGCACGGGTGGCGACGGAGGATTTCGCGGAAAGAAAGTCACGACCTGCAGTTTCTGTGGCAAGACAAGTCGAGAAGTTGGTCCGATGGTCGAAGGTCCCAACGATGTCTACATCTGTGCGAATTGCACCGATCTCTGCCAGAACATTTTCAAGCAGGAAAAGCGGCGCGTTACAGGCGCGGCTCCAGCTTTAACGCAGATCCCTTCCCCGCGGCAAATCAAGGAATATCTTGATCAATATGTGATTGACCAAGACCGCGCAAAGATTTCATTGTCCGTTGCCGTGCACAATCACTACAAGCGATTGACGCAGATTGATAATGCCGAAGCGCCGGTCGAATTGGACAAGAGCAACGTTCTTCTTGTTGGCCCAACTGGAACTGGAAAAACATTGCTTGCAAGGACGCTTGCTCGCATTCTCAATGTGCCATTCGCCATTGGAGATGCAACCACGCTGACCGAGGCCGGCTATGTCGGAGAAGATGTTGAGAATCTTCTGCTAAAACTTTTGCAAGCAGCCGACTTTGATGTTGAAGCTGCACAGCGCGGCATCATTTACATCGATGAAATTGACAAGATCGGTAAGACAAGCGGAAATGTTTCCATCACACGCGATGTTTCCGGTGAGGGTGTTCAACAGTCTTTGTTGAAGATGCTTGAAGGAACGGTTGCAAATGTTCCGCCGCAAGGTGGACGGAAGCATCCCGAACAACAGTACATCCAACTCGATACCACGCACATTCTTTTCATCTGCGGCGGATCATTTGTCGGCATCGACGACATCGTTCGTCGGCGCATCGGCAAGCGAAAAATTGGATTCTCAACGGATGGCGTTCACACCATCACCAAGGCCGAAGATGATCGCGCGATGTTGAGTCAGATTCAACCCGACGATTTATTGGAGTTTGGTTTGATTCCAGAATTGATCGGCCGTCTGCCAGTTGCGTGCGCATTGATGCCGCTGAATCGCGCGGCAATGATCCAGATCTTGACCGAGCCAAAGAACGCACTTGTCAAACAGTATCAACATCTCTTCCGACTCGAAAACACATCTCTTGAATTCACAACTGGAGCTCTTGAAGCAATCGCGGATCGTGCGATGGAGCGCCAGACTGGAGCGCGTGGACTGCGTGCTGTGGTCGATGATTTGATGACGGATTTGATGTACCAACTTCCCGACCTGGACAACTCCAACACGATTTATCGAATCGATGAAGATTCGATTCGCCAAGGGAAAATTATTTTGGAAACTGTTCGGCAGCGTGCTCGCGAGAGTGCGTGACCTCGGCAATACGTGATTGTGAGAAAACGCAATAATGACGCAGTGGCTTGAGATTCTGGATCAGGCAGAAAAAATTCGCAATCATTCACCTGATCGAAGCGCACGGATGAAAGCGCTCGTAGATCATTTATGGGAGAAACTTTCTCCTGATGGTTTGTCCTGGATCGGCTTCTATCTTGACCAACCGGATCAGGCCGAAGAAACACGATTGATATTGGGCCCCCGCCGCGACAAGCCCGCGTGCAGTCCCATCGGATTGCATGGTGCGTGCGGGAAAGCGCTCTTGACCCGCGCACCATTCATCGTTCGAGATGTCCGAGAACTTGGCGCGGGATATATCGCTTGCGACCCTCTCGATCAGAGCGAGTTAGTTCTTCCCTGCATCGATTCAGATGGTTCCGCCTGGGGGGTCTTGGATGCGGACAGTCACCGTCTTGCTCATTTTGACTTGAAATACCAGCACAATTTGACCAAGGTGCTGCAAGCTGTTGGACTCTCTTGTGGATGATCAACAATATTTTCATTCCTCGCTTGCATTTCTTGCCTGATTTGAGTACGCTTCCCAACCCCTCGGAGAGAACCTATGCCACGCGTTTGCTTTTTTACTGGAGCCCGAACTACTACTGGAAGTCGAATTACCCGTCGCGGTAAGGCGAAGTATCTCGGTGGAGTCGGCATCAAGACGACCAGCGTTACCAAGCGTAAATTCAAGCCGAATTTGCAGCGGGTCAAGGCTTTGGTCGATGGAAAGCCAGTTCGTATTTTGGCGAGCACGCGCGCAATTCGAACGGGCTTGGTTGTGAAACCGATCCGTCGAAAATTCGCATACACCAGAAAACTTGCTGTTCAAGCCTGATTTTCATCGCTTCAATTCTATATTCTGCTTGTCTAACTGCTTTTTTGCAGTAGTTTTTCATTGGCGCATAAGTCATTGTGAAACAGTTATTGGTTTGAGTTGCGTGCAATTTGACTGATTTCGTGGACTTTTAGATAGCTTTTGACTCAAAAATATTCAAAAATTCAAAAAAAATCTTGACCAATACGTTTTTGGGTATACAATCAATGTGTACGCGGAAGACTTCACGCCCTGAAAGTCAAAACGAAGCGCTATGGTCGGCACTTTATGGCTTTCAATAAATGGGGCTTGAACTCCCTGCAAGGCCGGATTCCCGGTGACATTGGTTTGGATGGTCCGTCGCTTCGGTGACGCCTCAGTCCTAAACCGCCGTTTGCTTGAGATTGGATCCAGCGGTTTGGTTTTTGGATCAGAAATCTTTGCTCTGGAATTTTATTCTGGGATTTTAATCCTGTGAATTTCGTTCCTAATCGGGGTTCCAGCCATCTTTTTGAGATGGCTGGTGGGTTTGTTTGAGCTAAAGGTCTCTGGTCGGAAACTTCTGGTTGGGAAAATTTCAAGAAAAATCATTCCGGAACTCGAACAAATCGGGTTTCCAGTCAGTAAGTGTTCGTCCGTTATGTCCGTATCCCCATTGCCTGCATAGGCTTAGAAAAGTTTGGCTTCGAAAATAATGATCCCCTACCGCTCCGATTCATCCGATCGAGACCGTGTTCTTGAATTGACTGACCTCGTTTCCCTTGTGGGCGAGTCTGTTGTTCTTCGCCCAAAGGGGCGCGAGCATATGGGGCTTTGTCCTTTCCACGAAGATCGTCGTCCCTCATTTTCGGTGGTCACGCATAAGGGCAATGCGTTTTACAACTGCTTCGCGTGCGGCGCGAGCGGAAATGCGATCGACTTTATGGTGAACTATCACCGGATGGATTTTCTCGAAGCTCTGCGATTTCTTGCGCAGCGCGCGGGGATTGAATTGCAGGCGCGCGGATCGAGTGGCCCGCGATCTTCTGATCCAGACAGCCCCGCTTCACTTCGGCGCGCCAACGATGCTGCTCTGCGATTTTTCAGTCGAACATTGATTGATCCAGTCATTGGATGCGCCGCGAAAAAAGC
>SXGS01209927.1_pt1 | contig 38208 bp, 31 predicted proteins | sample 3174681 | NCBI WGS metagenome assembly SXGS01 (sample SAMN11356861, study PRJNA531348) | freshwater metagenome | isolation source: freshwater sample F1-80 | place: China: Fuxian Lake, Yuxi | collected 2017-12-25
CAACTCCTAACAACCGGACACGCGACTTCAGTCGCGTCCCCCGACCTCGGCCAGGACTACTTCGCCAAAGGAGTAGCCCTCCTCGCCGCCGGAAACGCCCGAACCGACGAACCGGAGGCCTTTCGCGCGAAGAGCTTTCTCCCGGCGGATGGTGTCGTTCCAGTTGGCGTTGCCGCCGTCGACAACGATGTCGCCCGCCTCGAGCAGCGGCGTTATGCCATCGATCACCGCGTCGGTGGGCGCGCCGGCCTTGACGAGGATGATGAATTTGCGAGGCCGCTTCAACGAAGCGACGAACTCCTCGATGGTGCGGCAGCCTGTCAGACCGCCGGGAGTGGCCGGGTTCTCCGCCACGAACTTCTCCATGGTCTCCGTGGTCCTGTTGTAGACGGAGATGCGGAACCCGTGGTCCGCGATGTTGAGGGCTAGATTCTGGCCCATGACGGCGAGCCCGATCAAGCCGATGTCGGATTGAGCTTGAGACATGAACTCCTATTTTAGCCATTCACGGGCGAGGCCGGCCGGGAGATGCGCCACGTGGGAACTCGAGAAACGTTCACGCCCGCGAAACGAAGGGTTCATGGTCCAACAGGTAGAATAACGAGATGAATCTCAGGGTACTCCTGCTCGCCATTTTTTCGTGTGCCATCGCGGCCGCGCAATCGGAAGCCGGCGGCGCCAGCCTGACCGGCGCCGTCACCGATCCATCCGGAGCGGCCGTCGCCAACGCCAAAGTTCGCGCCTCGGCCGCCGCCACCGGACTCGTGCGCGAGACGCGGACCACCGACGCAGGGCTCTTCTCGCTGGTACGCCTCCCGGCGGGCGCCTACGATGTCGAGATCTCTTCCTCCGGATTCAAGCCGGCTCAATTCAAGGCCATTCGGCTGAATGTCGGCGCGGTGGCCAATCTCGACGTAAGGCTGGAGGTCGGCGCCGCGACCGAAAGCGTCACCGTTGAGGGTGGCGCGCCCGTCGTCGAAAGCACACGCTCCCAAACGTCCACCGTCGTCGACGAAAAGCTGGTCCGCGACCTGCCCATCAACGGACGCAACTACCTCGACTTCACCACTCTCTCGCCAGGCGTGGTGCGCGATCCGCGCGGCGGCGACCTGTCGTTCGGCGGCCAGCGGGGAACGGTGAACAGCTTCCTGATCGATGGCGTGGATTCGAACAATCTCTTCTTCGGCCAGTCCGGCGGACGCCAGGGGGTTCGCAACCCCTACGCGGTGAGCCAGGACGCCGTTCAGGAGTTCCAGGTCAACACGAACGGATTCTCGGCCGAGATCGGACGGGCGGGCGGAGGCGTGGTGAACGTGATCACCAAATCGGGCACGAACGACATCCACGGCACGGCCTTCTTCTACTATCGAGACACCAATCTCAACGCCAACAACGCGTTCAACAAGGGGGCCGGCCGCGCCCGCGCGCCGTACAAGTTCCGCCAGTTCGGGGCCAATGTGGGCGGTCCGGTCGTGAAGAACAAGCTGTTCTACTTCTTCAACTACGACGGTCAGCGCAACTCCGAACCGATCGTGATGACCGCGCCGCCTGGCGTCGTCTCCACGCTTTCCACGCTCTCGCCGGCCGCGCAGACCGCGTTCCAGTCGCTGACCTCCACCTATTACAAGAACTACAACCGCGGACTCGACAACGACGTCTACCTGCTCAAGGGAGATTGGAACGCGGCGAGCAACCACACGTTCAGTTTCCGGTGGAACGCCAACCGCTTCACCGGCCGGAACTTCGAGAACGCCAGTTCGTCGCGCTCGCCGGAAGCCACCGGCGACTCGAAGGTGATCACCGATAGCGTCGCCGTCGCCTACACGAACATCCTCGGCGCCAACCGTGTCTGGGAAGTCCGCTACAACTATATGCGGGACGACGAGCCGGGCTTGGCGAACTCGAGCGCTCCCGAAACCACCGTGCAGCAAGGTGGCCAGAACATCGTCACGTTCGGCCGCAACAACTTCAGCCCACGCTACACCAACAGCAAGCGCAATCAGGTGATCTCGACCATGACGCACGTCCTGTCCCGCCACACTCTGAAGTTCGGCGGCGACTTCAACTTCGAGCGCATCGTCAACTTCTTCCCCGGACAGTTCTCCGGCGTGTACACGTTCACCAGCTTGCAGGACTTCGCCGACCGGCGCCCCACGGCGTTCGCCCAAGCGCTCGCAGGTCCGGGCACCGATGGAGCCACCACCCGCCCGAACATCAACGAGACGGCGTTCTTCTTCCAGGATCAGTTCCGCGCCACCGGTCAGTTGACCCTCAACTACGGCGTGCGCTACGACATCAACTCGACGGCGAAGCCGCCCGTGCGGAATCCGAACCAGCAACTGATCGCGGCCGGCTACCTGACCGACCGGCTCGATCTTGACAAGAACAACATCGGTCCCCGGTTCGGCGCCGCCTACCGCGTGTTCAAGGACTCGCAACGTCTGGTCCTGCGCGGCGGATGGGGTCTGTTCTACGGCCGAACGCCTTCCATCCTGCTCGGCACCGTCCATTCCAACAATGGCCTCGCGGTGCAGAACTACAGCTTCACCGGCGCCGCCATTCCCGTCTCGTACCCGAACGTGCTCACATCGATCCCGGCGGCCGGCCGGCTTCCGGTGAACGTGTTCGCGGTGCAGGACAAGTACCAGCTCGCGCGCACGCAACAGTACAGCTTCAGCGTCGAGGGCAACGTCGCCGGAGCGGCGGTGACGGCCGGATACCTCGGCGTTCACGGCGATCAGTTGACGCGTTCCCGCGACGTCAACCTCGCCCCGATGCAGCAGCTCACGGGAACGCTCTGCGCCACCGCGAATGCCACCGCCTGCGACAGCCCGCAACCGTTCGCCTATTTCCGCCGCACTGCCCCGCGCCCGTTGAGCGCATTCAACCGGGTGACGCTCGTCGACAGCCAGGCCGCGTCCACCTACAATGCGTTCTTCGTTCAAGTGACCAAGCGCTACGCCAAGAGCTTCCAGATCCAGACGAGCTACACGGTGTCCAAGGTGATCGATTCGGCGCCGGAAGCCACCGCCGTGCTGCCGAATAACGCCGGCGACGACTCCAAGATCGTGTGGGACACGTTGAATCCGGCGCTCGACAAGGGGCTCGGCGACTCCGACATCCGCCACCGCTTCGTGTTCTCCGGCGTGTGGGACATCGGCTACTTCGATCGCGCCGGCAACATGGCAGCCCGCCATGTGCTGGGCGGCTGGCAGCTTTCGGCGATCATGCAGGCGCAAAGCGGGCGCGTGTTCTCCGAACGCGTGAACCTGGACGTGAACAACGACGGCAACATCAACAACGAGCGTGTGCCGTTCGCGGCCCGCAACGGGCTTCGCCTTCCGAAGTTCGCCACCTTCGATCTCCGGATCTCGAAGGATGTCGCGGTGTTGCCGGAAGGACGCGTCAAGATCCGTCTCATTGGCGAGGCCTTCAATCTGTTCAATCGCGCCAACGTCACCGGACGGAACGGAGTCCACTACAACGCGAACCTGACGAACTTCCAGTTCCGCCCCAATACGGCGTATCTCTTCACCACTTCAACCGGAGATCCCAGGATCCTTCAGTTGGCGGTCAAGATCGTCTTCTAGCCAAGAGAGATTACGCTAGTAAGCTCTAGGACGGATCGGAGCAGACCGTCGAACTGTCCTTTTCAATTGCGGGCCTGACAGACGGCGGGAAGCTGCTCGTTGCGCAAACGTGTCGCCATTGCTGAGAGTTTCGCAACACAGTTTCGCAACGCTCGAACCCCAGCAAACCGTTGGGCTGCGAGATCGTTGCACAACCGCTCGTTTGTGCTACGCAGGACCTGGGCTGGGCTCCGCCCAAGCCGCTGGTACCTAAACCGGATTTGTTCCAGTTCGCGGATGACTACGCCGTTGATCGTGACCTATCTGCACCACACTGGTGCAGTCTGTTAAAGTTGAAGCATGGCAACCCGAAAGACGGCATCAGCGAGATCTGTCAGGCAAAGCGTTACGATCCCGGCGACGCTTGTCCCGGAAGTTCGCCGTACGGCCAAGGAACAGCACGTCACGATGAGCCGGGCACTGGTCGCGCTCGCTGAGCGCGGCGTCCGCGCCGAAGTGGAAGCGAAGGAACAACTGAAGTCCTCCTACAAACGCTTCCTCGCCGAAAACGATCCGGCCCGCAAGAATGAGGCAGGCAAGGACCTGATTCGTGCGATCTTCGGGAAGGATTCGATTGCCGAAGATTCAATTCGCTAACCTGCCACGGCCCGTCTGGCAGCATCTTCTCCAGCGAGTTGACGAGCGCCGCATCTCAGTCACAGATTTGCTCGCTCTCCAAGAATGGGTAAAGACTGGGCCCGTTGCGCCTGCCGGAGACTGGTACAAAGATTTTGGCTCCTTCATTTTGTGCGGCACCGGACAGTTTCCCAAGACAGTTTTGGAGAAAGGCATGAAGCCGTTCGGCTCCGCGATCCCCTGATCGCGGAGCCCTGTGCCGTTGATCATGAGTTGGTCGACTCCCCCGTACCCGTCGCCGTGTCCGGTACGTCTGATTCAATAGATGACCGTTCGCGTCGCGCTGCTACTGCTCCCTTTTGCACTGACGGCGCTCGGCCAGAGAATCTCGTTTGGTGTGATCGGCGGCGTCAATGCCACGCGCGACTTTCCGATCTCGCGCAGTTTGTACGAGGACCCAGCGTTTCCCGGCGGGCTCACCGCCTTCGATGTTTTTTCGGACGTGCGGAGCCCGCAAGTCGGCTTCTCCGTCGAAGCCCGCATGGGGCGGGGGCTCTCGGTGGAGATAGATGCCATCCAACGCAGGTTGGATTTGCAACGGCGCCTTATCCTCCCCGGCGGCGAGATCAAGGACAACGACAGACTCAAGACGGTAGTAACGTGGCAGTATCCGATCCTGCTGAAATATCGCCTGTCCCAGCGCGGCGCGGTCCGGCCGTTCGTTGAGGGTGGCCCTTCGTTTCGCACACGTCATGATCCGGCGCCAGCGGAGCCGTCGCAGTTGGGAGGCACGCTTGGAGCTGGCGTAGAGTGGCAGTGGGGCCGCGTCCGCTTCTCTCCGGCGGTGCGCTACACGCGTTGGCAATACGACGGCGATTATCCGAGATTCGCCACCAAGCGGGATCAGATTGAACTAGTGGCCGGACTCAGCTATGCGACCACGCCGGGCCGCTGGCACTTAGCGGGGCGGCCCATTCGCTTCGGCGTCACCGGCGGCACGCCGCTTACCAAAAGCCTGACACAACCGCGCGATTCCGGAGAGTCAATCGACGAAGTGCAGGGTTACCTGGGCGGATTCCTACTAGGACTCGAAATCCACGACAAGTTCTCGATTGATGTGAACGGGCTCTATCGGCCGATCCATGCCAGTTCGCGTTTCACCTTTCCAGATGGGCAGCGAGGAAGCTTCGAATTCACGATCTTGACTTGGCAGGTTCCCGTACTCGCGCGCTACCGCTTCGCGCCGATGGCCGGGCGTTGGCGTCCTTTTGCCGAAACCGGGCCCACGCTTCGGTGGTCAGGCAATACAAACGGCTATACGCCCTCGCGGTTCGGCTGGGCGGCCGGCGGCGGTTTGGAAACCGGGTATGGCGGCATTAAGATAGGCCCGAGCGTGCGCTACACCCGGTGGGCGGCGGATCGTCCGCCGCGTTGGGCACCCGGACTGACGAAGCGGAACCAAATGGAGCTGCTGGTATCGCTCGTTTTCTGAACCTCTGACTGCGGCGATGGCTTCCACCGCCAGCACGCTCATCACAGCTATTGACGAGATGCCAGCCCCTCCGATAGAACCTGTGAAGTCGCGAAGTGTAGCGCAGACTGGCACTCGCCACGCTACGGTACCAGCGATGTGCCTCCGAAGCGCCAACGCCCCCTGGATCTGCCGGGTTGACGCTCCACCGAGTATGCATCACATAGGACGTTATGATACATATTTGTCCACCGGGCTGCTGAACAATTCCAAGGGAAGGCCATGAGAGACATCGTCGCCACTCAATGCGGCGCCGCAAGACGAAACAGCCAGAAGCCGGGGCGCACTGGCCGCGCGACGCAAGCCGCGGCGGCGGGGTACTGGATGCGCGACCATGCTACTTCCACCACGGGCCGCCGGGCTTCGCCTATGATGGATCGGTGCACCGAGTCGGAATCGCCGGTTTTCTTCACGAATCGAATACCTTCCTGAACGTCCCCACGCCGTACCAGGCCTTCGAGCAGACTTGCCTGGTCCGAGGAGGGGCGCTGGTCGAGCGTTGGAAAGACGCCGCGCACGAACTGGGCGGGATGCTCGAGGGCTGCGCCGCCGACGGGCTGGAAGCAGTCCCGCTCTACTCCACCTACGCCGTGCCGAGCGGCGCCATCGAAGCCGAGGCATACGAGCGCATCGCGGACGAACTGCTGGACGAACTCCGCGCGGCGAGCCCGCTCGACGGATTGCTGCTGGCTCTCCACGGCGCCACCGTATCGGCGGCGTTCCCCGACGCCGATGGCGAAATGCTGCGCCGCGTTCGCGAAATGACGGGACGCGACCTGCCGATCATGGTCACGTTCGATCTGCACGCGAACCTGTCGCGCCAAATGGCCGGGCATTGCCAAGCCTTGATCGGCTACCAAACGAACCCGCACATCGACCAGCGGGAGCGCGGGCGCGAGGCAGCGGCGCTGTTGGCGCGGACCCTGCGCGGCGAGATCCGCCCCGTCCAGCGCATCGAGATGCCGCCGATGGTGCTGCGCAACTCGCGCCAGAACACGGCGGCGATGCCCGCCAAGGCGCTCTACGACGACATGCGCGAGGTTCGCTCGTGGCCGGGCATCCTGAGCGCGAGCGTGGCGATGGGCTTCCTCCACTCCGATGTCGAGGAGGCCGGTGCGTCGTTCGTCGCGGTGGCGGACGGCGACGCGGCGCTGGCGTCTCGCGCCGCCCGGTGGATGGCGGACCGGGCATGGGCTCGCCGCGAGGAGTTCAGCGGCGGTTTGACGACAGCCGAGGACGCCGTGCGCCACGCCGGAGCGGCGGAAAGGACGCCGGTCGCGATCATGGACATCGGCGACAACGTGGGAGGCGGCAGCGCGGCGAACTCGACGGTGCTGCTCGCGGAAATGCTGCGCCAGGGAGTCGACGGCGGACTCATCGTCTTGCATGATGAGGCGGCGGTCTTGAAGTGCATCGAGGCCGGCGTGCGAAGCTCGATCGCGCTCGAAGTGGGAGAACCGCCGCTACAATTACGTGGCGTGGTACGCGTGATCGGTGACGGCGTGTTCGAGGAAACGCAGGTCCGGCACGGCGGCTGGCGGATCAACGACCAGGGCATCAGCGCCGTGGTGGAAACGCCGGAGCGCCACACCATCGTCCTGACCAGCCGCCGCATGGCCCCGTTTTCGCTGGAGCAGTTGCACTGCGTGGGCGTGCATCCCGAGCGCAAGCGGGCGCTGATCGTGAAAGGCGTGGTCGCCCCGCGCGCGGCGTACGAACCCATCTCGGCGGAGATCCTCATGGCGGATACTCCGGGCGCCACCGCCGACAACCCGGCCTTGCTTCCATACGCGCGAAGGCGGCGTCCGCTCTGGCCGATCGAGCTGGACGCCGCCTACCAACCGGACCGCGAGGGTTAGCGGTCGCCGCTCAGTTCCACGTTGCCCGACGCTCCCTCCTGGCCTGGAGGAACGGAGTCGCCCCAGACGATGTTAAACGCCTGGTTGCCGGACTGTCCCCAGGGGGCCGAGTCGCCCCAGATGATGTTGCTGCCGTTGAGGATGACTCGCGACCCCCAAACGATATTCGTGCCCCAGAGGATGTTGTCGCCCCAGACGATGTTGTTGGCCGACATCAGTTCCACCTTGCCGGTGAGGGAGTTGAACTTGGCGGTGGGAGACAAGGCCGGCCGGTTGGCGCGGTCCGTGTTATTGAGGGCGGCCCAGGCGTCGAGGTATCCCGCGCCGACCGTGAAGATGTCGTACTGGCTCACGTAGGTGACGCCGGTGACCGGATCGACATAGGTGCTCGACGTGGGGAACGACTTGGTGGCGGTCTTCATCAGCCTCGCCTTCACTTGGTCGGGCGTCAGCGTGCCGTCCTTCTGCAGCATCAGGGCGATCGTACCGCTGGTCACCGGCGTGGCCATGCTGGTGCCGCTCATGGTGAAGTAGTAGTAGGGCGACGGTCCGGTCTGCGAGGAGGTGTACGACTGCAGGGGGGTCTTGTTGGCGGGATAATGGGTCATCATCGTGCAGGAGCCGCACGACACCGAGTCGATGCCGTTGCCCGGCGCGACGAGATCGGGCTTCACCACGTGGTCGATCGGCGACGGGCCCTTGGAGCTGTACGAGGCAATCAGATCGTCGGCGCGGCTGGAAGTGCTCATCGTCCGCATGGAGCCGACCGTGATCACGTAGGGATCGTTGCCGGGCGACACGATCGTGCCGTAGCCGTTGTTCTTGAATGAGTTGTCGCGGCCCCGGTTGCCGGCCGCCGCCACCACCACGATGCCCGCCTTCCACGCCTTTTCAGCCGCCTGGCAGAGCGGATCCAATTCGTATCGCTCGTACACGGGCCGTCCGAGAGACAGGTTGATGACCCGGATGTTGTATCGCGACTTCAGCGCGATGGCGCGATTGATGGCGGCGATGACCGCGCTGTCGGTTCCGCCGCCCTTCGCATCCAAGGCTCGCAGGTTGATCAGACTCACCGCCGGAGCAACGCCCCGGATCTTATAGGTAAACCCGTTGCCCGTGGACATCTGGGCATTGCCGCCCACGATGCCGGCCACGTGCGTGCCGTGACCGTATTCGTCGTTGGCGGAGTTCTAGGTGACGCACCCCTCGCCTGGCGCCGCCGCACTTGCCGAGGACGCGGGCGAGTCTGTCACGGGCGCGAACGATTCCGCGGACATGGCGGCAAGTTGGGTGTCGGTCCTGGTCGCGGGGAGGCTGGAGCAAAGCGGGAGGAAGTTCTCGCTATAGACGACTCGCGATCTTCCCCGCGCATCGGTCAGGTCGCTCGAAGCGGCGATGCCGCTATCGATCACGGCAACGCCGATCGCGTCGCCGTCGAATCCGTACTGGAGAGCGATGTTGGCCCCGATGGTTGCCGGCATGTAGTCGAGCGCGGCGCGCACCGGCCGGTCCGGGCTGACATACAACACGTCGGGATCGGCGGCCAGCGCAGCGGCATTGGCGGCCGGAAGTTCGTACACCGAAACTCCAGCCGAGTCGTGGTTCTCCTTGAGCGCCGCTCCCCTGGCGGCCGCCCGGGAGTGTTGCGCCGCCGTCGGCGCGGAGCGGTAGCGAACCAGCACACGGCGGTTGCCGGCGCTGTTGGACCCGTCTAGTTCGGGCGCCAGCTTGGGGTTCTTCGCGAGAGCTTGAGCAGCCAGGCCAGCAAGGAGCAGCGGGATCAGTTTTGTCATGGCGCTTCCATCTAGTGCATTTCGATAGCCAGCCATTCCCCCACCGCGATTCAATGGTTTACGAACGTTCCGCGGATTTCCTCGGCCATTCTGTCCGGTGCGGCACGCCATTGTGGCGGTAGGCGCGGCTGCTGATACACTAGAGAGTTTTGGAGGTCCTCTTCCCTATGAAACTCGTCACATTCCAACGCCCGGGCTCGCCCGCCGAACCCGGCTACATCAACGATTCCCAGGTGGTCGGCTTGTCCGCCGCCTTCCCCGATGTCATCGCGATCCTGGCCGGAGGCCCCGCGGCCCTGGCGCAAGCGGCGGCGATCGCCGCGCCCGCCTACGACTTGGCCTCGGTCAAGCTCCTGGCCCCCGTGCCTCGCCCGCCCAAGATCGTGTGCGTGGGTCTCAACTACCGCGACCACGCCATCGAGACCAACATGAAGATCCCGGACACCCCGACCATCTTCTGCAAGTTCCCGACCGCCGTCATCGCGCCGGGCGACGACATCGTGCTCCCGAAGATCTCGGAGAAGCCCGACTACGAAGCGGAGTTCGCCTTCGTAGTCGGCAAAGGCGGCCGCAACATCGCCAAGGAGAACTGGAAGGACCACGTCGCCGGCTACATGAACCTGAACGACGTGAGCGCGCGCGACATCCAGCTCGCCACCACTCAGTGGGTCATGGGCAAGACCTTCGACACCTTCTGCCCGATGGGCCCGTACCTGGTGACCGCGGACGAGATCGCCGACCCGCACGCGTTGAACATCCAGCTCGACATCGGCGGCGAGGTCCTGCAGAATTCCAACACGCGGGAGTTGATCTTCAAGATCCCCGAGCTGATCGCGCACCTGTCGAGCGTGTTCACGCTCGAACCGGGCGACGTGGTATCCACCGGAACGCCCAGCGGCGTCGGAATGGCGCGCGGCCGATGGCTGAAGCCCGGTGACAAGGTGACGGTGACGGTGGAGGGACTCGGGTCGCTGACCAACTCCTGCATCGCCGAGGCGTGACATCCGGAGCGGCGCGAGCGCGGTTGACTCGCGCCGCTCAATCCGGTATAGTGCTGAGGTAGCAATTCAAGGGCTGAAGTGTCTTTGCGCGCCTGGGCGGAGCGCCCAGCCGCCGGAGGCGGGATGGAGAACTCGGCATGACGGGCAACCAGGACGAGTTGATACCGGGCGTTCCAGGGGAGGAGGACTATGAGCACCTCCTGGACGATTATTCGCACTACGCGCCGCCGTCCGATGGCGAAGTGCTTCGTGGAACCGTGCTCGCGGTTGGGCCGAAGGACGTAATCGTCGACATCGGCTACAAATCGGAAGGCCTCGTGCCCGCGTCGCAATTCGCGGCGCCGGACGGCACGGTCGCGGTCAAACGCGGCGATACGATCGACGTGATGGTGGACCGCACGGCGCCGCCCGTCGAGGGCTACGTCGTGCTCTCCCACGAGAAGGCGGCCAAGCTCCGCTATTGGGACACTCTCGAGGAAGCCCAACAACAAGGTCTGCTGGTGTCCGGCCGCGTGCTCTCGCGAACCAAGGGCGGCCTGCTGGTCGACGTCGGCATCGCGGCGTTCATGCCCGGGTCGCAGGTGGACTCGCGCCCATTCCACAACGCCGATTCGCTCATCGGCCAGGACGTCGCCGTCAAAGTGGTGAAAGTCAACCGCCGCCGCGGCAACATCGTGGTGTCGCGGAAACTGGCGCTCGAGGAAGAAACCACCGCGCGCAAGTCGCAGACGCTCGGGGTTCTCGCCGAAGGCGCGGTCGTCACCGGCGTCGTGAAGAACCTGACCGACTACGGCGTTTTCGTCGACCTCGGCGGACTCGACGGATTGCTCCACGTCAGCGACATTTCCTACGGCCGCGTCACCCATCCCTCCGAAGTGCTCCACGTGGGCGACGAAGTCACCGTCAAGGTGCTCAAGTTCGACCGGGAGCGCGAACGCATTTCGCTCGGGATGAAGCAGGTGACTCCCGATCCATGGTCCACCGCGCCGGAACGCTACGCGCCGGGCAGCCGCGTCATCGGCCGCGTGGTCAGCGTGACCGACTATGGCGCGTTCGTCGAGTTGGAGCCCGGCGTCGAGGGATTGATCCACATCTCGGAGATGACTTGGTCGCGCCGGATGAAACATCCGGCAAAGGTGTGCCGGATCGGCGATCAGGTGGAAGGCGTCGTCCTCGAGGTGAAGCCCGATCAACATCGCGTTTCGCTCGGCATCAAGCAGCTCGAGGCCGATCCGTGGACCACGGTCGGCGAGCGCTACAGCGTCGGTTCGGTTGTGGAAGGACGCGTCCGCAAGCTCACCGATTTCGGCGCGTTCATCGAGATCGAGGAAGGCATCGACGGGCTGGTTCACATCTCCGATCTCACATGGATCAAGCGCATCAAGCATCCGTCGGAGGTGGTCAAGAAGGGACAGATCACCCAGGCCGTGATCCTCGGCATCGACGCGGGCAACCGCCGCTTGTCGCTCGGCGTGAAGCAGTTGCAACCAGACGCCTGGGAGACCTTCTTCCAGTCGCACAAACCGGGCGACGTGGTTCGCGGACGCGTGACGCGCGCCGCTTCGTTCGGCGTGTTCGTCGAACTGGCGCCGGGCGTCGAGGGACTCTGCCACAACTCCGAGGTTCCGAACGCCGCCTCGCGAGGCCGCGATGAACCGCTGCTGCCGCCGGGCGAGGAAATGGACTTCAAGATCGTCAAGATGACGGAGCCGGAAAAGAAGATCGGCCTGAGCGTGAAGGCCATCGCCGACGACGAGGAACGCAGCCGCCTGGACGACTACCACAAGCAGGCTTCGGCGGCCACCAGCACTCTCGAAGAGTTCATGCACGGAAGAAGCGGCCCCAAGGACCGGTAAGGTCATGTTAGGATGATAGTTACGACTTGCAGGAGAGCCGGACCGAGATGACCAAAGCGGAACTGATCGAGGAAGTATCGAGAGTGGTGGAGATGACCCGGAAGGATTCCGAGGTGATCGTGGAGACCATATTTGACAGCGTGTGCCGGGCGCTTCACAAAGGCGACAAAATCGAGATCCGGGGATTCGGCAGCTTTCGCACCCGGCAACGGCAGTCCCGCGTTGGCCGCAATCCGAAGACCGGCGCGCGCGTCGATGTCCCCGCCAAGCGCATTCCCTACTTCAAACCCAGCAAGGAGTTGAAGGACTTGGTAAACGGCGGCCACGATTCCGGCCCCGATATCGACGACGAGGGCGACGACGACTAGCCGATGGACCGGCTGTGGAGCCCGTGGCGGTACCGTTACGTCACCAAGGCGGAGCCGGTGGATGGGTGCGTGTTCTGCGGCTTGGCCGCGGCGCGACGGGACGAAGAGAGTCTGATCCTGCACCGGGGCGAACGCAACTTCGCGATCCTGAACCTGTACCCGTACACCAGCGGACACATGATGATCGTGCCGTTCGAGCACGTCGCGCGGCTCGAGGACGCGGCCGAAGAGACCGCGGCCGAGATGATGCGGATGGCGCGGCGCGCGGCTTCCCTGCTGGCGGCGGCATACAAGGCGCCTGGGCTGAATATCGGTATGAATATCGGCGAGTGCGCCGGAGCGGGCGTCGCGGGCCATATCCATCTGCACCTGCTGCCCCGCTGGCCGGGCGACGCCAACTTCATGACCACGACTTCGGAAACCCGGGTGATGCCAGAGGAAATCGCGGCGACGTACGAGAAGCTTCGGACCGGCTGGTAAGGCGATCGCCCGAGTGATTCGCGGCGAGCAAGCCCGCACCATGGGAACGTGGTCTTGTTGCGGTTCCTGCTGTTTGCTTCCCATGCGGTCTCACCGGATTCCGCCGTGGTCCGCGCCGGATGCGGGGCGTCGGAAAAGCCGGTCGCCGAGGTGCGGCGCGGCGATCGTGTCGACATTCGGTTCGCGCTCGCCGGCGAGACCGGCATGTGCTACAAGGTGGAGGTCGACCGGGGCGGCTCGGCGGTGCATGGCTACCTGCCCGCCTCGGCGCTGACCGGCATCGAGGAGTTCGACCGCGCGCGTCGTCAGGCGACGCCGGTCGGCGGAAGCGGCCCGGCTCCGGCGGCTCCCTCGGCTCCGGCGGCCGCGCGATCCTCCAAACAGGCGCCGTACGCGGCCAAGAAGGCCGCCGCCGAATTGCTGGTGGAAAGCAAGCAGCCCAAGCAGGCGCTCGAAGCGTTCCAGAAGCTGCTGGCGGGCGCGCCGGACGACGCGGAACTGCTCGCGCTCGCCGGCATGGCGGCCTATCAGTCCGATCAGCCCCGCCTTGCCGGCGAGTATTGGACCAAGGCGCAATCGATCAAGCCCGATCCGCGCATCGAAAACCTGCTCGGCCGGGTGGGCAAGGAACTGAAATCGGACGTCAGCGGCGGGCAGATCGCAGGCGGCCGCTTCACCTTCCGCTACGACGGCGCGACGGTGTCGCCGAGCCAGGCGCGCGAGATCTCGGCGGCGCTCGACCACGAGTACCTGCGGGTGTCGGAGCAGCTCGGCTGCCGCACCGGCGAGACCATCACCGCGGTGATCCAGAGCGCCGAGGCGTATCGCAAGACGACTGGCGCCGCCGAGTGGAGCGGAGGCCAATACGACGGCCGCATCCGCGTACCGTTGCTCGAGGGCTCGCCCGGAGACCGCACGCGCCAGGTCTTCGCGCACGAGGTGGTCCATGCGTGTCTGGCCCAGACCGGCGATTGGCCTGCGTGGATGCACGAAGGTCTGGCGCAGAAGCTGTCGGGCGAGACGATTCCGCTCGAGGATCGCGACCGCGCGATCAGGATGGCGCGATCGGGCCGGCTGCCGCCGCTCGACAAGATGGGCGGCACGTTCTCCCGGATGAGCGCCGCCAACGCCAAGATCGCCTACGCGGCCGCCTACATCGCCGCCGACACGCTGTACCGCCGCCACGGAGTCGATGGCGTGCGGTCGCTCATCCAGAATCCAGACAGGCTGCCACGGGTGGAGCAGGAAATCGACCGCTGGATCCGCGAGCAGTGAGGGCCGCTACCGCGCGGCATCGGCTACGAACAACTGTGTCCACTCGGTCTCGTTGACGTTGAAGTAGACCCTCTCGCCATCTGGGCTGAACGAAGGATGCGGGTGCGACACGCGCCACGAAGCCGCCCCTTTCGTGTTGTCGAAGCGGTGGAGGAACGTGTAGCCGCCGCCGGTGACGCCCGCCACCGCCACGCCCCAATCGGCGGCCGATCCGCCGAAGGCGTCCAGCAGACTGTCGGTCGCCCACACGCCGCCCTTCGGATTCGGGCACGGGTGCGAGCCGCGAAACTTCGGCAGCCCTGGGATGAGCCGCTCGGCCCCCAAATCGGAATCGATCAGCACGTTGTACATGTTCATGATCGTGCGCGAATCGGGCATCCAAGCCGGATGGCCCCACTTGGCCCGCGCGAACAGGAAGCGTCGCGCGGCCAGATCGTACGCCACCAGCATCTCGCGGTGGCTGGCGTCCTTGCTCCGGAAGTCCTTGCCCGTTGGCGTGGCGAGCTTGAAGAATACGCGCGAACCGTCCGGGCTCAGGATCGGGAAGAAGATCGAAATGGGCCGCTCTCCGAACTCGCGCGCCACCATTTCGGGGTAGGTTTTGCGGACATCGGCCGCCGTCACCGCGACGCGGATCTCGCCGGTCGCCGCGTTCAGCAGTTCCAGATCGGGATGCGCGCCCGGCGCCCAGTGCGGACCATAGACGGGCACGAGATCTCCCGCTGGCCGGCCCCAGCCGAGCATGCGGCCGCGCGCCAGAATCGTCTCCCGGAGCGATCCGGCGTCCACCGCCACCACCATCCATTCCCCGCGCCGGTAGTCGTGAAACACGGCGCGCTTGCCGCCGGAGATCCACTGCTGGCACGCGGCGCGATGCGCGTCTTCCACTTCCACGCCGCGAGCGAGCACCGTCTCGCGCCCCGATTCCCGGTCGAGAAATCGCACCTCTCCGCGGTAGGCCTCGCGCTCGACCGACGTGTAGAACAGCACCCGCTTGCCATCGGGGCTCTCTGGCGATGCGTTCACGTAGGTGTGGATCGAGTGCCGGCCGGGAACCGATGTCAGCGGACGCGCGCGCGCCTTTTCCCAGCGCGCCACCTCGTCCGCGCGGCACGCCAAGCTCGCCAGCAATAGCCAGATCGCGCGGCGCGACATGGCTATTTCGCCGCCCGCCGCTTGAACGAGTACGACTTGAAGTCGAAATCCCAATCGTCGCGATCGGGCTTGGGAGCGGCGCTCGACTTCGGCAGATACGCCGCCAGCCGCGTCTTCACGCCGGCGAGCGTCGCGTCGCCGGCTCGATTGGTCCACTCGTTGGGATCGGCCACGCGATCGTACAGTTCCTCGCCGCCGTCCCGGTAGCGGATATAGCGCCACCGTTCGTCGATCACCGCGTGATTATCGGGAAAGTACGTCGAGACGGCCGGCTTCCACTTCCGTTTAGGATCGCGCAGCAGAGGCGTCAAGCTGGTCCCGTCCAGATCGTCGCGAGCGGGCAGACCGCACATTTCGACGAGCGTCGGGTACAAGTCCAGCAGACTCACCGCCTGCTTCCTCGGCAGCCCCGCCGCGCCAACTCCGGGCCCGGCGAACACGATGGGGACGTGCGTCGACCGTTGCCACAAGGTCGACTTGTGCCAGTGCTTCTTCTCGCCGAGATGCCATCCATTGTCGGACCAGAAAACTAGGATCGTGTCGCGGGCGTGGGAGCTCTTCGCCAGCGCGTTCACCACGCGGCCCACCATGGCGTCGGCGAACGAGATCGCGGCCAGATACGCGCGCACCGCGTCCTTCCACTTGCCTTCCTTGACGATGCGTTCGTGCTCGGCGCGCCGGAAGCGGGCGAACTCCTGGCCCACGGCGGGAATGTCGTCCAGATCCGCGTCCGAGGTCTCTGGCAGCCGCACCTTGTCCGGCGGATACATGTCGAAATAGCGTTGCGGCGCGAACATCGGAATGTGGGGATGCCACAGCCCGATCGCCAAAAAGAACGGCTTCTCGTGGCTCTTGGAGAGGAACCTTTCGCCGTACTCCACCGCTCGCATGTCCCCATGGCCGCTTTCCTCGCGGCCGGGGATGACACCCCAATCGAACTCGCCCTGGAAATTGCTCAGCCCGTTGAACGGGTGCCCGGCCGGAGCGGGGACCTTCTTGTTCCACGGATACCACTCGTCGCGCCGGTACCAGGGATCGTCGAACTCCTGCAACTGGAAGTCGTCCCACTGGTCCGGCGGATTGAATCCGGCGACATGGTGGAAGACCTTGCCCGCCCCGGCCGCGGTGTAGCCGTTGCGGCGGAAGTAGACCGGCAGCGTGACGGCGCCGGGAAGGTTCGGCTTCCAGTACGTCTCGTTGCCGTAGATCCCGGTGCGCCATGGCGCCTGGCCCGTCAGCAGCGCGGTTCGCGAGGGATTGCACAGCGGCGACGCGCAGTGGGCGTTGGAGAACAAAGCCCCGCGCCGGGCCAGTTTGTCGATTTCCGGCGTTCGAATTCCCGGGTAACCGCCGAGCGGCCCCACCCAGTCGTTCATGTCGTCCACCGACAGAAACAGCACGTTCGGCCGTTTGCCAGCCGCCGTGGCGGCGCCTGCCGCAAGTCCACCGAGAAACGTTCGCCGCGTCACTCCTGGGATTGTACCAGGATCGCTTCTTTTTCCCGCAGGAACGCCGGGAACGCCAGGGGCGCTTTCTGGAAGTAGATTTCGTAGCGGCGCGCGAACGGCGCGGGCGGACCTTCGCCCCAGCCATCCTGCAGCGCCGGAAGCAGTCCCTCGGCGAAGAACATGTCTACCTCGCGCTTCTCCTTGGTCGCGATCTTGCCGCGGTAGTCGCAGGCGAAGAAATCCTTGACGCGCGCCCAGGTGCGTTCGGAGAGGTTGATACGGTCCGGAGCCCCGCTCGATTCCATTCGTGCACTGAAGTTGACCGTGTCGCCCCAGATGTCGAACGCGAACTTGTCGATGCCCACCACGCCGGCCACCACGGGACCGGTGTGGATGCCGATGCGCACTTTCCATGGCGCCATACCCTGTTCCCGCCGGCTTCTGACTTCTTCCACCATCTCGAAGGCCGCCATTACCGCGTCCACCGGATGCGACGGCGAACGGACCGGCAAACCCGCGATGCACAAATAGGCGTCGCCGATCGTCTTCAGCTTCTCGACGCCGTAGCGGGCGCAGATTCGGTCGAACGCCGTAAAGTAGTCGTGCAGCAGCCGCACCAGGTCCTCGGCCGCCAGCTTCTCGGTGGAGGTGGTGAACCCGACGAAATCGGTGAAGATAATGGTCACGTCCTCGAAATACTTGGGCGCCACGGCGCCGTTGGTTCGCAGTTCCTCCGCCACCTCCTCCGGCAGAATGTTGAGCAGCAGCGTCTCCGACAGCCGCTTTTGTTGCAGCAGTTCCTTGTGCTCGCCCTCCAGCGCCTCGTTGGCTCGCGCCAGACTCTCCGACATGACCAGGCGCTCCACCGTGGTCGAAAGCAGTCCCGTGATCGACCGCATCGCCGTTTCGCTGAGTTCGACGCCCGCCAGGGCGATGCTGCCGAACGGCGCCGTCCCGCAGGCGACCGGGAGCACCCAGGAGGTTCCGTCCCGCGAGGGCGCGAGCTTTTCGGCGCATCCTAGCAGGGCGGCCCCGTTCACCGAGATCGAGCCGGCGCTGTGCGCCACGGCCTTGTCGAGCAGGAAGAACGTGGCGCCCTCGCAGCCGAAGATCGGCACCATTTGCTCGGCGGCGGTCTGCGCCAGCGTATCCATGCGGCCGGCGAACATCAGCGACCGGCCCAGTTCGAAGAGCCGCTCGGCCTCGCGCTGTCTCGCCTGCGCCTCTTTCGCGGTTCTCCGCGCGCACTGCGAGAGGTGGCTCGACACCACCGCCGCCGCCAGCAGCCCCAATACGGCGGTCCATCCCTCGGTGTCCCTGATGTCGATGTGGCCAATCGGCTCGACGAAGTGGTAGTCGAATCCGAGCGCGGCCGTGATGGAGGCGCTGACCGCCTCGGCGCGTCCCAGCCGCATCGAGATCACCAGCACCAGAATCACCAGCAACAGCTCGACCAGGGATGCGTGCACGTAGGGTATGGCCCGGCACGATTCGAGAAAGAGGATTACGGCGATGTTGACGGCGAGCAGCACCGTCAACTTCCGTTTGGTCGGCATGGGATCTCACCTACCTATCGGCGAAACCAAGGAGAGCGACTACCCGGCGACAACCCTTAGATCGGCGAGCCTCGCCTTACTACCGGCCCCGGCAACCATCGCGCGTATGGCGTCCAACGTCTCGAACCCCGGGTCCACCACGCCCAGGCACGACGGATGCGCCAGCATGTCGAATACGGCGCCGTTGGCGATGGTCCACTCGACCGCCGCCCGGGTTGCATCGATGAAACGGCGCAACGGCCAACGCCCGTTTCGAAAGGCGTTGATGTCGCTCACCGGCGCCATCGGAATCTCGAGCAGACCCGTTTCCGGATACCGGTACGGTTGCGACTTGCGCAGCGCCTCCGGCAGATACCCGCGCGGATCGCCTTCGAGCGGATGGGGAGCGTACTGGCTAGACACCCAGCGAAAACCCTGGTTCATCAACATCCGTTGAATATCCGCGCGCCCGGCGAGACCATCCGCGAATCCACCCGGCGTCCGGAATCCCACGGGCGCGAAGCCGAGCCGCGTCTTCATCGCCTCCGTGCACATGGCGACATTGTCAGCCAGGATACGGTCCAGCGGCTGGCCCCGCGTCAGCCACGGCGCGCGTTTGAAGCGGAACTGCGCGGCTTCCGGCGCGGCGGCCAGGACGTTGACATGATCGTAGGTGTGGTTGCCGATCGCGTGGCCCATCCGCGCGATCTCCTGGAGCCAATCCACGTTCTCCTGTTCGAGCACGCGGCCGACGCAGAAGAAGTGCATCGTGCCGCCGGCCGCTTTCACGCGGCGCGCCGCCTCCAACGCGTACTTCTTGCTCGCTTCGTCGAGGTTGCCCTTTTCGTAATCCCAGTGCGTGGTTTCCCACTTCGGGAAGTTGCGCGACATCTCGAGATCGAACGTGATCGAGATCGTGGCGGGCTTGTCCGCCGCCATCGCCGCGGCCGCCGGCGCGGCGAGAAACCGGCGTCTACTCCATTCAGGCACTGATGTCCTCCACGACGCGGCCCGCCACGTCGGTCCACCGGAAGTTCCGGCCCTGGTAGGGATACGTGAGCCGCGAGTGATCGATGCCGAGGCATCGCAAGAGGGCCGGCTTTTGAACTTTTCGGAATGCCCCAGGCGGCGCGCGGTCCTCGTTCGCCGCCACGCGCCGGGCGGAGTCCCGCGAGTCCAGCCGTACGCCGCCCGACTGCATCGCCGCGCCGTGGCATGCCGCGCGGCGCTGGCGAAGCGGCGGCTCGACCTCACGATCGAAGCCGGCCGCGAGCAACGCGAGAAGCAGCGAGCCCATCGCGACCACGCTATCAGCGCCGGGGCGTCCAGTTCAAGTGCTCGTCGAGGAACGGATACGCTTCCGCGCCGTCGATGCGATGCGGCCCATCGAACCTGGCGACGCGGCCCGAGCGCGGGATCCCCAGAAACCGCCACGGTTCGAGGGCCTGATCGATCTCGCGGTCGGCGATGGCTCGCGGCTCGACGATCACGCCGTCGGCGTCTCCCATTTCGATCAGGAATGCGCGCGGCGCGATCAGGGCGGCGAGATCGGAGTGATCGAACCGGTTCAACATGCCGAAGTTGTACTGGTCGGCGACGTTCGCATAATGAGGATAGGCAGTGCCCATGGTGAGATCCACCGTCTTGGCCGTCCACTCGTTGAAGTGGCCGCTGCAGATCACCGCCTGGAACCGGGGAACGCCGGGGCCGGTCCACAGCGCGGTGTAGCCGCCATAGGAGAGGCCGTAGAACGCGATCCGGCTCTTGTCCACGAACGGAAGCGTCTCGAGATAGTCGATCAGCCGGTCGAACTTGCGCACGTCCATGCCGGCCGGCGTCAGACCCACCGGATGCGCGCGCCGGATCAGCTTCTGGCGCTCGACGTTGTCCTGAGTCGCGATCATCACCGCCATGACGATATATCCGCGCTCGAGCAGGCGCAGGCCGAACTGGGAGTATTCGGGGCGCGCCTTCGGATCGAGTCCGATGGAATCCTCGGGCCTGCCCGCCAGCCCATGCGAGATGAAGACCACCGGCCTGCGCTCGGCCGGCTTCATGCCCTTCGGCACGCACAGGATGCCGTAGGCGTGCACGTTGTCGTAGGTCCGCACGCGCAGCCGGTAGCCGGTGAAGCCCGGCTCGTCGTAAACCTTGACGCTCCGCGCGTCGAGCGGCCCTTGCGGCTCCGGGAAACGGCCCACCAGGTCGCGGTAGGCTTCGAGTTTGGACGCCATCGAGCGCGAATACGCGGCCGGCGACGAGTAGTCCGGCTTCGGCCCGGCATCCCGCTTGCGCCAGGATTCCAGCGCGAGATTGCGGTACAGAGCCTCCCACTGGCGGAAGCGTTGGTTCTCGATGCGCGCGATCTCCTCGGGGTCGATGCGGAGGCTCCAACGAGCGGACGGCAGCGCGGGAATCGGCTCGGCTCCGGCGGCGCGCGCCAAGCCGGCGGGATCGACGAGCGACCGCAGCTTCCACAAAAGCCGGTCGGGCGGCTGCTCCCATTCCGGCGCCGCCTGGGGATAGCCCGACGTGAATGTTCGTTCGAAACGGCCATCGACGGCTGACGCAATGGCGGCGGTCATGGCTCCCTGGCCGATACCCGCCACCGCGATCCGGCCGTTCACCGATGCCAGCGAGCGGAGCCAATCCGCCGCCGCGATGGCGAGCGACGCCTCGGCTCCCACGATGTGCCGGCCGGTCTGATATCCCAGCCGCATCAGCCATTCCCGATCCTCGAGCCAGACCTGCGAGAAGGCCCTGCGCCGCGTCAGGAACGGCACGAACACGACCCGCCCGGATCGCGCCAGGGCGAGCGCCGCGCCGGAACCCACGGCACGCCCGAGCCCGGCCGCGTCGGCGGCGGATTCGTCCGCGTCCGGGAGAAACACCGTGGCCGGCGATCGCCCTCCGCCGGTTGGCTCGAGCAGCACGCCGTACATGCGGACCAGCGCGCCGGAGAATCCGGCCGTGGGCCCGATCGTGCCGATCCGCAGTACGGGCCATTCGGCCAGCGACGCGCGGATGCCGGATTCCTCGCCAACGGCGGTGATGCGAGGCTCCGGCTTGCGGAACTCATCGACGGCTCCGGTGAGTTCGCGGATCGCGGCGCGATTGGCCGCCAAGTCGAACGGCGCCCCTGGCTTGGCCCAGCGCGATTCGTAGTAGGAACGCAGTTCGGCCCACTGTTCGGCCACGATATCGGAGGGGAAGTCCCATCGGGCCGTGCCGGGCAGCGTCTCGCCGGACTGCGCCCACAACGCCGCCGGAGCGAACAGCGCCAACAGGACGCGCATTGCTAGGCCGGGGGCGCGCCGCGATCGGCCCGTAGAATGGCGAGGACGCCGTCGGCGCGGCAAGCCAGAAGATCGGTCATCTCCTGCTCCGAGCAGATCAGATCCCGCAGCGTGGTCTTGCAGAGAACTTCGTGGAGCACGCCTTGTATCGTATTCCAAAGGACACGCAACGAGCAATCGACGGCGTGCGTGCAGACCATCTGGCGGCCCGAGTGCCGTTCGCAGAACTTGTCGCCGAAGAACTGGCCGCCCAGCAGGTCGAGCACCTCGGACACCGGGATCTTCGCGGCATCGCGCGCGAGCGTGTAGCCACCGGATTGGCCGCGGGCGCTTTGCACCAAGCCGCCCATGCGCAACAGGCGCATGAGTTTGGCTACGTTCGGCACCGAGAGGGCTTCGGCTTTGCTAATCTCCGGGATCGTCAGGGACTGACCGCCGGGAACGCGAGCCAAATGTAACAAACAGCGCAGCCCGTACTCTTCCTGAGTACTCAGCTTCATGGACTTCCATTGTACATGCAGGTGCGAATTCGCAATCCAGCGGTCACCGGCAGGTGACGGAAAAATAATGAGCAGCCTCGTGCAACCGACTTGACGTTCTGGTATGCTTAGTTTGAATTTCCCCCCTGGAGGTCCTACACCATGAAGAAGCTGATCATTTCCCTGGCCATCGGCGCCGCCTGCTTTGGCGCCACCTGGACCGGGTACGTTTCCGACGAGAAGTGCGGCAAGGCCCACGCCGATGGTTCCGAGAAGTCGATGAAGTGCGTGGCCGGCTGCATGAAGGGTGGCAAGGCCGCCGTGTTCGTCGTGGACGGCAACGTCTACAAGATCGCCGCCGGCTCGCAGGATCAAGTCAAAGATCACGCCGGGCACAAGGTGAAGGTCACCGGCAAGCTCGAAGGCGACACCATCACCATCCGCAAAAAGGGTGGCGTGGAGATGGCCAACTAGGCCGGCTTCGCATTCCGCCAGTTTTCAAGCGGCGCTCGCTTCGGCGGGCGCCGCTTTTCGTTTTCAGCGGCCGGGCGTCACAGTTCCATCGTCGAGATTTCCACCGCCGAACGGCGGCCTTCGATCACGACGATACCCGTCTCGGTGACGTGATAAAGGCGCTTGTCGGAGCCTGGATCGAAGCCGATCACCGCCCCCTCGGGAATCCGCACGTTTTTGTCGAGGATGACGCGCCGCAGGCGCGCGCGGCGGCCGATGTCGCAGTTGTCGAAAACGATGGAATCCTCGATCACCGCGCCGGTGTGGATGCGAACGTTGCGTCCGATCACCGAATTCCGGGCCATGCCGCCGGATAGGATGGATCCGGCGCAAACGATCGAGTCGATGGCTTGGCCGCGGCGGCCCTCGTCGTCGAACGTGAATTTGGCTGGCGGATCGTCGTAGCCCGACGACTTGAGAGGCCACTTCTTGTTGAACAGGTTCAGTTCGGGCGACACCGAGCGCAGGTCCATGGTGGCTTCGTAGTACGCCTCGATGGTTCCGACGTCGCGCCAGTAGGCTCGCGCGTTGGGCGGGTCGCCGGGAATGCGGTTGGTCTGGAAATCGTAGGCGTACATCGCCGACCGGCCCACCATGGAAGGCAGGATATCGCGGCCGAAATCGCGCGCCGAGTTCGGATTGGCGGCGTCCCGCTCGAGCTCGTTCAACAGCGCGCGGGTGGAGAACACGTAATTGCCCATCGACGCGTAGACGCGTTGCGGATCGGACGGCAGGGTGGGCGCGTTCGGGTTCTTCTCGTGGAAGCCGAGAATCGAGTTGTCGGTCCCCGCTTCAATGACGCCGAACTCCTTGGCCTCCGCCTTCGGGACGGGCAACGCGGCCACCGTGACATCCGCGCGATTGCGCTCGTGGAACTCGATCATGTCGCGAATGTTCATCCGGTAGACGTGATCGGCGCCGAAAATGCAAACCAGATGAGGGTCGGATTGTTCGATGAGATTGATGTTCTGGTGGATGGCGTCGGCCGTTCCGCGATACCAGACTTCATCGCCGGTTCTCATCTGGGCGGGCACGGGGATGATGAACTGGTTCTTGAGAAGTCCGGTGAACTCCCAGCCGTCGCGCAGGTGCTGCAGCAGCGATTGGCTCTTGAACTGGATCAGAACGTAGACCGAATAGATGCCGGAGTTGACCAGATTCGACAGAACGAAGTCGACGATCCGGTATTGGCCGCCGAACGGAACGGCCGGCTTGGCGCGTTCCTTGGTCAGGGGATAAAGCCGGGTCCCCTTGCCGCCGGCCAGGACGAAGGCGAGCACTCGCAATTGCATGCACTTTCCATTCTCCATGGGACGCGTGCCAGTAGCAACAGAATCTGTTAGATTCGAACGGATGGTCTTCCGCGTTGCGCTCTCACTGCTCCCCGCCATCCTGGCGGCACAGGAATTCGGCTTCCGCATCGTCATGGGACACGGCGACAAAGCCGGTGTTTCGTGGGATGGCTCCGTCTCGGCGCGCGGCGCCACGGTGAAATCGGTGCGGCCCTGGCGATTCGAACCGCCGGACTCGGTGGAAGGCTCGTCGTGGAAATGTTCGATCCACGACATCCGCTTGTTCGGCGCGGCCAACCGGACCGGGGCGCCTCCTTCGGTGGCCAACGGCGTCGTGGTGCAGTTGAGCGGCGCGGGAGAAAGCGCCGAGCTCGAAGTGAACACCGCGCAGGGCGCCTTCACCGTTCGCGCCGCCGGCGTGCCCTTCGGAAAGACCGCTGCCTTCCTCGGCGGCCGAGCGAGCGTGGACCGCGTCCCCGCCGCGTCCGCCGTCACCACCTCGCTGGACGAGCAGGACTACCCGGCCGCCGCCGTCGCCAAGAACGGCGACGTATGGCTCGCCTGGATGGAGTTCAAACACGCCGCCGGTCACAACGCGCTGCGGTTGCCGCTCGCCGCCGAGCCCGCCAACTTCGACGCCTGGACCACCAAGGCTCCGGGCGATCAGATCTTCGCGGCTCGCTATGCCGGAGGCAAGTGGGAAGCTCCGGTCGCGATCTCGGCCGCCGGAGGCGATCTGTACCGGCCGGCGGTGGCCGTGGATGGACAAGGCCGCGCGTGGGTGTTCTGGTCGTCGAACGAAAACGGGAACTTCGATCTGTGGGCGCGCCCGTTGAGCGGCGCGGCCGCTGGCGGCGCGGTTCGATTGACGAACACGGCGGGGTCGGACGTGTTCCCGGCGGCGGCCGCCGATTCGAGCGGCAAAGTCTGGGTCGCGTGGCAGGGCTGGCGCGACGGCAGGGCGTCGATCTTCGCGGCTTCCCAAAATGGCGATAGTTTCGACGCGGCCGTGGCGGTGAGTTCGTCGAGCGCGAACGAGTGGAATCCGTCGATCGCGGCGGACGGTTCGGGCCGCGTGACGGTGGCGTACGAGACGTATCGCAACGGCAACTACGACGTCATGCTCCGCACCTTCGCCAATGGCAAATGGGGCGCGGAAACGGCCGGAGCCACCAGCGCGCGGTACGAGGCGTATCCGTCGATCGCCTATGAGCCGGGAGGCCGGCTGTGGCTGGCCTACGAAGAAGGCGCCGAGCGTTGGGGCAAGGACTTCGGCGCCGACGAATCGAGCGGCGTGGCGCTCTATCAGGGCCGTGCGATCCGGCTGCGCGGTTGGGAACCGGACGGACGCGTGGTGGAACCGGCCGAAGATATCGGCCGCGTCTTGCCAGGCATCGCCGCGCAACGCACCGACTCGGCGGCGCGTCAGTCGGACTCGGCGGACTGGTTCGACGCGCGGCCCGCCGCGTGGCAAAATCGCGACGCCGCCCGCGCCACGGCCAACTTCGCGGCCCCGCGCAACACGTCGCCGCGGCTGACGGTGGACGCATCGGGGCGGCTTTGGCTGGCTGCGCGGAGCCCGCATCCGGTGTCTTGGAATCAGATCGGCACGGTGTGGAGCGAGTACGTGGTCTCCTACGACGGATCGGCGTGGACGGGTCCGGTGTTTTTGAGCCACACCGACAATCTGCTGGACAACCGGCCGGCGCTGGCGTCCTCGAGGGGCGGCGAACTATTGATATTGGGCTCCACCGATCATCGGCGGTCGTTGCCCGGCTACGCGGCGGGGCGGCGGGACGGCGGAACGCCGGAGGCCAGGAAGGGCGAGAAAGGCGGCAAAAAGAAGGCCGCGGCGGCGGCCGGATTCGACCCGCTGCAGGGCGATCCGTTCCAGAACGACATCTACGCCAACTGGCTCCGCCTGCCGTCGGGAAGCGGCAAACTGGCGGTGAAGGGCTCCTCCGCCGGCGTCCGCGCGCCCGTGGACCCGCGCGAGACGCTCGAGATCTCCCAGGTTTCGGCGATGCGGAAGGCGCGCGTGGCCGGCAAGTACAACGTGGTGCGCGGCGAGTTCCACCGCCATAGCGAGGTGTCGGGCGACGGTGGCAACGACGGATCGCTGTTGGAACAGTGGCGGTACATGCTGGACGCGGCCTATATGGACTGGGTGGGCTGCTGCGATCACGACAATGGAGGCGGCCGCGAGTACACCTGGTGGATGACGCAGAAGCTCACCGACGTGTTCTACACACCGGGCAAATTCGTGCCGATGTTCAGCTACGAGCGGAGCGTCACCTATCCCGAGGGGCACCGGAACGTGGTGATGGCCCAGCGCGGCGTCCGGCCGCTGCCGAGGCTGCCCAAGACGAACGACGAGCCGGTGGTCCGGGCTCCCGACACCGCCATGCTCTACAAATATCTGAAGCGCTTCAACGGCGTGGTGGCCATGCACACTTCCGGCACCAACATGGGGACCGACTGGCGCGACAACGATCCGGTATCGGAGCCGGTGGTGGAGATCTATCAGGGCGACCGCCAGAACTACGAGATGCCCGGCGCTCCGCGCACCAACAAGGCCGACGACTCGATCGGAGGCTGGCGGCCGAAGGGGTTCGTCAATCTGGCGCTCGACATGGGCTACAAACTCGCGTTCCAAGCCAGTTCCGATCACATCTCGACCCACATGAGCTACTGCAACGTGCTGTCGGAGGGATTGACGCGGGAGGCGGTGCTCGACGGGTTCCTGAAGCGCCACGTGTACGGCGCCACCGACAACATTTTGGCCGAGTTCCGTTCCGGCGCCAACATCATGGGCGACGCGTTTTCCACATCGAAGGCGCCGGAGTTCCAGGTGAAGCTATCGGGAACCGGGCCGTTCGCCAAGGTGCAGGTGATCAAGAACGGCCAGTACGTGTATTCGGTGGAGCCCGGCAAACGCGACGTTTCCTTCCGCTGGCGCGATTCGTCTCCGGTGAAGGGCAAGACCAGCTACTACTACGTCCGCGGCGTGCAGCGGGACGGCGAAGTGGTGTGGGTTTCGCCGATGTGGATCGACTATACCGGAAACTGATATCATGGTACGATCTCAATCTGGAAGTGAGGTGATTTCTTGGCGGAAGTAGTCGTCCAAGACGGCGAAGCCCTGGATAGCGCGTTGCGCCGTTTCAAGCGAAAGGTGCAGCAGGAAGACATTATCAAGGACATCAAACGGCATTCGTTTTATATGAAGCCGGGCGAGAAGAAGCGAACCAAGGCGGCGCTCGCGCGAAAGCGCAGCAGAAAAAAGCGTAGCAGAGACGTCGAATAGAAGAGAGCCGGGCCGTCGCGCCCGGCTTTCGCTTTTTACGAGAGGCGGACCATGGGATTCGCGCTTTGGTTGGAGTCCGACACGGCGTGGTGCGCCGGCACGCACGAGTACCGCCCGATGGGAGTGGCGGTGGTGGCGGCGTCCGATCTGTTCGCCGCGCGGGATTTCGATCCGCGCAGGAAGGCCCCTTCTCGGAGACTGCGGACGTTTCGGGGTCTGTTCGCTTCGCTGAACGACGTGAACCGGTATCTGGCGGGCGGACGGCCCGAGATCCGCCAGAACCTGGGGCGCGTGCTGTCGGCGCTCCGGTAAGCGGCGCTACTCGCGATGGGCCCGCATCCAGTCGCGGCCCAAGGCGTCGGCGGCGAGAATCGCGTCCGATACCATCTCCGGCGTCACCTCGAAAGGTTCGTTGTGGATGGTCTCGCCGGGCACGGTGGCCCGTAGGGCGATCTGGCGGAGCGGCTCACGCTCGATGCCGTCGCAGCCGATGGCGGCGAGAGTGATGGGCAGCCCCACCGACGTCGAGAAGCGGCGCACGTCGTCCAGTTCGGCGCGGGGAGCGCCCTCGAGCACCAACTGGACCAGCGCTCCGAAAGCAACCTTCTCGCCGTGGAAGAAACGATGGGTGGCTGGCGCGGCGGTGAGTCCATTGTGGATGGCGTGGGCGGCCGCCAAGCCGGACGACTCGAATCCCAGGCCCGACAGGAGCGTGTTCGCCTCGACGATTCGCTCGAGCGCCGGCGTGACGGTCTTCTGCTGCACGGCAATCATGGCTTCGACGCCATCGGCGCGGAGCGTTCGATGGCAGAGTTCGGCCAGTGCGAGCGCGCTTTGCGTGGAAGCTCCGCCGCGCATGTTGCGCACGCGCCCGGCGCAGGTGCGAGCCTCGTAATAGGTGGCCAGAGCGTCGCCCATTCCGGCCGCCAGCAGCCGCGCCGGCCCGCGCGCGATGGCAGCGGTATCGACGAGCACCAGTTCGGGGTTCTTGCGGTAGAAGCGGTACTCCTCGAAAACGCCTTCCTCGCTGTAGATCACCGACAGCGCGCTGCACGGGGCGTCGCTCGAGGCGACCGTCGGGCAGTTGACCACCGGCGCCTCCAGATCGGCCGCCGCGGCGCGAGCGGCATCGAGCACCTTGCCGCCGCCCGAACCCACGATGGTGCGCGATCCGGCCGCGCGGGCCCGCTCGACAATGCGCCCGATTTCGGCATGCGAGCACTCGCCGGCGAAGTCGTGAATCTCGTAGGCATAGCCCGCGCCGGACAGCGCGCCACGCCAGGTATCCTCGAGCAGCATCCGCGCCGAGCGGCCGGCCACCAGCAGGACCGGGCCGGGCAGCCCGAGCTTGGACATCTCTTCACCCAACGACCGGGTGGCGCCGCGGCCTTGTGTGTAGCGGCTTGGGGAACAAAAAACGGACAGCACTACCGTCTTATCGTACCGCCCCGGCGTTTGCCGCGGTGAACCAGCCAGTAACGCGGCGTTCGAACTCCTCCGGCAGCACGGCCATCGCCTGCGTATGTTCCACCGCCTCAGGCTCCCAAAGCCGGACCTTGGCCGGATTGGCATCCCGTAGCAGACGCGAGTGGCGCAGCGAAACATTGCGATCGGCGGCGGAGTGGATGAGCAGCACCGGCGTCGAAGTGGCTCGCACGGGCTCGATCGCATCGGCCGAAGCGAGATCGACGCCGAGCCGCCAGCGGACGGTGAGGAACCCGAACTGAACGACAGGCCAGACGGGAACGCGCTCACTCGCGATCGCCGCGAAGCTCGAGAAGGGCGACTCGGCAACGATCGCCGAAAAGCGCCGCTCGTAACCGAGCGATTGGAGCAGGATCGAGGCGCCCATGGACTCGCCGAGCCCGAACAGAGGCACGGCGCCGAGGTTCGAGAGAGCCCAGTCGAGCCAGCGCGACACGTCGTCCCGCTCCCGAACGCCATAGCTGAACCAATCGCCGCCACTGGCGCCGTGACCGCGATTGTCCGGGAGGATTACCGAATAGCCGTTCCGGGCGAGCATGGCTCCGTGGCCGAGCAAGTGGTAGCGCGAGGAGCCCGCGCCGTGCAGGACGATGGCGGCCCCGCGGGCGTTCGGGCGTTCGAGGACCCAGGCGCGGAGCGGAGCGCCATCGGCGGCGGCGATCCCGGCGTCGCGGAACCGGGCGCCAACCGCACGCGCCACATGCTCCGGCGCCTCGAGCGGTGGCAGCCAGCGCAGCGATCCGTAGACTCTGGTGGCCGCCCAACCGAGGCATGACCCGGCCGCGGCCGCCAAGACCGCCAGCACGCCAGCGGCGGCCAGCCACGGTCTCGAGCGGTCAGTCACCGAGCAGCTTGCCGTAAGGCTGCAGTTCGGGCACATTGTCGGCCACCGACTTGACGCCCGCCGTGATCGGAATCGCAAAGACGAGGCCGATCGCGCCCCAGAGGCTGCCCCAGAACATCAGCGCCACCGTGACGGCCAGCGGATTCAGATGCACGCGCGATCCGACCAGCTTGGGATAGAGCAGATTCATCGCCACCAGATGGAGGAACCCCACCACGGCGCCGATAATCACGTAGGCTCCCATCTTGTCGTAGACCGGCAGCGCGGCGAAGAAAGGGGGAATCATCGCGAGCGGCAATCCGACATAGGGAACCAGGCTCAGGAAGCCGCTCAGGATCGACACCAGCGGCCAATAGGGAACGTTGAACCTCCAGAAAAAGAGCCCACCGAAAAACGTGATGACCAGACCTAGCACGAAGTTGCCGACCACATAGGCCCTTGCCATGTCGGCGATTCCCTGCCAACTCCGTCCGGCCGCGTGACGCCCCTCGCCATGGAATAGCTGAAGGTAGCTCCGCCGCATGTGGTCGCGCCAACTCAGCATGAAGTAAACCAGGAACGGGATGAAGCTGGCCAGCAGCGCGATCTGATACAACCGTTCCCAGTGGGCATAGACGTAACCGGCCAACAGCGAGCTATCTTCGCGGATTCGCACTTCCTGAACCTCCGGCGGCTGGGGAACCGGCATCGGTGGCTCGGCGGAACGGCGGCGGCGGGAGGGATCGGATGGCGGCGGCTGGGGGCTCTGGGCAGCCTTCAGCGCGGCGGCGCGCTTGGGCGAGAACAACTGATAGGCGCCGCGTTCGGCGTCGTCGAAGCGGTGGCGAACCTGCTCGGTGATCTCGTGGATGCGGTTTCCGTATGCGGGTAGATCCTGGACGAGGCCGGCAATCTGCGTGTAGCAGAGCAGCCCCCCGAGATAGAGCATCAGCAGCGCCATCGTGCAGACCAGAAAACTCGCCAGAGTGCGGGGAAGGCGGAAACGGATCAGCAGATCGACGAACGGCTCGAGCAGAAAGCCGATCGTGACGGCGGTGAACAGCGTGACGAGAAAGTCGCGTCCATAGAAAAGCAATGCCACCACGACGCCCGCCGCGATGAGGTTGGTCGCCGGCCGGCGCTGTTTTTGTTCCCGGACTGTCGAAGTGAGGACCGGCACGCCTGAAACTCCGTATTCGTACTCTAGCATGGAGCGCGGCAGGCGCTCCCGTTTCACGTCCCAGGGCGGACGGGGAAGGAGGCGCCCTGTTCGAGCGTGGCGCGGGCCAGGCCGGCCATCCCGCCCGTTACGCGGGACGCCTTGGCGATGTGGAGGCGTGTGTCGGCCGCGGCGAGGAGTGCTTCCGGGTCGGTCCCATCCGCAGGGTAACAGGCGTGGCCCACTTCAAGCGACAGAAGGCCGGCCTCGGCCGCGAACTCGGATTGCGCCAGTTGAGCCACCCCGGCCGCCAGTGCGTCGACGCGGGCGGCGACCGAATCGGCGGCGCAGCCGGGTAGCACCAGGATAAAGGTGTCGTCACCGCTGCGGGCGACCAAGTCGTATTCGCGGCAACTGGCGCGGATGACGGCGCCGGTTTGACGGAGGATGCGGTCGCCGGTCTCGCGACCGAACCGGTCGTTGATGCGGCGGAACTGATTGAGGTCGGCCGCGAGCACGGCCAACACCTCGTTGCCGCGGCGCGCGCGGGCGATTTCGGCGTCGAAAGTCTGGAAGAGAGCGGCGGAGTTCGGCAGTCCCGTGACAGCATCGATCTGGCTGGTCTGCCGCGCGGCCTCGAATTGCCGAGCGTTGTACAGGGCCACCGCGACCCGGGGCCCGGTGGTCTGCAGCACTCTCATGTGCTCGCTGTGGAACCCGTCCTTCTCCGCCGAATAGAGCGCGAGCACGCCGATCGTGGTCTCGTCGTGGAGCAACGGGATCGCGGCGGCCGCCCGCAGCATGGTGTACTTGCTCGGGTCGTTCAGGTAACCCGGCTCCACCGCCGGATTGCCGTTGAACAGCGCCTTCTTGTTCTCGCCCACCCAACCCGCCAGGCCCTGCCCCATCGGGATCCGAAGGGTCGAGAATAGCGCGGCATCTTGTCCCTGGACGTAGGCGGGCAGCAACAGGTCGTTGGTGCGCAGATAGAACGCGATGCAATCGAAGGGGATCAGTTGGCGGAGCCCGGATTCGACCGCCTCGAACACCTTGTCCGGCGTCAGCGCCTTGGCGAGTTGGTCCGTCATCTCCTCGACGACCGGCGCCTCGTGCCGCACCATCGCCAGTTGCGACTTCTTGGACGACTCCTGGAATCCGGCCGCCGGAGCATCGCCGCGGCTGATCTTGATCTCCTTGGAGAGCTTGGCCGCGGACTCGTCGTGAGGAATCGCCGCCTTGGCCTTGCCCTCCAGCTCGACGAAACGGCGGTTGAGGACCTCGACGACCTTGGGATCGTAGGACTTGCCAGACTCCGACAGCACGATGCCCATGGCCTTCTCGACAGGCATGGCCGGCCGGTATTGGCGGTGGGAGGCCAGCGCGTCCAGACAGTCGACCGCCGAGAGAATCCTCGCGCCGATCGGAATCTCTTCGCCCTTCAGGCCGTAGGGATAGCCAGTACCGTCCCATTTTTCGTGGTGCGCCCGAACGATGGGAACCACCGGATACGGGAAGGCGACGCTTTCGAGGATCTCGGCGCCCACCACCGGATGGATCTTCATCTTCTCGAACTCTTCTTGCGTGAGCTTGCCCGGCTTCGAAATGATGTAGTCGGGGACCGCCAATTTGCCGATGTCGTGGAGGAACGACGCCGCTTCGAGGGCCTTCAACTCGTCTTGCGACAATCCGAGTTCCGTGCCGATCTCGATCGCATAGACCTGGACCCGCTGCAAATGGTCGTGCGTGGTATCGTCCTTCGCCTCGATCGCCAGCGCGAGAGCCTGAATCGTCCGAAGGTGCAGCGCCGAGACCTCCTCGGCGTGGGCGCGCAGTTCGTCCGCTCTCCGGCGTTCGCGTTCGAGTTTCTCGACCTGGAGACGATAGGAGGCAAACACCACGTAGATCGCCGGCGCGCCGAGCAGCGCCACCTCCAGCCCGAACGATCCGCGAACCCATTCGAAGACGGCGACGATGGTCGCGCTCAGCAGGTAGTAAGGAAACGACCACGCGTAGGTGCTTCGCCAGACCGGGAACCAGGCGCGGCTTTCGTCTCGAGCGATCGCGCCGGCGGTGAGTCCGGTGTTCACCGCGAAATAGCAGGCCGACGCCAACAGGAGCCGAATCGCGTTGCTCGACGCCCATCCGGGGAGCATGGCCGAATGGAAAGCGAAGTGGGAGGCGCCGGTTGCCAGGCAAATCGCGCCGGCGTTGAACCAGACGTGATACCAGCCGATCCGCGTCGCCGGACGCCACACGCACTGCGTGCCGATGGCCGCAACCGCCACCGAGAGAGCCTCGCCGGGACTCGAATGGACGACCGCGAACAGCACGATCATGTAGCTCGCCGAGAACGACCCCGATACGCCGGGAATCGGCACCTTGACTAGGCCCGACAGGGCCGCCGCGATCAACATGGCGCCAAACGCGGCCGGCGCGGAGCAGGTCCAGTCAACCAGCGCGCTGACGTAGAACGACACCCCCGCCAATCCGGCGCTCAACGCGTAGAGTCGCGCGCTTGCGCCCATCGGTTGCGGGTTGCCGTTTGCTGCCTTCATTGTCTCAGTCGCGCGAATGGACTTCAGTCCCCTGTTGGCTCATATCGGCATCCTGGGAGCCGGCCTGTAGGGCCTCGGCCCCAAGCCGCTCGTGAAGACTGCGTAGGCCGGGTTGAATTTCCTCGGGATACCGGGGGAGAGCCCCGATCAGTTGCTTGGTGTATTCCTCGCGCGGCCCGGCGAATACCTCCGACACCGGCCCTTCTTCCACCACGCGTCCGCCGTTCAGGATCACGGCCCGGTGCGCCAGGTTGGCGACCGACAGCAAGTCGTGCGTAATCAATAGGATCGACATTCCGAGCGAGCGGTTCAGCCGGGCAAACAGATCGAGGATTTCGGCCTGCGTGATCACGTCGAGCGCGCTGGTGGGTTCGTCCGCCACCAACAGGGCCGGCCGGTGCACGACGCCGAGCGCGATCAGCACCCGCTGCGCCTGCCCGAGGCTCAACTGGCGCGGATAACGGCGCAGGAACGCGGCGTCGCCGGGAAGGCGGACCTCGGCGAGCAACGCGCCATAGTCCGGGGACCCGGGGCGGTGGGCGCGCCAGGCTTCCTTCAAGTGCGCCTCGATCGTCAGCGAGGGGTTCAACGCCGTGGCCGCGCTCTGGAACACCAGCCCGATGCGCTTACCCCGGATCTCGCGCATCCGGCGTTCGCTCGCGGCCAGCAGGTCCTCGCCCTCGAACATCACGCGCCCGGACGCCTGGCCGCCCCGGAACCGAAGCAAGCCGGTCACCACGAGCCCGAGCGTGCTTTTGCCCGACCCGCTCTGACCGATCAGCGCGACGATCTCGCCACGCCCGATCCGCAACGGCACGCCCCGCAACGCACCGGGCTTGCCGCCATAGCCGGCGTCGACCTCGGCATCCAGCAACCAGGTCACAAGCCGCCCCCGGAAGCCTCGTTCGCCGGCTTGGCCCAGTACAGTTCCTCGGCGTTCCAGAAGGCATGCGGGTGAAGCGGGGTGACGCGCACGTTCTTCAGCCCGGGCAAAGCGGCCGACAGCGCATGGCGGTTCACCAAATAGACGAACGGGACCTGCTCGGCCACGATCTTCTGCACCTGATCGAACAGCGCCTTCCTTTTCCTTGCATCGCCTGCCGCCGCCTGCGCCCGCATCAAACGGTCGATCTCGGCCTCCCACGGCGTGGAGGGCGTGGGCTGGCTGGGATTCCACTGGTGCGTCGCGGCCGAACTGAGCCAGACGTTCATCTGGCCGTTGGGGTCGATGTCCACATTGGTGAGCACCAGCATGCACACCTCGTAGTCGAAGGTTCGGGTGATGCGCTCGATCAGCGACGGGAAGTCCAGCGCGACGATGTTCACCTTGATTCCGATCCGCGCCAGATCCTGCCGCACCATCGCCGCCAGCCGCTCGCGCGTCTTGCTCGTGTTAGTGACGATCGAGAACTCCACCGGCTGGCCCGTCCTGTCGAGCAGCCGGTCCCCTTCCCGCCGGAACCCGAGCTTTTCGAGCCGTTTCATCGCCCTGGCCGGATCGTGGGCGAACGGCTTGAGCGATGTGTTGAACCAGGCGCGGTTCGACGGGGAGACCGGTCCCGGCGACGGCGCCGCGCGGCCCTTGTACAGCACCTTGCACATGTCTTCGCGCCGGATCGCCTCCGATACGGCCAGCCGGAATCCGGCCTCCGAGAACCAGCCGCGCTTGGCCGCCGCCACCGGCGATTTCGGAGCCTGGTTGAACCACATCAACTCGGATTCGAGTGACGGCCCACCGTCGTGGACCCATTCAGGATGCTCGCTCACCAGCCGGTCGAACAGATCCGGTTCCACCCGGTTGATCAGGTGCACCTCGCCTCGCCGGAAACGCAGCAGTTCGATCTCGCGGTTAGGCTGGATGTCCAGGCGCACGAAATCGAGATACGGCAGTGCGCGGCCAGCGGCGTCCTTCTTCCAGTAATGCGGATTGCGGGACAACAGCACGAACTGGCCCGCCTTGTACTCCTTCACCTGAAACGGTCCGAGCACCGCCTTCTCTTTCAACGGCGACACCGAGCTCATGATCGCGACTTGATCGAACAGCCCCGGCAAGCCGGCCACCGGCGCCGGAAAGCGAACGGTCACGGCGTCCTTGGACACTTCCACCACAGCCGCGCCATCGGCCGACCGGAACGCCTCGGCGGTGGCGGAGTGAAGCTTGGGATCGAGCAGCCGCCGGATGGAAAAGGCGGCATCGGCGGGCCCGAACGGCGTCCCGTCGGAGAACTTCAGGCCGGGACGGACCTGGAACACAATCTTCCGGCCCTCCTCGGAGATCTTCCACGAAGACGCCAGCGCGGGCTCCACTTTCTGGGTGTGGCGGTTCAATCGGACCAGCGCGCCGGCGGTGAGGTACCGGATGGCCTCCGACGCCTCCTCGGCGACCAGGTGCGGATCGAACGTGCGAGGCTCGCTCTTCAAGCAGAACCGCAGCGTCCCACCGGGAATTTGCGCCATGATCGCGGCGGCGCACACCAGCACGGCGAATAGTCGCTTCAAGGCCGGACCTCCTCTCTGGAAACGCAAAGTTGGAAACACGTCATCACCGCGATCAGAACCGCCGCGGGCGCGAGCACCCAGGGACGGGACGGAATCGAAGCATAGTCCTGCAGATCGGCGAGCAAGCCTCCGAGCGAAGGCAGCGGTTCGCCTACGCCGAGACCCAGCAAGCTGAGATTGGCTTCGCTCAACACGAACAACGGCACGGAAATCCAGAACTGGGCGGAGATCGCCGGCCGTAGCGCCGGCATCAGGTGCCGGAACAGAATCGCCGAGGGGCGGCAGCCGCAGGCGCGGGCCTGAAGCAGGAATCCCGAGTCGCGCACGTTCGCCGCCACCGCGCGAAACACTCGCGACGGACCGGCCCAACCGAGCACCGCAAGCAGGGCAAAGGTCGCGGCCAGGCTGACGGGCGGCGAAGCGTTCAGTGGAAGCAGCGCGCGAACCGCCAACAGAAGAAACATCCACGGTAACGACAGAAACAGGTCCGCAGCCAGGTTCACTCCGCGCTCGACCCATCCTCCCCGCCATCCGGCCAAGGCCCCGGCCGCCGCCCCGAGCAGAGCGCTCACCAGCGCCGCGGCCGGCGCAAGCAGCAACGACACGCGCGCGCCGTACAGCAGACGCGACAAGCGGTCCCGCCCCAGGTCGTCGGTTCCCAGCGGGAATCGCGCCGACGGCGGTTCGCCCACCGAATCGCGGTGCTGCTCCTCGTAGGAGTACGGCGCCGCCAATGGCGCGAGCAGCGCCGCCGCGAAAAGCAGCGCCATCAGTGTCCGGCCAACGCGGCGCGCGGCGCTCACGAAGCCTTCCCGCGGCGGGACAACGCCAGAACGCCGTCGGCCATCGCGTTGCCCGCGAGCGTAACGGCGGTGACCAGCAAGGTCAGGCTTACCAGCACCGGAAGGTCCCGTCCACTCGCCGCCTTCCACACCAGTTGACCGATCCCGGGGACGTCGCCCAGCACCTCCACCGGAACCGCCGATCCCAACGCCGCGCTTACGGTCGCTCCCGCCAACGCCACCGTCTGTGGGACCACCGGCGGCAGAACGTGGCGTATCGCGACCACCCACCCAGGCACTCCCCTCGAGCGGGCCGACAACACGTGCATCGCTCCGGCGGCCTCGCCGATCGCGTTCCGCGTGTAGCGAAAGACGCGCGGGAAGATGGATGCTGCGACGCAGATCCAAATGGGTCCATCCCAGTAGAGGACGGCGAAGGCGAGCAGGGCCACCGGCACGCATAGGAACGCTCCGGTGGCGGCGCCGGCCGCTAGATCGGCGCCAGGAATTCGGCCCAGCGACACGACGAGCGCTAACGCCAAACCCGCGGCCCAGCCGGCCGCCAGACCCGCTCCCGCCAACCTCGCCGTCACTGGAGCGCGCTCGGCCAGCAGTCCAGCGACCGGCTGGCGCAGTGAGCGCGACTCGCCCAGGTCGCCGCGAACGAGCCTGGCCAGGAAGGACCAGTAGTAGAGCACGAGGTTCGACTCGCCGGCGCGTTCGGCGCGCAGGGCCGCGATCGTCTCCGATCCTAGCCTGGCGTCGAGTTCGCGTTCATCGGCATCGAACCCGGGCGCGAGCCGGACGAGAGTGGCGCCCGCCAAGCCCGCCAACAGCAGGACGGCGGCCAAGCCGGCCACGTACCGGAGGATGGAGATGGCGATTCGGCCCATGTCATTAAAATCGGCTCCAGCGCGGCCGATCTTCATACGTGAAGCCCAAAAACGAAAGATGGCGCATCCGGCCGTATAAGGCTCGCGCCCTAGCCGGCGCTAGGAAGCATAAGGGTTATTTGGTACAGCGGGACTATACGAATGTTTCACGCAACTGACGAACAATTGCCGGAGTACTTGTTGGAAACTATGCGCAACTCCGCGCAAATCGAAACATATCTCGGAATGACCGTCGTCGTCTCCAGCGAGCCGATGAGAGACCTGATGCGCCGCGTGCAGCGGGTCGCGCAGACGTCGGCGGCGGTGATCATCCTCGGCGAAAGCGGCAGCGGCAAGGAGGTCATCGCGCGGGCGTTGCACCACCATTCCTTGAGGACGGCCAAGCCCTGGGTCGATGTGAACTGCGCCGCGCTGCCCGATCATCTGGTGGAAAGCGAACTGTTCGGTTACGAGAAGGGCGCCTTCTCCGGCGCCGAGACCGGCAAGCAGGGCCTGTTCGAACTGGCCAATTCGGGTACGATCTACATGGACGAGGTCGGCGAGCTGGACGCCAAGGCGCAGGCAAAGTTGCTACGGGTGCTCGACGGCGTGCCCTACTACCGCATCGGCGGCACCAAGA